>Ga0169931_10013128_pt1 | contig 11357 bp, 12 predicted proteins | sample Kivu_15m_20L_FD_129675 | JGI IMG/M metagenome (GOLD analysis project Ga0169931, IMG submission 129675) | Freshwater microbial communities from Lake Kivu, Western Province, Rwanda to study Microbial Dark Matter (Phase II) - Kivu_15m_20L... | ecosystem: Environmental > Aquatic > Freshwater > Lake... | reverse complement strand
GAGAAAGTCTGCGGCGGCTGTTTGAATCAACGCGCGATCGCATCGCTCGATCAGCTAGGCGTCTTGTCGACTTGCCATACCGCCGGAGGAGTCGAGCTGAACGCACTGCGGATTCGGCAAGCAGGCCGCGATCATCGCTGGGCGATCCCCCCGATGCTCAGTCTCCGCCGCTCGACGCTCGATACGATTCTTGTTCAAGCCGCGATCGCCAGTGGAGTGGCTTACCTTGATCAGACCTCCGCCAGTCTTGGTCCACGAACAGATAACGACAAGCCGGTGGCGGTGCAGCTCAAGTCAGTGGAGAGTGCTGCTCGCTCTGGTAACTCAAATGTCAATCAGACGGCTTCGATTCAATCGCGAATTGCGGTCGTGGCAACTGGATTGACTCGCTCTGCTCTGGCCGAGCGAGACGAGTGGCCGGCTGAGATCACCAAAGGCTCGCGAATCGGTGTTCAGGCGTTACTTCGAACAGAAGAGCTCGCAGAGGCGGGCTGGTGTTGGGACCAGCTTCTTCAGTTGAGTGCTGGCAATGAATTGCGGATGCTGGTCGGAACAAATGGTTATTTAGGGATATCCCAAACCGATGGTGACTACTACGATTTTGCAGCGGCACTTGATCCCGAGGCTGTGCGACGAATCGGTTCGATTCCGAAAGTGATTGACGAACTGCTAGTCAGTTGTCAATTGCCAGCACTTGGAACACTCAGTCCGCAGCGATGGGCTTCGACTCCCCATTTGACCCGTCGCTCTTGGCCGGTAGCTAAAAATCGGGTTTTCCTTTTAGGGGACGCGATCGGGTACATTGAACCTTTTACGGGTGAGGGAATGTCCTGGGCACTCGCCGGAGCTAAGGCACTAAGCGATCTGTTGGCGAGCAAGTTGACGGCCGGCTCGAGTGAATCGGATGCGACGAAGTCGATTCGTCAGGTCGAAGCCGCTTGGAACGCGTGGGCTTCGGGCCAGCGTGGCCAGCGTCAGGCAGTTTGCCGCTGGGTGGCTGGACAGGTGCGACATCCGCGGCGGACGGCTTGGTTACTGCGAGGGCTGGATTGGTTCCCGCCTGTAAGAAATATGATCCTGCGAAAGGCAACACGATGAGTATGGATTTGGCCCCTGAGCAGGAATTCGAGCGGGCACCGCAGCGAACCCGCGCTCGCTTCTCAAGTTTTTCAACGAAGATTCCTGAGCATACGATTCTTCAGACAGACGCCGCGCATTTGGCTCAAGGCTGGGGGGTCTCGCAGCGTTGGCACCGAATGCTCCCGGCACTCTATCGCAAGTCGGGTGTTCGTCGCCGCAGCAGTGTTCTTCTCGGCCCGCCGAACGAAGATGTTTTTGCCCGGCAGTCTTTCTACCGCGTCGCGACCCCCGGCGATGCGCTCGGACCAACAACCGCGGAGCGCATGCAGGCCTACGAAGCTCACGCCGGAAAACTGCTGCACCGTGCTGCTTGCGAGGTGGTTGATGCGATGCAGGGTGGACGGGAATCGATCACCCATTTGGTAACGGTCTCCTGCACAGGATTCTGCGCGCCCGGAGTTGATTACCAGTTGGTCGAATCACTCGGGCTCTCGCCGCAAGTTGAACGAGTCCACGTCGGCTTCATGGGATGCCATGGACTGATCAATGGAATGCGGGTCGCGACCGCGCTGGTTCAAGCCGACCCTCGGGCTCGGGTCTTGGTCGGTGCTGTCGAGTTGTGCAGTTTGCACCAGCAGTACTCGGAGGACAGCGAGCAGCTCGTCGCGAGTTCCCTGTTTTCTGATGGAGCCGCCGCGCTCTTGGTGGAGGCGACGGCTGATGAACGCGAGACAAGTTCACCCGGCTGGGAAATTGTTTCTAGCCTTTCATGCCGGCTCAGCCAAACAGCCGACTTGATGGCCTGGAAAATCGGGAACCATGGCTTTCAGATGACGCTCTCACCTCGGATCCCTTCGGTCATCGAAGCGGAGCTTCATCAGCCGCTGAGCGAGTGGTTGGCCGAACAGCAATTGACGACGCGCGAGATTCGTGGCTGGGCGGTTCACCCCGGGGGACCGCGAGTCATTGATGCAGTTGGCGAATCGCTTGGACTGGTAGATGGCCAGCTCCAGCCCTCGCGCGAAGTTCTCTCCGAGTTTGGGAATATGTCGTCGCCCACGGTGCTCTTCATTCTTGAGCGATTAAATGCTCCGGTGGAGCATGGCGAGCACGTGGTCATGCTCGGCTTCGGCCCAGGTCTGCAAGTCGAAGCACTTCTGCTCCGCTGCAGTTAGTCGACAGCGGCGCCATGGCACGGCAGTTGAAACGTGCCGATCCAAAATGGGTGGCACGTCCCTGCGCGAGAGAGTAGAGGGGAGAGCAGTAGAGCAGGAGAAAAACCGGAAGAGGATAGCATGCTGAATGCCGCGTGCTACTTCAGTACGGCTCTTCTGGCCAACGGCCTTTCAGCCTCCAGCCCGGGGTAGAGCGGCCGGTAAATGCGAAGCATTCGGCCGCGCCACCCCGGGTTAGACAACGCAATATATTTACAAAGGTCGAACCGAACGTTGCCCCTCTGGGGCACGGGCGGTTCGACGCGGAACCCAAATTAGACGCAACGAGGAGACCGGAGGTCGAAGCATCGGCGAGGTCGGGAGACCTGCGCCGAGCGCTGTGCCACTTGAAGGAATCCATGCTCTTCGTCTTCGTCAGCCGGGCTTCGCGCCAACCCCCGGTTCGGCAGCTAACTAAAATCCCAGCCACCACCGCATGGCTTAGCTCTCTTCCACGCCGAGTAGCGTTTGTAACGCCGCGACAATTCGCGAAAGCATGACGCGCACTGCCACATCGCTCTTGCCCATTTGTTCAGCAATCGTCGCCGTTGGAAGGCCATCTGAATAGCGCAGCCGCAATAGGTCGCGGTGCTCAACCGGCAACTTGGCCAGCGCTTCCTGTAATCGGGCCAATTTGAAATTGCGGCTAGCGGCGAGGCTGGGCGATGTAATGCTGGCGATCAGCATTTGCTCGAAGTTGCTGCCACTTTCCGAATCGTCGCTCCCCATTTGGCTAAATATCTGGTTTCGGCCTTGCGAGCGCTTTGCCGCTCCAAAGTGCTCTCGATGCGCATCGACGACACGGCGTCGGGCAAGACGATCGAGCCAAGCATCCACATCGAGATCCTCGCGAGGGATTTTCGAGAGTGAGGCGATTGCCGTCCTGGCGACTTCCTGAAAAAGATCTTCCGACTCAACGACGCGCTGCAGATGTTCGCCCGTCAAATGATGGATCAAACCGAGCAGGCGGGGCTTGACTGCGTTCAGATACTCCCCGAGAGCTTCCATCGAGCCCTCGCGTACTCGCTTTGACAGTGCGTTCAAGTCCGTTTCGCTCATTGTCATCTCAAAAACGCGAAGCTCGTCGGTAATAAAGACATAAAGTCAACGATTGCTTTTCTCGAGAGGAGACCAGCCGCTGTGACGAAGAGACTATAATCGACAGAGCTCTATTGGTTTTAGCTCGGACCCTCAGAGCGTGCATTCTATCCAAGTGGACTACAAATCAATGCCAAGCCCCGTCAAGTTATCCGCGATCCGCCAAATCGCGATCACTGTCAGCGACGTTGAGTCGGCAATCGCGTTCTACCAGGGGATCCTCGGTTTGGAATTGCTGTTTCGAGCGGGTCCGAATCTCGCCTTTCTGGACGCGGCCGGAGTTCGCGTCATGTTGACGACTCCACAGGGTGCTGGAACGGTGGATGCGAATTCGATTTTGTATTTCAGCGTCGGTGACATCGCCGCGACGCACTCCGCGTTGGTCGATCGAGGAGCCAAAAGCGAACGGTTGCCGGCGATGGCTGCGAAAATGCCCGACCATGAATTATGGACCGGCTTCCTCCGTGATCCCGACGGCAATCTGATTGGTCTCATGGAGGAGAAGCGTAGCTAGACAAACGATGCGTCTCGAAGGTTTCGTTTGATGAGTTTGGACCGGAGTTTGGTTTGGTTGTTTTCCCAGGTTGGATCGGTTGAGAGCCGCATGAATGATCGTCCGTCGGATTGGGACTCAACGATTGAGCTGCTGACAGATCGCTTGGCCACATTGCAAGCTGTGGCGCCGGTAAGCCGAATTTCAGACCTGCGGCGTTTTCTGGCCGGGCCAAGCGCGAACTCGCGACTGCTCTTGGTGGAATTGATCAAGCTCGACTTGGCTGCGGCCGCTGCTGCGGGTGTTGACCGCCGGTTGGCTGATTACCTTACTGAATTTTCAGTAGAGTTGCCGCTCGCGGCAGTTCCTTTCGATTTGCTGCTTGAGGAACTGCAGGCTCAGCTGGAGTCAGGTGCTCAACCCGATTTAGAGAAATTGAGTCAGGTGTTTCCGCAACACGCTGAACTGCTCCGGGCTTGGGGCGGTAATTGGCAGCAGACGATCGGGCTGAAGGCCAGCGTCGCTCCAAGACCGCCCGCGGACTTGCCGATCGGCGAGACGCTGCAAGAGTTTCGCATCCTTCGTTGCTTGGGGGCCGGGGCATTTGCCAAGGTTTACCTGGCACTCCAAGAAAACCTCCAGCGTTTGGTTGCGCTCAAAGTCTCGCAAAAAAGAAGCGAAGAGTCGCAGACGCTTTCGCAGCTGGACCATCCAAACATCGTCCGCGTGTTTGATGAACGGGAGTTGGCTGAGCCGCCGATTCGCCTGCTTTACATGCAGTTTGTCGGCGGCGGGACGCTGGCAAGTTGTCTCCAGCGAGTCGCGAAACTTCCGCTGGAGCAGAAGCAAGGACGGCATGTGCTGGAGTCTGTCAAACAGCAATTAGAGGAGTGTGGGCTGGAGCCTGCAGCACAGTCGGACCAAGACGTGCGGCTGGCAAAACTCGATTGGCCGGCAACTGTCGCGTGGATCGGTTCGCAATTGGCCGAGGGATTGGACTACGCTCATCGCCGGGGAGTCATTCACCGCGATGTGAAGCCTGCGAATATTTTGTTCGCGGCCGACGCCACGCCGCGGTTGGCTGATTTCAATGTGAGCTTTTCCGGGATCACCGGGCGAGCCGGCGCGGCAGCTTACTTCGGCGGCTCGCTCGCGTATATGTCGCCCGAACAGCTTGAGGTGGCCATTCCGGCAGCGAGTCAGCGGCGAGCTGAGGAACTCGATGGCCGCTCTGACCTCTTCTCGCTGGGAGTCGTTTTATGGGAGATGCTCTACGGCGAGCGACCTTGGTCGAATCAGGGATCTCCGGGAAGCTGGGCTGAAGCACTGGTCGCAGAACTGACGAAGCGGCTGGAGCCACTGCCGCGGGGAGCTTCGCAGTCACTGCTAATGCAGCAGGCAAGCGGACAGATTCTGGACGAGCAACTTCGCCGCTGCTTGGCCGTCGATCCCGCGCAACGCCCTGCCTCGGGTCGCGAGTTGGCCGCTGCACTGCGCTTGGCACTCAGTCCCAAAGCGGCTCGTCGTTTCTATCCGCGGTGGCGGGGCGGGGTGAAGTGGATTGCCGCGAGTCCGCCATGGTTGATCTTCGTCATCGGTGGATTGGTTCCCAACCTTCTCGCTGCATTTCTCAATTTCGTCTACACCGCCGGACAAGTGGTAAACCATTATCCAGGACTCTTGGAGATTTTTTATCGCTCGGCTATCTGGGTGAATGGAAGCTTCTTTTCAATCGGGCTCGTGATTGCGCTCAGAATGATCCTGCGGCATTCGCGCGAGTTGCAGCAGATAGATTCGGGTGAGATGCGACCCGCCGCGGGTTATCAGTTTCCTTGGGAGTTGGGACATCGCATTGCTTTGTTGAGTGGATGGTTGTGGCTGATCGCCGGGCTTGTCTTTCCGATGATTTTGATTTTGCGTTATCAGAGTTTCAGCTGGTTGGATGCCTTCCACTTTTTCGCGTCTTTAGCACTCTGCGGCGGGGTGGCGATGGTCTATCCCTTTTTCTGCATGACCTTGCTCGACCTAGTGGTTTACTATCCCCGTGTTTGTCGGCGGCTTGGGAGCGGAGCGGGGATTGCCCGCTGGGGGCCGATACTGCGGAAGCGGGCAAGAACTTACTTGCTCGCAGCGGCAGCGATTCCGCTACTTGCCCTGCTCCTGCTCGGCGTGGCCCTCGAATCGCCGCGTTACTATTTATTGGCAACTATTGTGGCGACAGCCGTTGGGTTCGGAGCGTCGGTCCTTGCAGTCCAGCAGATAGACGAATTTTTGTATGATCTGGAACAGGTGGAGCGGGCAGACCAAGGCTAGGTCTCTCGGCCTGGCGAGAGACTTTTTAGGAAGAACGGATTTTCAGGAACTTTCGAGTTACCCAGTGCGTTTGAATCGCAAACGGGGCTTTCGCTTAGGTGTGGAATAGATGATTAAGCAAATTGCGTTGGGATTCTTTGTGAGTCTCTTGGGTGTCGTGTCGGTTTGGGCAGGTGAACGCTACGAGATAACCGCTCAGCAGGGGGGGTAAAGAGGTCACTTATCGAGTCGACTTTGGCGGCGGGATGAAGTACGACCAGTACACCGCTTTTGACCCTGTCAGCAAGAAGTTTGTTTACCTGACTTGGCAGCGGGATGCGAAGCCGCCCGAGCCAGTATCGAAAATTCGGGACAAGACCACGGGCGAAATGATTCCGCTCTACAAATTTCCTGACGTGAAAAAGCCACTGCCGATCATCCCTTCGCTGAAAGCGATGAAAATTTGTCCAATCACGGGCGATAAAAACTTCAAGTCCAAAGTGGTGATGTTGTACGATTAGGTTGCGTCAGGGGGCTCGCCACTAGCCGCTCTGTGGCGGTGCGAGCCCGGGTAAACCGACCTCGACCAGTTGTCGCTCAAGCGACCAGTTTTCGGATCGCTCCTTTGACCGGAACCAGTGACTGCCGCGGTCGACCCACTTAAGCAAATAGTCGCGAAACGTCCCGCTGCGGCCGCTGGCATCCGGGTCGCAGTCGTAGCCATACTCAAACCCACAGCACGCGCAGCACTGGAAGGAAGCAGAGCCAAAGCGGCCGATGTAGGGCGGCGGGCCCAGATCGCCGAAGGGTGGGTCGGGTAGCTGGTCGTAAGCCGGATAATCTAGGCCGCGAAAACCGCAGCAGGGGCAGGCAAAAGGTAAAGCTGTTGGACTATTCGACATCAGCTTCGCGCTCTTAACTCCGTTGAGTTCTCCAGCGCACTCCGGGAGGGTAATGCTTTAGAATATTGGCCTGCGAGGCTGAGCCGGGCTGAGTCGAGATTCGACTCATCTCGTGCTTACAATCTCGCGTGTTGATTTAATTTAGCAAAATGGGTGAGCACTAGCGGGTGCATGTGAGGAAGTAAGAATGAAAGCGATTGCGATGAAGTGGATAAGATTGGTTGGACTCTGCAGTGTGCTGTTGTTTGCGGGCAGTTCCAGTGCTCAGGCAGGGGATGAGGGCAAACCAGTTAAGCACTCGCGGGTCGGGCTGAATGAATACCAGAACTTCCTGATTGGCTGGGATGCGGCGGCTCAGCCCCAGCGGTTCGCGCTGATTCGCTCGGCGGCCGGGTATGACCAGCTATTCCAGCCCGCCGCCACTAACGGCTCGCGCGGTCCGTTTGCTCCCTCAGAAAAATCCTACGCGAACGAGCAGATCTTGCTGGTGGCTCGGCAAATGCCTGCTCCCCAGAAGCCGGATTCGGTGTTTGAAGTTGAGTCGCTGGAAGAGCAGGGCGATCAGCTGACGCTGAAGTATCGCTACCGCGAACCGGCCGCCGCCAGCTACGAAGTCCGCAGTTATCTCGCCTTGAGGATTCCTGCAAAGAAATACTCCAAGGTGGTGTTTGTCGAGAACGGCAAAGCCGCCGGCGAACTCGATCTGAGCCAAGGCGAGTGGGCCAAGCCCGCACCCGAGGCAAAGTAGTTCCGCTTTAGTAGCGAACTTCGACCACGGCCTGCAGCTAAGGAGCGTGATGCTTGATGAAGAAGTTGCCGCCCCGATCTTCTTTGCTTTTCCTCGGCCTCTTCTTGTTCCTTGGTCTGGCCGGTCAACTTTGGGGTCAGGCCGCCAGCCAAGAGCGGGCAGACGAAACGAATCGTTTGCCAAGGGAACAGTTGCTGCTATTTCATCGAGCGGATGGTTCAGTTGGTCAAGCAGAGTCGCCGGAGCAATGGGCGCTTCGTCGCGCCGAAATCAAACGGGGTGTGGAGTCGATTCTTGGTCTGCTACCGGGCGAGGAGAAGCGATGTCCGCTCGACGTGCGCGTTGATGAGGAAGTCGACTGCGGAAATTATGTGAGGCGACTGATCAGTTACGCCTCCGAACCAGGCTGTCGCGTGCCTGCCTACCTTTGTATCCCGAAGAAATTGATCGATGCAAGGGAAAGTTCAGTGACGGCTCCGGCCGTGCTTTGTCTCCACAGTACGGACGACAGTGTCGGGCATGGATTAGTCGTTGGACTGGGCCAACAGCCCAACCTCGCGTACGCTAGGGAGTTGGCTGAGCGCGGCTTCGTAACGATCTCGCCAAGTTATCCGCTGCTGGCGAATTACCAGCCAGACTTGGCGGGGCTTGGTTGGTCCAGTGGAACGCTGAAGGCGGTTTGGGATAACCAGAGAGCAATTGATCTGCTCGAAAGTTTGCCGCAGGTTCGTCGTGGCCCGATCGCGGCGATAGGTCATTCACTCGGGGGACATAACGCCGTCTTCACCGCCTTTTTCGAACCGCGAATCGAGGTGGTTGTGTCCAGCTGCGGACTCGATTCGTTCCTTGACTACTACAGTGGGAATGAGCAGGTGTGGCTGCCTGAGAAGGGTTGGACCCAAACGCGGTACATGCCTCGTCTCGGTGAGTACCGCGGGCGATTAGAAGCGATCCCATTTGATTTTCACGAGCTGGTCGCTGGTCTCGCGCCGCGCCGTGTGTTGCTGGTCGCGCCGCTGGGGGACAGCAATTTTCAAGCGGCCAGTGTCGACCGCATCGGGGACGCCGCTGCGCCCGTCTTTAAATTGCTGCAGGCTAGCGAACAACTGCGAATTCTCCATCCCGAGTGCAAGCACGATTTCCCGGAGCAAGCCCGCGAAGCCGCTTACAAGTGGATCGCAGAAGGATTGAAGCCGAACTAAAAGAGTTGCGGCTTCTCGTTTTAGCTGCCGGAGTCTTGAGCCAAAAGTGTGCGGAGTGTGCGGAGATAGAGCGCTCGCTCCCCGGCCTTTGAACTCTTTAATCGCCGTACAGGGCAAAGTCGCTTCATCTCTGGCGGATTTAGCTCAGCGGCACGCTACTTGCACGACGAATGAAATGATTTCTTTTCGCAACCAAAGCCCTAGCAATTCGAGAGAACGACTTGATGAGACCGAGTCATCCCGCACTGAGAAATCAGGTTGCTTTTCAATGCCAAGGACACAGGCTGGAAGGAGAGTTGGTATGCCCTCCTGATCCGATCGGCGTCGTTTTGTTTGCTCACGGTAGCGGAAGCAGTCGCCTTAGTCCGCGCAATCAATTGGTCGCTCGAGGGCTGCAGCAAGCCGGAATTGCGACATTGCTGTTTGACCTGCTGGAGCAGGCGGAAGCGGTCGACCGGCGGAATGTGTTTGATGTCGAGTTGCTGGCGGGACGGCTGCGCGGCGCGGCGGATTGGGTGCGCACTCAGCCAGAACTGCAAAAACTGCCGATCGGTTTTTTCGGCGCGAGCACCGGCGCGGCAGCCGCATTAATTGCCGCTGCGGACATGCCTGATCAAGTTACCGCAGTCGTGTCTCGCGGCGGACGCCCTGATTTGGCTGAAGGATGGCTCGCTCGAGTTGCTGCACCCACCTTGTTGATCGTCGGTGGTGAAGATGATCAGGTGATTGAGATGAACCGCTTTGCACTCGACCAACTGCATTGCCATACGCGGCTCGAAATTATCCCCGGAGCAACTCACTTGTTTGAGGAACCGGGGAAGTTGGAGGAAGTCACCCGTCTGGCGACCGCTTGGTTCTCATCGTTTCTAGGGAAAAAAGAAAATTCTCAATCGGAAGTTGAAGCCAGATGAACACCGAGTGGGTATTCAAGGACCGAGTGGCCGCGGGCAGAGAGTTGGGCAATCGTCTCAATCAACTCTCGCTCACGCGTCCAGTCGCACTGGGGATCCCCCGGGGAGGGGTGGTTACAGCTGCCGCGATTGCCGAGGTGACCGGGGCAGAACTGGATATCGTGCTTTCGCGGAAGCTCGCTGCGCCGAACCAGCCTGAATTGGCAATCGGAGCAGTTGGCGAAGATGGTTCGGTTTACCATGACCGCGCGACTCAAAACATGGTTGTCGCAAGTCCGGCTTATTTATCCCGTGAGATTGAACATCAACTGGCTGAGATCGCTCGCCGCAAGAGGATGTTCCGCGCGGTGCGCCCCGCCGCTGATCTTCAGGGACGCAGCGTTATCGTAGCTGATGATGGGATCGCCACGGGCTCGACAATGCTCGCCGCGCTGCAGACGGTTCGGCTGCAGAAGCCAGCGGAATTGATTGTCGCGGTGCCTGTCGCTCCACCAGATCGCCTGGAACCGATTCGCGAGCACTGCGACCGGCTGATCTGTCTGGAGTCTCCCGACGACTTTTACGCAGTTGGTCAGTTCTATCTCTCGTTCGATCAAGTCAACGACGAAGAGGCTTGCGAGCTGCTGCGAAAACACTGGAGCGAGAAGCAGGCAGAGGCCTCAAGGAAATCAGCGATTACCGCACAAGGCAACTAATTTTTGCAAACGTATATTTGAGCGAAGTGAGTAAGCAGCGACGTTTCGAGAAGCCCAGTTGAGCCTCAAGCCTAGGCTTCGCGGGTCAAGGACGGGCGGTCGGGTGGAGCAGGCGATTTTGAGATCGCAGCCAGCAGGCCGGCGAGATAGATCATCGCCGCGAGCCACTGGCAACCGGAAAGAAACTCGTAGTTCTCATGGAGCACGGCGAACCGCGGCGCGTCGAGTACGCTCATCGACTCCGGATCCAGCAGGGCCTCCAGTTGGCTGTGCCGAAACATCAGCCAGCCATGCGTGACGGAAACTGCCAGAAGGCTGAGGATTAAAATCCACGAGCGATGGAAGCAGAGGTGCAGCCACATCAGGCCGATCGTCACCAGTCCGGCGATATTCAGCCACCACGAAATCTGCCTCGTGGTGAAACCTTGTTCCGTGCCGCCGATTACCTGATCGCCGATTCGCACGACGACGCCGAAGTAAAGGCTGAACCCGCCCATCCAAAAGGCGAGAGCAACGAGCAGGAGGTAAGTCAGAGCGAAACGCAGCATGCGCGATTGGTTTTCAAATAGTGGAGGCGAATGCGGCTGTCAGACTGTTGATTTTTCTCGCAATCAGTCCGCGTAAGGTTTGTTGTCTATTCTGGATTGACCGCCTCGCCCCCGGCGCGGGTGCCGAAGCTGCGCCAGACCGACTGCGCGATGGTGCTAGATACGAACCGCGTT
>Ga0169931_10013126_pt1 | contig 11358 bp, 6 predicted proteins | sample Kivu_15m_20L_FD_129675 | JGI IMG/M metagenome (GOLD analysis project Ga0169931, IMG submission 129675) | Freshwater microbial communities from Lake Kivu, Western Province, Rwanda to study Microbial Dark Matter (Phase II) - Kivu_15m_20L... | ecosystem: Environmental > Aquatic > Freshwater > Lake ... | reverse complement strand
GGAATCCGTGTCGTCAAGGCATTCTCGCAGGAAGATCGCGAATATGAACGATTCCAAAGGTCCAACGAACACCTGCAGCAGTGGCGGTTGTGGGTCGATTTGACCAACGATCGGTACGCTGCAACCATGTCCTTGGTGTTCAGTCTTGGAGGCCTGATCGTCTGGTACGTCGGTGGTCGAGATGTGATTGGCCAGGAGATGTCGCTCGGTCAGTTGATCGCCTTCCTCGCTTATCTCGCAATGTTCTACGCTCCTCTCAGCGCGTTATCGAACTTCACAACCTGGCTCACCAGTTTTCTGTCGGGGAGCAAGCGAGTGCTGGAGTTGCTCGATGCCCCCAACACGCTTCCTGAGCCTGAGTATCCAACCGCATGGGATCGCGTCGAAGGGCTAGTCGAATTCGATCAAGTCACCTTCGGGTACGATCGGAACCAACCCGTTCTGCAAAACGTCTCCCTCGCGATTCAACCGGGGGAAATGATCGGGATTGTCGGACGCAGCGGTTCTGGAAAAACAACGATGGTGAATTTGCTTAGTCGTTTCTACGATGTGCAGGAAGGAAGTATTCGGATCGACGGTATCGACATCCGACAATTGTCCAGCACTCAACTGCGGGAACGGGTCGGAATCGTCTTTCAGGATTCGTTCATGTTTCGCGGGACGATTTGGAAGAATCTGTCCTACGGTCGTCCGCAGGCTACGATCGAACAAGGACTGGAGGCAGCCAAGGCCGCAGGTGCGCACGACTTTATCTGTCGCCAGGGCTTGGCCTACGAGACGTTGCTGGGAGAGTACGGTGCCGGGCTGTCCGGTGGCGAGAAACAGCGACTCTCGATCGCTCGCACTCTCTTGTACGATCCGCGTATTCTCATTCTCGACGAAGCGACCAGCAACATCGACGCCGAGTCGGAGCGAATCATTCAAAAAGCGCTATCAAGATTGATTCGTGGGCGAACCACGCTAGCTATTGCGCATCGTTTGTCGACGTTGCGCAATGCGGATCGAATTCTCGTATTCGATCGAGGGCGATTGGTGGAGCAGGGGAGCCATCATGAACTGCTCGTTCTCGATGGTCTTTACGCGCGGATGGTGCGCATACAGACTCAGGTGACTAAATCGACGCAGGTCGATCAGTTGCTAGCCGCCGGCGAGGAGCAGGGGCAGTCAATGTCTCCAACATCCGAGCCATCGGAAAACTCCATCAGTAGTGATGATGACATCGATGAAACGCGTTTAACTTGGTTGGCACCTACGACCCATCGATTCACTCTCGGAGCCCTTGGACAATTGCTCGTGCAACAACCGGCAGGCCCGGTCAAGGCACCGGAGCAGCGATTCTCGGGGGAGTTAGGCGATTGCAGCGGTTGGTTCGTGGTGCGAGCTTTTCCGGCAACACATTCTGAGGCATACCTCAGCGTCCGCGGTTGGAATGAGCAGGGGGATGAGATTGAGCTAGGCATGATAGCTCGATTGTCGGATTGGCCCATAGCCGACCAGGAAGCGATTCGACGGGCGTTGAAGCGCCGTTACTTACTCCGCACGATTCATCGGGTCCATCGTGTGGATCTGCGATATGGGTTCTTAGAGTTTGTCGTCGAAACTGATGATGGCAATACCGAATTCTTAATGCATTGGAGTTCGAGTCAAGCAGTGGATTACGGCGAGAGCGGAAAACTGATTATTGATACAGAGGACAATCGATACCTCATTGCTGACACGACTGCACTACCCTCCGCTGACCGAGAACGCTTTGAGCAGTATGTCTACTGGTAGGAATCGATCTGAACGCTCTGGCAGCAACCAGTTGTCGGCGACCGTACCCATCGATTCGAGGGAATTCTTACTGTCGCCGCTTGGTCGGGCAGAAGAATGAGAACACCGAAAGACCATCAACGAGAATCAGTGGAATTGAGTTTTTTCTATAGCTAACACGGGCGATCGCCGTAGTCTTTCCAAATCGGGGTGGATGGACCCAAAAAAGCAGGTTCATCCGTAGGAACAGAAAGTTCAAGGAGACCTGAGTTCGCCCGTGAGAAACAAAACCTCGGCAGAGCGTACTCCCGGTCGAACCTCTCCCGATGGGATCAGCAATCGGTCTCGCCAGTGAACCGTCGAAGTGGTGACATGAGACGCGGGTTGTTCGCCTAGTGACCGCCACGAATCGGTTTTGGTGTCATAAGAAAGAATCGATTTTGGAAAACCAGGATGCTGATCCAAAGGTCGAAAGTCGGCCAAGCAACCGTCGTCACCTCCCAAGATCATGAAACCTGAGTTCTTCCTATCTGGCTGACTGATATTGAGAGCCGGACTCGGAGCCGCAGCGGCAGCGCGAGGTAAATCTGCAACTCGCAACCAACCCTTTTGTGGCCGATAACAGTAAGCGTCTCGAAGATACGTGCGAACCGGCTTGCCATCCGGCCCCGCTGATAACTTGACCCCACTGCATAAGTAGAACGCATCATCATGGGATGCGGCAACCGACAACATCCTCGCAGGCCCTGGCCATGTCTCGAGTTCCTTCCAAACAAGCGGCCGCTTATCTAGCTCGAGGCCCCAAAACTGATGCATCGCAACCGTTGCATTGGGAGTTTCAATACCACCTGCGATATAGATCGTATTCCCTACCAACGCACCGCAACCTTGTGCACATGGCCGAGGCAACGCAGGCAGGGCCGATTGCTCCAAACGCTCTTCTTTCCACCTCAGAAGCCAACCTTCATCGTAGTGCCGACTCTCATCGCTCCCTCCGAAATACGCAACACCGGGCCCAATTCCGTTACCTTCCGGGATCGATACACAAACAGCATAACCAATGGGCCTGGCTAATGTACCCGCATCGCGCCATTGGGCATCAGGATCGCTTAGAACATAAACGCGATCATGCCACACTTTCCTTCCACCCCGCCAGGGTGGAGCATCCGGAAAGTTGGCCCCACCCGCGACAATCAAGGACGCTCCATCTGTACCAGCAATCGGCCCAGCTACACCCAATCGGTTGGGAATTGGTGCCAACCGTCCCCAATTCCCTTTCTCATCGGCATGGGCAGTGGAGCTGAGTTGAGCACTTGAAATGATAAACGCGAATGCTAACGGCCAAAACTTTTTCATCACACGGAGTGAACTCAGCATGAGGAAGGGACTTGGCACCGGTTTCGCTGCTAGTCTTTGCAAACCGAATACAAAACGTATTACGGCTTGCTGAGCCATGTTAGAACTCCAAGCTGATCGAGTTGTTTCTCTAGTTTGCTGAACTGCTCGGATGACGGCGACACCAACGGCAATCGCGTCGGCCCGCAGTCGAATACATAACGATTCATCAAGCACTTAAACGTCGCGATCGGATGTACGCTTGCTTCGATCAATGTCTGAATCATTTGGACAGCAAGTTGTTGTAATGCCGCAGCCCTGTCCTGATTCCCCGCATCATAGGCCTGGATCAATTCCCGATAGAGGGGCGCCGCGAAGTTGTACGTGCTCCCGACCGCGCCGCGGCATCCGAGGGAAAGAGCGCTCAGAAGCAATTCGTCACGACCAAAAAGCATGTCATAACGCCCTCCATCGACGCTTAGGCAATTACCGAAATCGTCGAGGTCCTCGTAGGTAAATTTAATGCCGACTAAATTCGGAATACGGTCTCCGACTTGCCGAAGGAAATCGTGGACCAAGTCCTTCACGCCGGTCATCGATGGGATGTGATAGTAATAGAAATCGAGATCGGGAGCGACCCGTGCCACCTCCTGACACCATCGGATCAAGCCTTCTACGCCCGCGGGTTTAAAAAAACATGGTGCCATACAAGCGACACTGCTGGCACCGATGGCTTGCGCGTGCGCAGCCAAATGGCAGGCTTCTTTAAGCGAAGTATGTCCTACATGAACGATCACCCGCAATTCGCTCGGGGCTACCCCTACCCAACGTTCCGCCAACTGACATCGTTCTTCAGTCGTCAACGATAGTCCTTCCCCAGTCGTGCCGCAAATGAAGGCACCGACAACACCGTTGCGAGAGAGCACATGCGCGTACCCCTCCACCGCTGCGAGATTCAGATCGCCGTTGGACTGCAGCGGAGCAAACGGTGCTGCGATCAGACCTTCTATCTTAGAACTCATACTTGATTCCTGGATCTAGTCATTGGTTGTAGGCTTACTTTAAGGGGCTCAATTCGGACAGGGTGAGATAGGTCACTGCTGCCAGTGCCGCTCCCAACAAGGGACCAACAACCGGTACCCATGCATACCCCCAATCGCTATCGCGCTTATCGGGGACAGGTAGCAGCGCATGCATGAGTCGAGGGCCGAAATCACGTACCGGATTGATCGCGTAACCCGTCGTGCCACCAAGTGATAAACCAATACCAAAAACCAGCAAGCCCACGGGTAACAACTCCAAAGTGCCGAGCCCTAACTTATTCGTAGGCGCATCGGCGTTGACCGGCACCAAGCTTGGAGAAACCATCAGCAAGATCGGCAGAATCAACGCATAGGTACCGATAGCTTCGCACACGAGCGACTGGCCAAGTTTGCGGATATTGGGACTGGTGCAAAAGCAAGCAAGTTTCGCATCTTGATCGTTGGTTGCTAGGAAATGCTCCCGATAGAAGACGAACACCAACAGCGATCCGAGCATCGCACCGAGGAGTTGTCCAACCAGATATCCGAGTGCCATGTTCGACTCGATTTTTCCTATCATCACCGCAGCCAAGGTAACAGCTGGGTTCAAGTGCGCACCGCTGTACTTGTTCGCGCAGAATGCGCCAATAAATACAGCGAGTCCCCATCCCGCCGAAATCACGATCCAGCCACTGTTGTGACCTTTTGTTTTCGCGAGCACCACGTTTGCCACCACACCATTGCCGAACAGGATCAGCAATGCAGTTCCGAAGAATTCAGCAATGTAAGCACTCATTCAGATACCTTTTCCCTGACGTTGGTATGGACAATGCAGTTTTCAACCATGAGTGTACCCATTCCCGAAACACGAGTCATCACTCTCTTTCAATTCGTGCCCGGCATCTGAGGAACTCCCAAAATTTGCAACACAGACCTGTTCTCGCATCGCCGATACAACAGCAGTCTCAACGACGAAAAGCATGCAAAATCAAAGACTTTTGTCGGCTGTGTCCGTTGCATTCCTTGTTGTTTCAAAGATACACTGGAAGTACGCGTGCAGTCCGTGTAACATCGCTGCGGCTCCTCGGTTTATCCCCTTCCAGACTATGATGTTGGCAGCGATGCTTCGATTCTTCTCGATGCTTGCTCGCAGTCTCCAGTGCGCTTTGATCCCGGTGCTGTTGATCGCGGTGTCGTTACCCCTTCCAGTCATCGCAGACGATCCGCTTCCTCCTGAAGTACGGTTTCAACAGAAGGTTCTGCCGATACTAGAGGCTCGCTGCTTCTCTTGCCATTCACATGCTTCCGAGATCAGTGGCGGTCTGGCTTTAGATTACGCCAGCGGCTGGCGTGAGGGTGGGGATCGTGGGCCGGCCATCGTTCCATCGGATCCCGAACGAAGCTTGATCATCCACGCTATCGAACGTCGAACCAGCGACTTGGCGATGCCACCGGAAGATCCTCTTCCACCAATAGAGATCGAAATTCTCCGTCGATGGATCGCCGAGGGAGCTCACGACCCACGTACCCTTCCCCCGACCAACGAACTGGATACCTCCTGGTGGTCCCTACAGCCTCTTTTTAGCCCACCAGCGCCGATCATTGATACAAATGAAGTCACAGGCAATCCGATCGATGCGTTCTTGGGATCCCAACATTCCTCTCGTAACATCGCCCCATCAACTCTCACAACGCGACGCAAACTTCTTCGGCGACTGAGCGTTGACCTGCTCGGTCTGTTGCCAACCGCTGAGGAATACCAAGCCTTTGAACGAGACGATACGCCGGACTGGTATGAGCATGCGGTCGATCGGATATTGGCATCCCCGCAGTACGGGGAGCGATGGGCTCGTCACTGGTTGGATTGGATTCATTTCGCCGACTCGCACGGATTCGAACATGACGTCATGCGGCCTCATGCTTGGCGGTATCGCGACTTTGTCATTCAAAGTTTGAATGCGGACATCCCCTACTCGGAGTGGGTCTGTCAGCAGATTGCAGCAGATGTTTTCTATCCGGACCGACCTGAGCTGACACCTGCCCTCGGTTTTTTGGCGGCCGGGCCGTGGGATCAAAGCACTGCAGCGACAGCCGAACAGACTTTCGATTACATCGATCGCGACAATATATTGACACTCGTTATGTCGGTTCTGACCAGCAGTACCGTCCACTGCGCTCGATGCCACAATCATAAGTTCGATCCGATTCCACAAGCGGATTACTACGCGCTGCAAGCTGTCTTCGCGGGTATCGGACGAGGCAACATTCCCTTCGACTCGGATCCCGAGATTCATCGCGCACGCACCCAAGCCAATGCATGGCTCAACGCAGCTCGAGATCGTGATACACGCATCTTGCTCAGCACCGAAATCAGCACGCTCGTCGAGCGATGGGAGCAGGCGAGGCAGGCAAGTCCCGCTACCTGGTCAGCACTACCGATCGATATGATGATTGCGACCTCCGGTACCGATCTTGTTGCCGATCGTGACTCGATCGCTGCTCGCGGTGCAAGGCCCGAGCAAGACACCTACGTCATCATTTCAAATCCCGCGCCGACAAGAGTGACCGGAATTAAGCTCGAAGTTCTCAGGGACGAATCGCTCCCGATGAAAGGACCAGGCCGGAATGACAACGGCAATTTTCACTTGAGCGAGTTCGTGCTGGAGCATTTTTCCTCAGGTAGCAAGGAGCCCGTGAGAGTCCGTATAGCCGATGCTCGCTCGGACTTTGACCAAGATGGATGGACGATTCTTCACGCGATCGATGGGAATCCGAAGACGGCGTGGGGGATTCATCCCAGAGTAGGCCAAGATCACGCCGCGATCTTTGCCCTAGAATCCTCTATCTCGCTCGCGGCGGGTGATCGATTAGCAATCCAGTTGCGGCAGTTGCACGGAGGATTCCATACCATCGGCAAGTTCCGGCTGAGTATTACGGATGCCTCCGATCCGATGATGGGTATGCTCCCGCCCGCCGTGGCCGAATCTCTCGCGGTCGCAAAAACCAATCGATCCGAAACTCAGTCTCTCGAGATCGCATCTTTCGTCGTTGCAAACGAAGCTAAGCAACGCATAGGCTCGTTGCCCGAAGCATCGCTCGTCTATGCGGCTGGGCCCAAGTTCAATCCTTTACCTCAAAGCGAATTTTATAAACCATGGTCTGCACCGAAGTCGGTTTTTGTCTTGAAGCGGGGGAACATAGCTACGCCAGGTGATTCGGCTTCCCCGGGCGCGCTTCAATGCCTCGCTCACGAAACGCCGCGATTCACCCTCTCGGAATCGGCCAAGGAAGGTGACCGTCGCGCAGCCTTGGCGATGTGGATTACCCATCCTGAGAATCCACTTTTCTGGCGCAGCATCGTCAATCGATTATGGCTGCACCATTTTGGGACCGGCATCGTCGATACGCCCAACGATTTCGGCCGCATGGGGAGCCTGCCCAGTCATCCGGAACTTCTCGATATGCTTGCGGATTCGTTAAGGCAAAACGGCGGCTCGCTCAAGCGACTTCATCGTATGATGGTGACCAGTGCGGCATATCGGCGAGCTTCCCAGATGAGCGCTGAACAATCCGAACAAGACGCCGACAATCGTATGCTGACCCATTGGAAACGACGTCGCATCGATGCCGAGACTTTTCGCGATTCGCTCTTGCTGCTCGGTGGAACGGTCGATGGAACGATGGGAGGATCGGCAGTTCATTGGTTCCGCTTGGGGCCGGCGATTCAAGTCACCAATTCGGTCGACTATTCCGGTTTTGATTGGGCTCGAAGTGATGGCAATCGGCGATCGATCTATCGGTTTGTCTATCGCGGGCAACAGGATCCGTTCATGGAAGCTCTCGATTTCCCCGATGCCGCGCAATTGACACCTCAGCGATCCCCATCCGCATCTCCATTGCAGGCTCTCGCCCTTTGGAACCATGAATTCGTCTTGTACGCATGCCAACGGATCGCGGAACGTGTCCTGCGTGAAGCACCATTGGAACCCATCAAAGCTGTTTTCCATTTGTTGCTGCTGCGCGACCCGAGCGAGATGGAATTGCGGAGAGCGACCGAGCATGTCGAGAAGCATTCGCTGGCCTCATTGGTCCGAGTCCTGGTCAATACCAACGAGTTCCTTTTTCTGGATTGACCCTTAATGATGTCCTCCATGCAGCAACTCGAGAATCCCCTGCGTCACCAGTTGCTACCGCGTCGCCAGTGGCTGCGCAGCATGGCTCAGTCGATGCCTTGGTTAGCCGTCGCGTCGATGCTGACTCGCGAACCTTTCAGTGCGTTCGGTTCAATGGGAGGTTCGGTCGGAGGTGAGTTGCCATTGCGACCCGATGGCGGTCTGCACCATGCACCGAGAGTACGACGTGTTATTCAGCTGTTCATGAATGGCGGAGCCAGCCCCATGGACACATTCGATTACAAACCTGCATTGGAAAAACATCACGGTGAAAACCTCGGTCCCAAGGAAAAGCCTGAAGGTTTTACTGCTCCGGCCGGTTCAGTGATGAAGAGTCCCTTCGCGTTCAAACAATATGGCCAGTCGGGGCGCTGGGTCAGCGAGGTTTTTCCGCATCAGGCCAAGTGGGTCGACAAGATGGCGTTCATCATGTCGATGGCATCCAAGACGAACGTGCATGGACCCGGCAGCTACATGATGAATACCGGTTTCTTGATACCGGGCTTCCCCTGCTTCGGTGCTTGGGTCTCTTACGCGTTGGGAAACCTCACCGATAACTTGCCGACCTTTGTGGTTCTCCCCGACTCGCGAGGATTGCCCTACAACCAACGAGCGAACTTCAGCTCCGGTTTCTTGCCTGTGCGCTATCAAGGCTTGGTTCTTGATGCGGCAGCGCGCGAACCGATTCCGAATCTTCGGCCTTCGGAGCGTCATGCGTTTGCCGCCGGCGCTTCGGATACGTCCGGTTTGGAACTGCTCAATCAGTGGAATCACGATCATGCAGCGACTCATTTGAACGACTCGCAACTGACTGCCAGGTTGTCGCCCTACGAACTTGCGGCCCGCATGCAACTGTCGGCACCCGAGGCATTCGATCTTGGCTCCGAAAATCAATCGACGATCGAAGCTTATGGCATAAACCAAAAGGAAACCGAAGACTTCGGTCGCCGTTGTCTGTTGGCACGCCGATTGATCGAACGGGGAGTCAGATTCGTTCAGGTATGGAGCGGACCATCGGGTGCATCGAATAACTGGGACAACCACGGCAGCATCATCGGTGAACTCCCACCGATCGCCAAAAGCGTCGATCAGCCGATTGGTGCCTTGCTCGAGGATCTGTTCCAGCGAGGGCTTATGGAGGACACACTCGTGGTTTGGACGACCGAGTTTGGTCGGACGCCATTCGCACAAGGAAGCGTAGGCCGCGACCACAACGGCGGCTCGTTCGTCAGTTGGTTATGCGGCGCTGGGGTTAAGCAAGGAACCGCCTACGGTGCTAGTGATGAACTCGGATATCAAGCGGTCGAAGGCAAATGCTATTGCTACGACTTCCATGCCACATTGCTTGACTTGCTGGGCATTGATCATCAGCGACTGACGTTTCGGCATGCAGGCATCGATCGTCGCCTGACCGATGTGCACGGCCGCGTCGTGCGCGAAATATTTGCGTAAGCACCGCACCCATTCAAACCACCAGCCGCCCTATTCCCAATTATCCATCAGGATTCCGCTAGCTCTTTCAGCACCCGCAGATTGACTGCGTCCCACGGTTCGCCATCGTCGGTGTCACCCTTGTCGGTCTCCAAGTACATCGGCAGTTTCTTCAGCAACCGATGCTTGAGCACCCGCACAAAGCCCTCGCGACCGATCGTTCCATACCCAATGTGTTCGTGCCGATCGACCCGAGATCCACATCCCTTCTTGCTGTCGTTCAAATGCAAGGCACGGATCGCGTCGAGTACCCCCAACTTCTTGCTCTCTTTCTCCCAAGCCTTAAAGCCATCTGCTGTCGAAAAGTCATAGCCTGCCGCGTGCGCGTGACATGTGTCCAAGCACATGCCGACTTGCAATGCCTCGCCCGTCCGCTCGATCAACCATCCCATCTGTTCCATGCTCCAACCCAGACACGAACCTTGGCCCGCGGTATTCTCGAGCAACAACCAAGCTTGCTTCGGCTTGGTCCCCCGATGAATGCGATGGATCGCGTCGACGATGCGCTGCATTCCCTGCTCTTCGCTCGAATCGACAAACGCGCCGGGGTGCATGACAACACCATCCAACCCCAATTGCTCCGCCCGCTGCCACTCGATCACCATGGCATCGATACTCTTTTCCCACAGGTCATCCTTAGGGGACGCGAGATTGATCAAGTACGAAGCGTGAGACAAGGGGTTGGTGACCTTGGTCGATTTCAGGGTCGTTCGAAACTGCTCGACCTCGGCACCCGTGATCGGCTTGGCCGCCCACTGATTGTTGTTCTTGGTGAACAACTGACAGACGTCCATCTTGAGTTCCGCTGCTGCTTCGATGGCTTTGTAGTAGCCACCTGCGATGCTCATGTGAGCCCCTAGCTTAACCATCCGTATGCTTGTCCTTCGTGTGAGAAGTGTATCGATGCCTTCGCTGTAAATCGCCAGAAGAAAAGGTAACACGCTTTGCAGGAACGTTGCTAGCCGAGATGCGCAAGCAGCCGGGTTGAAGTGCGCAGGACGTCGCAATGTTCGCCACAGTTCAAACCCGAGAGCTCGCGCTCGTTCGGCTAATATGAAAGCCGAATTCTTCGGGTGCGAAGCACCCGTCAAATGCTAGCCGAGATGCGCAAGCAGCCGGGTTGAAGCGCGCAGGACATCGCAACGTTTGCCACAGTTCAAACCCGAGAGCTCGCGCCCGTTCGGCTAATATGAAAGCCGAATTCTTCGGGTGCAAAGCACCCGTCAAATGCTAGCCGAGATGCGCAAGCAACCGGGTTGAAGCGCGCAGGACGTCGCAATGTTCGCCACAGTTCAAACCCGAGAGCTCGCGCTCGTTCGGCTAATATGAAAGCTGAATTCTTCGGGTGCAAAGCACCCGTCAAATGCTAGCCGAAATGCGCAAGCAGCCGGGTTGAAGCGCGCAGGACGTCGCAATGTTCGCCACAGTTCAAACCCGAGAGCTCGCGCTCGTTCGGCTAATATTAAAGCTGAATTCTTCGGGTGCAAAGCACCCGTCAAATGCTAGCCGAAATGCGCAAGCAGCCGGGTTGAAGCGCGCAGGACGTCGCAATGTTCGCCACAGTTCAAACCCGAGAGCTCGCGCTC
>Ga0169931_10013125_pt1 | contig 11358 bp, 12 predicted proteins | sample Kivu_15m_20L_FD_129675 | JGI IMG/M metagenome (GOLD analysis project Ga0169931, IMG submission 129675) | Freshwater microbial communities from Lake Kivu, Western Province, Rwanda to study Microbial Dark Matter (Phase II) - Kivu_15m_20L... | ecosystem: Environmental > Aquatic > Freshwater > Lake... | reverse complement strand
TCTATTATTGCTACTAATAAATCTTCTGATCCCGCCACAGTTAGAGTCTGGGTTGTGCCACTAGATCAGGATGCAGTACCTGCAAACCATGTTTTTATTTCATACAATGCGGCGGTAGGCGGAAACGATGCTCTTGAAACCTTTAGATTCCCAGTAGTAACTGGAGATAAGGTTTATGTGCGGGCATCAACAGGAGACATTTCATTTATGCTTTCAGGCATAGATGATACTACAGTAACAGGATTGGAATATGCGACCCTAGAGGCCCTTATTCTAGGTCTTGCATAGAAAGGTATAGTATAATAGCAATATGGCAAATTTCGGTAATGCAAAATCAAGCGGAATAGGGCAAACAGCAGTTACCCTAAAGACTATTACTCAGCCTACCCTAATTACTGGTTGTAATTTTGTAAATAAAAGCGGATCATCCGCATCAATAACTTTATATGTAACAAATTCATCTACAAACTATTATATTCTTAAGGACAAGCGTGTAGATGGAAATTCAAATTTTGAGGCAATTACAGGAAATAAAATTGTCTTGGTTAGCGGCGATGCCCTAAAAGCCGTATCAACCGTCGACGGGGCCTTTGATGCCCTTGTATCGACACTGGATGGATTCTAATGACATATCAGCTTACAGAGTACCCATTTGTAGACTCTACATTTATGGGCTTTAGAATAAATAAAGATACTGGGCGGCTAACCATAGATTTAACAAATAATGCTAACCCAGGAGAAATAGACCTACCCGCAGATGACGTGGTAAGGGATAATCAATATCGTACTTGGATTTGGACTAAGAATACGATACAATTTGAGTGGAGCAGCACCAACAAAACTCATTTATTGATGGAGATACTATAATGACACAACTTATTGACTTAGGCAAACTAAGATTCTACTTTGCTGGAACATGGAATTCCAGCCAAGAATATGAACTTAACGATATCGTTAAGTATGGCGGTAACGTATATGCATACACACACGCTCTAGCCACAACTGGCAACCTTCCTACAGACACCACATACTGGAAATTTGTAGTCGGCGGAATTGATTTTAAAGGTGTCTACTCTCCATCAACAGCATATAAGATTGGTGAAGCAGTATCTTATGGTGCGATAGTATATATTGCAACAACAAATACTACTGGCAATACTCCTCCAAATGCTCTTTATTGGGAAAAAATTGCAGAGGGTGTTCAGTATGAAGGAACATGGTCATCTTCAACACAATATCAAAAGAATGATATTATTCACTATGGTGGCTCAGCATTTATCGCACTTGCAGATAGCTTAAATCAAACTCCAAATTATTCATCAAATACAGCATACTGGGCAAAGCTTGTTGACGGAGCATATCCAGATCAAACAAGCCACAATCTTGCAGTTTTGCAAACAGATGGAACATCAGTTTCATGGGCAGATACTCCAAGTCTAAATGCAGTTGTGGTTATCGGTGATCTAGAAACAGGCGGAAAGTTATATGTAGGAGAAGATGCAGATAATTTTGATTCAGATGCAGCATTAACATCTTCAGTAGCAGTATTTAGTATTGATTCTGATGGCGATCCATATGGGCAAATTTCTATTCATAATAAAGATGCTCAAGCTTCAGCAGATGCTATAGTTTATTCAAATAATGGAACGGATTCTTCTGGCTGGATTGATATGGGTATTACAGGTTCTGCATTCGAACAAGCAGAATTTGGTATCACTGGTCCAAATGATGGCTATATCTTTATGGAAGCCCCAGAAGTTAAAACAAGAACTATTACAACAAAAGCTTTAGCAAGCAATATCGTAACTCTTACAACATCTGTTGCTCACGGATTTTCTATTGGCCAAACAGTAGTTGTCTCTGGAATTGATTCAGTATTTAATGGAACATATGTAATCACTACGGTTCCTACATCTACAACATTTACTTATGCTAAGACTGGTACTGATACTGCATCTACTGCTTCTTCTGGTACAGCAGTTGTTGGTACAACAGGAGCTGGTAACCTAGTATTTGCTACTGGAGACAAGGGTACACAAAACAAGTTGATATTTGCCGCTGGAGGTTTTTCTTCTGGTACAACTCAAATGGAGATTATTCCAGATCAAAATGTACATGTTGAAATTAATACTCCTTCAACTTCAGCATCAACAGGTGCTTTTACTGTTGTAGGTGGCGTCGGTATCCAGGGTGATATGAACATTGCTGGAGATGTTGCAATTGTTGGTAACTTAACATTTGGCGGAGGATCTACTCAGGCAGAAGCCTTGCAGGTTACTAGCCCAATTATTTTCGCAGGAACAAACAATCAAGCAGATACTTATGACCTAGGTCTTGTTGGAGAATATGCTATAACAATATCTGAAATTTCTAAATCTGTAAACAATAAGGCTTTAACAGATAACGTTGCTACTCTTACTACATCAGAAGCTCATACATATGAAGTAGGAGACATAGTTACTGTTACTGGCGTAGATGCTACATTTAATGGAGTATATAATATTGTTACAGTTCCAACCGCTACAACATTTACATATGCAAAAACTGCAGCAAACGTAACATCGGAAGCAGTTTCTCCAGTAGGAACCTCAGTTGTAAATGCTCGTCGTAAATACGCAGGTCTTGTTCGTGATGCTTCTGATGGAATTATTAAAACATTTAGAGATGCTTCAACAAAACCAGGAAATACCGTAAACTTTGCAGAAGCTGGACTGACTGCAGGTTCATTGCAAACAGGTGAAATTACTGCTACACAAGCAACGGTAAATGGAGCAGCTGGAATTACTGGAAATACTACAGTAGGTGGAACATTAACAGTAACTGGTCTAACAACATTAAATGGTGGACTAGAAACATCTGCTAACTCAAGAATTACTGGACGATTTGATGTTCAGGAAATGCGTGAAGATGTTATAACCGACCTTACAATTGTTTCTAATGTGTTTACAGCAAATTACACAACAGCAAACATTTGGTATATTGGAACTGCACCCTCAGCAAACTATACAATTAACTTGACAAACGTTCCAACAGATACAAATAAGGCTCTGACATTTTCTGTACTACAGCTTCAGGGTGCAACTGGATATTATCCTACGACACTTCAAGTTGATGGCGTAGCACAAACAATTCGATGGGCTGGATCAGTAAATCCAACACCAACTTCTACCGCTAATAAGATAGATGTGTTTAACTTCTCTCTAATTAGAAACGGATCTTCATGGATAGTGTTTGGATCAGTAAATACTAACTACTAAGGAGAAGTAAATGCCATTTTTTAATGTTACAAGTCGTGGCGGTGGTAATGGAATTATTGGTGGACGTAATCCAAGATATCAACTAGCATTTTTAATAAGACAAGTAATTACTAGAGGGTATTTGGCAGCAGGATACAAAGACAGCGTTCCTTGGAGAAACGTAAATTCAATTTTACACTCAACAGATACTTCTTCAAATCACGGCGATCTTCTTGGAAGCGCTGGTGGATATATTGGAACTAACCATAATGCTAACAAACATTTTGCTTGGGGAACAGGTGGAATGGGTTCATATAATACAGCATCTCATTATAATATGAGAACAAATACTGGACTATCAGATTTTACAATGAACCTATCATTTGGCGACGCAGAAGGATTACAAGATAGCGATCCGCAAACTGGTATTGCACGAGCAGCCTGGCTTAATGGAAACTCTTCTGGTGGAATATCTAAGTTTAACATGACAACAGAATCATTTGCAGGAACACTATCTACAGGATTTAATCAGAGTGGAACTGGCGCTGGTCATCATTTTAGCGAACTATATGGTTATTGGTGGGCAGATGATGCTGAAACTTCAGGAGCAGGGAAAAAGAAATTTGTTTTTGCAACAGAAACAGAATCAACTCCAAGTGGTAACGTAGGATTTCATGGTCAGCAAAAAGGAATATCCTCTAAGCTTGGTAAAGGATATGCTGGAAACCAAGGAAGTTATAATGGTGGAAATCAATTTAGAATTTGGAATTATGTAACAGAATCCATAACTGGTGTTGTCTCTAAGCCATTTGGAGATGTTGGAGAAGAAAATCTTGACATGGGTCAAGCTCATCAATACATGATGGGATCTTATACTGGTGCAGGCCAAAACAATCGTGCATGGAAATGGACATATGCAACAGATTCAGGATTTGAAGGCGGTGGAGGAATGCAACCAACTGGCGCAGGAATTAATGGTAGATCTTCTGGCGGAATGGCTTGGAGAGACTAGACAATCTTAATTATATTTGTTATAATTAAACCCTAACTGATAGGATTTTAATGAATCAAGAATTATTGCCTGGCCCAATTAATACAAGGCGAGACACACTAAACCAAGAACAAATAGACATACTAGATTTTGCATGTCGTTATGAACATTCTCAATCAGAGTTTAAAACACGTCATTTTGTTGGCGACGCACAAATCACACCATATCAAAAATATAAACAATTCCTTTTAGAGCTAAGAACTCGTGAAGAAGTAATTGAATCTATGGTTGTCCAGCTTGAAAAAAAAGAAGCAGAAATGTTTTATGAGCAAGAAAAGATGGATGAATCTAAATCTGAAGGATTTAAAAGAATTTGCCGTGCAGAAATTAAAAAGCTAGATAGAGAAAGAGTTTCAATTAGACGCAGACTAGATCAAGCTTTTTATGAGCGTGATCAATATTTAAAGATGCTTAAAGAAATGTATGAAAGCGGAGAAGCGTACTTGCCAGATGGAACAGATTTAAAGGATGCTATACAAGACCCATATATGGATGCCTTGCTTGAAAGAGATCATTGGATTACCCGCCTAGGAAAGCAAGCAGCACTAGATTTGTTATCTTATGGATATATTGGTTCTGGAAACATGGAAGCAATTACAATGTTAAGCGATTCTGATGCTATGGAAACAGTAAAGGCAGCGCTAACATTTTCTAATAAAGTTAAAAATGAATTGCAAATTACAGAAGGAAATCTTATGAAAGAAATCGAAGGAACAAGAATAGACACCTTTGATTTTCATAAGTTTAGACATGGTAGAAAAGAAATTGAATAATGTATTTTGCTATTTTTATAGACGACTACCTTTCTAATGTAAAGAACTATAATTTTAAAACGCTTGGATATGTTTATAAAAGCGTTATTGTAGAATGCGATAATACACCAGACGGCTATGATTATATAGAAGTAGAACAGCATGAGGCGGATGCCTGGAGATTTGTAGATGTATCTGCTGAAGAGATTACTGTTAGACCAGGCGAGTTATATGAAAAATTAAAGCATGGCAATATTAGGCAGGTAGAGGCAAAAAATAAACTTGGTGCACCTCTTGACAATGTTATTAAATATAAATATACTTTATCTACAGAAGACAGGCAAAATGCAGAATCTTTAAAATCAAAGATAGTCAAATATATAAATGTTTAGTGTTCCTTTAAATCCTAAAATGAAGCCAGAGCAAATTGAGGATTTCATTGATTTTCTTATAGACTATAAAGACTATATTTATGATTTCTATTTTACTTGTCGCATTCCGCCATTTATGCAGGATGCAATGGGCGATGTGTTTGAAGACAATGAACAAACATCAATATATTTAATTGAAATGGCATTATATATTCAAAAAATTACTGGAGTTACCGCATCTGCAGTTTTTAATAATACAGAAATTAGACCCTCACAGCAAAATCTAGATTTATGGATAATGAATTTTAGACAACTATATGAGGCTGGAATTAAATCCGTAACTATACCACATACACACTGGATGGCAACTGGGCAAATTAAAAAAGAATTCCCAGATCTGTTTGTAAAAAATACAATTCTAAGAAATGTTTCAGAGCCTAGAGATATTCAAAGTCTTGCCAAGGCAGGATTTGATTATATTAACTTAGATAGAGATTTAATGCGTGATCATGAAAAGCTTTTAAGGTTTAAAAAAGCTAAAGAAAAGTACGGGGTTAAACTATCTCTTCTTGCAAATGAGGGGTGTCTTGGCGGATGCATTATGATGGATGAGCATTATCAGTTTAATAATACTCGTGGAGATGGACCACAGTATTTTACAGATCCAATAAGCAGAGTTTCGTGCATGAAATGGGATTATGAAGATCAGGCTGTTGCACTTAAAACTGCAAACTTTCCTCCATGGAGAGAAGACTGGGCAGAATTCTTAAACAACCTCGGCATTGATGTAATTAAGATGCATGGTCGTGAATCTATTACTAGACTTAAAGAAACAATGAGCATTATTAAAAAATATGCGGCAGGTGACGAAATCTTATTTAATCACTTTAATGACTTTATAGAAGAGACAAACTTAGTTGATAAGCCTATTAATATTTGGCGAAATAAAATAAAGAACTGTAAATTTGATTGCTGGGATTGTGGATATTGTGATAAAATTGTTAAGGCTAAGTATGGAAATAATTTGGACAAAATGGTTCAGGTTGTTACTAAGGAATTGGTTGATTCTGTTAATTACAATTTAGATATAGATATTCCTGGTCTAACAAGCAGACGTGTTCAAAATCTATTAAATGGTTTAGCTAAAAATTCTACCAAGTATCTTGAGATAGGTCCATTTTTAGGAGCAACAACGGCGGCAGCATTAAAAGACAGCAATCTTGACGCATATGTTATAGATATGTGGGAAGAAGATATCCAGCCAGCATTGGATCAATTTAAGTTGCCATCAAATAATAAAGAAGTATTTGAAAATAATATTAGTGAATATATAGGTTTAAATAAATTAAACATAATTCAGTCAGACTGTTTTCTATATGATAATTCTAATATCGTAGATGTAGATCTTTTCTTTTATGATGGCCCGCATGATCATAAATCAGTACATGATGTAGTTGTAAAGTATGCTGCAAGTTTAGCAAACAATGCTATACTTGTATTTGATGATGCTAATTGGGATGGGGTAGTTTCTGGTGCAGAGGCTGGAATTAAGCAGGCGGGATTAAATATTAAATATTCAAAAAAGATTTTAAACAAAACTGAATCAAATATAGACTGGTGGAACGGTTTATATATAGCGGTAGTAGGTAAAAAATAAAATGGAAATTACATCATCCCTGTTTTTAGCAAATCAGCAATTCCTTATTTTGCTAGCATCAGTTATGGCCTTGTCTTTTGCCGCAAAAAAGACACAGGTATTCATGCCATTTTATGCATGGATTGCCAAAAAAGTTAAATCAAAAAGAGCAGTAGTTGCTCTTATCTCTCTGTTTTCTGGCGTCTTGCCGATTTCAGGTCGTGTAGCTGTTTCTGCTGGTGCTCTAGATACAATTGCTCCAGAAGATACAAAGAAGCGTAAAAATTATGGAATCATTGATTATCTATCAACCCATCATTTTTATTTCTGGTCTCCATTAGAGACAACCGTTCTTTTGCCGATGGCGGCATTAAATATCGGATATTGGACACTCATTGGAAAAATTTGGCCACTGTTGGCAACAGCAGTAATTGTAATATTGTTTTATATTTTTAAAGTTCTTAAAGAAGAAGACATTGAAATCGATATTCCAGGAAAGCCTTTAAAGAAAAAGGATAAAGAGCCATGGCAAATAGAAGCAGATGCCAAGCGTGATCGTAAACAAATTTTGGATTATGCACGAGTTCTTTTATTTACAGCAGTAGTTATTGTTCTTAGTAATATAGTTAAGGCTAATATTGATACTATTAATAGATGGCTAGAAGAAGCTCATAGAAATAACTTGCTTATTCTAGTTGCAGCAGCTGGATTCCTAGCAAGCTTTGCTTTGGGCAGTAGCAGCAAATTTGCTGGATTTGTAGTTATCTCTGTGGGAGTGTTTGGAATTGAAACACTTCCGCTATTTTTTGCAGTAGACTACGCTGGCTACATGTTGTCTCCAGCCCACAAATGTTTGGTCGTAGGAAAGAGCTACTTCCGAACACCAATCAAGGACTATTACAAGGCAATCTTTGCTTTGGTTATTCCAATTGTATTTATGGGAGTTATTCTGTATTACGGAGGCATTCTCTAAAATGAAGAAAGTAATATTTACTCCCAACTCGGATCTGACATTTAAATCTTTAAATCCCCCAGGTCCGAGTAGGGGGTTTATACCAAAATGGTATAAAGATTCTCCAAAATTTACTACAGGCAAAATGGATTTTAATGATGAAGGCGGATTAAATAAAAACTATAAGATGTGTATTCCGTTTTTAGATATAATGATGGCGGGCTACATGATAGAACTGCCATATGATATTTTAATAGAAAAAATTGGAGACCAGATATCATTTGGATGGTCTGATTCAGAGCCTCTTATAAAGACAAGAAAGAATTTAGTTGGAATGCCTCGTCCAGCAGGACATTATGATCAAGCCTATTCTTGGACATTCTATTGGGGAGTTAAAACTCCTCCAGGATATAGTGCAATCATAACTCATCCATTTAATAGACATGACCTACCATTTGTAACAACTAGTGGAATCATAGATAGCGATCAATTTAGCCAGGGTGGAGAAATTCCATTTTTTCTTAAGGATGGCTTTACTGGAATTATTGAAGCTGGAACCCCAATAGCACAAATAATACCTTTTAAAAGAGAAGATTGGAAGTCAGAGGCTATGGAGTATGACGACTCATTTTTTCAAAAACAAGTTTACATGGTTCGCAAGCACTTATTTGGTGCTTACAAAAAGCTTCTTTGGCAGCGTAAATCATATTCGTAGTATAATAAGGATATGCCAGGATATCTAAGTAATAGAAGGATTGCCTTTGATCCCACCGCCGAAGTTGCGGCTTTAGAGGTTGATCTATCTACCATAGAAACAAGCGTGGATGCCCTTCAGGGGGACGTAGAAGAACTGCAGCTTAACCTGGGTCTTTAAACCCTTTTAATGCTATAATTTCAAACAGGAGACAATATGCCAGTCGTAAATTTTACAACAGAAATTAATTCAATTAAGTCAGAGATAGCTACCTCTTTAGCCGCTTCTGTCTATACAGCAAAAGATTTGGTGTATGTGTCTAAAGCAATTGAAGCTCTATCAGCTTCAGTTAACACACTAGGCTCATTTGACGGACCCATCTATGTTGGCTCAACTGCTGAAAATTTTTCTTCAACAGCTTCCTTAACAAATCCAATAGCAGTATTTGAAATAGACGAATCAGACTATGCTCAAATTGCTTTCAGAAATAAAGGAACTGGAACAGATTCTTCTACAGATTTAATCCTTTACACTAATAATGGAAATGACAATAATGGTTGGATTGACATGGGCATCACATCGTCTAATTTTGCCGATCCTGATTTTACAATTACAGGAAAGGGTGACGGATATATATTTGTTTCTGGTGCAGCAGGCGGAGACGATAGCGGAAATCTTGTATTAGCAACAGATTCAACAGGTTCACAAAATAAAATTATATTTGCAGCAGGTGGACTAAATTCTAATGATACACAAATGGTTATTACGCCAGATGTAAATGTCCATATAGAAATTCCAACTCCTTCTACTTCACCATCAACTGGTGCTCTTACTGTCGTAGGCGGAGTCGGTATTCAGGGTGATGTAAATATTCAAGGAGACATTACTTTTGGCGGAAGTGGAACAACTCTTACAACTACAACTCTTTCAGTATCTGATGCCCAAGTAACAGTCGGAAGCGGAAATACAACAGACGCTTTAGATCTTGGTATTGTGGGTAATTACGGAGTATCAGGAACAGCAAAATACACAGGTATTGTTCGTGATGCTACCGATGGCGTATATAAATTCTTTAAAGATACAACAGTTGCACCAGCTTCTGGTATTGTAAATTTTGCAGGTGCAGGATTAGCATATGCTGATATTAAAGTTGGATCAGTCGAGGCAACTTCTGCCACGTTGACAAATATAACAATTGGTAGCGTTGATCAATCAGAAATTGCCCATTTAAATGGAGTAACATCATCTATCCAGTCTCAAATAGATGCTAAATCACCATCAAATGCTCCTACATTTACAGGAACTGTAATACTTCCTTCTACAACATCAATAGGAGATGTTGATGGAACGGAAATTGGATACCTAAATGGAGTATCTTCAAATATTCAAACACAGTTAGATGCAAAACTTACTTCAGCCACAGCAGCAACAACATATGCTCCACTTATTCAAACAACAACAACCCCAACATTTTCTTCTAATAATTACACACTAGTGTCTGGAGATAAAGACAAAATTGTTCTTGCTTCAAATGGATCTACGGCTGGAACAGTAACAGTTCCATCAGGAGTATTTTCAGTTGGTTCAGTAATTACAATTGTTCAAACAGGAACTGGACAACTAACATTAACAGCAAGCGGAACAACTTTAAATTCTCAGGGTGGTAAATTAAAACTTAATGGTCAGTATGCTTCATGTCAATTAATTTGCACAGCAAGCAATACATTCTTAGTTATCGGTAATTTGGCGGCCTAACATGAGTTATCCAATACTATTTGGAAATACTGCAAGTGCTGGCGGGGCACAATTGCCAGCAGGAACTTGGCCAGCAAACTATGCTAATCTTATAAGTAATTTTACTGGAACTAAATACTATGTGAATGCTTCTATAGGTTCAAACTCAAATAGCGGTCTTGCTATTAATCAATCAAAATCTACAATAGATAATGCTATTCAAGCGGCAGCAAGTGGGTCAATGATAATAATATCTCCAGGATCATATTCACATAATACTTCTGGAGATATGGCAGAATCATCATATAATAATTGTGTTATTACAGATTATAATAAAGATTTACAAATAGTATTTGCACCTGGTCAAACAACTTTAAGTGGAACAAATTCTGGTTCAAGAGATTATCATATATCATCTATAAGAAATACTAATAGCAAAGTATATGGAGCAATTTTTTTAAGAGATAATGGTGGAAGAATTGAGCCCTATATGACAGCTTTTTTAGGATTTAGTGCTGGTGAAAGTGGAAAAATAGCTTCTGGAACTTTTTATAATTGTGTATTTAGAGAAATAAATGGTAATGGAAGACATTCTATGCACTATGATAATGGCGCTCCTCCTGGTAATGCACGATGGACAGTAGAAGGATGTGCTTTTATAGGAAATACTTGGCTAGCAAATTATTCTGGAGGAAATTCTACAACTGCTAGATACTGTGCAGCACAGTCAAGCTCCTGGGATATTGCTGGAACAAAAGTTGGTAATGCTGTAGGAAAATCATTTAACGCTTCTTATCAAACAGACTCTACAAATTATGGAGTATATTACGGAACTTATTCTTGGTAGTATAATATAATAACATTATGAGCTATCAATTACGGGTATTGCCTGTAATTATTAAATTTGATACAATCAATACATGCGTTTTCAT
>Ga0169931_10013124_pt1 | contig 11358 bp, 9 predicted proteins | sample Kivu_15m_20L_FD_129675 | JGI IMG/M metagenome (GOLD analysis project Ga0169931, IMG submission 129675) | Freshwater microbial communities from Lake Kivu, Western Province, Rwanda to study Microbial Dark Matter (Phase II) - Kivu_15m_20L... | ecosystem: Environmental > Aquatic > Freshwater > Lake ... | reverse complement strand
TTTATTTTTTTCATTAATTAAATAAAATTAAGATCATATTTATTAGATAAATATACTTTTTTAAACATTAAAAAAATAATACTGTCAAAGGTAAATATTATAAATACCAAATTTATATTAATAAAAAAATACTAATTAAAACTGAAAAATATTTTAAAATTAAATAATTTATAATAACAATATGTTAGAAAGCATTTCAGATCCAGAATTAAATTTTTAAATATTGTTGATTACTAATTAGTGATTTTATTATCAAATTCTTCTTCTGTCATATTATTTCTTGTATGTAATAATTCATTTAAATTATTTGGATGATATATTTTTTCTATTTTTGGTAAACATATTTTTACCCATAACCAATTTCGTAGTTTTGTTTTGTATTTTAAACAATAAAACGTTTTAAACATTGTAAAGAATTATTTATATTATTTTTTTGTTCTTTGTTTAACCATCCTTGGTAAATTGATATTGGTAGTAAGTTATTAGAACAATTTAATGTTAGTAAAGACTGGTTGAGTACTGGTAATGAGGTTAATTGATTTTTAGAACAATATAATCCTTGTAAAGAGTGGTTGAGTACTGGCATTAAAGTTAATTGATTGTTGGAACAATCTAATATTTCTAAAGATTTATTGAGTGCTGGTAATGAAGTTAATTGATTGTAAGAACAAGTTAATCCTTGTAAAGACTGATTTAGTGGTGGCAATGAAATCAATTTATTGTAAGAACAATTTAATATTTTTAAAGATATATTAAGTACTGGCAATAAAATTAATTGATTTTTCTCACAATATAATTCTTGTAAAGACTGGTTAAGTTCTGGCAATGAGGTTAATTGATTGTTAGAACAATCTAATATTTTTAAAGACAGATTAAGTGCTGGTAATGAAGTTAATTGATTTTTTTGACAATATAATTCTTGTAAAGATTGGTTGAGTGCTGGGAATAAGGTTAATTGATTATTAAAACAATATAATATTTCTAAAGAGTGATTGAGTATTGGTAATAAGGTTAATTTATTGTAAGAACAAGATAATATTTGTAAAGAGTGGTTAAGTGATGGTAGTGAACTTAATTGATTTAAATAACAAATTAATTTTTGTAAAGAATGATTGAGTTCTGGCAATGAGGTTAATTTATTTTCAAAACAAAATAAGTCTTGTAAAGATTGGTTAAGTGCAGGCAATGAGGTTAATTGATTTTTAGAACAATTTAATTTTTGCAAAGATTGGTTGAGTGCAGGCAATGAAGTTAATTGATTATTACAACAATACAATATTTTTAAAGAGTAGTTCAGTGCTGGTAATAAGGTTAATTTATTGTTAAAACAATATAATCTTTGTAAAGACTGGTTGAGTGCTGGTAATGAGGTTAATTTATTGTTAAAACAATATAATCTTTGTAAAGACTGGTTGAGTGCTGGTAATGAGATTAATTGATTTTCAAAACAATCTAATTCTTGTAAAGACTGATTAAGTGTTGGTAATAAGGTTAATTGATTGTTAGAACAATACAATATTTCTAAAGAGTGATTAAGTGCAGGCAATGAGGTTAGTTCATTATAAGAACAATTTAATACTTTAAGTTTATAAAAACGTTCTAATGATGGTAGATAAGTAAGAAATTTATTTGAAACATCTATTTCTTCAACATCATCTGGTAAAGAGTTTAAATATTCTTCAATATTAAAAGCTGACATATTTAATGATCTAATATATTTATAATAATAAAGATTTAAATTTTTTATAATACCAAATTTATATTAATAAAAAGATATATGCTAATTAAAACTGAAAAATATTTTAAAATTAAATAAATAAATAATTTATAATAACAACCTGTCAGAAATTAATTCATTGTCAGAGAATTTGATTTATATATATGTTATTTTATTAAATATTGTTGATTACCAATTAGTAATTATATCATCAAATTCTTCTTCTGTCATATTATTTCCTGTATATAATAATTCATTTAAATTATTTGGATGATACATTTTTTTTATTTTTGGTAAACGTACTTTTACCCATAACCAATTTTGTAGTTTTGTTTTGTATTTTAAACAATAAAATGTCATTTTAAAACGTTCTAAACACAGTGAAATATTATTTATATTATTTTTTTCTTCTTCATTTAAGAATCCTTCATGAATTAATATGGGTGATAAGTTATGAGAACAATGTAATTCTCGTAAATATTGGTTAAGTGCAGGCAATGAGATTAATTGATTATAACAACAAACTAATATTTATAAAAACTGATTTAGTGATGGCAATAAAGTTAATTGATTGTTATGACAATATAATATTTGTAAAAATTTGTTGAGTGTAGGCAATGAGGTTAATTGATTTTTAGAACAATCTAATCCTTTTAAAGACTGATTAAGTGTTGGCAATGATATTAATTGATTGTTATAACAATAAAATTTTTGTAAAGATTGGTTAAGTGCAGGCAATGAGGTTAATTGATTGTTATAACAAAATAATTCTAGTAAAGATTGGTTGAGTGCTGGAAATGAGGTTAATTGATTGTTATAACAATATAATTTTTGTAAAGATTGGTTGAGTGCTGGAAATGAGGTTAATTGATTGTTATAACAATATAATTCTAGTAAAGATTGGTTAAGTGCAGGTAATGAGGTTAATTGATTGTAACAACAAGCTAATCCTTGTAAAAACTGATTTAGTGATGGCAATAAAGTTAATTTATTATAAGCACAAAGTAATATTTCTAAAGACTCATTGAGTGCAGGCAATGAGGTTAATTGATTGTGACAACAAGCTAATCCTTTTAAAAATTGATTTAGTGATGGCAATGAAGTTAATTTATTGTAAGTACAATTTAATTCTTCTAAAGACTGGTTGAGTTCTGGTAATGAGGTTAATTGATTACAAGAACAATTTAATTCTTCTAAAGACTGGTTGAGTTCTGGTAATGAGGTTAATCGATTACCAGAACAATTTAATACTTTAAGTTTATGAAAACGTTCTAATGATGGTAGATAAGTAAGAGATTTATTTGAAACATTTATTTTTTTAATATCATCTGGTAAAGAGTTTAAATATTCTGTGATATTAAAAGCTGACATATTTGATAATCTAATATATTTTTAGAATAAAAATATCAATTTTTTATAATATATGTAAATTAAGAAAAAAATATAAGACATAATATTATATTTATAGTAATAAGTGTATTAAAAGACTGTAATAAATTAAGTATATTATAAGCCTTAAAGTGCATTAAAAGACCAATAAAAAATTATAAAATTTAGTTATATATAAGTAAATTTGCTATTATATTTATAGTAATAAGTGTATTAAAAGACTGTAATAAATTAAGTATATTATAAGCCTTATATTAAAGTGCATTAAAAGACTAATAAAAAATTATAAAATTTAGTTATATATAACTAAATTTGCTATTATACTTTTCTTAATACATATATATTATTTTTTATAAAAAAATAATAATATATAAATTTTTAATACATATAAAATAAAAATATGGCAAAAAAAATAAATTTAAATAATGAAATTTTTCAAGTAGAAAGTAATGAATATTTACAAACACAAAATAGATTTACAAAATTAAAAATATTTGATAATTTAGGATTTGATGAAAGATTAATATCATTTATTTCTGAAATCAGTAGCTATTTTGAAAAAAAATTAAATAATAAAATAAATTTAATAATACAAAATACAATACGAGGTGGATATGTTCCAATAAAATTATCAGATAATTTTAAAAATATATTTTTAATTGAAACAGAAGAATCACACAATAAAAATATAATATTTAATATAAATTATTATAAAATATCAAATATTCATGATGAAAATATAGAAATTTTAAATTTAAAAATTTTAAAAAAAAAAATAATAATATTAAATAATATTTCTAATATTAATATTAATTTATTCAAAACTAATTTAAAAGATGATATTATAATAAGTGAAAATATTGAATTAAATCATATATACAAATACAAATTTTTATTAAAAAATAGTAACATAAATATTTATACAAATAATAATATTGAAATATTAGAAATATTTAAATATTATATTGAAAATAATTCAGTGATAAATTATGATAATTTAATAAATTTATGTGTAATGGTAAAAAATGGAGGATCACAATTTGAGAATTTTTTAATAAAAAATTTAGAACTAATTGATGAATGGACAATTTTAGATACAGGAAGTACTGATAATACAATACAAATAATAAAAAATATTTTAGTTGGAAAAAAAAGAGGAAATTTATATCAAGAACCATTTATAAATTTTAAAGATAGTAGAAATAGATTATTAGATTTAGCAGGTGATAAATGTAAATTTATTTTAATGTTAGATGATACTTATATTGTAGAAGGAAATTTAAGAGATTTTTTAATTTTTGTTAGAGGAGATCAATATTCATCATCTTTTACATTATTTATAAATAGCTATGATACTCAATATTGTTCAAATCGTATAATAAAAACAAAATCAAAATTAAGATATATTTATAAAATTCATGAAATAATTTCAGATAAAAATAATATCATGGTAACAATACCTTATAATATATCATATATTACAGATTTAAATTTTGATTATATGGAAAAAAGAACAAAAGATAGAAATGAAATAGATTTAAAATTATTATTTGAAGAATTAGAAGAAAATCCAGAAAATCCAAGAACATATTTTTATTTAGGACAAACATATTATCAAATGTATAAATACCAAGAATCATTTGATTATTATATAAAAAGATCAAAAATATATAATACAGGGTTTATTCAAGAAAGATTAAGTTCATTATTGCGTGCAGCAAAAATAGCAAATTTTAAATTAAATAAACCTTGGAATGAATGTGAAGAATTATATTTAAAATCATATCAAATTGATAATACAAGACCTGAATCATTATATTTTATTGGTGTACATTATTATTTAATTAATGATTTTAAAAAAGCATTTAATTATTTAAAAATAGCATTTAAATTAGGTATTCCTGAAGATTCACAATTTGATTTAGTACCTATAATATATAATCATTATATTCCAAAATTTTTAACTAAAATATGTTATTATAATAATGATTATCAATTAGGAAAAGAATCATCAGAATATTTTTTATTAAAAAATAATAATTCACAAAATGATTTTCATGAAATAAATTCATGGAATTTAATATTTAATAAATTAAATATTTATAAAGAAAAAAAAGAATTATTAAATTATCCAGATAAACCATTTTTTGTTTTTGTTTTTGATGGTAATTTAAAAACAAAAACATGGACAGGTAGTACATCTATAAAAGAAATTATTGGTAGTACAGAAATATTTATAATACAAATGGCAAAATATATACAAAAACTTGGAATATATAATACAATAGTTTTTTGCAATACTCCAAATAAAGAAGAAGAAATTTATGAAAATACTATTTATAGACATTTAGATTTTTATTATAAATTTATAAATACAACATATGTTTCTAATTGTGTAATAAATCAATCTGTAGAATATTTACCTTTAACATTAAAAGGACTAACAGAAAATGTTTATTTAATTTTACATAATTTATTACATACAGGTATAATTATACCTATTGATATTAAATTAAAAAAAATTTTTTGTTTAACTGAATTACATGTTGAATATTTTATAAATTTATTTAAAAATTTTAAAAATTTAACAGTATCTTTTAATTACGGTTATGATTTTATATCAAATAATAATTTAGATATAATTTTAGATAAAATTCCATATAAATTTATATTTCAATCAAATCAAAATAAAGGTTTATTAGAATTATTAATAATGTGGGAAAAAATATATGAAAAAGAAAATAGATGTACACTATATATATATTCAGATATTAATAATACAGATCTAGAATTAATGGATAAAATTAAAATATTGCTAAATAATTATTTTAAAAAACCCAATAATTATGGAATATTTTATTATGAACAAGTAACAAAATTAGAAATAGAAAATGCATGGAAAACATCTGAATATTTACTATTTTTATCTACAGATAAAGAAATTTTTTGTTCATCTATTTTAAAAGCAGCAAAAAATAAAACTTTTATTATTACAAATGATTTAGTTTATTTACAAAATACTTTGTCTCTAAATAATATGGGAATTATTATTAAAGATGATGTTTCATTAACTATGTGGCAAAATATGGCTCTGGAAAAATTATTTTATTATTTTGATGAAAAAAATATAAATGAAAAAAATATTATTATTGAAAAAAATTATATGTTAGTTGAAAATATCACAACTGAATTTGGATGGAAAAGTCAAATTAAAAAAATAATTAATAATTTAGATACTACAATTTGCTTAGATTATAAAAATAATTTTGATATAATTACAAAAGATGATTTATATAAAATAAATGAATATTTAAACACAAATTTAAAAATTTTAAATAATCAAGAAATTAAAATTTTAGATATAAAAACACATACAGGTATTAATTTAATTAACATTATAAATAATATTAATTGTAATGTATCTGGATATGCTATTGATGATTTTAAATATTATAAAATTGATAATATAATATATTTAAATAATGAAGATAAATATCAATTAGAAAAATCATTTCATAATAATATTATAAAATCAAATTTAAAAAATAATATTTATTTAATAAAAACTATTCCTGAAGATAAATTAATTGAATTTATTAATACAAATACAAAATTTGATATAATATTAATAAATAAAAATCATGATTTTTATGAAACATATAATTATTTATGTTTATCATGGAAAATTATTGAAAAAAAATGTATTATTATTATTTGGAAGGATTTAGAAAATATTTTAAATAATTTTTTTAATAATCATAAAAATGAGTGTAAAATAATATATTTACAAAATCAAATTATTATTGAAAAAATATAATTTTATTCTATCCATTTATATGGACCATTTCCATTAACATTAACATTATTAATATCTGGTTCTGTTTCAATATCAAATCTTTTTCCATAAACATTCCAGTAAAATTCACAATTATCTCCATAAACATAAAAAGAATTTTCTTCAACTTTAGAAACTGCTAAATTTACAAATTTGCCATTAAATATTGGTGTTACTTGAATTGTAAAATCATAAGCTAATTTTTGAACATATTCAGGTAAATTTACTTTACAATTAAAATTATTTGTTATTTCATTTGTTCCTCTATAATAAACACCTGCTTCTGGACCTTCCAAACAAACATGCACTAAATATTTAGAACTATTAATTGGATGAGGAATAACAAATGATTTTCCTGTATTATTATATAATATTTCATTTGTTACAGAATTATAAACTAATAGACTTGTTGATTGTGAAGATGTTCTAATTGGATTTACATAAAAACCACTATTTGTTGAACTAATTGATGACCCTGAAGCATTTAATATTATTGAATTTTCTGATTGATTTGTTTCTCCTGCAAGAAATCCAATAGCTATTGAATAACTTCCTTGATTAGTATTTCCTGCACCATTTCCTAATGCAACACAATTTTCATTTTGATTATTTTGTCCAGATAAATAACCAATAGCAACTGAATAACTTCCTTGATTAGTACCTGCAGCACCATATCCTAATGCAACACAATTTTCATTTTGATTATTTTGTCCTGCTTGATATCCTACTGCAACTGAATAACTTCCCTGAGTATTTTGTCCTGCATCACTACCTATTGCTACTGATTGAAAACCTTGTAAATTTTGACCTGAACCAGCGCCAATTGCAACACTTTCTGTACCTTGATTATTTTGACCTGCAAAATTACCAATAGCAACAGATTCTGAACCCTGAGTAATATTACCCGAATTATTTCCAATTGCAACAGATCCTGTACCTTGATTATTACTACCTGATTCATAACCAATAGCAACTGATTGTATTCCTTGTGTATTTTGACCTGAACCACCACCAATTGCAACACTTTCTGTACCTTGATTATTTTGTCCTGCTTGAAATCCTACTGCAACTGAATAACTTCCTTGATTGGTACCTGCCGCATAATATCCTAATGCAACACAATTTTCATTTTGATTATTTTGTCCTGCTTGAAATCCTACTGCAACTGAATAACTTCCCTGAGTATTTTGACCTGAACCACCACCAATTGCTACTGATTCAAAACCTTGTGTAATATTACCAGATAAATAACCAATAGCTACTGAATATTGATTTTGTTCATTTTGTCCTGCACCACTACCTATTGCTACAGAATTTATTCCTTGTGAAATCTGTCCAGATTCAAAACCAACAGCAACAGAATTAGTTCCTTGATTAGTTTGACCAGATAAATAACCAATTGCAACAGAATTAATTCCTTGTATAATTTGTCCAGATTGAAATCCTACTGCAACAGAATAACTTCCTTGTGTATTTTGACCTGAATCAACACCAATTGCAACAGAATTAATTCCTTGTAAATTTTGACCTGAACCACCACCAATTGCAACACTTTCTGTACCTTGATTATTTTGACCTGCAAAATTACCAATAGCAACAGATTCTAAACCCTGAATAATATTACCTGAATTGTATCCAATTGCAACAGAACCTGTACCTTGATTATTACTACCAGATTCTGAACCAATTGCGACTGTTTGTGTTCCTTGATTTGTTAGTCCAGATAAATAACCAATAGCTACTGAATTTTCACCTTGTGTATTTTGTCCTGCTTGAAATCCTACTGAAACTGAATATTGATTTTGATTATATTGTCCTGCATTTGAACCTAATGCAACTGAATAACTTCCCTGAGTATTTTGTCCTGCATTACTACCAATTGCTACTGATTGTTGACCCTGTGTTAAATTACCAGATTCATATCCTATTGCAATAGAATTAGTTCCTTGTGATGTTTCTCCTGAATTTGCACCAATATGGATATTATTTGTATTTAAATAAAAATCATTTGCATACAAAATATTTAAATTACTTGTTCCTGTAACTGTTAAATTATCAGTTGTTATATCATCTACAGTTATATTTTCCACTATTAAATTAGTTATATCTAAATTATTTGCAGTTATACTATTAGAATTTATTGTGTTTATATTTGCATATTTAGAAAATAAATTTAGTGATGTTACACTTATAGCATTAATTGGTTTTATTGACATAGTTATTATATATATATAATTATTATAAATTTTTTTAATTTGTATATAAAAATATTAAAGTAATTTATATATTTTATTATTTAATTTTAAATATAATTTAAAATTTATTATCCAAAAACATTTTCTTTTGTATAATTTATATACAAAAAACCATCTGTATCCTTATATTTATAGTAAATATCACTTAATTTTATTGAATTTGATGGAATAGTATTTTTAATAATAATAAATATTGCTTCGTGTTCTTTCAATTTTAATTTTTTTTTAATAATAAACATAAATTCACCAATTGTCATATCACCTGATGGAAGCAATTTTTTATTTAAAATATCTGGATCTGATTTTTTATTTTTTTCACATATTATGGGAATTTTATCAGGATAATTTAATTTAATTTGTAAACTTTGAATTACTCTATTTTTAAATTCATATTGTAATTTAAATTTTGATATTTTTTCTGATTTTATAGTAAGCATATTATTCATATATTATATCTAAAATTAATTTATATTTTTAAATACATTAAAAATATAAATTAATCAATTTTTATTTTTAATTATTCTAAATCTAATAAATTTAATTCGCATTTTGGATATTGTGTATTTATTTTTTTTTTGATTTTTAAATAATTATTATTATATTTTGATATTTTAATTTCTTTTAATAAATAAGGCAAATTATTTATATTTTGATTAAATTTATTTCCTATTTTTAAATATATTACAGAATTTGGCAAATTATCTATACACTGATTAAAATTACAACCTAATATTAAATATATTATTGAACTTGGTAAATTATCTACATTTTTATTAAAATTACCACATAAACTAAGATATATTATAGAACTTGGCAAATTATTTATTGGTTGATTAAAACAATATCCAAATGTAATATATTTTATTGAATTTGATAAATTATTTACACTTTTATTAAATATTGAATCCATCCAGTATTTGTCATAATCCGCATTATAAAAATTTTGTGTTTTTATACATTTTATCCCAGTTATATAATTACTAAAATATATTGTATCACATAAATTCATTATTTGAATTATTTCTTCATCTAATATTTTGTTAAAATTATAACTAAATATTAATGTGGTATTTATTATTTTATATGACATTTTTTATTATATAATTATTCATATTATATAAATATCAATTTTTATTATTATATATAAATATAATTATTTATTTATTTTTTAATTACATATTTGTTTTAATTATTAATAATTATTATTATAATTTAATAATTTAATATATAATAATAAGATGAGATTATTGTGCTAAATATTATAAAATAGTTTATGATAATAATATTTTATGTGTAATTTATATAGTATATCTTTATATAATGAATGTGCTACTTATGATGAGTTATCAAGAATTTAAATTTTATAACCAAGATTTAATGTTTATTGTAAAACACATTTAACAAATAATAATCAAATTTATTAAAGAAAATTTGTAAATAAATTTATATGGAATATTTTTATAAACAAATAATATTTATTTTTTAGTGTTTTACATCTTTGTACATTTAAAATGCTGATTTAATAATAATATACAAAAATGTAAAAATAAATTAATAATTTTAGATAATGCAAGTAGTCATTGAAATGAAAAAATAAAAAAATTACTAAATAAGCATAATATATTGTTATATTTAGTTCGTTATCAATATTTTACAAATTTAATAGAAAATTAGTTTAGTATGATAAATTCTAAATTACAAAAATTAGATGGTTTAACGCATAAAGAATTTAAAACTAACATAAATAATATTAAAGACATAACAAAAGAAATATAGTAAGAAATCTTCTAATAGAAGAAATATATTTAAAAATTAGTGTTTTAAATGTGTAAAAATGTAAAATATCAATGTTTAATATTAATAACTAATATAATTAAAATATACAAGTAGTTATTACTTTATTTATTATATATGTTATTATTATTGTAATTAAAAAAAATTTTTGTACTAAATTTTATAATGCAAAAAATATATATATAAATATTTTTGAATTATTATAAATAAATATAAATTTTTAAAAATTATAATATCAGGCTAAATTTTATCATTTATTATATGCAAATAAAACCATCTATTTGTTTCTTTTTTTATTGATAATTTTATATGTAAATTCATATTATCAATATATTCTTTTATTATATCATACCTTTCTATACTTTCTG
>Ga0169931_10013123_pt1 | contig 11358 bp, 11 predicted proteins | sample Kivu_15m_20L_FD_129675 | JGI IMG/M metagenome (GOLD analysis project Ga0169931, IMG submission 129675) | Freshwater microbial communities from Lake Kivu, Western Province, Rwanda to study Microbial Dark Matter (Phase II) - Kivu_15m_20L... | ecosystem: Environmental > Aquatic > Freshwater > Lake... | reverse complement strand
TATCAGTCGTTATGAAGAACTTTATTACACTAAACGAATGCAAGCGGGCTGGCAACTCAAAGTAATCTTTTCCAGGATATTCCTGATCCCTGCTCGGTGCCCGCCTGTGCGAATGCGCCGGTTATCAAGCCTATTCGCTGGCCACGCAAACATTTTGGATCGTTCAAAAGAGATCATATCATGACGCGCAACCCGAACGACTTCCTGCGGGCGACGTCCTTTGTGGAGAGCGAAAGCCCGCTCATTCGCGAGCTGGCCGATGAAATTGCAGGAGGCATTTCGGACGAAATCGAGCGAGCTTGCCGGCTGTTCTATGCCGTGCGCGACGGCATTCGTTACGACGCCTACAACCTCGAGCTCGCTCCCGAGGCCATGCGCGCGACCCATGTCATCGAGCGCGGGCAGTCGTGGTGCGTCCCCAAAAGCGTGCTGCTGGCGGCCATGTGCCGTGCGGTGGGCATTCCCTGCGGGCTGTGCTATGCCAACGTCTGCAACCATATGGCCACGCGAAAACTGCTCGATTTTTTGGGGACCAACGTCTTTTATTACCACGGCTACAACGAGCTGTATTTACGCGGCCGCTGGGTAAAAGCGACCGTGTCGTTTAATCGCACGCTGTGCGAGCGGGCCCGCCTGGCGCCACTGGATTTCGATGGCGTTACGGACTCGATCTACCATCCTTTCGATCTGGCCGGCGAGCGATACATGGAGTATCTCGTCGATCACGGCTGTTTTGTCGACGTGCCCTACGACGACATCGTTCGCACGTTTGCCGCGCGCTATCCGAAGGTCTCGCAGGCGAGTGGACCGCTCACAGGAGACTTCGCAGCCGACCTGGGCGCCGAGGCCGCCGCGGGGTAAACGGCCGCAGTCCGGCGCGGTTATACCGATTCTGCAGATCCTGGGCCCGCGTGGGCAGCCGGACCATGGCCGTGATTTTCGGGCATTTGACGCCCTCGCGGGGTGTCCTACTCTTGCTGCAGGACAACTATTTGAGGGGGCTGGGATGGAACAGAAGTCCACGCGAACATGGCGCTTGGTTTCGGCGCCAACGCTGATCGGCTGGATAAGCGTGTGCCTCTTGGCAGGCGCTTATGGTCACTCGCTTGACGAACGCTGGCAACAGATCTGGGCCCAAATGGGCGCCCTCGGTCTGGCGGCGGCACTCGGACTGAGCAGCATCGACAAACTGCGCCAAGCCCGGATGCGGCGTCTGCGCGACCTGGCCATGCAGGCCCGGTTTGAATTCGGTCTCGACCGCTTGCACCAGCACACCGCCACGATCGATTCGATCAACGCCGCGGTGCGACAACTGGCGCAGCAGGCTTCATTCGATATGCGCGGCAAACTCGGCCAGGCGCAACGCAATCGGCGTCGCGACCAGATGGAACTGATCTCGGACTACCCGCTCGAGATCGTGCCAGTAGACGAGCGCGGAGAAGCGAGCGTCCTGCTGCCACCGTTGACGGGTACCCTGCAACAAATCTCCTCGCGCGTGATCTCATTCGAACACGTCGACCCGGTTCCAACCCGAACCGTAATGCTCAACTTCCGCACGGGCGATAAGCGATTGTCGTTCGTGGTTGAAGTCACCTGGACGCAAAAGATCGACGGTGCATTTTCGAGCGGCGGCACGGTTCTGGCCGTGGGCGTGCCGATCGAGGAGTACCAGTCGGAAGAGCAGCACACGATCGTCGTATAAGGTATCGAGCGGCCGACGGTGCGGCCCCACGGTCGAGAAGGGGAGTTCCCGCTTCCCGACCGCGGACCGCATTCCGGGGGTGCGGTTAGCTCGCCGAACGAAGCCCTGCGAGCCGGCGGCGACCCACCGCCATGAGACCCACCAACGCCGTGCCCATCATCAGCCAGGTCTGCGGCTCGGGCACCAGATTGGTCTCGACCCATTCCATGCCCATCTCGTGCAACTCTTCGTCGAGCCCGTTGTTGTAGACGAAGTAGATTGGATCGGAATCTTCGAGTCCGTTAAGACTTAGCGTCAGCCCGATCAGGTACAGGCCCTCGGGAGCACTTGGGTCGAGGGGGTTGCTCGAGCCCTGAAAGCGCAGCTCTGAACTCAGGTGGTTGTGCAACCGGCCACTGGCACCCGTCGAACCAATGGTGGGAAGCGTGCCGGTCACTCCCGTGCCGCTGACGTAGGCAGTGGAACTGCCACGAATGAGCCCCAGGTCAACGTCGGCCGGCGCTGCGGCGAAGTTCACCGCGCCGCTGCCGTCCCAGTACTCGAGGTTCGTGATCAGATTGAACCGTAGCGTCTGGCTCGTCGGCAGCAAGCCATCGTTCGGGAACAAGCCGATTGCGAAGGCGCCGTTGTTAAATCCTGGGTCGCCGATGAAGTAAGGATCGCTTGGTTCCTCGCCAAACTCATAGCCGAACACGCGTAGATCGATGACGGTTGCCAGCGTCGAGTCGTCTCGGCCGCCAGTCAGGATTTTGCCGCCATCGGCATAGGGCACGACGTCGAAGTGACCATGTTCCTCGTCCGCTTGTGCGCGAGGAGCCAGGAACAAGGACGCCGCCAAAGCAATAACGAATGAAAATTTCCGCATGGGAAAACCTTTCCAGTCTCAGTGTTGAAAATCTCGAACGATATCAATCGCGGCCCGGCAAATTCGCCGGACACGCGGTCGGATAAGTAAACGTTTCCCCCCGGAAGCATTTCTTGTTTCGCTTGGGTCGCCGAACGCGTGAGCGCGCTGGCGATGACTGGCAATTGGTGGCGTCCAGGGCTAACTGGTGTTGAACCTCACGAGCGTGCTCCTTTTCTAGTTGAGTGAAATATCAGACACCGCCGGCTCACAACGCTGGCGGCTTGGCAAAGTTGAACGGTTGCTCGACCCAACGCTCGAGCTGCTCTACGGGAATCAGGTCGACGTGACCGTCGGCATAGAGGAAATGCGTTGTGTCGTGGTGTCGGTCGATGGCAACTTCATTGCCAACCGCTTCGAGCACCTTTTTCTGCTGTAGATTCGAAGTGCTGAACCAGTTGAACGAGTGCACGTGGTCGTTGTAGGGGTCGATGTGGGCCGGGTTGTCGGTGCGCGCGGCCCCCGAGTCTTTCTTTTCCGAGAGCTCGAAGGCCACCACGGTTTGCGACATCGACGCGACTTTCCGCCGGTTGTCGAAGTTGTTCGGCGGCCGCAACTCGCTCGACAGGTAACCGTTGAGCGTATAGCTGGTTCCTTTCCCCAACTGCCGCAGCCGGGCGAGCTGATCGCTGGGGCAGATTCGGATTGCATCCACATCTTCCAGGTACGGAGCGAGGGTATAGATCCAGGCCCTGTCGAATTTGCCCGTCACCGGATCCGGTTCCACCGTGTGGCTGGTTTCCGGCCAGCGGCCTGAGTGGTGATCGCAGTAGCGCATGATCGCCAGGCCCACCTGCCGCAGGTTGCTGGCGCACTGCGCTCGGCGCGCGCTTTCGCGCGAGGCCTGCACGGCCGGGATCATCAATCCCACGAGCACGCCGATGATGGCAATCACCACCAGCAGTTCGACGAGCGTAAATCCACGGGGACGTTTCATGAGAAGTTCTTGCGTTTCTTTGTTTGGCACGCACCTGGAGCGCTATGGCAATGGGGATCATGAACCTCCGCTCCGGGGGCGCGCGAGCGTGCGAACTGGTCGGACCGCGATCGCTCGGCGCCCTCCGGAGGAAGGCGCATTCGTGTTCGGTTGGCTGCTCGTCAATCACCGCACGATGCGAAACGTGCCGACGCGATCAACATGGCTCAGTGAATGAGCGGACTCGCTAAGGAGGCGTGCATGAACACAAGGGAGACACTGAGCGCACGATTCAACCGAAACTTCGGTCAAAACCGCGACTCAGCAATGCGCATGATTGCGAGGCGGAGCTCGCGAGAGATACAGCCGCGGGGCTTCGGGCTCGCATGCAGGGGCTGCCGTTGCGAGGTGCTCCGTGGCTACCAGAACGAGTTCGGCCGGGGCATCAGCTTGCGACCATTGCGCCGTGCCGAAGAACTGGCACAAAGGACAGTGGTGTGCAGGATTGGCAAAGGCTTGGACGGCCGGCCCTTCGCCGCGGTCTGCGGAATCCGTCTGCGGCCTGGAGTCATTCGCGCCAGGCGGGATCGCACAGCAATGATGGCGGAGGTCGGCAGTGGCCGCTTCGACGTGCGCGCAGGAATCCGAGCCATGAAAATGCTGGCCAAAGACGCAATGCCAGCCTGGGCCGAGCAGCGAAACGCAGCCAAAAAAGGCCGCAAAGGCCCAAATCGTGGTTCGTTGAACCAGAATGCTCATCAAAAAACTCAACCGCCAAAGCGTATGCTGACGCGCAGAAACTGGCGGTCCGACCAACGCCAACTGTAGTCATGCTGCTCGGCCCTGTCAAGCGTTTGACCGGCCGAACCCGTGCAGCACCGTGCACGGCGAACTTCCGAGGAGAATCCCGGGCACTGGGGCCGTTTCCGATCGGACTCCGCGTGGCCGAGCAGCCCGCGATCGTATTTAGAAGCGAGGCACCAGTCAGCACCTGGGCCGCTCCGGGCTCCGCTGCCGGTAGCCGCCGCTAGTCCGTGACGATCGAGCCGCGGTGAAACCGGGTGATAACGTTAGGATCGGGATACAGACTGACTCGCGCCTCTTCTTTGCCGTCGTAATCAATTTGTGACAGCAGGTAGCGCATGCTCTCCAGCCGTGCGCGGCGTTTATTGTTCGCTTGCACGATAATCCACGGACTGAAGGTATTGTGGGTCCGACTGAACATGACTTCTTTGTACTTCGTGTAGGCATCCCACTGGTCCTGTGCACGTTCGTCCAGCGGACTGAGCTTCCACTGTTTGAGCGGATTATGGCGCCGCGATTGAAACCGCATCGCTTGTACTTCTTTGCCGATCGAGAACCAAAACTTCACTAAGAGGACGCCATCCTCAACGAGCATGTGTTCAAACTCGGGAACCTGTAGCATGTACCGCTCGTACTGCTCGCGCGTGCAGAAGCTATTCACGGGTTCGACAACTGCGCGGTTGTACCAACTGCGGTCGAAGAACACGATTTCGCCCCCGTTCGGGAGTTGCTTCATATAGCGCTGGAAATACCACTGACCGCGTTCCTCCTCGGTTGGAGCCGGCAAGGCCACGACCCGCATTGCGCGCGGGTTCAGGTGCTCGATGAACCGCCGGATCGTGCCCCCCTTGCCTGCGGCGTCGCGACCTTCGAAGAGAATCGCCAGTCGCTTGCCTTTCTCCTGAATCCAGCGCTGCAGCTTCACGAGTTCGATCTGCAGTGATTCGAGTTCGAACTCATAGGCTACCGCCGTCTTTATCTTGCCAACATTCAGCGACTTCGAACGCAGCAGGCGGATGAAATCTCGAGTCGAGTGCAGGTCCGACAACTCGTCGGAACTCAGGAACAGCCCGTTCGACGAATCGGCCGCGCCCCCCGCGATGGCGTCCGGCCGCTCGCGATCATCGTAGAGCAACTCCGCCGAGCCGTGGTCCAGGCGTCCGTTCCAGGCAGCTTCAAAAGCGGCGCGATCACCGTCGGATCCGGCGTCTTGAAGACTGCTGGAATCTGCCTGAACAGCCGCCGCTGTCGTTCCCGCTAATTCTTCCGGCATTATTCGTCAACCTCGGTTTGGATGACATGAGTCGATGAAAGTAACCCGCCGTCCAACAAACTTCGAGGCGGCGCCAGCGGCAGAACTCGTAGGTTGCAATCGCTGTGCCAACATCGGTGTGACGAGTCGTCCTGAATGTACGACGATTGGAGTCACGCTGTTTGTCTTCCCGAAAGCCGCGATTTGGCGAGTTGCTCGGATGGGCATCGAAATTGCCATCACTGTGTTAACTAGTTTGGCAGCCGACTTTTGTCAAATGTCGTCGGCGACGCTCACCTCGTACTGAGCGAATTCGCCGCCCGAAGCACCGATTTCGCACACCAGCCCTGAGATTCGAGGTTGGACTTGGCTCGCCGCATTCTCCTTTTGTCTCGCCCCCAACCCTTGGAATCTGACCATGAAACACATCGATGTGCTGCTCCTGTCGCGTGACGATGTCGTATCCCTGTCACTTGGACCAGCCGAAGTTGTTCCGGTGGTCGAGCAGGCGCTGCGCGAGCACGCTGCCGGCACCTATGAGATGCATCCCAAGATCGGCGTTCATCCTACCGGGACCGACCCGGCCAACTTCCTGCACGCCATGCCCGCCTATCTGCATCAACTCGGCGCGTGCGGACTGAAGTGGGTGGGGGGCTTCGCCCAAAACTATCAGCGAGGACTACCCAACGTGACCGGCATCCAGGTCTATAACGACTCTGCGACCGGCATTCCGCTGGCGATCATGGATTGCAGCTATGCCACCGGGCTGCGCACTGCCGCCGTCAGCTCCATCATTGCCAAGCGCTGCGCCGCGGTCGATGCGAGCACACTGGCAGTGGTTGGTTGCGGCTTTGAGGGCACGATGCATCTGCGTTTCCTCACTTCGCAGATTCCAGCCTTGCGCCAAGTCCGCCTCCGAGACGTCCGCCCGACCGCCATGTCCGCACTCAGAGACCAGGCAAGCGACTACTTCACCGGCGAGATCGTGCTCTGCCAGGACAACGCGTCTACCCTCTCGGGGGCGGACGTTATCGCGACCTGCACCAATGGAGACGAACACATCATGCGTCCTGAATGGTTTGTGCCAGGTGCGTTTGCCGTGGGAATCGAAGGTGGCTGCGCCTACGAGGCCGAAGCCTTGCACTTGGCCGATAAATTCATCGTCGACGACGTGGCGCTGGCGAAGTACTTCGACGAGATCGGCCGCGACCGCAAGACAGCGGACGGCGAACCTGATCCCGAGTTTCCCGGCGGAATGCCCGAGATCTATGCGACGATCGGCCAGATCGTAGCCGGCATGAAACCCGCCCGGACGTCGGCCAGCGAGCGGATCATCGCGATTCCAATCGGCATGGCCATTTGCGACATCGCTGTGGCCCATCTGATCTATCGCGCTGCGGTCGATCGCGGGATCGGCCAGAAGTTCCGCCTCTCATGATCAACACGGAGGAAGCCTCTCGGAAGCGAAACACCTACCGACTGGCATTCGTTACTGCGGCCGAGGCTAGTAACGCAGCACGCGCCTGAGCAGCCACAAGCCCCAGATGACCAGAATGCAGTTGGCCAGCCACACGGCATAGGGATGAATCTCGCCCGCTTTGGCCCGATCGAGCCCGAATGCCAGGAGCGGATAATACACGATCAGGATCGGAAAAAAGCAGAGTGCGAAGCTGGTCAGCACGTCGGCGTTGCGCATCCGAATGGCCATGGCGGTTCCAACCAGGGCGAAGCACAGGCAGCTAAAACCGTTCGCCCAGCGACGTGGCGGCTCGGTGTGCATCCGGTAGAGCTGGAACTTCTGGAACTTCAGATTCTTGGCTGCATCGTGCCAGTTGCCAACCGAAAGCTGCTCGAAGTCGCCCAGCAGAATCTGTTTGCCGGCCAGGGCGACCATCCGCTCGCCCAGTTGCTCGATCAGCTCCAGCTGGCGCTCGATCGCACCGGGCACTTCATGCAGCGCCAGATGCGATGGCGAAGGGTCTTTGCCATGGTCCGACTTGATCAGCACCTCGCGCTCGATCCACTCGTCGGGATACTCACTGTAAATGCCCGGCCCGTCGATGATCGTGTGGTATAGAATCAGCGTCAGTTTGCCCGTGCCCGGCACCGAGCGGAGCTGCGCGACGCGCGCGGAGATGTCGACCATCTGGCCGTCGTCACCCATCGCGAGTCGAAACCGCGGTTCGATCAGATCACGTCCAACGACGTCCTTGACCGTGACTTCCAGGGCATCGCTCTTGAAGGATTTCTGGGAACGGAGCACGCTGTAGGCGATCTCTTCGGCCGAGTCGATCGCCACTTGCTTGACGCCGTAAAAGCCCCAGCTCATCGCCAGGTCGTTCAGCCAGACGGTGGCGAAGCTCAGCACCGTGGCCATGGCGAGTGAGGGCCAGACGGCAATCATCGGACTGATGCCCAGCGACTTGAGCGCCACCAGTTCGTTGGAGGCCGACATCCGGCCGTAAACCATCGACACGGCAAATAGAATCGTGCCGGGAATGGCGAACATCAACGCCTGCGGCAGCAGGTACGGCAGCGCAATCACGATCTGCTTCGCGCCCAGGCCTTGCATCAGCGCGGCCTGGACTGCGCCCACCAGCAGCATGAACGACGTGAGTGCGACGAGGGTGACCAGGAAAATCAGGCCGACTTCGCGAAGGACATACCGGGTGAGCAAGCGCATCGAACCGTACTATCCTCCGCCCGTCCAGACGCCTGGTCCGGACGATTCGCACCCTACATTTCGTACCAGAGCTTGAAGGCTGCCAGCGCCACGAGCGACGCACCCAGCGCCTGGTATTCGCGATGGCGAGTCCATTGGGCCAGGCTCCACTCGGCCGCGGCCTTCGGCATCCGCAGCTTGGGGAAGAACCGGGGCACGGTCTTGCTATAAACGGCCCATTGGTCCGAGAATCGCTCGGCCAGCAGTTTCTCTTCCTGCCGCACCTTCACGATATAGATCACCAGGATCGGGCCCAGAATGATCAGGAAGTTCGTCGGGTCGGCGATCAGCGCACAGAACCCGAACATCATCATGAACGAGCCGACGTACAGCGGATTGCGAATCAGGCTGTAAGGGCCGATCATCGTCAGTTCGGCGTTCTTGCGGAGGATGCCGGCAGCCCAGCTCCGTAGCGCCAACCCGCCGACTACCAGCAGCACGCCGATCACGCTGAACGGATCACGGAAGTTAAGGACGTCATGCGGCTTCGGGCCATAGGCCACGTCCTGCGCGAGCAACAATGCGAACAGAATGGCCGAAAGCAGGATGCGGCGGCGAATCAGAAACTCGGCGACCACGTGCAGCAGGCGAGACAGCGGCGTGTGGTCGGTCGAAATCGTGCCAGCAGCAGGAGAAGACGATGACATCAGGCAGCATCCTTAGACTCGGAGATGGGAGAAGTGCTGGTGCATGCCAGCATGTCGCTCCAAGCCACCCCCCGTTTCAACCCGAGTGAGGGGAGCTTATAGCGGCCGGCCGCACAACATGTCAACACGTCATCAGTTATCGTCGCGCCGACTTACTGAGCGCACGAAAAAATCGCGTCTCGCCGCAGATTGAACGACAATTGTGCGCGCCTGGTCACGCGGACCGCTGGCATTGTTGTGCCAGCGTTGCCTTGCTGGCTCGCTGGCCAGAAGACTTCTAGAACTCGATCTGGAATCGCGTGGCGAAGATGTTGAACGGCGCCCAACCACCCACGTTGTAGTCCGGCATCGAGTGAATCCAGTTGAACTGCACGCGCGTGTACTGGTTCCACCACCAGTTCAGCGCCAGCGTGGTTTCATTCAGCGAACCCGCGTTCGGCGACGGCGGCGGCCCCGGCGGCCCCACCAGGATATTGGCCGGATCGACGTTCGTGGCAGCCACGTTCAGGTATGTCCAGCGGAAGCCGAGCGCCCAGGCGCCCCAGCCGCAGATACGGCCGCGTGTTCCCGTGCCGAAAAACTCGCTGAACGGTTTGACGTTGTAGTCCATCACGCCCGTCTGCTTGTTGTAGTTTGCCGACTCGCCGGTCAGGAAGTAGCCGCCCTGCAGATAAGCACCGTAGTAGAAAACGGTCGGGCCGCCATCTGATTCAATGCCGTACCGAGGAATTCACTTTGAAAGTGGGCCGAGCCATAGTTGCCCGCCAGTTCCGCGTGGCCGAAATGAAAGCTTTCCGAGAGGATCCGGCCGCTGTCGACGACAAAGGGCGTGCCATTGGCCGTCAATCCCAACCCGGCCGGATCGCCCACAAAGAACTCGGGAATCGAACGGGCCTCATAGGTCTTGGCTTCCGGCCCCGTCGTGCCCTGGCCGCCAATCTCGCTGAAGTTGTAGCCGCCGCCGATGTGGCACAGGTAGCGGCCCTCGGCCGGTTCGTCGTAATACAGCAAGTGCGTGCCGCGAATTGCACAAGAGACGCCCCGCGCGTCCGTGATCGTCGTGCCGCCGCGGGTGTCGCCAATCGTGCCATAGGTTGTTTGGGTGCCGCCGAAGAAGGTGAATCCCGTGCCGTAAACGCTGTAAGCCAAGGTCGACATCTCGTCGTCCGCGACACGGTAGGCCATGATGCCCGTCCGGCGAAAGGGGTCCATCGCCTGGAACGCGGCGTTACGTTCGAGAAATTCAAGGTGCCGGATGCTCGTCATCGCGTCCATTGTGGTTGGCTGACGGAAGTGGCCGATCCGGATCGTGCTGAAAAATGGAATGTTCGACTGCTCCCCCCACACGTCCATGAAGCTGGGACGCCCCACTACGGCAAAGTCGAACTCGATGCTGTAGCGTGTGAACTCGGTGAGCGCGCCCAGAGCCTGAATACGAGCCCGGCGAAAGCCAACGCCGTCCTGGATGTCACCCAGCACTGCCTGGCTCTCGTCGCTCTGGCTGAACAACCCGTCTTCGACCTGAAAGAATCCGCTCAAGCGAATCAGGGGTAAGTCGGGCCCGGCAGGTTTCTTATTCAACAGCTCGAGCAACTTTTCGGCAGCGCTCTTGTTCTGCTCCGACATCTTCAATAGCTGGTTCTCGGTCGCCTCCAGCCGTTCGCGCAGTTCCTCAATTTCGTCATCACCAGGCGGCGGCGTGGGTGCCGCTTCCTGATGGGACGCCAGCGAGATGAGCGGTTCCGGCAGGACGCTGACCTCGGGAAGTCGCTGGCCTGTCGACGAACCCAAGGTCGATGGCTCGGCCGTTGGCCGCGCGGGCTGCTGACCTTTGGCCGCTGGCACGACTAGCAGGAACAGAACGAGGCATGCGGCAGTCAGTGTTTTAATGCGCGAGCGATTCATGAATTTGGCTTCCCCGCCCTCAGTGCAACTCAGTAACCCGGCGACTCGGTGCCGTGCGTTTTCGACACGCACCCGGCGCTACGTTGCTCCAAACTTTGAGGATGAGCCCGTTTTTAGCGATTGGCGAAGTGACGCGGTTCGCGGCTAAATTTCCCGTAAGCAAAGCTCTACCGCTTGAGTCTGCTGACCTGGACGAGGGGCATCGTCGCGAGGGTTCGCCCAAACGGGAAACTTATCGCTCTACGAAAACTTGATCGGAGCGGTACGATCGTCACTTTGCCCGTAACCTTACGAACCGGCAAAGAGAACCTAGATTGGGCAGGCAGCCAGTCACCCAAGGTTTGCGCTGTTTGCGCATTGAGTTCGCAGAAGCATCGCCTGAAGTCGCTAGCCCGGATTTCTCACCATGCGACTGTTGAGAAGGGAGTTTGATGGTTGTTGCCGTTGTGGGGCGGCCACTTGGGCTGCTGTGATCACGTGAGGCAATCGCGCGATCGATGCATGGG
>Ga0169931_10013122_pt1 | contig 11359 bp, 7 predicted proteins | sample Kivu_15m_20L_FD_129675 | JGI IMG/M metagenome (GOLD analysis project Ga0169931, IMG submission 129675) | Freshwater microbial communities from Lake Kivu, Western Province, Rwanda to study Microbial Dark Matter (Phase II) - Kivu_15m_20L... | ecosystem: Environmental > Aquatic > Freshwater > Lake ... | reverse complement strand
TTGCCATAGCAAATTAATTTGCCGCAAAGCTGATGATTCCGCCCAAGCTTCTGCCAAAGTTGGACTTAGCTTGCCTTGGCGATCAATTGGCACATTTTCCAACAAGAATACTTCGGAAAGATTTAGCTCTTCACCAATTAGCAATAAGCCGTAAGGGCGCGGCAAATGTAAACTCAGACGCGATAATTTGAGATAAGACACCACATAGGTCTGAAATTCAAGCGGTAGCTCTGGCAGTGAATACGCATCTGTATCAACAACAATTTGCGAGGAGATGACACGGTAGCGATCTCCAATCAGAGATTCAGGGGGAAATGCTTCGGTGTCCAGTCCGGCTGCCCAGAGGTATTGCTGCTCAACTGCTGTAGCTTGCTCTTGTTTTTCCATGAAGGTATTGATCGCTTACCAAAATTATGTGGTGAATATAGTGAAAAGCGCAGATGTCTCAGAACTAATGATAGATAAGGGATATGCAACTTAATCAAAAATTTGCTTTGTATGTTTTATGTGTGGGGGGCTTCACCATCCACACATAAAACGATTTTTGATTAATCTGCTAGTTTCTAAGCTAATAATTAGGATGCACTGAGCCATATCCTACCTATAAGTTAGAAGTTTTGACCTATTTGTTCAAGAGACATTTGGCTATTGTAGCGAAACAGAGAGAATATTTTTATGGATTTATATATGCCAGCAATTCTCATAATAAAAATCGGTTTTTTGAAAGCCCGCTAACGGCGGGCTTTCAAAAAACCGATTTTGTTACTTCCAGCGCCTTTGGCGCTGGAAGTAACAAAATCGGTTTCATAATGAGAATGCTGATAATGTACTTCGGGGCTTTCTAATCTACAAAAATTAAGAGCCTGTACAACTTGTTACCAGATTTCTTTAGAATCTGGTTATTCTAGTATTTAGACTTTTTGATTGTTAGAAGTCAAATTTAACAGTAAAAATTTAATACTTATTTTTTCTTCCGTTTATTTTTTGATTTATTTTCTGGTTTTTATCATTACCTCTTTTTTAGAACTTTTTCAACATTAATTACATCGCTATAACCTATGAAGCATCAACTCACCCATCGAGAACAAAAAGTTCTCTGGGCAACCATCGATCACTATATTCAAACGGCGGAACCAGTTGGCTCTAAGGCGTTGGTGTCAGAGTATGACTTTGATATCAGCCCTGCGACGATCCGCAATGTGATGAATATGCTTGATCGCAGCGGTTTGTTGTATCAACCCCACATATCGGCGGGACGAATACCATCTGACTCTGGCTATCGGGTCTATGTTGATGAACTAATCGATCCTGCAAGCGAGTTAACCTACAGTACTCACCAATTTCTTGCTAGTAAAAATGAGCGACTTGGTAAGTCCAGTCTAGATGGAGTGATGCGAGATGTTGCCCAAATCTTGGCGACTTTAAGTGGCTGTATTGCGGTGATTACGGCCCCAAATATGCAAACGATGCGAATCAGACATTTGCAACTAGTAATGGTCGAGCATTACAAGGTGATGGCGATCGCGGTTAGTGATACTTACTATACGGCTTCGGTAACGATGGATTTACCCCATGAAACTAAGCCCGAAGTTTTAGAAGGCGAATTAAATATTCTCAATAATTTCTTAAATGAACATTTACGTGATAAAAACTGGACACAGCTAAATAGCGCTTTGCAATGGGATGATCTTGATCGTCAGTTTCAGCAATATGCGGTGTTGTTACAGCAGTCTTTGCAACAACTGATGAAACTATGCGATCGCACAGCTTTAGGGCAGATGTTTATTAGTGGTTTAACTGAGCTATTACGTCAGCCTGAGTTTTCTAATTTGCAACAGGTGCAAAATATTGTGCAGTTGCTTGAAGCTGATCGTGCTTCGCTGATGGCGCTAATTGTCGATCAGCCTACCCCTTCTGCTAATTCCGTCAGCATTAGAATCGGTTCCGAAATATCCATTGAGCCAATTCAGAATTGTACATTTATTTCTAGTACGTATCTGTGTGATGACAAGCCAGTAGGAACAGTTGGGGTATTAGGACCAACACGCTTGGGTTATACAAGGGCGATCGCCTCTGTACAGGCGGCCGCATTACATCTAACCGATGCCATTAGTAAATGGTAGCCAATGAATCATGTGAAGGTAGTTTCCCGATGTTTAGAAGGCGATCGCCTATGGGGTTGCTGTAATAATTCTGTCATAATTAAAATTGGGATCTGCCATACCTTGCAGCAAGAGGCAAATTATTCGTTATGAACGCCCTAACTATCAGCCTAGAGCCAATATTTGAATTAACAGATGAAAAGTTTTTTCAACTCTGCCAAAAAAATCGCGATTTAAGATTCGAGCGCAGCGCTCAAGGAGATATTACGATTATGGCTCCCGAAGGTAGTGATACAGGAATGCGTAGTTCTGACGTAAATGGTTACCTCTGGCTTTGGAATCAACAGAAGAAACTAGGCTTTACATTTGGTTCTTCCGCAGGATTTATATTGCCTAATGGGGCAATGCGATCGCCTGATGCCTGTTGGATCTTAAAAGAAAGATGGGATGCCCTGACTCTAGAACAGCAATCTAAATTTGCTCCAATTTGTCCAGACTTTGTAATCGAGTTAATGTCGAGAACCGATACCTTGTTCACTGTTCAAGCCAAAATGCAAGAATATCAAGATAACGGCGCGAGACTAGGCTGGTTGATCAATCGGCGCGATCGCCAAGTAGAAATTTATCGCATTGGACAATCTGTAGAAGTTCTCCAATCACCAATTATGCTTTCTGGTGAAACCGTTTTACCTGACTTTGTTTTAGAGCTAGCTTCCATTTGGTAATAGGAAAGCACAAAATGGCTACGCCATTTTGTGCTTTCAAAACCCTTTAAGGGTTTGTTTTTTAATTCACAGAAGTGTCTCCATACTTCTGTGAATTGCTATAAAAACTAAATCTTGTTATACAGCTTTGTCGTTGATAATCAAATGTAGCTTGAAGCCAAAGTGCCATCCCACTGAGTTTTTGCCCCAATTGACCATACCTTTGAATACTTTATGGGCATGGGCACGGCATGGTACACAGACATTGATCGGTGTGGAGTCGATGAATGATATCCCTGTCACTTCGCCTTTGCGCGTATGCAGGAAACAACATAACAACATCATTGTCCAAGGCATTAGCTCCACAAAGCGGGTATAGCTTACCAAATGGGGAAAAGCTTTCCGCCAAAACGGGATGACAGTCAGGGTATAGAAGTCTTTGAAGGTTTTGTATCCCGACCCATGAAAGGCGATCGTGATGGTCATCACTTCACTCAGTCACATTCTTGAACGACTTTTCCTTTCTCCCGGCATTGACGGCAACATTGCTTGCTCTTGCCAGCATTTTTCAAAGCTTTCGCAGAAATCATCCACTTCACAGAAGATTTGTGTGATATCCAAGTGCGATACGATATTGTTCATATTGCTAAGGCTTTTAGTTCTTTAAACCTAGTCTCACTTTTCTTTTGCTTTTGTCTACTCCGTCGAACTCACGTCACGTTAAGTATTACTACGGGCTATAATCAACCGCAAGTCTATAAATTTTTGTAAATATGTCGTCTCCAACCCCTGACGTACCAGCGAGCGAGTCTCGCGAGGCACGCACCCGCCAAATGCTCGGAATGAAAGGTGCGGACATTAAAGAAGCTTCGATCTGGAAGATCCGCTTGCAATTGATGAAACCGATTACATGGATACCCTTGATGTGGGGTGTACTCTGCGGTGCAGCATCCTCTGGCGAGTTCACATGGTCAATTGAAAACGTATTTCGATCGCTACTTTGTATGCTCATGTCAGGACCTCTACTGACAGGCTATACCCAGACAATTAACGATTACTATGATCGCGAAATTGACGCAATTAATGAGCCATATCGCCCGATTCCATCAGGAGCAATTCCCCTCAATCAAGTCATTGCTCAGATTTGGATTTTGTTACTTGGCGGGATTGGTGTAGCGGCAATTCTCGATATAACCGCAGGTCATGCTGACTTTATTATGACCAAATTAGCGCTGGGTGGCTCATTTGTCGCCTATATCTACTCTGCGCCACCTTTAAAGCTAAAGCAAAATGGTTGGCTTGGTAACTATGCCCTTGGAGCCAGTTATATCGCCCTTCCTTGGTGGGCAGGTCATGCACTCTATGGGCATCTCAACTGGACAGTGGTAGTTGTGACACTGATTTACAGTTTCGCAGGTTTAGGGATTGCCGTAGTTAACGACTTTAAGAGCGTTGAAGGCGATCGCGAATTGGGATTAAAATCTTTGCCCGTGCTCTTTGGAGTGCAGAAAGCAGCTTTAATCTCAGCAACAGCGATCGATGTCTTTCAAATCGGCATTGCCGTTTATTTAGTTACTGTTGGCGAACAATTACTAGCAAGCTTGATAGTGTTACTAGTGATTCCGCAAATTACATTCCAAGATATGTACTTCCTGCGCGATCCACTCAAGAATGATGTGAAATATCAGGCTAGCGCTCAACCATTTCTGGTAATTGGCATGTTGGTCGCAGGGATTGCGATGGGACAAGCTGGCATCTAAAGCATAAAGGGACGCTCCGCGTCCCTTTATGCTTGAAGGGAAATAGCCCCTACAGGGTGATTTAGTGATGCTGAATGTTGCTTATCATCTGTATGCAGAACCGATACATCAGAGAAAATTTGCCAATATTCATGATTAACCATAAAGTCCGAAGACAGCAATTGTCCAGCATGCGATTAGACTAATCATTGAGCAAGGGCTTAGTCGCTGTAATCGGTACTTTGCTGGTTTCTTGCTCAGCGAATGCTCCTCAAGGTGGCGGATTTGGATCTGTTCCTGTACCGATCGCCCCAGTAGAATCAGGCTCAGTTACAGATAGCTCTGATTATGTAGCAAACTTGCAATCACGCCAATCGGTAACGTTACAGCCGCGCGTCGATGGCTATGTGCAGGAAATTTTTGTTAAGGCAGGTGATCGCGTAGAGGCTGGTGCGCCAATTTTACGGATAGATCCTGCTAGACAACAAGCTGTCGTCCAGCGATCGGTAGCTGCCGTGGCAACTTCTCAAGCAGATTTTGAAAGTGCAAGGGCAACACTGGCTCAATTACGCGCTCGTAAAGAATCAATTTTATCCAGTGTCGATTTTAATCAAAAGGAATTTGCTCGCTTTTCTAAATTGACCCAAGAAGGTGCGACAGCTAAACAAAAACTTGATGAAGTTGCTAATAGTCTAAGAAATGCAAGAGCGGAACTAGGTCAAATCGATGCTCAGATTAATGCTCAACAAGCAAGCATTAACAGTGCCGCTACTAGAATCGAAGAAACCCGCGCTGGTGCTATACAAGAAGAAGTGCAACTAGATTTCTATACCGTGACTGCTCCTTTTGCGGGGATTGTTGGCGACATTCCCATTAAGGTTGGTGACAATGTGAACAGCACCACACAGTTGACAACGGTTACCCAAAATCAAGTTTTAGAAGTACAGATTTCGGTTCCCCTTGAAAATGCGCCACGTCTGAAGATGGGGCAGTCGGTGGAACTATTAGACTCTCAGGATAAGCCTCTAGTTAAAGGGAATGTGGCTTTTATTTCCCCAAGTATCAATCCACAGACCCAATCAGTTTTAGTAAAGGCTAATTTTAATAATGGAAATAGCCAACTCAAAGCTAATCAGTTTGTGAGGGCGCGATTAATCTGGGCTTCGCGTTCTGGTGTGTTAGTGCCAACTTCCGCTATTTCTCGTCTTGGTGGGCAAGATTTTATCTTTGTGGCAGAAAATAGTTCAGCTAATGGAACTCCGCAATTAGTCGCCAACCAAAAACCGATTAAACTCGGAAAAATTACTGGCAACAAGCAAGAGGTATTAGAAGGCTTAAAACCTACCGACAAGATTGTGGTATCTGGTATTCTGCAATTACAAAATGGAACACCGATCGCCCCATTGCCTGATGCTCCTAAGCAATAAAAAAGCCTCGCATTGCGAGGCTTTTTTATTTACAAAAGGCTTGTTAAACTTATTAACTCACCTTACGCAGATAGAATTCTTTCGATAGCGGAGGTTTGGGGCTGGCACGGGGGCACAGCCCCTACAGAACATGAATTATTCAGGTAGGGGCAATCCCCCCGTGGTTGCCCTGCTTGTCTAGCAGAAATAGATTCATCGTCTGCATTTTGCGTAACATCAGTTATTAAAACTGAGAGTTAGCATTGAGATTATTAGACTGTTCTAAAGCCATAATCTGTTGCTTAATGGAAGGAGAATACAAACGGAGATAGTTCCAATAGTTACCTAAAACCTTGGAAACATAATCTCTAGTTTCGTCGTAGGGAATATTATTGACGAACTCATCGGGATCGCCTACTCCCCTTGCTTCTACCCATCTACCCACCGCCCCAGGGCCTGCGTTGTAGCTAGCTACCGCCAGCATCGAGTTGTTGCCATAGCGACTATGGGTATAGTCTAGATACCAAGTTCCAAAATTGATGTTATCTTCTGGTCGGTCAAGGTTATAGCTATTCACACCTTTTTTACTGGCAATCCATGAGCCTGTGTCTGGCATAATCTGCATCAGCCCGATCGCTCCAGAGCGAGAACGAATTTGCGGCTCAAAGCGAGATTCTTGACGCATTAATCCAATGACTAGAGCAGGAGAAAGTTTACGTTCTTTAGCCCAGTTGGAAATTAAATCCCAATAATGGAATGGATAGAGAGAATGGATATAGGCAGGATGTTTCTTCAGTTGCACTATTTCTGCTTTTTGAACATCAGAAACATCAATCCAACTAAGACTTTCAAGAGTTCTAATGCCCATCAGATTATCTTGATTAGCAACTCTTAATACCCCATCAGTAAAGATTTCCTTTGGTTCCAGATTACGCTTGCCACGCAATTCCGTTAACCATTGCGATCGCGCATCCCGATCAAGACCAAGAATATATAACTCTTGCAGTTTTGCTGATCCCGCAGGCAGAGGCTGTCTGACACTAGGTAAAGCGATCGCTGGTGCAACATATCGTGCTGTGGTGAAAGTACCAACATTCCAACCAAGCGAACTTGCCGATCGCCACGCATAGTAAGAATCAGGATGTTGACGGATAGTAGATTCAAATAAAGCCTTAGCTTTAGCTTTATCACCAATTAGATTAGCCCATTTACCAGCCCAAAAACTTGCCTCCGCAGTGGAGTCACTGTTAGGACTATTGGCAATTAATGTGTCAACTGTAGCGATCGCATTCTTGATTTGTCCACTTCTTGCTTGTCCTTTGGCAATGCGCCAACGCAATTCTCCCGCATCATTGCTACTACCATAGCGACTTAATAATAGATTGCGAACATCGCTAGCTGCTTTGGGACTTCCGAGTTTATCTTGCAAAATTGCAGCCTTAATCCCTAGGGCTTCCCCTGCGGTATCAGGATAATTGGTAACAATGCGATCAGCGGCCGCGATCGCTGCTTGGGGAGATTCAATCTGGGTAAGCCGAATTAAAGCGCGAGGTGCTTGAGGACTGTTGGGAAACTGCTGAACAACGCGATTGTAAGCAACGATCGCTGCATCAATTTGCTTGCCCCGATGCAAACTACGCGCATAGTTGTAAGCAGTGCTAGGATTGACTGTGGCGCGACTATAGGCATTAGCGGCTTTGCCAAATTCAAAATTACTGTAATAGCCCTCAGCGATCGCCCACCATTGATCAGCGGTGAGTGATGGCGAGCTTGCCACTAAACGGTTTAAGATTGGCACAATCTCTTTAGAATCACTAAAATAAGTCGCTAGATGCGCCATCAACTCAACTCGATTTGGTGTTTGGGAGAGTAGACGCAATGCGACCTGTTGCGATCGGGGATGGGCAGGAAATTTTTGTAAAAGCTGTTGATTTTGTCCAAGGGCGAACATGGCTTCGGCGGACGCAGGGCTATCAGGGAATTTAGCTAAAATTTGTTGCCAAGTAGCAGTTGCTGAAGGGAGATCGCGGAGTTGAGTTTGTGCCTGTGCGCGTTTGAGCAGAACGTAATCAGCCAAAATTGGATATTCTGTTTCCAATTTATCAAGGGCGGCGATCGCTTCACGGGGCTTGCGGTTGTTGAGATGAATATCCGCAATTACAAACCGAGCGCGAACACGATCAATATCGGGATTACCAGAACTTTGCTGTTTCGCCTGCGTTTCTAGTTTGGCAAGTCTCTGATCAATAGGGGTGTAGGTTAGCGGATCAAAGGATTTGCTATCTCGGTTATTGGCTAGGCTAGCATTCAATGTCAGATCAGACTCTGAAGAGGCGGTAATTAGTGGGGCGCTAGCTCCTGCTAATGTAGCACTGAGCATAAGCACGATTGACCAACGCATTAATTTTCTCATCCTGATACGTTCTTGATGCTGAGCATCCTAACATTTTTCACAGGTTGACTTATAGCACTTTTCGCAAAAAAGAAGCGACGCTTTGCGTCGTTTCTTTTTTATTTTATATTTTATGCTTTGGTTTTCTCAAGCACAAAGTTACTGAGCGATCGCTGCACTGACACAATAGGAATCTGGGTGATCGCCTCCGTTGCGAAGGCATAGGTGAGCAAATTTGCTGCACTTTCAGCATCGATCGCTCGGCTTTGGAGATAGAAGATTTCTTCAGCATCCAATTGACTAACCGTTGCACCGTGAGCGCATTTGACATTATCCGCAAAAATCTCTAGCTGCGGTTTCGTATCTACTCGTGCCTTACCCGATAGCAACAGATTCCTACTTAGCTGTGCAGAATCAGTTTGTTGAGCAATCTTCGCAACTTGAATCTTGCCATTAAAAACAGCATGGGAACGTCCATCAGCAATGCACTTATGCAGTTGCTTGCTCGAACCATGGGGATAGTTATGGGCAATTACAGAATGAGTATCGGCAAGCTGTTCACCATCAATGAAGGCTAGCCCCGTCAGTGAAGTTTCTGTCTGTGATGCCATCTGTTGCACAATCAAGTTCTGGCGCGAAATTTTTGCGCCAAAGCTAATTGATTGATTTTTATAGACGCTATTCTTGGCTTGAGCGATCGCTGTAGTATTGATATGTATCGACTCATTGCCTTGCCATTGAACCTTAGTATGATTTACCTGCGCGCCTTCTGCTAACCAAACTTCCGTTACCGCATTTGTGAAGTAAGCCTGATTGTCTTGACCGACAAAAGTCTGCAAGAATGTCAAATTACTATGGTTTTCTGCTATCACCAAGCATCGTGGCTGAGTGATTAAAGTGTCACGCCCTACCTGTGGAGCCGAAATAAATAGCAATTGAATAGGATTCTCAACCACTAAATTTTTAGGTGCGAGAACAATCGCTACGTCACTAATGCAAGCAGTATTCAGGCTAGCAAAGTAATCATTCACATCAGGATGTTGGGCGAAGTGCGATCGCAGTTTTGGCAAAATGCGATCGCCAAGGGTTGACAATGTACCGATGACTAATTCGTTAGCTGCATCACTTGTATCTGAGAGATCCTTACGATATTTCCCATTTAGAAATACAAGGCAATTACCTAAGGCTTCTGGCACAATATGTTTGGCAATTAATGCTTCAACATCAGAGTTACGAGAGGCGATCTCTTCTTGGTTAGCGAATGTCAAACTTCCTAAAGAAGAAACATCAGTATATTTCCATTCTTCATCTTTGGTGGTAGGGAAAGAAAGCGCTGATAGGCGATCGCTAGCTAATTGACGCAACTCACCTACAAAATCGTTAGTGTTTTTGTCAGAGCTAGCTACATTAGCCCGTAAAGCAACTACATGGTGAGTAAACTGCTTACTGTCTACTGCCAACTTACTACGGGTACTCAATGCACCCTTAAGTTCCGTTTGATCTTCCAAATGTTCTGATACTTTAATAGCCATTATGCTAACACCGCCTCTTCTTCTTTGAGCCAGTCGTAGCCCTTCTCTTCTAGCTCTAGCGCCAAGTCTTTACCACCCGTGAGGATGATTTTGCCATTTTCCATCACATGAATGAAGTCTGGAATAATGTAATTGAGCAGGCGCTGATAATGGGTAATTACGAGAGAAGAATTGTGAGGTGTGGAGAGCTTATTCACACCACCCGCCACAATCCTCAAAGCATCAATGTCTAGCCCTGAATCAGTCTCATCCAGAATCGCTAAAGTGGGGTCAAGAATTGCCATTTGCAAAATTTCATTGCGCTTCTTTTCACCACCTGAAAATCCTTCATTGACGCTACGGCTCAAGAAAGCAGGATTCATTTCCACGATTTCCAACTTTTCTTGAATGAAGTCATCAAAATCAATAATATCTAACTCTTCTAAACCCTTATGCTTTCGCAAATTGTTATAGGACAAGCGCAAGAAATCAGAGTTAGTTACTCCTGGAATTTCCAGTGGGTATTGAAAAGCTAAAAATATACCTTCTCTAGATCTAATTTCAGGTTCCAAATCCAAGAGATTTTTGCCCTTGTACCAAATTTCGCCACCTGTGACGGTATAGGCAGGATGTCCTGCTAATATTTTCGAGAAGGTGCTTTTACCCGATCCATTTGGGCCCATAATTGCATGGACTTCACCAGACTTAATTTCGAGATTTAGCCCTTTAAGAATCTGGACTCCATCCACTTCCGCAGTCAAATCCTTGACCAATAAAATCACTTCACTATTTTCGACAATCATCTCTTTTTTTGTAACAGCTACTTAATATTGTAATACCAATTCACAAAAGTGTGGCAACACTTCTGTGAATCAAAAACCAAACCCTGTAAGCTTTTTTAAAGCACAAAATGGCGTAGCCATTTTGTGCTTTGATAATATGTAGTGGACAGATATTGGCATTAGAAGGGTAAGAAACTATGCCTTACAGTACTTTTACGTTACGCAAAGCGAAGGAAGAACTAAATCTCTATTTTATAGAAGGGGTAAGATTTTTACCTGATTTAGATGTAATTACTCCTAGCGCCAACCTGACAGAATTTTTACAAGAAAGTATTCCGCTAGCGATCGCCATGGGATCAGAAAAAGCGCGATCAGAATTAATTATTTCGCCAATTCTATTTGAAGTAAGAAAACAGCTTGATCGTCAAATCAGCTTTTTTTCGGGAGAAGAGTTTAATGTTGATGAAAGTATTGGTTTAAATGGGGTTTGTGATTTCTTGGTTAGTCGGTCAACTGAGCAGTTATTTGTGGAAGCACCTGTAGTTGCGATCGTCGAAGCGAAAAAGGATGATTTGAAATCTGGTTTAGGTCAATGTATTGCCGAAATGGTTGCTGCACAAAGATTTAACGCAAGTCGAGAAAATGCGATCGATATCATTTATGGCTGTGTGACTAGCGGTAATCGTTGGCTATTTTTGCAATTGAAGGAACAAGATTTAACCA
>Ga0169931_10013121_pt1 | contig 11359 bp, 12 predicted proteins | sample Kivu_15m_20L_FD_129675 | JGI IMG/M metagenome (GOLD analysis project Ga0169931, IMG submission 129675) | Freshwater microbial communities from Lake Kivu, Western Province, Rwanda to study Microbial Dark Matter (Phase II) - Kivu_15m_20L... | ecosystem: Environmental > Aquatic > Freshwater > Lake... | reverse complement strand
GACTTGAAAGATTTGAAGCAGGAACTTAAAAAAGTGGTCCTTCCTCCCATAAAAATTGTCGTTACGGGGAAGGGTAGGGTTGGAAAGGGAGTTCTTGAGATTCTGAGAATACTAGACATAAAGGAGGTAAGCCCAAAGGAATTTATTCATGGGTATTTTGAAGAAGCGGTTTTTGTAGCCTTGTCCTCCTCAGATTATAACCGAAGAAAATCAGATGGAGGGTACGATCAAATGGAGTTTTATGCTGCTCCAGAAAGATACGAAAGCCATTTTCTAAAGTATGCAGAAGTCGCCGAGCTCTTCATTGCTTCAGCCTTTTGGGATCCTCGAGCTCCTAGGCTTTTCGAATTGAAGGACTTGCGCTCACCTGACTTTTCCATCTCTGTCATCGCGGATATCACCTGTGATATTGATGGCTCTGTGCCAACCACGTATCGGGCATCCAGTATAGCTAAGCCTGTATACGATGTAGATCGAGTCAGCACCAGAGAATTGCCCGCTTTTGGCAAGCAAGACAGTATTTCGGTGATGGCCATTGACAATCTTCCTTGTGAGTTGCCTAGGGAAGCTTCTTCTGAATTTTCAGAGCAACTTAGTACCTGGGTGATTCCAGCACTATTGAGGGAGCCTGCCCCCATTCTAGAAAGGGCTACCATTGCTAGGGATGGAGATTTGACGGTGGAATACATGTACCTCAGCGATTATGTTAGCGACAAGGAGCTTGAAGATGAACAAGATTAAGCTCAATAGATACCTAGAATCTACCTTGCTCAAGCCAACGCTTACCAGTAAGGAAGTAGATCTCCTGGTAGTGGAAGCCGTAGAGGAGCAATTTGTAGGAGTTTGCGTACCTCCTTTTTGGGTCAAAAAAGTTAAAAGAGAGCTACAAAAAGAAGACATTCAGGTAGTTACCGTCATTGGATTTCCTTTTGGTTACGAAACAACAGAAACCAAAGTAGCTCAATTGAAAACAGCCCTAGCCGATGGAGCCGATGAATTGGACATGGTCTGGTCTCAAACTGCTTTTCATTCGGGAATGACCTGGCCAAAAATTGAAATTGCCCAGCTGTCTAAAATCTGTCACCAAGAGGAGCGGGTGCTAAAAGTAATTATTGAGACTGCCTACTTGACTCCTTCTCAGATTCAAGAAGCGTGTATCATTTGCCAAGATGCAGGAGCGGATTTTGTCAAAACGTCCACGGGATTTGCGCCCCATGGAGCTACATTGGAAGATATAGTGCTCATGCGAAAGACGCTTCCCTCTACGGTAGGAGTAAAAGCCAGTGGTGGAATAAAAACCTTAGAATTTGCCCTTGACCTGATTCAAGCTGGAGCCGATCGTATAGGTACCAGCGCAGCCAAATCCTTAATGGAGGCCTGGAGGGCAAGCCATACCTAAATTTTGTTTAGGTAAATCAGCACCAAAGGAAGAATAAAAAAGGTCAACAGAATATAGGCAAATACCACTACTCGGTAACTAGTAGATGCTTTACCCATAAAATTTGCCAATCCTACTGGAATTTTTCTGATTGCAGCAAAGGGTAAAAATACCAATGCCCCAATGCTATTAAAGAGCACGTGGACCAAAGCCAGGGCAATAGCTGCTTCTGGTTTGTATATGGAAGCAATCACGGCCGTGATGGTGGTCCCGATATTAGCCCCGACAATAAATGGGAAAGCTTTTCTGACCGATACTTTCTTGCTAGCAACCAATGGAACGACCAAGCAGGTGGTCACGGTGCTGGACTGAATTGCAGCAGTGAAAAATAGACCATAAAAAAATCCAAGGCCTGTTTTTTGAAAGACCAATTTATTGATGTCCTCAAATGAATTTTTCACAAAGGAGTTATAAATAGAAGAAGACAAAAATTTGATGGCTAAAAATACCAGAACCACAGAAATCGCAACCGCCAACAAGGGGTATCGTAATTGAGTAATTACCCAGGAGGTCAAGTCTCTTGTAAAGAGTTTGTTGTAAACGATGGGGCCATCAAAGGAATTGTCTGAAGCAAACCATCCTGCAATGTGAGCTGCCGTATTGGAAAGAAACCCGAAATAAAGTTCTAGAGGGAAAAGAAGAACTGCGGTCAAAATATTAAAAATATCGTGGGAGATGCCTGCTGAGAAAGCCCTTCGGAATTCCTTCTTATTCATGATATAAGACAAAGACACCAAAGTAGAAGTTAGGGTAGTACCAATATTGGCTCCAAGTACGATAGGCACCGCTTGCTGTAAGGTGAGGTTGCCTGAGGCCACTATTGCCACCACACTTGCGGTTACCGTAGAACTGCTATGTATTAACGCAGTAACTAAAATCCCAATAAATAAACTGATAAAGGGATTTTGAGTGGCCGAAAGAAAATCCTTTACAATTCCCTCGTTAATATTACCTACCCCTATAGTCAGCAAGTCGATGGAGAAAATAAAAAGTAATAAAGCCAGAAATACTTTTAGGTATTGGAGAATCTTGGAGGGTTTAGAGGACGGATGAAGTTCTTCCAAGGCAAAAATGGACTAAATGGGACCTACAGCAACAAACATTTCTCTTTTGATGATACCTGCGTAAGTAGGGAGGCCTTTTCAAAAGATATTCCTTACAAAAGTTGACTTTTTTTTCTCTAAAATCAATTTTTAGTCCGCCCAAGCCCCTAAGTTTTCCTTATTTTAACAATTTAATAATACGTGTTGCCGAATATCTTGAGTAATTTTAGTCCCAATCTCACCTCCTCATTCCTATGGCCAAACAAAAGCCAATAGATCAAAATATTAATCAGCAAAAACTTTCAAAAAAGACGTACTGGATCTTTGATTTAGCAAAAAGTGAACGACCGTTTTTGATCATTACCTGTATCCTGATTTCCATTGCTGCGCTGATCACTGACTATACCTATGCGGCCATGTGGTTTGGATTTGCTTTGGCAGCCTATTCTGCCATTGCGAACGATAGCATTCAGACCATAGGAACGTTTATCGTTTCCAACCAGGCCACCAGATGGTATTGGCTATGGTTATTTATTGGCTTGATTTGGGTGGTAACCATTACCTACAGTTGGTTTGTGTTTAACGGAGACGTTTCATTTCAATTGCTGAGTACCACCGGTTTAGAGAAGGCTCCAGAGGAATTTGTTTTTCTTCAATTGGCAGCTCCTATCGTGTTGTTGATTATGACCCGAATGAGGTGGCCCGTTTCGACCACTTTTTTATTGTTAAATGTTTTTACCTACAAAGCGGATACCATTGTTTCGGTCATTTCTAAAAGTTTCTTTGGCTACATTTTAGCCTTTGTTTTAGCCATCTTGGTCTGGTTTATTTTAGAGCGTTTCGTTGAAAATTACCTAAAAGGAAAGGCGAGGCCCTATTGGATGGTCCTGCAATGGATGACTTCGGGGACGCTTTGGGCGGTTTGGATCATGCAGGATGTAGCCAATATTGCGGTCTTTTTGCCTCGACAACTCGATACGTTGGAGTTTCTTGCCTATACGGGAATTGTCTTTTTTGGATTAGGACTAATATTTTACTTAAAAGGGGATAAAATCCAAGATATCATCAACGAGAAAACAAATGTTACCGATGTGCGCGCTGCTACCTTGGTGGATTTGGTCTATGCGGTAATCTTGTTTTATTTCAAGATGTATAACAATATTCCTATGAGTACTACCTGGGTATTCATTGGCTTATTAGCTGGGCGAGAATTTGCTATCGCCCTAGGAAAGCATGAAAAATCTAACAAGAAAACAGCCTGGTTGGTAAGGGCATTTCGCTTGGCGAGAAAGGACATAGGAAAGGCGCTTGCTGGCCTAGTGGTGTCCTTATTTTTAGCTATCATAATCAATGAAAAAGTAAGGCAGGAAATTTTTTCCCTTTTTCAGTAAACCGCAGGATCCTTGGAACTTTATTCTCACGAATATTTTATGAATGAGGCCTTAAAGCAAGCAAAGATTGCTTTTGAAGAAGGAGAAGTACCCGTTGGAGTGGTGGTAGTAGCAAAGAATAAGGTAATTGCCCGAGCCTACAACCAGACCGAAAAGCTAAATGATGTCACCGCGCATGCAGAGATTTTAGCGATTACTGCGGCATCCAATTACCTGGGATCAAAATACCTGGTGGATTGTAGGATGTACATTACCTTGGAGCCTTGTCCCATGTGTGCTGGGGCTTTGTATTGGGCCCAACTTCCAGAAATTTATCTGGGGGCTTCTGACCCAAAGAGGGGATACCGTAGTTGCAATCCAGACATGCTACATCCCAAAGCAAAAGTCTATGCTGGGATTTTAGAAAAGGAATCTTCCGAATTATTGCTTGATTTTTTTCAAAAAATGCGGAAAAAGTTGTCCTAGTTTCTTAGAACTTTTTCCCGAAAAACTTGGTTTTATAAATTGTGAAATTGTTTCGTACTAAATTTACAGCACACTAAATTTTCTTCTTATGGCTTTTGAACTTCCCGCTTTACCTTATGCCCTCACTGCCTTGGAACCGCACATAGATGCGCGCACCATGGAAATTCATCATGGCAAGCACCACAATGCCTATGTGACCAATCTCAATGCTGCCATTGCGGGGACTCCCCTGGAAGGCAAATCTCTGGAAGAATTGATGAAAGTTGCTGGCTCCAATACGGCTGTAAGAAATAATGGAGGTGGGCATTGGAATCATAGTTTGTTTTGGCAAATCCTCTCTCCTTCAGGAGGGGGACTTCCTAGCGGAGAACTAGGGGCTGCTATAGATGCAAAATTTGGGTCCTTCGAAGCATTTAAAGAAATTTTTTCAAAAGCTGCAGCTACTCGATTTGGTTCGGGATGGGCTTGGCTATGTGTGGATACCAAAAAAGAATTATGCGTTTGTTCCTCTCCCAATCAAGACAATCCTCTCATGGATGTTTCCGAATGTCCTGGGACACCCATCTTAGGCTTGGACGTTTGGGAACATGCCTATTACTTGCATTATCAAAATCGTAGACCCGATTACATTACTGCTTTTTGGAATGTAATCAATTGGCAAGAAGTAAGCAGAAGATACGCTGCTGCCAAATAACTGTTTTTTTACTTGGTTTTCTCACTCCCAGGCAGGCATGCTTGGGAGTTTTTTTGTTGAAATCTGAAAAATACGGTTCTAAAAAGGCAAGGCGCTACTTTTTACCTACTTAAAATGGTACAAGAAGATCAGTACTCCTGCAAAGGCTGGCTTGGCCTGGTCCTTGATTTCTAGCTTTACCTCTACCTCTGCTTTTACAGTTCCCCGGAGGTTACATATATTTTTTAAAAAGGCGACTAGACGTACTTCACTATCGACCAGAACGGGTTGTGCAAATCGGAGGTGCTCTATGCCGTAATTGATCATCATCTTGAGGTTGTACACCTCTACGATCTGTTCCCAGAGGTAAGGAATAATACTCAAGGTCAGGTAGCCGTGGGCAATGGTATTGCCAAAGGTTCCTTCGGCTTTTGCGCGTACTGGATCGGTGTGTATCCATTGGTGGTCTAGGGTGGCTTCTGCAAATTGATTGATTTGCTTCTGAGTCACTTGGAAGTAGGGGGAAGCTCCAAGTTCTTTTCCTAGGTAGGATTCAAACTCTTCAAAGCTGCCAATGGGAATAGGTTTCATATATAAGTAAGTTGAGACTTTGCAGAACCCGAAAATAGGAAAAAGTAAGCAAGGGAATTTTTTCGTCCTCAAAAAAGTTAGATCTTAGTCTAGCTCCTTTATTCTAGGAGCACAGTGATGGATTCATACCTACATGGATTTTCTGCAGAGGAACAAAATCGTTTGCATGAGCAAGCAGATATTTTGGCTCCTCTGGTATTTAATCGAGTGGATTTTAGTACGAGTACCAAGCTTCTAGAAGTTGGAAGCGGAGTAGGTGCTCAGACACTACAGCTTTTGAAAAGGTTCCCACAACTCCATATTACCTGTGTGGATCGGTCTTCCAAGCAACTTGAAGAAGCAAAAAAGGTATTGGTAGGATTTGAATCTAGGCTAAGTTTTCTGGAGCAAGATGGATGTAAATTAGCGATAGAAGAGCGCTTTGATTCCGCTTTTGTATGCTGGACCTTGGAGCATGTATCCGAGCCAAAGGAACTGCTGGCAAGGCTAAGGGAGCATCTGGTTCCTGGTTCCAAGGTGTACGTGACGGAGGTATTTAATGCGAGCTTTTATGTATCCCCCGGCTACCATGGACTAGAAAAATATATGACTAATTTGAGTGCCTACCAAAAAATGATGGGTGGTCATCCAGATGTTGGAATCGAATTAGGGGATCTTTTGGTGGAGACAGGTTTTGCTAAAGTGGAAACGGTTTTTGATGGTTTTTACTTCGATAAAAGGAAAACTGAAAGTAAAAAAAAGTACTTGCCCTATTGGAAAGAATTACTCAAAAGCGCGTCTCACAAACTTCTAAACTTTGGATTTTGTGATTCCCAATTGCTTATTGAGGTAGAAAATGACTTTGAAAAATTAGCTGAAGATGAAAATGCCATTTTTTTCTACCAATTTGTACAAGCAAAAGCCACCCTTTACTAAGGTATTATGAAAATTCTTCGTCGGATTTGGAAAGTTCTTTGGAGGTCCTTTTTATGGTTTATTGGGCTCTCCTTTGGCTTAGTTATTTTGTATCGATTTGTTCCTGTGCCCATTACACCCCTTATGGTAATAAGAGTCGTGGAACAATCATTTGATTCGGAAAAGGAAGTTCGCTTGTACAAGGATTGGGTTTCCATAGACGAGATGTCTAGGCATGCTCCACAGGCGGTAGTGGCGGCAGAGGACCAGAAATTTTTGGATCATAAGGGATTTGATTTTGAGGCCATGGAAAAAGCATGGGAAAGCAATAAAAAAGGAAATAAGATAAGGGGAGCAAGTACAATTAGTCAACAAACTGCAAAAAATGTTTTTCTTTGGCCGTCGAGAAGTTATCTACGAAAAGGGTTGGAGGCGTATTTTACTTTTCTTATTGAGTTGATTTGGCCAAAAGAAAGAATCATGGAGGTATATCTCAATGTTATTGAAATGGGAGATGGGGTCTATGGCATAGAGGCTGCTTCTCAGAGATTTTATAACAAGAAAGCAGGGGATCTTTCTAAGGGTCAAGCTGCCATGATTGCAGCAGTATTGCCTAACCCTAGGCGCTGGACCCCAGCTCGACCCACTGGCTACATTCAAAGTAGGCAAGGGTGGATCATGCGCCAAATGAGCAACTTATCTCCAACCGGATTTGGACGTTAATTATAAAATTTTTTTTAGAAATATAATATTTTTAAGTTGAAAGAGAACCTTCCCTTGGAAAGAAAAAAGATCACAGGGTTAGTAAACAAAAATTTATTCTCACACCAAATAAAATTCTAAAAATTAGAGAAGTGCTCTCTAATAGCCGGAACTTCTTTGTCTTTGTTAAGCACAAAACTCAAAGTCAAAAAAAGGCCTAAAAATTCAAAATTGAGCCAATTAAAAAATGCAAGAAAAATTTATCCACAAATTCAATTATTTATCCACACTCTTGATCGAAAACAATATAAATACTTGAAAAACAATAAGTTATTAGTTTTTAAAATAAATGAATTTGTGGATAATTGAAGCTATAAAGAATAACAAGAAGATTTAAAATGAAAAGAAAGTGGATAATTTCAATATCCAAATTTTATTTTATTTAGGAGAAATTTGAAGGTAGGAAAGGGGCTCAATCGAATGGAAATAAGTGATGGAAAAAGAAATTTATTTCAAGTTTTCAGACAGCAAATTCACTAAAATCAGCGATTTTTTCGAAGGGATGAAAACTGAAATATTCTTTAAAAATTGTATTTAATGTTTTAGAAATATAAAAATAACTAGAATTCAAATCTACCTCTATAAGATTTAATTTTCGCAGAAGTTGGTCTATGAATTTTATTTCCTATGGCTGTCTATTCTTCGTCTAGTAACTCTCTATCTAATGCTCGGATGGCATCTAAAATTAAGTACACGGTACCAAGGTAAAATTGGGGATGAATTCGCTTGAATTCATCACTCGGGGTATGGTAATCTTTATGATCTTCTACCCCAAAATAGAGGTGAGGTATTTTTTTCTCAAAAAATGCTCCATGATCAGATGATCTAGTCCAATCTTCGCTTCCTGTTCCTGGGATATCGTGTCCAAATTTCAGTTGAGAATGGATTTGGGAGGGTAGGGTTTCTAGGATTCGTTTAAACACAGGGTGGTAGTAAGTTCCAGAAGCATATATTTCTTTGGCATCACTCCTAGAAAGCATATCCATATTTACATTGAGCAAAATTTGATCTAGGGGTAAAGGAAAATTTTCTACCAAAGCTTTTGCCCCTCTAAGCCCCATTTCTTCAGCATCTACTGCTGCAAATACCATCCCGTGCTGGGGTTGATTTTTTGAAAAATATCTTGCCAATTCCAATAAGGCAGCAGTTCCAGATGCATTGTCATCTGCTCCATTGTATATGGAATCCCCTTCTGAGTTGGGCCTACCTATTCCCACATGATCGTAATGTGCAGTGATTACTATCACTTTTTTGGAGCTTTTTCCAGGGACAAAGGCTACAATATTGGCGACCTGATCGTAATTTTTTTGTTCTCTAGTATGGAAAAAAGTAAAATGCTGAACATACTCTGGAAAAAGAGGCTGAACGCCCTCAAGAGAACTTAATTCTTGTAGTACGTAGTTTTGTGCTTGTAAATGTCCATCGCGGTGAGGCCTTCGCCCAGACCAGTTGTCAGATGCTAAACGCTCTACGTGTTGGAGCAGTCGGACACTATCAATTTCTTGTGCAAAAGAGAAGGAATAGGTACCAATAACTAAAATTAAAGTAATTAATTTGTGTTGAAGCATAAGAAATAGTGGCCAGGTTCCGTTGGGAAGAAGGCGTTAGCCTTCTTAATCATTATCCGGTTGTTGAGATTTTATGAAATATATCATCGCTTTTCTTTTTTTACTAGTAATTCCTTTTAAAAGCCAAAGCCAAGGGGCTTTGCCCCCTACATTTTTTGAGGGGAAGTCCATGGTTCTTATTTCCAGTGATCCTTCAGCTTTTCCTTCCTTATCGTGGCGAGCATTGGCCGATAGCTTGCATTCGTATTTCATTGCCGCTGGAGGTGATCCAGTAGGGTATTTAGAGTTGGAGCAAGTAGTTTTATCGGAAGTAAGACAGGCAGAGTATGCCAAAGCATTTCAACAGAGGCAAATACTGCAAGCCATTTTGGTCACTAGACAAAAAGAAAAGGTGAGTATCCATATTGCCTTGCTATCTGGAGATGCTAATCTCATCTCTACAACGGGAATTGCGACTTTTTCTGGCATGGATTGGAAACAAGCAGGGGAACAGTTGGCAGCCTCTGGCAAGAGTACCAAAACGAAAAATCTCTTGGTCATCGATGTACCAGAATTTCCAAGTTTGGGTGAAAAAGTAGCGGCCAACACGAATCAAAAAGTTTTTCAAAGAAAGCCTCTGAATTTGGAGGTATTTAAGTTGGGTATTCCTTTAGAAGGCTCAGCAGCCCTGTTAGGCCCCATGAGTTATTATAGATACGATCTTTTGGGAAAAAATCAAGAGGTGTTTTTAGCAGAGTTGGAAAATCAAAAGAAAGAAATAGAAGAAATTTTTAAGCAAAATTATCCTCATGATTTTGTTTGGCTTACCGAATCAAGGTCAACACAGGAACTTATCAACGATCAGGTGCAATTTGTCCTCCTAAAAGCAAACGGCCGACAAGGAGATCTAATGAAAAACTTTGGTTTGGAACCAGTAGCAGGGGACGAAGCGAACCAGATGGTCGTAAAATATTACATCACTTTGCTGGTCAGAGACGAAATTTATCTGGGACCCACTTGGGATGCGGCTCCCAATTCAAGCCTAGCCTTACGGCAGTTCTTAGAAAATTTAAAAAAATAGAGACATCAGGAGGGGATTATTTTTTTGTCACCCAGGGAAGGTTTTTAGAAAGAAGTATTGGGAAACAACTCTTCGTTGAGAAAGGGAATAAGGGAAAGTAAGATGGCTTGCTTGTAGTAGGACTCCCTAGTGAGTAACCCCTGTGTCAAAAGACCTACCGACCCCCCTTTTTGTTTGGAATTTCTTTCCTTAAAAACAAGGTCGTCTGCTTCGCCTAGCTCCCTACCTTGGCGAATCAAATCCACCACAATGGAGGGAAGGTAAAAAGTGCCGGTTTGTGCTTGGCTGGTTTTCCCAGAAGAATGAAGTATAAAAATCCAAGCGAAAGCATACATTCCTCCCTGGTCTTCTGCTACTCCTCCTTCTATTCCTAACCAATAGTTGGCCTCTTGCCGTAACTGCCGGGCATGAAGCGCCCTGTTTTTTGCACCTAACCAGGTTTCTTCTAATCCAAATGGCTGATCAGAGACTCCCGATAGCGCAGCTACACCCTCGACCGAAATAGATTTGGGGAAGGCCATGTCGAAAGCTTCTCGGGTACAAGCGATTTTAACAGGATTTTTGCTCCCTACCACGACCAGTTGGGAGGTCTTTGGGAAAAGTGGGTCTGGGGGAGGGGCCATGCTAGTGGTCAAAGCCCTAGGCCATGTTGGTAAATACCTGATTCACATCGTCATCCTCTTCCAAACGATCAATTAGCTTGGAAATGATTTCCTCTTGCTCCTCGTTCAATTCGGTCAGGGTAGTGGGGAAGCGCTGAAAATCTGCAGAAATAACTTCAATGGAACGATCTTCTAAGGCTTTTTGCATTACTCCAAAATCCTCAAATTCGGTGTAAACAAAGATTTCTCCTTCGTTCTCGGCAATTTCAGTGAGGCCAAAATCAATCAATTCCAATTCGAGTTCTTCTAAGTCGTAGGCAGCTTTTGCAAAGCGAAAAACTGCTTTTCGTTCAAACATAAAACTAACAGATCCCGAGGTTCCCAAAGAGCCCCCAGCTTTTGCAAAGTATGAACGGACGTTGGCTACCGTGCGGTTGGTATTGTCGGTGGAGGTTTCTACTATTACCGCTACTCCAAATGGGCCATAACCTTCGTATACGATTTCTTCGTAATCTTTTTCTTCCTTATTAGAGGCGCGTTTGATAGCGCTTTCAATTCTATCTTTAGGCATTTGTGCCCCTTTGGCATTTTGAATGACTGTCCGAAGTTTGGCATTACTAGAGGGATCTGGTCCTCCTGCCTTGACAGCCATGACGATTTCCTTTCCTAACCTGGTAAATACCTTGGACATTTTGTCCCAACGCTTGAATTTTCTCTCTTTTCGGAATTCAAATGCTCTTCCCATAGCTGTGCTCTTTTGTAGGAAGCAAAACTAACAAATTCTTTTTTCCAGTGAAACCCAATGTGTCCTAGCAACACCTCCCAGCGATGCCTAAAGTAAGGGATCTCTTCGTTTTTACTTCTTCTGAGGG
>Ga0169931_10013120_pt1 | contig 11360 bp, 13 predicted proteins | sample Kivu_15m_20L_FD_129675 | JGI IMG/M metagenome (GOLD analysis project Ga0169931, IMG submission 129675) | Freshwater microbial communities from Lake Kivu, Western Province, Rwanda to study Microbial Dark Matter (Phase II) - Kivu_15m_20L... | ecosystem: Environmental > Aquatic > Freshwater > Lake... | reverse complement strand
TGCCGAAGGCGTGAAGGTCCTCGACTACCGCCCGGCCTCGGGCGAGGGCTGGAAAATCGAACGCTCCGGCGACAACGCCGACTGGAAGCTCTCCCCGATCAAGGGAAGCGAGAAGCTCGAGGTCATCAAGGCCAACTCGGCTTCGTACTCACTCAACAACGTCGAGTTTGCTGACGTCGCGGCAAAGGACCTCAAGCCCGGCGACACCGGGCTGGACAAGCCGATCACGCTGGTCGCCACCACCTTCGACGGCCTCACCTACACCATCCGCCTGGGCAAGCTGGCCGGCGAGAACTACTACGCGCAGGTCGCCGTCGCCGGCGAGCCCAAGCCGCAGGGCAAGGATGCCGAGGACCGGCTCAAGAGGATCAACGAGCGGCTGCCGCGCGAGAAGGCGCTGGCCGAGCATGTCGTGCTGATCGCGAAGTCGAAGTTCGATGACATCCTGAAGCCGCGCGCCGAGCTGCTCGAAAAGAAGGACCCGAAGAAGTAGCCTGGCTCCCGGCGGGATCGCCCAATGTGCACGATCGTGCACATTGGGGACTAGCGGGCGGCGCGCCGTTTCTTCGGCAGCGGCGCCGGATTGGGCACTTCCTCCACAGCGCAGAACACCCCGCCCTGGTGCCTCTCCGCCATCGGTGCGCCCTTCGCCTCCTTGCGCGCCAGCACTTCCCGCGCGAACGACTCGGAGTTGTCCTTCGGCCGGTAGCCCAGGCGGTACGCGTTCGAGTTGTCGTACCAGGCGCGCGTGTTGCCGGAAATGCCGTAGACGACCTCGAACTTGATGCCCGGACGCTCGATGCCGATGGTCACCAGCTGCGCGATATCGCGCGGACTGACCCAGATGGACAGGCGCCGCCGGTCGATCGGCGCCGGATTGACGTTGCCGATCCGGATCATGAGGAACTCCAGGCCGTATTTGTCGGCGTACAGGCTCCCCAGCGCCTCGCCGAATACCTTCGACACCCCGTAGCGGCTGTCGGGCTTAGGATAGACGCGATGGTCGATGGTGGTGCTGCGCCGGTAGAACCCGACCGCGTGGTTCGACGTGGGAAAAATGATCCGCTTCACGCCGTTGCGCCGCGCCGCTTCGAATACGTTGTAGCAGCCGACGATGTTGGCGCTGAGGATTCCCTCCCAAGGCCCCTCGACCGAGTAACCGCCCAGGTGCACGATGGCATCCACCCCCTTTGTGATGCGCAGGGCATCGGCCATCTTCGAAATGTCGGCGCGCATGAAGGATTCCGCGCCAACCTTGTCCAGGGGCCGCAGGTCGGAGGCCCTGATGCGGTACTTCGTCGCCAGCTCGCGGCGCAGGTGGGTGCCGACATCGCCCGAGGCGCCGGTGATGAGGATGGTCTTCCTCATGGTTGCAGCAACTCCTTGCGTTTCCAGTGTTCGGTGTTGACCGCGCCCCTGGGTGCGCGGCCCTTCAGGATTTCCGCGGCCTGCGCCACGGTCTCCAGCGACTGGTGCTCGATGGCCTGCAGCGTCAGCCCGCCTAGGTGGGGCGTGGCGATGACGTCCGCGCGCGCGGCGAGCGCGGGCGTGGGCATCTGGTCCGGCGCGCGACCTACGTCCAAGGCGCAGCCGCCGATGCGGCCGGAATCGAGCGCGCGCGCGAGCGCGGCTTCATCGACGAGGTTGCCGCGCGACACATTGATGAAGAAGGCGCCGGGCTTCATCTGCGCGAATTGCGCCTCGCCCATCAGGTTCTCGGTTTCCGGCATTGCCACCGCCAGCGGCACCACGAAATCCGCGCCATGCAGGAGCTGCTCCAAGGGCACCTGCTCCACGCCGGGCGTATCGGCCCGGACGTACGGATCGCTCACCAGCACGCGCATGCCCAGCGCCACGCCGGTCACGGCAAGGCGCCGACCGATCGCGCCGTAGCCGATCACCCCCAGCGTGCTGCCGGCCAGCTGCCGGCCGGTGGAGGGGTTCGGCATGCCGCCGGCGCGATAAACCAGGGCGCTCGCACTGACGCCGCGCGCGAGATCCACCATGAAGCCGAGCACCAGTTCGGTGACCGCCGCAGCGAACCCGGCGCTCGCCTGCGTCACCAGCACGCCGGCGCGGCTGGCGACGGCAACATCGACGTTGCGGATGTCCACGGCGCAGCGCTGGAACGCGACCAGGCGCGGCAGCGCCGCGAACAGCGCCGCCGGCGCCGGAGACTGCCGGTAGGAAATGATCAGGTCGCAATCGGCGGCGGCGCGGACCAGCGCTTCACCCTCCAGCGGCTCGGCGCCCGGGTGCAGCTTGACTTCACCGAGCGCCCGCAGACCGGCCAGGGCGCGTTCGCCGTAATAGCTACGCAGCGCGGTCGGGGAATGCGTGAGAAGAATCAGGGCCAAAACGCGCTCACCGGTTTTTGCCGGCCAGCTGGCGATAGCGCGCGCGGCTGTTCTCCAGGTGCCGGCGCATGGCATCGCCTGCCGCCTGCGGCGAGCGATCGCGGATGGCCTCGAAGATCACCCGGTGCTCGCGGTGAACCTTCTCCAGATAGGCGCGCTGCGCGGCATTGCCGCCGCCGGCGAGGCGGATGGTGTGCCGCGGAATCACCAGTCGCCCCAGGAAATCGAGAAAGCGCAGCAACTGGCCATTGCCGGTAGCGGCCGTAATCTCGCGGTGGAAACGGAAATTCTCGTCCACCGCCTGGCCGCCGCGCGCGATGGCGCGGTCGATGGCGGTCATCGCCGTGCCGATCCGCCGCACCGCCGCAGGCGTGGCGCGCTCGGCGGCAAGCCCTGCGGCCACCACCTCGACCCCGGCACGCAGTTCCATGACGTCCAGCACCTCCGCGATCGAGCGCAGGCCCTGGGACTCGAGCCGGAACGGGCGGCGCATCGCCTCGCTGGCAACAAAGGCGCCGACGCCCTGGCGCGTCACCACCAGGCCCTGGGCGCGCAGCGCCGCGATCGCCTCGCGCACCACCGTGCGGCTGACGCCGCTGCGGGCCCCGATCACCTGTTCGGTCGGCAGGCGTGCCCCGGGTGCAAGGCGGCCGCTGGTGATGTCGGCGGCCAGCCGCTCGGTCAGCGCGCCGGTGAGCTTGCGCGGCGAGGCAAGCGGGCTCAGCGCCGCGAACCGCGCCGCATCCGCCTTGCCAAGCCGCTTGCGGGCCGCTGCCATCGGCGCACGTTCAGTTGTCATACAAGTAACCAGTATCCCCAACAGCCGAGGAGGAGTCAAACATGAATCGGCGCAATTTCGCGCGCTTGGGCGCGGTGGCAGCCGTGCTCGCGGCGCTGGGCGCGGCGGTCCCGGCACAGGCACAGCAGAAGCAGGTCTGGAAGGCATCCGACGTCCATCCGCTGAGCTATCCGACGGTGGAGGCGATCCAGCGCATGGGCAAGAAGCTGGAAGCGCAGACCGGCGGCCGGATCTCGATCCAGATGTTCCCCTCGATGCAGCTGGGCGGCGAGAAGGAGATGATCGAGCAGGCGCAGGTCGGCGCGCTGCAGATCGCGCGCATCTCTGTGGACGCGATGGGCCCGGTGGTAGACGACCTCAACGTCTTCAACCTGCCGTTCATGTTCCGCGACGAGGCGCACATGCGCAAGGTGATCGACGGCTCCATCGGCCAGGAGCTGCTCGACCGCGTCTCGGCCTCCCCGCAGTCGCGCCTGATCGTGCTGGGCTGGATGGACGCCGGCACCCGAATGTCTACGCCAACAAGCCGGCGGCCAAGCCCGCCGACCTGAAGGGCATGAAGATCCGCATGATGGGGAATCCGCTGTTCGTAGAGACCATGAACGCCATGGGCGGCAACCGCGTGGCGATGGGGTTCAACGAACTGCTCGGCGCGATGCAGACCGGCGTGGTAGACGGCGCGGAGAACAACCCGCCGACCCTGCTGGCGCAGAACCACTACCAGGTGAGCAAGGTCTACAGCCTGACCGGCCACCTCATCATCCCGGAGATCTTCGTGTTCTCGAAGCGCACCTGGGACAGCCTGTCGAAGGAGGACCAGACGCTGCTGCGCAAGCTCTCGCGCGAGGCGCAGATGGAGCAGCGCAAGCTGTGGGACGACTACGTCGGCGAGGCCGAGAAGAAGCTCAAGGCTGCCGGCATCCAGTTCGTCACCGCCGACAAGGACGCCTTCTACAAGGCGACCCAGCCGGTGCGCGACCAGTACGGCTCCAAGTACGCGGCGCTGCTCAAGCGCATCGCGGAAACCAAGTAGCCGGCGCCAGGGGAACGACGGGCCGCAACGCGGCCCGTCTTTTTTGGTGAAGAAGCAGTATCGCGGCGCCATGGAGGCGCTGTACCTCGCCTGCGTCGTGGTCTCGGGCGCGGCGCTGGTGGCGATCACCCTGTTCATCCCGTTCGGCGTGTTCATGCGCTACGTCATGAACAACCCGATGTCCTGGCCCGAGCCGGCCTCGGTGGTGCTGATGGTGATGTTCTCGTTCCTCGGCGGCGCCGCGGTCTACCGCGCCAACGTCCACGTCGCGGTGGAGGCGCTCCTCAACGCCGTGCCTACGACCGCCCGCCGCGCCATGCTCTGGGGCGTGGACGCCTGCATGGGCGCCATGGCCCTGTTCATGCTCGCCTATGGTGCGCATCTGTGCGTCATCACGCGGCACCAGACCATGGCGGAATTCCCCGGCCTGTCGGTGGCGGTGGTCTACTCTCCGATCCCGGTCGCCGGCCTGCTGACGCTGCTGTTCCTGATCGAGCGCGTCTGGCTGGGTCCGGCGCCCAAGAGCTCCGTCATGTACAGCGACCAGCCCGCGGAACTGGAGTAGGCGGCATGGACATCCTCGTCCTCCTTGGCTCCTTCGCGCTGCTGTGCGCGCTCGGCGTGCCGGTAGCCTACGCGCTCGGGCTGGCGGCGATCTGCGGCGCGCTGTGGATCGACATCCCGCTGGAAGCGGTGATGCTGAAGACCTCGGACGGCACCGATGACTTCGCGCTGCTCGCGATCCCGTTCTTCGTCCTGGCCGGCGCGATCATGGCCGAGGGCGGCACGGCCGCGCGCCTGGTGAACCTCGCCAAGGTGTTCGTCGGCTTCATCCGCGGCGGCCTGGCGCTGGTCAACGCGCTCGCGAGCGCGCTGTTCGGCTGCATCTCCGGCTCTTCGGTGGCGGACACCGCCTCCATCGGCTCGGTGATGATTCCGCAGATGGTGGAACAGGGCTATCCGCGGGTCTATGCCACCAATGTCACCATCTGCGGTTCCGTGCAGGCGCTGATGATCCCGCCCTCGCACAACGCGGTGATCTATTCCCTTGCCGCCGGCGGCACCATCTCGGTGGCGCAGCTGTTCCTGGCCAGCATCTTCCCCGGCCTGCTGCTCGGGGTCTGCCTGGTGGGCCTGATCCTTTGGACCGGACACAAGCGCGACCTGCCCGGGGGCGAACCGGTGGCGCTGCGGGACGTGCCCAGGATCGTGCTCGAGGCGCTGTGGGGCCTGGTGACCGTGGTGATCATCATCGGCGGCATCCTGTCCGGCGTGTTCACGCCCACCGAATCGGCCGCGGTGGCCTGCGTCTACGCCTTCCTGGTGACCTTGTTCGTCTACCGCGACTACAAGTGGTGCGACCTGCCGCACCTGGTGCATCGCGTGGTCAAGACGGTGGCCATGGTGATGATGCTGATCGGCTTCTCGGTGGCCTTCGGCTACATGATGGCCATCATGCAGGGCCCCGCCAAGGTGGCCGGGTTCTTCCTCGGCATCTCGGAGAACAAGTACGTCTTCCTGATGCTGGTGAACATCCTGTTGCTGCTGCTGGGCACCTTCATGGACCTTGCGCCGATGCTGCTCATCTGCACCCCGATCTTCATGCCGGTGATCCTGAAGCTGGGCATCGATCCGGTGCACTTCGGCATGATCATGATCCTCAACCGGGGATCGGACTGATCACGCCGCCGGTGGGACCGACGCTGTTCGTCGGCTGTGCCATCGGCAAGGTGACCATGGAGCAGGTATCGCGCGAGCTCTGGCCGTTCTACGGCGCCATGTGCACCGCGCTGCTGCTGGTGACCTACATACCCGCCATTTCGCTCTGGCTGCCCGGGCTGATGAAATAATGCCGCGATGAACACCGTCCCCTGGCAGCCCAGCTCGCGCGTCCCCGACCCCGCCGTCGTGGTCCTGGACGAGTCCTTCAACCACCTCCGCCTGCCGCTCGCCAAGGTCGAGCGCCTGGCCACCGGATTCCGCTGGGCTGAAGGCCCGGTGTGGCTGGGCGATTCGCGCAGCCTGGTCTGGAGCGACGTGCCCGGCAACCGCATGCACCGCTGGGACGAGGAGACTGGACAGACCTCGGTGTTCCGGTCGCCCTCGGGCCACGCCAACGGCAACACGCGCGATCGCCGCGGCCGCCTGCTCACCTGCGAGCACGGCGGCCGGCGGGTCTCGCGCACCGAGTACGACGGCTGCGTGGTGACCCTCATGGACCGTTTCGAGGGCAAGCGCCTGAACTCGCCCAACGACATCGTCTGCAAGTCCGACCGATCCATCTGGTTCACCGACCCCAGCTTCGGTATCCTGGGCCATTACGAAGGCGCTAGGGCGGAAGCCGAACTGCCGACGAACGTGTACCGGCTGGATACATCGGGCAAGGCGAGCGTCGTCGCCGAGGGCATCAACCAGCCCAATGGACTGGCCTTCTCCCCGGACGAGAAAATCCTCTACATCGTCGAGTCGCGCTCGGTGCCGCGCAAAATCCTCGCCTACGACGTGGTGGAGGGCAGGACCCTCGCCAACCGCCGCGTCCTGATCGATGCCGGCCCCAAGGGCACGCCCGACGGCTTTCGCGTCGATGTGGACGGCAACCTGTGGTGCGGCTGGGGCATGGGCGAGGCGGGCCTGGACGGCGTGCACATCTTCAATCCCGCGGGCAAGCTGATCGGCCGCATCGACCTGCCCGAGCGCTGCGCCAATGTCTGCTTCGGCGGCGTACAGCGCAACCGCCTGTTCATGGCCGCGACGACCTCGATCTACGCCCTGTACGTCAACACCCAAGGCGTGGCCTACACTTAAAACAGGGACAGTCCACGTTTTTACCGTTGCGGTAAAACGTGGACTGTCCCTGTTTTCTTTGCCCTTAGAACTCGAAGACGCCTTTGCCCGACGATTGGGCGTCGAACACTTTGTAGGCCTCACTCGCCTGGTCGAGCTTCCAGCGGTGGGTGAATATGCGGTCGAGCTTGATGCCAGTGTCGGCGACAAAGCGCGCGCACTCGCCCATGCCCATGGCGCTGAAGGTCCAGGAGCCGATCAGCGTCACCTGCCGGCGCAGCAGGTCGGGCGATACCTCGATGTCCACATTGCCGCCCTCGCCCACGTAGCAGGCCGTGCCCCAGGTCTTGACCGCCTGCACGGCCGCCTTGCGCGCAGCGGGGGCGCTGCTGCACTCCAGGGTGAGGTCCGCGCCTTCGCCGCGCGTGAGATCCTTCAGCGCCTTCACCACGTCGACTTTCGACGCGTCGACCAGGTCGGTGGCGCCGAACTGCTTGGCCAGTGCCAGGCGCTCCTGGTTGGTTTCCACCGCGATGACGCGCGCGCCCATCTTCGCGCCCAGCAGCGTCGCCGACAGCCCCACCGGCCCCTGCCCGAACACCGCCAGCGTCTGGCCGCCCTGCGTCTGCATGCGGCGCAGCGCGCCGTAGGCGGTGCCGGTGCCGCAGGACACCGCCGCGCCCTCGGAGAACGACAACTCATCGGGCAGCGGTACCATGGTGCGCGCCGGCGCCTTCAGGTACTCCGCGTGGCCGCCGTCGCCGGTGACCCCGTACACCACGATGCCGGCGCGGCACAGCTGCGACCAGCCCACGCGGCAATGGCCGCAGACCCCGCACCCGGCGTAGTGGTGGTTCATGACGCGCTGGCCGATCGGCGCCTCGCGCTCGGACACGCCGGGCCCGCGCGCGACGATTACGCCGCAGGGCTCGTGGCCGCCGATGAAAGGCTCGGTGTTGTTGCCCAGGCCAAGCGCCTTCTGCGCCTCGCCCGGCGGCGGGCGGTAGAACTTGAGGTCGCTGCCGCACATGCCCGAGGCCCTCATCTGGATCACCACCTCGCCCGGGCCGGGCGTGGGGTCGGGAAAGTTACGGACTTCGATCTTGCGGTCACCGAGGAACACTGCGCCGCGCATGCGGGCCTCCAGGCTGGGTCAAAGGGTGGCGGGATGATACCGCGCGATTCCCTTGCCTTGCTTATCGTAAGCTAGGCAACTATTATGGCGGCCATGCTCCGCGAGGACCTGTCGCGCAACTTCGGCTTCCTGCTGCACGACGTCGCGCGCCTGATGCGCACCGCCTATGACCGACGCATCCGCAAGCTCGGCCTGACGCGCGCCCAGTGGTGGGTGCTGACGCACCTCTATCGCGGCAACGGCGTCACCCAGACCGAGCTCGCCGATACCCTGGAGATCGAGCGGCCGACCCTCGGGCGCCTGCTCGACCGGCTGGAGGCGAAGGGCTGGGTGCGGCGTGAGCATGACGCGAAGGACCGCCGCGTGTGGCGGGTGCACCTCACCGAGGAGGTCGAACCGGCATTGCACACCATGCGCACGATCGCCGCGGAACTGCGGCGCGACGCGCTCGCCGGCATCAGCCCCGCCGAACGCGAGCGCTTCGTCGACACCCTGCTGGCGATCAAGGAGAACCTGCGGTGAGCGCCACCCGCAAGGGCCGCGGCGTGGTACGCGCGCTGCTGCTGCTGGCCGTTCCGCTGGCCGTGGTCGCGACCGGCCTGTACGTCTATGCCCAGGGTGGGCGCCACCTGGAGACGGACAACGCCTACGTCAAGGCACACATCGTCGCGGTGAGCGCCGAGGTGTCGGGGCCAGTGGTGGAAATCGCGGTCAAGGACAACCAACCGGTGGCGCAGGGACAGCTGCTGTTCCGCCTGGACCCCACGCCCTTCGAGACAGCGATCGCGCGCGCCCGCGCGCAGCTGGCGAACGCGCGCACCGACGTGGAAACCCTGCGCGCCGAGCACCGCGTCGCCCTCGCCGACGCCACCGAGGCCGAGGAACGGATCCGTTTTCTCAACACACAGCTGGAGCGCCAGCGGCTGCTCCGCGAAAAGGGCATGGTGCGCGAGGACGCCTACGACGAGGCCCGCCACAACCTGGCGGCCGCGCACGCACGCCTGGTTTCGGTGCAGGGGCGCGCCACCCGCGCCCTGAGCGGGCTGGGCGGCGACCCGGAGATCCGCGCCGCAAGCCATCCCCGCGTGCAGGAGGCCCAGGCGGCACTCGATGCGGCCGCGCTGGACCTGGCGCGCACGCGCGTGCACGCGCCGGCGACGGGCACGGTGAGCAACCTGAGGCTGCAGCCGGGCATGTACGTGGCGCGTGGCGTTGCCGCCTTCAGCCTGATCCAGGCCGGCGAGCCCTGGATCGAGGCCAATTTCAAGGAAACGCAGCTGGCCGGCGTGCGCGTCGGACAGGAGGCGCGCATCGTGGCCGACGCCTATCCGGGCGTCGAGTGGCGCGCGAAAGTGAGTGCGATCGCGCCTGCCACCGGGGCAGAGTTCGCGCTGCTGCCGCCGCAGAACGCCACCGGCAACTGGATCAAGGTGGTGCAGCGCGTGCCGGTGCTGTTCGCGATCGATCCCGCCGGAGGGACGACCGTAGACCGGCCCGCCTTGCGCGCCGGGATGACCGTCAGCGTCAGCATCGATACCGGACGCAGCCGCGGCCTGCCCGATCTGCGCGCGCTGATCAGCCGCTAGCAGAGACGCGTCAATGGCGCGAAACACTCGAGCGTTCGCGGATCGGTCTACCCCTTGAGCACGCAGTCGGTCCCGCTGTCTGAAGCCGAAGGTGCAGGAGCGGCCCTCGATCGCGCGCTGATTCACGCCACCTGCACCGCGGTCACCTTCCTCTACGCGATGACGGTCACCATCGCCAACGTCTCGCTGCCGCAGATGCAGGGCGCGCTGTCGGCCTCCCCGGACCAGATTGCCTGGGTGGTCACCGCGAATATCGTGGCCACCGCCGTGACGACGCCGCTGGCCGGATGGCTGACCTCCCGCTTCGGGCGGCGGCTGGTATGCAACGCCTGCGTGCTCGGGTTCGGCCTCGCCTCGCTGGGTTGCGGGCTGGCGAGTTCCCTCGAGGAGCTGGTCCTGTTCCGCGTCCTGCAGGGCGCGCTCGGCGCGCCCCTGGTGCCGCTGTCGCAGGCGATCGTGCTGGACACCTATGCCAAGCGCCATCACGGCGTGGCGATCGCGCTGTTCGGCGTGGGCTCGGTGCTGGGGCCGGTGGTCGGCCCGGTGCTCGGCGGCTACCTGGCCGAGACGTACAACTGGCGCTGGGTGTTCTACATGGTCGTGCCCTTCACCGCACTTGCCCTGCTGGGCTCGCTTGCGTTCATCCACGCCCGCGAGGCGGGCAGCAAGGTGCGCCTGGACTGGCTTGGCTTCCTGCTGCTGTCGGCCACACTGGCCAGCACGCAAATCATGCTTGACCGGGGCGAGCGTGCCGACTGGTTCGACTCCGCCGAAATCGTCGCCTGGGCCTCGATCGCGGCTCTCGCGCTTTACCTGTTCATCGCGCACAGTGCGACCGCTGAGCGACCATTCCTTGACCCGAGCCTGTTCGCCGACCGCAATTTCAGTGTCGGCGTGATGCTGGTCTTTGTATTCGGCATGCTCAACTTCACGCCGATGACGCTGCTGCCGCCGATGCTCCAGGGGGTCAGCGGCTATCCGGACTCGGTGATCGGGTTCGTGCTGAGCGCCCGCGGCCTGGGCACCCTGCTCGGCTTCTTCCTGATGATCTACGCCAATCGCTTCGACCCGCGCGCCATGATCGTGCTCGGCTTCCTGCTGCAGGCAGTCGCCGGCTGGCAGCTCGCGCATCTCGACGTCAACCCGAGCACCGCGGACGTGTTCTGGCCGATGGCGTTGCAGGGATTCGGCGTCGGCGTGCTGTGGGTGCCGATCACCATGGTGAGCTTCTCCACGCTCGGCCCGGAACATGTCGCCGAGGGGTCGGCGGTTTTTCACATGGTGCGCAACTTCGGCTCCAGCGTCCACATCTCGCTCAGCATTGCGCTCGCGGTGCACATGACACGCACCGGCTACGCCGAGCTGACCGAGCGCGTCACGCCCTATGGCGCAGCCGCCTCGATGCCGTGGGTGAGCGGTGCGTGGAATCTCGAGGAATCAAGCGGATTAGCCGCGCTTTCGCGGGAAATGGCGCGCCAGGCGTCGATGATCGGCTACCTGGACGCATTCGTGTTCTTCATCGCGACCTCGCTTGCCGTGCTGCCGCTGGTGCTGCTGATCCGAGTCAAGCGCTGAGCTCGGAGGCTTGCGCCGGGGCCCCATGCGCGCGAATCCCGCTCCGCAATCCGCTCAATTCGCCGCGTAGCGGCGGACGACCTCCGGGTCC
>Ga0169931_10013119_pt1 | contig 11361 bp, 10 predicted proteins | sample Kivu_15m_20L_FD_129675 | JGI IMG/M metagenome (GOLD analysis project Ga0169931, IMG submission 129675) | Freshwater microbial communities from Lake Kivu, Western Province, Rwanda to study Microbial Dark Matter (Phase II) - Kivu_15m_20L... | ecosystem: Environmental > Aquatic > Freshwater > Lake... | reverse complement strand
TGTTGCCCGCGGGGGTGGAGTCGAAGGTGGAGCAGTACTTGAACAGGATCTGCCGCGCCCCGCTCGCCTGCAGCCAGGCGAGCGCCTCGAGGCTCTGCGCGACGGCCTCGGCCGCCGGGTTCGAGCGCGACTTCAGGGCGACGACGACCGCCTCGGCATCGGGCGCGACGCCGCCGGGCGGCACGCCGATCGACTGCACGGTGCGCATGCCGCCGGCGGTCAGCGTGTTGGCGAGGTCGGACGCACCGGTGAAGTCGTCGGCGATGCAGCCCAGCAGCATGGGTTCAGTCTCTGTGGGGGTGTGTCGCCGGCGCGGCCCGCATGCGGCCGGGACGGAACACCGAGCAGTCATTGTAGAACGCCGGGTCGCGATTGGCCTCGCACCAGCCCGGCAGGCCGAGCACCGGCAGCGGGCAGAACGTGCGCGGATGCAGGCGCCCGGGGTGCAGGCTGTCGGCGAGCGCCCGGTCGACCGCAGCCGGCGCCGTGTCGGGCGGCAGCGGCAGCGGCCAGGCGTGTGCGGTGATCCCCTTGTAGGGGGCATCGAGCTTCTCGAGCAGCGCGTGGCCGAAGACCCGGACCGCGACCCCCTGCGCCACCTGCGCCCGCCGCCCGACGAACAGGCCGTGCCAGTCGAAGCAGGCGAGCGCGTCCGTGAGCATGCGGTCGCACGACAGCCAGAGCGCGCCGTTCTCGTCGAACAGGGTCAGCGCATCGCGCAGCGGCCCGCGCGCGGCGCCGTCGGCTGCGGCTGAGCCGGCGCACCGGTGCAGCGCGTTCAGGCGGGCCTTCGCCAGCGGGAACTCGATCCAGGCGAGCGCGTTGTACAGGTCGTGGCGGTCGCCCGGCGGCTGCACGCGGGTGGCCACTTCGCCATGCTCGAACACCCGCTGCTCGTAGGCCAGGCGCTCGGCCGCACGAGCGCGACCCGCCTGGGGGCCGCCGGCCTGCGGCGCCGCCACGAAGCGCAGTGCGCGGCCCGACCCGCTGCGGGCGCCGGCGGTGAGCGCCCAGTCGTTGAGCCGGGCAAGCCGCCGGGCCGGCTCGAGCGCAAGGAGGGCGGCCAGCCGCCCGGCGTACGGCCGCAGCCAGGGTGCGGCGCCCGACCCGTCGCCGGCTGCGTCGCCGGCTGCGTCGCCGGCCAAGTCGACGACCCCTTCCCCGGCCGGTCCGGCGGACCTGTGCATCGGCAGCCGCCCCGGGGCCGTCAGCCCGCCAGGCGCCAGCCCAGGGTCTCGCCGGCGGCCAGCGGCACGATCGCGTCGTCCTCGAAGGGCAGCGAGTCGGGCACGGTCCAGTCCTCGCGGCGCAGCGTGATCCGCCCGTCGTTGCGCGGCAGGCCGTAGAAGTCGGGCCCGTGCCGGCTGGCGAAGCCTTCGAGGCGGTCGAGCGCACCCGCCGACTCGAAGGCGCTCGCGTAGAGCTCGAGCGCGTGCGGCGCGGTGTAGCAGCCGGCGCAGCCGCAGGCGTTCTCCTTCAGGTGCCTGCCGTGCGGCGCGCTGTCGGTGCCGAGGAAGAAGCGCGGGCTGCCCGACGTGGCGGCCTCGAGCAGGGCCCGCCGATGGGTCTCGCGCTTGAGCACCGGCAGGCAGTACCAGTGCGGCCGGATGCCGCCCCGGAACATCACGCTGCGCTCGTAGAGCAGGTGGTGCGCGGTGATCGTGGCGGCCACCGCACCTTCGGCCTCGCGCACGTACTGCGCGGCCTCGAGCGTGGTGATGTGCTCGAACACCACGCGAAGCGCCGGGAAATCGCGCCTCATGGGGATCAGCACCCGGTCGATGAAGACCCGCTCCCGGTCGAACACGTCGACCGAGTGGTCGGTCACCTCGCCGTGGATCAGCAGCGGCAGCCCCACCGCCTGCAGCGCCTCGAGCACCGGCCGCACGGCTGCGATGGAGGTCACGCCGGCGTCGGAGTGGGTGGTGGCGCCCGCCGGATACAGCTTGACCGCGTGCACGAAGCCCGACTCGCGGGCGCGCCGGATCTCGTCGGGCGGGGTCCGGTCGGTCAGGTACAGGGTCATCAGCGGCTCGAAGCCCGCGCAGGCCGGCTCACCGGCGGCGACCTCGCGCAGCGCGGCGAGGATGCGCTCGCGGTAGGCGCGGGCGTCGGCCACCGTGACCACCGGCGGCTTCAGGTTCGGCATCACGATCGCGCGGGCGAACTGCCGGGCCGAGGCGGCGACCACCGAGCGCAGGGCGGCGCCGTCGCGCAGGTGCAGGTGCCAGTCGTCGGGGCGGGTGAGCGTCAGGGTGTCCATCGGGGGAGGCGCTGTCGGGCCGGCGCCGATTGTCCCACGGCGAGGGGCCGCCGGCGCACCGGCCGGCGCGGCCGGCCGCCGGCTCGCGCCCGGCATCCGTCGCTTCGCGCCGCCCCAGCCCCCGGTCGTCGCAGCGGGGTCGCGCGGCGGGCACGGCGCCCGGCACGATGCCCCGGTCAGCCAACCCCGCCCAACCCGCCATGACACCCCTGCAATCCCGCCTGTTCGAGCCCGTGATCGCCGTCCACGTGGTCGCCGCCCTGCTGGCGCTCGTGCTCGGCCTGCTGATCCTGGCGGCCCGCAAGGGCACGCCGCTGCACCGGTTCGCCGGCCGGGCCTGGGTCCTCGCGATGGCGGTCACCGCCGGCGGCTCCTTCCTGATCGAGGCCCAGGTGCTGGCGGTGAGCACGCCCCTCGGTCGGTTCGGCCCGATCCACCTGCTGTCGGCTGTCACGCTGTACGCGCTGGGCGTGGCCGTGACGGCGATCCGCGCCGGCGACCGGCGCCGGCATCGGCGCGCCACCACCGGCGCGTTCGCCGGGCTCGCGGTGGCCGGACTGTTCACGGTGATGCCGGGACGCACGCTCGGCGCCTGGCTGGGCGTGCTGCTCGCCTGAACCCCTTCCGCGCGATAATCGAGCCGTACCCGCCCGACCGCCATGCTGCGACGCGTCCTGCTGATCCTGCTCGCCACGCTGGCCCTGAACTCGCTGGTCGCGGTCGGCCTGGTGCTGCTCGGTGGGGCCCGCTCCTTCCCCATCTCCATGGTGCAGTCGCAGGCGATCGGCCTGACCATCGCCGGCCTGTGCTGGTCGGTGGCCCCCCGGGTCGCGCGGGCGCAGGGCGAGCTGCGGGTGGCGGTGCCGCTGTTCGGCGCCGCCATCGGGGTGGGGGCGCTGCTGGGCATGGTGCTGGCCGACGCGGCCGCCGGCCTGCTGTTCCCCGAAGACCCGCGGGCCGGGGTGCTGACCTCGGCGCTGAACGCCTCCCGCGCGGCGCTGATCTCGCTGGTGGTGGGCGTGCTCGGCACCGTCTTCTTCTGGGGCCGCGAGCGGCTCCGGCACGCCCGCACCCGCGCCGACGCCGAGCAGTGGCGCGCGGTCGCGGCCGAGCGCAGCGCCGCCCAGGCGCAGCTGCAGTCGCTGCGCGCCCAGGTCGAGCCCCACTTCCTGTTCAACACGCTGGCCAACGTGTCGGCGCTGATCGAGCGCGACCCGCCGGCGGCGCGCGCCCTGATCGACGACCTGGCGCGACACCTGCGCGCCACGCTGCGCCACGCCCGCGCCGACTCGACCACCCTGGGCGAGGAACTCGCGGTGGTGCGCTCGCTGCTGGGCATCATGAAGCGCCGGCTCGGCGACCGCCTGCAGTGGCGCTTCGACGTGCCCGAGGCGCTGCACGCGCTGGCGGTGCCGCCCATGGTGGTGCAGCCCCTGGTCGAGAACGCGATCAAGCACGGGATCGAGCCGATCACCGCCGGCGGCACCATCGAGGTTCGCGCGCGGCGCGACGAGGACGGATCGCTGGTGCTCGAGGTGGCCGACACCGGCCGCGGGTTCGCGGCCGACGGCGACGCGGGGCGTGCCGCGCAGCGCCCGACCGACGGCGGCACCGGGCTGGCCAACCTGGGCGAGCGCCTGCGCGCCATCTACGGGCCCACCGCGCGGCTCGCGCTGCTCGAGAACCGGCCCCGCGGCGCGGTGGCCCGGCTGACCCTCCCGCCGCCGGACCCGGCCCGCGCGCCTGCATGACCGCCCCGCCGGCACCCGGAGTGGCCGCGCCGCGCGCGGTGATCGCCGACGACGAGCCGCTGCTGCTCGAGTCGCTCGCCCGGGCGCTGGCCCGCGCCTGGCCGGAGCTGTCGATCGCGGCCGCCTGCACCGACGGCGAGGCGGCGCTCGCGGCGATCCGCCGCGAGCGTCCCGACGTCGCCTTCCTCGACATCCGGATGCCGGGGCGCACCGGGCTGCAGGTGGCCGGGGCGGCGGCCGGCGATCCGGCCGCGCCGCTGTGGGTGTTCGTGACCGCCTACGACGAGCACGCGCTCGACGCCTTCGACCGCGAGGCGGTCGACTACCTGCTCAAGCCCCTGGACGACGAGCGGCTGGCCCGCACGGTCGCGCGCCTGCAGTCGCGGCTGGCGGCCGGGCAGTCGCCGGCGCCGCCGCCCGACGGGCACGCCCCGGCGCTGTCGGCCATGCAGATCGCGCGCCTGGCCGAGCTGCTGGGGCAGGCCGGCGGCGCGCCACCGCTGCGCTGGCTGCGGGCCTCGCTGCGCGACGAGGTGCGGCTGGTGGCCATCGACGACGTGGTCGCCTTCGAGGCGGCCGACAAGTACCTGCGGGTGCTGACCCGGGAGGACGAGGCGCTGGTCCGCCTGCCGCTGAAGAACCTGCTCGAGCGGCTGCCGCCCGACGAGTTCTGGCAAATCCACCGGGGCACCGTGGTGCGCGTGCGCGAGATCGCCCGGACCACCCGGACCCTGACCGGCAAGCGGGTGGTGCACCTGCGCTCCCGCCCCGAGCGCTTCGAGGTCAGCCGCGCCTTCGCCCACCTGTTCCGCGCCGACTGAGCCGCCGGACCGCAGCCGCCAGCGCGCCGGGCGCAACCGCGTCAGGCCGCCCCGATCCGGGCTGCGATCCGCTGCGCCACCCGCGCGGCACCATCGCCCTGGGCGGGCACCCGCGGCGGCCGCGCGGCGATCGCCTCCAGCACCGGCTCGAAGCGGCCCGCCCGCAGGTCGGCCAGCGCGATCCTCGCGCACCGCGCGTGCCGATCGAGCCAGGCGGCGAGCCACGGCGATTCGGGCCAGTCGTCGCGCGGCACGATCGCGGTGTTGCGCCCGGCGAAGCCCGCCTCGGCGAAGGTGCCGTAGCCCGGCTTGGCCACCAGCAGGTCGCAGGAGGCCAGCAGGTCGATGAACGGCCAGCCCAGGCGCTGGCCGTCGACCACCGCGGGCGTCTGCACGACCCGCTCGGTGAAGGTGACCGCGACCCAGCCCTCGGGCAGGCGCCAGCGCCCGGTGTCGAGCGCCATCGGCAGTCCGCCGAAGGCGACCAGCATCACCCGGGTGGCGGAGGCCACCCCGAGCGCCTCGCGCAGCGCCGCCGGCCGAGCCTGCCCGCGGCGCCCGATCGGCTCGATCGGCACCCGCCGCTCGAACGACTCGAACGGCAGACCGGGCTGCAGCACGAACAGCGCGTCGGCCCGCCCGTAGGCCTCGCGCATCGAGGCCACCAGCCCGCGCGCGTCGGTGCGGTCGGGGTAGCGCTGCGCCAGCAGGTCGGCCCAGTTCAGCGAGCTGACGCCGAAGGCCGGCAGGCCGAGGTCGGCGGCTGCCGCCAGCGGCTGGTAGGCGATGTTGGCGAGCACCGCGTCGACGCCCAGCGCGCGCAGCGCGGCCCGCTCGCGCGCCGGCCACCCGGGATCGCCGTGCAGCGCGAGGTAGCGGGCGAGGCTGCGCTCGTCGTCGATGGTGAGCGCGTCGCGCATCACGAAGCCGAAGTCGGTGTCGTCGGCCAGCACCGCCGGTGCCGGCACGCCCGCCGCCGCGAAGCGCGCCTGCACGGTGGCGGCATCCAGGCCGGTCCGCAGCGTAACCCGCAGGCCGGGCAGCCGCTCGTGCAGGGCCGCCACGATCGGCACGGTCTGGGAGAGGTGGCCGTAGCCGTGGCCGCTGACGCAGGCGAGCAGGTGCATGGATTCGGCGGCGGCCGCCCGGTTCAGGCGATCAGGATCGCGCGGTAGTCGTTGACGTTGGTGCGGGTGGGGCCGGTCACGACCAGGTCGTCCAGGCCCGCGAAGAAGCCCCAGGCGTCGTTGTCGTCGAGCCGGGCGCGCGGGTCGAGCCCACGGGCCGCCGCCCGGGCGTGACTGTCGGGCCCCATCAGCGCCCCGGCGTTCGATTCCACCCCGTCGATGCCGTCGGTGTCGGCCGCGATCGCCGACACGCCGGGCTGCGGGCCGAGCGTCTCGAGCAGGGCGAGGAGGAACTCGGCGCAGCGCCCGCCGCGGCCGCGTCCGCGCAGCGTGACCGTGCACTCGCCGCCCGAGACCAGCGCCACCGGGGCGGCGAACGGCGCGCCGTGGCCACGGATCTCGCGCACCAGGGCGGCCATCACCTGGGCCACGTCGCGCGCCTCGCCGGTGACCGTGTCGCCCAGGATCACCGCCCGGACGCCGGCCCGTTCGAACACCGACGCCGCGGCCTCCAGGCTGCGGTGGGCGGTGGCCACCAGCCGATGCTCGACCCGGGCGAACAGCGGGTCGCCCGGCTTGGGCGTCTCGGGCACCTCGCCGCGGACGCCCCGGGCGAGGTGCCCGGCCACGCTCGCCGGCGGCTGCACGCCCCGCCGCGCCAGCACCTGCAGGGCGTCGGCGTGGGTGCTCGGGTCGGGGGCGCAGGGCCCGGAGGCGATCGCCGAGACGTCGTCGCCGGCCACGTCGGAGATCACCATCGCGCAGACCCGGGCCGCCGTGGCCTGGGCCAGCCGGCCGCCCTGGATCCGCGACAGGTGCTTGCGCACCACGTTCATCTCCTGGATGGGCGCGCCGCTGGCCAGCAGCTGGCGGGTCACCGACTTCAGGTCGGCCATCGGCACCGGAGCCACCGGCAGCGACAGCAGGCTCGAGCCGCCGCCCGACACCAGCGCCAGCAGCAGGTCGTCGGGGCCGAGCGCGGCGGCGCGGGCGAGGATCTCGGCGGCGGCCGCCGCGCCGGCCTCGTCGGGCACCGGGTGGCCGGCCTCCACCACCCGCACCCGTGCGGTGGGCAGCCCGTGCGCGTAGCGGGTGACCACCAGGCCCTCGAGCGGCGCGTGCGCCGGCCAGGCCCGCTCGACCGCCAGCGCCATCGAGGCCGCCGCCTTGCCGGCGCCCACCACCAGCGTGCGCCCGGGGGGCGGCGGCGGCAGCCGGCCCGGCAGCACCCGCAGCGGATCGGCGGCGGCCACGGCGGCCTCGAAGCTCTCGAGCAGCAGTCGGCGGGGTTCCATGGGTGCGCAGTCTAGCGCCAGGAGCGGGAAACCCGGCCGGAGCCGGGTTTCGGGGCGCCACAGGCGGCGCGACACGGGCCGGGCCCGCGTGCGCCGCGCCCGGTCCGGGTCAGTCGGCGTAGACGCCCGCGGCCTTGATGATCGGGCTCCACTTGTCGATCTCGGCCTTCAGGTGGCGACCCAGCCCGTCCGGAGTCTGCCGGTCGGCCGAGACGGTCACCGCGCCCAGGTCGGCGAAGCGCTTGTTGACGCCCGGGTCCTTCAGCGCGGCCTGCAGCGCCGAGACCAGCCGGTCGACCACCGGCTGCGGCGTGCCCCTCGGCGCGTAGACCCCGTGCCAGATCGACAGCTCGAAGCCCTTCAGACCGGCCTCGGCCGCGGTGGGCAGGTCCTTCAGGGTCTCGAGCCGCTGCGGCGCGGTGAGCGCGAGCGCCTTGACCCGGCCGCCCTTGATCTGCTCGGTGGTGTTGGTGGTCTGGTCGCACAGGATGTCGACCTGGCCGCCGATCAGGTCGGTGATGGCAGGAGCGGTGCCCTTGTAGGGCACGGTGGTGAGATTCACGCCGATGGCCTGCTGGAACAGCAGCCCGCACAGGTGCGAGGCGGCGCCCAGGCCGGCGTTGGCCAGCGTGACCTTGTCCTTGTTCGCCCGGATGTGGGCGGTGAGCTCGTTGACGTCCTTGACCGCCAGGTTGGGCCGCACCAGCAGGGTCATCGGCACGTCGTTGATCAGGCCGATGTACTGGAAGTCCTTGAGCGGGTCGAAGGGCAGCTTGCGGTACAGCGCCGGCGAGGTGGCCATGCCGATGTGCCAGACCAGCAGGCGATGGCCGTCCGGGGCCGCGCGGGCGACGTCGGCCGCGCCGATGGTGCCGCCCGCGCCGGGCTTGTTCTCGACCACGACCGACTGGCCGAGGGCCTTCTCCATGGCCTGGCCGACGACCCGGGCGACCGTGTCGGTGGGGCCACCGGCGGCGAACGGGACGACGATCGTGACCGGCTTGGTGGGGAACTGCTGCGCCGATGCGGTGGTGGCGAACAGGCCCAGCACGAGGCTCGACAGGAACAGGGAGGCTTTCATCGTGTCTCCGGGATGAGTGGGCGTGCCGCGCCTGGACAGCGCGGATGGCACGGGGCGCCACTGTAACGCAACCGGCCCGGACCGGTGCAGCGTTCCGGACGGAGGCAGGGGCTGTCCGCCCGCGGGCGGCCGGCTCGACCCCTTGCCGGTCAGCCGGCCAGCGCCTGCTCGACTGCCCGGCCGACGTCGGCGGTGCGGGCGCTGCCGCCCATGTCGGGCGTGCGCGGCCCCTCGGCGGTGACGGTCTCGATGGCCCGCACGATCGCGTCGTGCGCCTGCGGATGGCCGAGGTGGTCGAGCATCATCGCGCCCGACCAGATCATGCCGATCGGGTTGGCAATGCCCTGCCCGAAGATGTCGGGCGCCGACCCGTGAACCGGTTCGAACAGCGACGGGAAGGTCCGCTCGGGGTTGATGTTGGCCGACGGCGCGATCGCGATCGTGCCGGTGCAGGCGGGCCCGAGGTCGGACAGGATGTCGCCGAACAGGTTGCTGGCCACCACCACGTCGAACCAGTGCGGATTGCGCACGAAGTGCGCGGTGAGGATGTCGATGTGGAACTTCTTCACCGCGACCTCGGGGTACTGCTTCGCGACCGCCTCGACGCGCTCGTCCCAGTAGGGCATGGAGATGAAGATGCCATTGGACTTGGTGGCCGAGGTCAGCTGCTTCTTGCGCTTCATCGCCAGCTCGAAGGCGAACCGGAGGATCCGGTCGGTGCCGTGGCGGGTGAACACCGACTCCTGGATCACCACCTCGCGATCGGTGCCGGGGAACGCCCGGCCGCCCAGCGAGCTGTACTCGCCCTCGGTGTTCTCGCGCACGACGTAGAAATCGATGTCGCCCGGCCGGCGGCCCGCCAGCGGACACGGGACACCGGGCATCAGCCGCACCGGGCGCAGGTTCACGTACTGGTCGAACTCGCGGCGGAACAGCAGCAGCGAGCCCCACAGCGAGACATGGTCGGGCACGGTCTGCGGCCAGCCCACCGCGCCGAAGTAGATCGCGTCGTGCCCGCCGATCCGGTCCTTCCAGTCGTCGGGCATCATCCGACCGTGCTTGGCCCAGTAGTCGCAGCTGGCGAAATCGAAGTGGTCGAACGCCAGCGACACACCGAAGCGCCGCGCGACGGCGTCGAGCACGCGCAGCCCCTCGGGCATCACCTCCTGGCCGATGCCGTCGCCCGGCAGCACGGCGATCCGGTGGGTGGTCATGGGAACGGCTCCTGCAGGGGTCAGTCGAACCAGCCCTGCCCGTCGGGCGGCGCGAAGCGGCCCCCCGCGAACAGCAGCCGGGTGGGTCCGGGCATGGCGCGGTCGGGCACCGGGTGCGCCGGGTCGCCGGGGTAGCAGACCAGCCGGCCGCCCGCGACTTCCACCGGCTCGGGCCGGATCAGCGCAGGCGCACGCCCGGCCGCGTCGGCCAGCGCCTGCGCCACCGTGGCGAAGCGGGCCAGGTGCACCAGGGTCATGATCTGAGGCGCGGCCAGCTCGATGCCCGAGTCATCGTAGCGGGCCAGCGCCCGGCGCGGGGCGAGCCAGTCGGCGGCCACCGCCTCGCGCGGGTCGGGCACCACGAACTGCCCGGGCGGCAGGCCGGCCACGAAGAAGCGAGTGTCGAAGCGGCGCTTCATCATGGCGGGCACGCGGGGTGTGACCCAGCGCGACCATGGCTGCAGCGCCGAAGTCTGCAGCTGCAGCCCGAGCTCGGCCAGCACCTCGGGGAACCCCAGGCCGCTGCGCCGCAGCGCCTGGGCGCGATCGGCGAGCGCGGCGTCGGCGCCGTGCGCGATCAGCACGCCGGTTTCCTCGAAGGCCTCGCGCAGGGCCGCCACGTAGAGGGCGGCCGCGTCGTGCGCCGCGAGCTCGGGCTCGGCCAGGCGGGCGTGCAGCGCATCGGGTTCGGAGTCGATCCGCGACAGCGACGCGGGCTCGGCATCTTCCCGATCGAGCTTGCCGCCGGGGAACACGTGCGCGCCGGCCAGCACGGCGTCATCGCCAGGCCGCTGCAGCAGCAGTGCCTGGAGCCCTTCGGGCGAGTCGCGCAGCAGCACCAGGCTGGCAGCGGGACGGGGCGGCGGGGATGCGTCGGACGGCGGCTCTGGAGCACTCATCGGCCCGATGGTACCAGCCGGTCGGCGACCACCGGGACCCGCCGCGCGCAACGGCGCGTCCCGGCCCGTACCGGCGACCCCTCGAAGCCGGCGCCCTGAAGCGGGGCACCACCGGCCACCTCGGGCGCGTCACGCCGCACCCGCAGACCACACCCCGCACCACGCCCGTGCGCGGCACGCGCGCCCGCGTCGAGAAGCGCCCGACCGCGCGCGACCGCCGCGCCGGTGAACCGCGGCGCAATACCCCGGCGGCGGCGGCCCTCCTGTTGTATCGGCCTGTGGATTGCGCGTAGACTCCGCCGCCACGCGCTCGGGCGGCTGCCTGCGGCACCGTGCCGGCGGTTCATCAACCTCCCACAGTGGAAGGGACATCATGAAGAGCTCCTGGTTCCGACGGCTGGCAATCGCCACCGCGTTCACCGTACCCGCCCTCGTTCCCCTGGCCGCCTCGGCAGGCCCCACGCTCGACGCGATCAAGCAGCGGGGCGCCCTGCGCTGCGGCGTGAGCACCGGCGTGCTCGGCTTCTCGGCGGCCGACGCCCAGGGCGTCTGGCGCGGCATCGACGTGGACTTCTGCCGCGCGCTCGCCGCGGTGATCCTGAATGATCCGAACAAGGTGCAGTACACACCGCTGAGCGCGCAGGTGCGCTTCACCGCGCTGCAGTCGGGCGAGGTCGACATCCTGTCGCGCAACACCACCTGGACCGTCTCGCGCGAGCAGGCGATGGGCGCGGTGTTCGGCGGCATCATGTTCTACGACGGCCAGGGCTTCATGGTGAAGAAGTCGGCCAACATCAAGAACGCCTCGCAGCTGAACGGCGCCACCGTCTGCGTGCAGCCCGGCACCACCACCGAGCTGAACCTGACCGACTACTTCCGCAGCAAGAAGATGAGCTTCAAGCCGGTGGTC
>Ga0169931_10013118_pt1 | contig 11361 bp, 4 predicted proteins | sample Kivu_15m_20L_FD_129675 | JGI IMG/M metagenome (GOLD analysis project Ga0169931, IMG submission 129675) | Freshwater microbial communities from Lake Kivu, Western Province, Rwanda to study Microbial Dark Matter (Phase II) - Kivu_15m_20L... | ecosystem: Environmental > Aquatic > Freshwater > Lake ... | reverse complement strand
CGCCGTTCCGAAGACGCGCGGGCTCGGGTTGCTCGTGCTCGGCCCGATCATCGTCAACATCGTCGCCTTCCACGTGTTCATCACGGAGGGCGCCGGGCTCACGGACCCGATGCTGCTCGCGATCGTCGCGCTGGCCGTCGTCTGCCTCGCTGCCGAGCGCAAGGCGCTCCTCGCGCTCATGGTCAAGGCCTGAAACGCGCCCCCGCTCACTCGGCGGCGCCTAGCCCCCACTCCTTCAGGCGCTGGTACACCTTCGCCCGCGAGATCCCGAGCAGCTCCGCCGCCTCGCGCTTGTCGCCGCCCGTCCGCGCCAGGGCGGCCAGGATCGCTTCGCGCTCGAGCTCGGCGAGCGGCCGCACGAGGTCGAATCCGCCCCCGCCGCTCACGCCCACGGGCGTGCGCAGCAAACCCGGGTCGGTGAGGTCGCCCTCCGCTAGGACCAGGAGGCGTGCGACCTCGTTGGCGAGCTCGCGCACGTTGCCTGGCCAGGGCCGCGCGGCGAGGGCCTTCATGACCTCGGGCGCGACCCGGCGCACCCGCCCATCGCGTGCGCCAGCGAGGCGCACGAAGTGCGCGACGAGCTGCGGGACGTCCTGCAGGCGCTCGCGCAGCGGCGGCATCACGATGCGGACCGTATCGAGCCGGTACATGAGGTCTTCGCGGAAGCGCCCTTCGCGCACCTCCTGCGCGAGGTCCCTGTGGGTCGCGACCACGAGCCGGAAGTCCACCGCGCGGGTCTCCGTGTCGCCGATTCGGCGGACTTCGCGGGTCTCGAGGACCCGCAGCAGCTTCGCTTGTTGGTCGAGGGGGAGCTCGCCGATCTCGTCCAGGAAGAGCGTGCCCCCATGGGCGCGCTCGAAGAGCCCCTCGCGGTCGCGCTCGGCGCCCGTATAGGACCCTCTGCGCGAGCCGAAGAGCTCGGACTCCAGCAGCGTCGCGGGCAGCGCCGCGCAATTCTCGGCGATGAAGGGCCCCTTCACGCGCGGCGACAGCGCGTGCAGCGCGCGGGCGGCGACCTCCTTGCCCGTGCCGCTCTCCCCCGTCACGAGCACGGGGAGCTCGCTGGGCGCGATGCGGCGCAGCAGCTTGTGCACAGCTTGCATCGGCGCCGAATCGCCGATCAGCCCCTCGACGGGCGGGACCTGCCCGCGCGCTTCGAGGCGCCGCTCGGCGACCTCGAGGCGCGTCTCGCGCTCGACGACGCGTAGGGCGAGCTCATCGCGCAAGCGCGTGATGCTCTCGAGGCGGCGCACTTGCCGCAGCGCGAGCGCCGCTTGGCCGGCGAGCAAGCCGAGTAGCCGCTCCTCGCGCGGCCCGAACGCGCCGGGTCGCCGCCGCTCGTCGACGAGCACCACACCGCGCAAGCCGTCTTCGACTGTGAACGGCTGACAGAGGACCGAGCGCAGCTCGAAGCTCGCGACCGAGCGCGCGGCGCTGTACTGCACGTCCTCGCCAGCGTCAGCGACCCGCAGCGGCCCGCCCTGTTCGAGCGCAGCGAGCACGATCGAGCTCGAGAACTCGACCTCGTCCGCGGCCAGGTCGCCGCGGGCCGAATCGAGCGCGCGATCGAGCGAGAGCTCGCCGTGCTCCTCCAGCACGATGAAGCCACGCTCGGCGCCAGTCACCTCGAGGGCGGCGTCGACGATCGCCCTCAGCAGCGTATCGCGGTCCTGCTGCTCCACGAGCCGCTCGTTGATGCCGAGCACCGTCAGCACGTCCATCTCATCCTCCGGCTGGGATCGCCAGCGGTCCAGGTCAGTTGGGCAAGGGTCCGGCAGCCCGAGCAGGCGCTGCTCCGCAGCGGCGGCGACCGCGCGCTCGACGCCGGCGAGCGCGCGCTCGAGCGCGCTGCGCGCGAGGGCCGCGGCGCGCTCGGAGCGCACGGGGTCCCGGTCGCGCGCAGCGACCGCGATCGCGAGGCGCGCCGCGCGGTCATCGCGGCCGCGCGCGGCGAGCTCGCGCGCGAGCTCGAAGGCCGGCGCGGCCGCGAACTGGTCCGCGGTGAGCAGCTCGAGGACGCGCTCGTCGTCCGCGACGAGGGACCCGAGCGGCTGCGGCTCGGCCGCGCCCTCGGCGCCCGTCGGGCGCCCGAGCGCGCGCAGGACGAGCTCGGCCTCGCGGGCCACCTGCTTGAACCCGAGCCCCACCGCAGCGGCCCGCGCGCGCTGCGCCGCGTCCCCCGCAGCAGCGACGTCGCCAGCGCAGGCTGCCGCGCGCGCGAGCGCGATGTCGATCCGCGGCTCACGGGCAGCGTAGGCGCGGACCTGCGCGAGGTCGGGCGCGCCCGCGCCGCTGCGGGCGCGCAGCTCGGTCAGGCGCGCCGTCATGAGCGCCGCTTGCTCCGGCTGACCCGTCCGGGCGAGCTCCTCCGCCGCGCGCGCCAGCTCGACCGACCCCGCGTGGAGGTGTCCGCGGTCCGCGAGCACGAGCCCGTAGACCCCGCGCGCGAGCGCGGTCCCCGCGGCGTCTCCGGCGCGCCGCCGGGTGCCGAGCGCCTCCAGCGCCAGCGGCTCCGCTTCGGCGACCCGACCGAGGTCGCGCAGGACCCCCGCGAGCGCGAGCCGGGCGCGCGCGAGGGCGCTCGCGCGCCCGAGCACTTTGCTCTCCGCCACCGCGCGCTCGTACATGGGCAGCGCCGCAGCGAGGTCGCCCAGCCGTCGGCGGACCGTGGCGACGTTCGACGCGACGGCGGCGCGCAGCGCCGCGAACTCCGTGCGCTCTGCGATCGCGAGCGCGGCGGTGACCCAGTGCTCGACCCGCGCCTGGTCACCGCGCCGCAGCGCGCTCAACGCAGCGGCGCCCAGGATGTCGACGTGGGCGGCGAGCGCTTCATCGTCGAGCGATGCGACGGCCGCGCTGGCGCCGAGGTCCGCGGCGTACTCCGCGACGAGCGCCTCCACGCGCGCGACGTCCCCGGCGGCCAGGGCCGCGTGGACCTCTGCGCGGGCGACGTTGCGCTCGTCTCCGGCGCGCCGGAAGAGCTCGAGCTCGCGCGCCGTGTCGCGTGTCGCGCGCGCGACGAGCGCGCTCAGCCATGCCGCACGCTGGCTGACCCCGGCCTGCACCAGCAACGGCTGCAGCTCCGCGGCCGCGCTGCGCACGTCGTCGGTGTGGATCCAAGCGAGCGCGAGCTCCGCGGCCAGCTCGCCTGGCATCGGCTCGGCCTCTTGCGCCGCCCGCTCGCGCAGGCGCTGCAGCGCGGCGCGCACCCGGGGTGCGGCGCCGCGGGTGATCGCCGCCCGCGCCTCGGCGACCAGCTCCGGCACGACCCGCGCGCCTTCGGACAGGTACCGGAGCGGCCACGTGCGTTCGTCCCGGGCCCCGCGCTGCGCGGCGACTGCCGCTGCAGCGCGCCCGTACACCGCCCGCCGCACCGCGCGCTCGAGGCCGAGCTCGACCATCGAGAGCGCGACGCGCGTGAAGGTGCGCCGCTTGCCGCGTTCGACCTGCAGCTCGACCCACCCGCGGCGCACCAGTTCGTCCAGCTCGCGCTCCGTACAGCCCTCGCCCGCGGCGGCGAGCGCGTCCTCCACGGCGGTCCCGTCGAGCGCTTCGAGCGCGCAGAGCGCGCCGAGCAAGCGGCGCTGGGGCTCGGGCAACGCCCGCAGGACCCGCGCCTCGACCCGCGGGCTCGCCCGCAAGAGAGCGGCGGCGTCGACCCCCTCGACCGTGCGCGCGCCGTCGCCCTCGTCGCACACGTGCCCCGCGCGGAAGAGCGCATCGACCCGCGCGGCGGCGTCCTCGGCTGCGCCGCGGGTCTCGGCCGCGAGCACACCTGCGAGGAGCTCGATGCGCTCGGCGGCCTCGCCGGGCAGCGCGCGCTGGAGCAGCACCGCCATCACAGCCGCCCCCTGGGGCGGCAGCGCGCGGTCGCCCTCAGCGGCCGCCACCTCGGGCCCGACGCAGCGCACGAGCCCCCGCGTCGGCTGGATCCCAGCGAGCGCCCGCGAGAGCTCGCGCGTCCAGGGCTCGGCGCTGCCGGCCAGCACGAGGGTCGCGGCCGCGCTGCGCCGCTCGAGCGCGGCGAGCCAGCGGTCGAACGCGCCGGAGTCCGCGCACGCTTCGAGCTCCGCTTCGAGGTCGACGAGCTGGATCGCGCGCCCCCTTACGGCCTCGGTCAAGGTCACCTCGCGCGCGACCGCCCGCGCCTCCGCCGCGCTCGGGAGGCGCCAAACCTCGACGTGGCGCTGCGCTGCGCAGCGGTCGAGCGCGCCGCGGTAGACCGCCTCGCGGCCCGCGGCCCTGGGCCAATACGGCGCCTCGGGGGCCGCCCGCAACAGCGCCCCGGCGCCGTGGCTGCCGAGCGCCACGTCGAGCCGCGCCGCGAGGCGCCGCGCGAAGTCCGCCGCAGAGCTCGGCCTGGCCCGGGGGTCGCGGTGCAGGAGCTCGGCGATGAGGTCCCGGTGCGCCTCAAGCAGCGCGCTCGGACCCAGCCCTGCCGCCGTCACGAACGACTCTGCCGGGAAACGCCCGTAGAGGCTCGAAGGCGGTGGCAGCGGGGCGCCGAGCAGCATCAACCACGTCACGCCGAGCGAGAAGAGGTCCGACGCGGGGGTGGCCGCGCCGCCGACCAGCACCTCCGGCGCGACGAAGCCGAGGGTCCCGCCGCCGCGGCCTCCGCTCGCGCTGCTGAGGTGGCCGCCGCGGCGCCCGCGGGCGAAGCCGAAGTCCGTCAGGCACACGCCTCCGCCCTCGCGCAGGATGAGGTTCGCCGGCTTGAGGTCCCCGTGGGCGAAGCCGCTGCGGTGGAGCTCGACGAGCCCGAGCGCGACCTCGAGCACCAACGCCGCGGCGTCGGCGGGGCCGCGCGCCGCCCCGGCGGCGAGGTCGGCCCCCGCGACCCACTCCCGGGCGAGGAACGCCCCCCCGCCCGCGAGCGTGCCCCCATCGACGAGCCGCGCCAGGCGCGGCGAGCGCAAGCGGGCCAGCACCGCCAGCTCTCCCGAGAGCCCGCGCGCGTCGCGCACGAGGCGCACCACGAGCGGCCCCGCTGGCCCCTGGACGAGCGCGACCCGCTCAGCGGGGCTCTCAGAGAGGACCCGCTCGACGGGACCGCGGCACGCCGGGGGCAGCGCCGCGAAGGCGCGGGTGAGGTCGGAGGTGGGCACGCAGGAGTGGAGTTGGGTCGAGAGGGGCACGTCAACGACCGTGCCCGTGCTCGATCTCAACGGCAGCCGCGGCGGAAGCCCGCCCCGTCCATATTCTGGATGCTTCGTCCAGATCCTGGATTCAGAATCCAGGACATGGACGCCGCCGAGGTCCCACAGGGGGACGGGAGCGGTGCAGCGCGCCCTGCGGGGGCCCTGGCAGCGGGATAGGCTACGAACGTGCCACGACGCGTGCCCGGCGACCGCGCGCGGTGCGCTGGTCCGCGCCTTGCATGCTGGGGAGCGGCCCGCCGTCCCCGCCACCGCGCCACACCTCCGATGCTCTCCCCACACGCACTCCGTTGGCTCGCGCCGCTCGCCCTCGCGGCAGGGGCCGCCGCCGCGCCCGCCGCAGCGCTGCAGACCCCCGTGCGACGGGGCCCGGCGGGCCCGCAGGCGCCAGGGGCCCTGACCCCGGCCTCCGTTCTGGCCGGCGCGCCGGGCGCCGCAGGCCTCGAGGTCTACGACGCGGGCACCGGCGGGGCGCTCGCTGGACCAGGTCGCCTCCGGGACCTCGCACTCCTGCCCCTCGACTTCACCGGCCGCACGCAGGTCGAAGCGCTCTTCCCCGAGCGCCCCCGCTGGCTCGCCGATCTACCGCAGGGTGCCTCCCGGCTCGTGCTGCCGTTCGAGGCGGGCACGCTCTACCACTACCGCCGCACGGCGGGCGCGGCGGTGCACCACGGGCTCCTCCTCACCCGCGAGGGCGCGCTGCCGCGGGTGCTCTTCGAGCGCGAAGCCGTGGGCGGCAGCGCGCCGTTCCTGGGCACGATCGCGGCGGCCCCCGACGGCCGCTCGGTGCTGGTCGCGACGACCGTCGCGGCGGGCGGCGACCTCTACGAGGTGCCGCTCGACGGCACGCCGGCCGCGCTGCGCACGCCCCATGTGGCGCCGCTCGACTTCCACAGCGACGGGCTCTGGCTCGGCCGCGACTTCGGCTTCGGCGTCGCGCCGGGCGGGGTCTGGCGCTTCGCGCGCGCGGTCGGGTCCACGGCCAGCGCGGTGCCGGGCGCGCCGGGGGTCGTCTGGACCGGGCAGGCGACCATGAACCGCGCGCGGCGGCACGGCCTCGCCACCTCCGGCGCTGACCCGACCCAGCGGCACGTATGGGTCTTCGGCGCCGCGGGACCCGCGGTGCGCGCCTCGCACGCGCCGGCCGAGGTCGCGGACGCCGGGTACCTCCCGGCATACGGCGGCGGGCCGTGGCTCGCCCTCTCCGACGACGGCAGCCTGGCGGCCTGGGTCGAGCGCACCGTCGTCAGCGCTGCGCCGCTGGTCGCCGTGCGCGACGTCCGCCTCCAGCGGGTGACCGCGCCGAGCGCGGGGCCCGTCCTGACCGGCGACACCTACCTGCTGGACACCCTCGACGAAGTCGCGAGCGTCCTGTTCTTCCGCCCTTTCCAGCTCCTCTTCGCGGCAGGCGAAGTGAACGACCCGACGGAGGGCGGCGTCGCGACGGCGGACTACTTCGCGGCGTCGCTCGACGCGCAGGACCAGCCCGTCTTCCAGAACCTCACGCTGACCTCGGGCGACCCGACGCCGCCGTTCGACCTCGGGATCCCGACGCTCACCCCGGGCACAGCGCACCTCCTGCCCGGCGGCGTGCTCGCGCTGCACGACGAGGAGGACGAGGCGCTCCTGCGGCTCGACCTCTCCTCCGGCGCGCTCACGACGATCGAGAGCGACGTGAAGGAGCTCGATTGGTTCCTGCCGGTCGGCCCCGCGTACTGCGCCGCCGTCCGACGCCGCAACGGCACACGCGCGACCGAGGTCCTGCGCTTCGCAGCCGGCCTGACCGGCGCCCCGACCGTGCTCGACCCGGGCGGGCAGGGCGTGGAGTTCCTGTACCCGATCGCGCGCGGCAACACGCTCACTTGGGTGCGGCGCCTCGTGACCGCCGAGTGGCTCGAGCGCGCCGACGTCGCGGGGGGTCCCGTCGAGCGCTGGTCCGCGGCCCCGGGGCTGTTCGCGCCGCCCCTCGCCGTCGACGCCGCTGGCCACGTGCGCTTCGCGCGCCAGGCGGCGCTGGGCGTCGAGAGCCGCATATGGCGGCGCGGCGCCCCGGACACGGCGCTGCTGCACCCGCTGCGGCCGGGGCACTGGTTGCCGTGAAGCGCGCCCCCGTCGCTCAGCGCGCGGCGGTCCCGTCGATGTAACCGCGCACGAGCGGGAAGAGGTGGCGCGCCACGGCGCGGCCCATGTCGAGGCCGACGACGTTGTCGGCCTGGATGTGGTAGCCGCCGTACACACGCGAGATGCCCGCCATCTCGGCGGTCGCGGTGAAGGTCGGCAGCGGCAAGCGCACGTCGCACGAGAGCTGCTGGCCCGGCGGCAGCACGGGCGGCTTGCCTTCGACCCGCTGCATCTCCTCGCACGTGGCGCCTTCTTCGGTCAGCTCACCCGCCACCCGCGCTTCGACGACGTCGAACCTATCGCTGCCAGTCATGAGGCGCAGCATCTCGGCGCACGCGCCGCTGACCGTGCTGTGGCCGGAGGGGTAACCCGGGAACGGGGGCGTCACGAAGGTCGCGGGTGAGTACGGGTGCCACTCGCTCCCGTCGATCTCGATCGCGCCTTGGCCGGGCCCGCCCCAACCGAGCAGCTTCTGCCCGGCGTAGTAGTGGCGCACGAGCGTCCACGGCCGCGAGCTGTCGTAGTAGCGCTTCGCGTCCCAGGCCGCGATGAACGCGTCCAGCGCCGTGTTCGCGACGGCGAAGTAGAGCTTCACGTCGTCCGCGAAGGAGTGCCGGTCGCGCACCGAGACGTCCTGCGCAAAGCGCAGCCAGTGGCCCGACTGGCCGGTCGAGCGCGGCCCGTCGCGCATGAACTCGACGATCGCCTTGCGCTCCGGGTCGAGCTCCGCGTTGAAGCGGATGCACTCGTTCACCTCTTCTAGGAGCTGCTGCGAGCCGACGAGCGGCGGCGGCCCTGGGCGGAACTGCGCGGCGCTCTCGAGCCCGAACGGGCGGACCCGGTACCAGTGCGGCGTGAGGAACCCGGGCACGACCTGCCCGCCGCGCCCATCGTCGAAGGGGATCGGCTGCCAACGGTCCGGGTCCACGATGCGCTCCGGGGAGTTCACCGGCCGGTACATCGTGTAGTCGGCGTACGCGGCGCCGTCGCCGCCCGCTTCGTCGCCGCGCTGGTTCGCGCCGTCGCGCCAGCGGGTCTCCAGCAGCGCGCGCGCGACGAGGTTCCCGAGGCCGGCGGGAGTGTTCGGGTCGAGCGAGCGCTCATCGGGATCGAAGCCGAGCCGGCGGAACTCCGCGGTCAAGTAGGCCGCCTGGTACGGGAGCTGGTCGAGCGCTGCGCGGTAGAGCGCATGGGCTGCGGCGACCTTGGCGTTCGCCTCCGTCCGCTCCTCCGCGGGCCGGCGCAGGTCGGCGCCGAAGACGGTGCCGACCGCCACCTCATCGAAGGCCGCCCAGGCGTCGAACATCGCCGTCACGGGGATGGCCATTTGACGCGAGAGGATCGTCGGCCGGGCGCCGATCCGCTCGACGTCCTGCGCGGCGGCCTCGAGCACGAGCGAGACGAGCTCGTACGCGAGCGACGGCGCGAAGTCCGCGGGGATGCGGCCATGGAGCTGCCGGTCATCGGGGGCGCCGTCGGCGCCGCGCGGGGCGCCTTGGGCCGCTCGCAGCGGGCCCGGCGCAGTGGACGGGTTCGAGGCGCAGGCGGCGAGGCCCAGCACAGCGAGCGAGAGGCTGCGGACTGACATACGGGCGTTGTATCGGATCGCACCCGCGCGGTCACGTAGGTGGACCGGCCCAGCCTGGGACGGCGGCGCGGCGGCTTCGGCGCCAGGGAACGGACGGTCGAAACGTCGAGGGACTGGGCGGGCTACGCTCTTCGGCCCAGTCCTCCCCCGCCATGTTCCCTCTCCGCCGCGGCACGCTCCTCGGCGCCCTCGCTCTGCTGGCGTGGGCGCTCGCGCTCGCGTGGCACATGTGGGACCGCGGCCCGGACCCTTGGATCGACTTCGGGCGCGAGCTGTACGTGCCGTGGCGGCTCACGGAGGGCGACGCGCTGCACCGCGACGTTTCGTGGTTCAACGGCCCGCTCTCGCCCTGGTGGAACGCGGCGTGGATGGCACTCTGCGGCGTGTCCTTCGACACGCTGCAGTGGGTCAACCTCGGCGTGGCGCTCGCGGCGTCGGCCCTGTTGTTCGGCCTCGTGCGCGCGGCGACCGACGGCTACGGCGCAGCGTTTGCACTCGCGCTGTTCTTCCCGATGTTCGCTTTCTCGCAGCAGAAGGCGATCGGCAACTACAGCTTCCTCGCGCCGTACTCGCACTGCATCGTGCACGGCTTCGTCCTGTCGCTGGTCACGCTGGCGCTGCTGCAGCGCGCCGCGCGCCGAACAGGGCTGAGCCTCTGGGCGCTCGCGGGCGTCGTGCTCGGCGGTGTCTTCCTCACCAAAGCCGAGGTCTTCGTCGCGGCGGCTGCCGCGACCGCTGCGGTCTTCGCGCTGCGGGCCCTGCGCCGCGAGCCATGGCTCGCACGCGCCGCAGCCTGCGGCGCGGGGAGCGCCGCTGCGCTCGCGGCCGCCTGGCTGGGCTTGCGGCAGTCGCTCTCGGCGCACGACGCCACCCTCGCGCTGCTCGGGACATGGCGCTACGCGCTCGACCCGGCGCTCTCCAGCCTGTCGTTCTACGACGAGATGCGCGGCACCGACGCGCCGCTCGCCAGCATCCTCGAGACGCTGCGTGTCATCGGCATCGCTGCCTGCCTCCTGCTCGCGCTCCTCGGGCTCGCGCGGCTCGCGCCCGAACAAGCGCGGGGCGCGCGGCGCACGCTCCTGCTCGGGGCCCTCGCCGCGACGGGCGCCGCGCTGGTGTTCGGCTTGCTCACGGAGCTGCCCGTCGAGCCGACCCTCCGCCCGCTCCCGCTCGCGCTCATGGCCCTCGCGTTCGTCGCCCTGCGGCGCACGTTGCGCGGCGAAGGCGCCGCGGAGCGCGAACGCGGCGTAGCCGCGCTCGTCTTCGCGGTGTTCTCGCTGTCCTTGACCGCGAAACTGGGCCTGCGCGTCACTGCGCGCGACTATGGCTTCGTGCTCGCCGCGCCGGGCGCCACGCTCGTCTTCGCGACGCTCCTGGCGGACCTGCCGCGCGCGCTCGGCGCGACGGCCCTGGGTCGAGCGCGGGTGCGCGCGACCCTGGGCGGCGCGCTGCTCGGGCTCGCGCTCGCGCACCTGCACGCCACGCACGTTCGGCTCGAGCGCCGCAGCATCACCGTCCTCGACGGCGGCGATCGCATCCGCGTGATGCCTTGGCGCGGCGACACATTGGCTCCGCTCCTGCGCGAGCTCGATCGCATCGTCCCTTACGACGGCACGTTGCTCGTCCTGCCGGAGGGGGTGATGGTGAACTACTGGCTGCGCCGACGCGCGCCGATCAGCGTCTACAACTTCATGCCGCCCGAGCTCTTGATGTTCGGCGAGGACAAGATCCTCGCCGACCTGGAGGCCCATCCGCCGGACGTCGTGTTGCTCGCGCACAAGGAGACCCCCGAGTACGGCGATCGGTTTTTCGGGCACGGCTACGGCGAGGCGCTCCTGGGCTGGGTCCAGTCGCACTATCGCGAGGTCACCCGCTTCGGCGCCGCGCCGCTGCTCTCGACGGAGTGGGGCGCTTCGATCCTGCTGCCGCGCGACCATCCCTGAGGCGCCCTTGACGTCACCTTCGCGTCGCGCTCGATTCGACCGAGGCTTGACCGACCCTTGACTGGCCCTGCGCCTACCCCGCCGACGAGGCTCTTCGGGGAGGACAGCGCATGGCTCGGATCCACTACGGCCTCGCAGGAGAAGGGCGCGGACACGCGGTTCGCGCGCGCACGCTGCTCGAAGAGCTGCAGGTCGCGCACACGGTGACGGTCCACGCACCAGGCGACGCCTACAGCTTCCTCGCGCCGCTCTACGCAGGGCACCGCCGCATCGAAGTCCGCGAGGTCCCGGGCTTGCGTTGGTCCTACGGGCGCCGCGGTCAAGTCGCCCTCGTCCGCTCGGCGCAGCGCAGCGCGGCCTACATCGGCGCGCTGTCGGGTTTGATCGAGCGCCTCCGGCGGGTCCTCGTCGATGAGCGCGCGGACCTCGTCGTGACGGACTTCGAACCCGCGCTCTCGCGCGCCGCGCGCCGCGCGGGTGTGCCGCTCGTCGCGGTGGACCACCAGGCGTTCCTCACGACGAGCGACCTGTCCGAGCTGCCGCTCGCGCT
>Ga0169931_10013117_pt1 | contig 11361 bp, 8 predicted proteins | sample Kivu_15m_20L_FD_129675 | JGI IMG/M metagenome (GOLD analysis project Ga0169931, IMG submission 129675) | Freshwater microbial communities from Lake Kivu, Western Province, Rwanda to study Microbial Dark Matter (Phase II) - Kivu_15m_20L... | ecosystem: Environmental > Aquatic > Freshwater > Lake ... | reverse complement strand
CGGCGGGCGGCGCCATACCGCCCGCGCAATACTGTTATGCGTGCCCCAAACTCACCGACACATCAGCACGGGAATTTCCGCATTCTCCAGCACATGGCGCGTCACGCCACCCAGGATCAATTGCCGCAGGCGGGAATGGCTATAGGCGCCCATGGAAAGCATATCGGCGCCGAAATCGCGCACCGCGCCCAAAAGCCCCGCCCCCACATCGCGGGTTTGCGGCTTGAAGGGCACAAGTTCCGCGTCAATCCCATGCCAGCGCAGATAAGCCTGAATACCCTCGGCCTTCGGGCCGCGGCGCTGATATTCATCTGCGCAAAGTATCCGCACCGCCTTGGCCTGATGCAGCCAGGGCAGCGCCGCCGCCACCGCCGCCGCGCTTTCCGCAGTGCCATTCCAGGCGATGCAAACACGTGTGCCGATCGCCGCCGGCGGCGTGCGCGGCGCAATCAGCACCGGCCGGCCGGAATCGAACAGGATGGCGTGCAACGCATCGCTGCTCGATACATCCTCACCCGCTTCAGGGTGCGGCACCACGGCCAAATCATAAAGCCGTGATTGCTGCGCGACGATGTCTTCCTCACGCCCCACCATGGATTCGAAGGACAATGTTGGCCCATCGGTTTTGGCGGCGGTATCGGGGTTATCGGCAAGTATCACGCCGCCCAGATTGGCGGTGAATTTCTGGAAAAGAGACTTCACGCGGTCCGCCCGTTCCCCGCTTTCGCGTTCGGTGGCGGCCATCATTTCTTCGATCATCGCGCCGGAAAGCCCTTCCCCGGCCAGCGGCGCGACATCGCGCGCATCCACGCGCACATGCAGGCAATGCACATGCGCACCCCAGATGCGCGCGGCGATCAGCGCGGTGCCGAGCGCAGATTCGCCCGCAGCGGTGCCGGTAAGCGGCAGCAATAAACGGCGATAGGCCATGGCCATGCCTCCTCGTGACTTTGGTTTTGTTTTACGTCGTCCCAGATATGGGATTGATTAGCACATATTTCAGCCCGCTGCGCCAAGGGCCTGGCGTGCCTCGCCCAGCGCATCGCCTGTCGCATCCAGCCTGAGCCAATCCATCACGCCGGGGTCCGCTTGCGCCGCGCGTTCCAACACCGCGATGGTCGCATCAGAGGCATCATCCCGCCGGGCCAGGATGCGTGATTTCAGGATTTCCATTGGCGCTTCAAGCCAAAAGCCTTGAAAGGGTACGCTCATGCGCGCCGCAATTTTAGCTGCCTTCTGCCGATGGCCCGCGTCCAGAAACATCGCATCCAGCGCCACCGCATGGCCTTGGCGCAGCGCGGCTTCCGCAATCATGAATAATTCTTCATGTATGGCGGTGCTGATGGCCTCGGTATAGGCCGCGCTTGGCAGGGGTTCTTCCGGTGCCAGGCCAAAATGGCGCTTGCGGAGTTCATCAGATCGCAGCAGCAGCGCGCCCGGCGCGGCGCCGAGTTCGGGTGCGAGGCCGCGCGCCAAGGTGGATTTGCCCGTGCCCTGCAACCCGCCCACGGCAATCAGCCGTGGCAGCGGTGGCGCCAGATAGTCAGCCGCCGCGCTGAGGAGCGACACCCCATCCCGCCCACGCGCGGCTTCCACATGCGCGCGCACCAGGGCGCGGAGCCCAAGCCAGAACGGCAAAAGCCCGAGCACCCCATAATCACCCGACCGCGCCAAATAGCGGTTGAATACGCGATTCGCCGCCGTACGCCCCGCCCGCCGGTCCAGATCCATCAATAGAAAGGCGAGGTCGTAGCCGGTATCAATCCGCGCCAGGGCTTCATCGAATTCCAGCGCGTCAAAGGGGGTGGGCTTGCTCTGCCACAAGCACAAATTCCCCAAATGCAGATCGCCATGACAGCGCAGGATGCGCCCTTCTGCCGCGCGGGCCGCCAGCATGGGCGCAGCACTTTCAAGCGCCGCCTGAAACTGCGCGGCCAAAGGTGCAAGGGTGGCCTCGGGCAGGCCCGCCGCGCGGGCCGCGCGCAGATTGCCGGCCAGCACCGCCACCATGGCCGCCGGCGCATCCGGCACCTCCACCCTGGGCGCTGCTTGATGCAGGGTGAAAACTGTATCGCCCAAAGCGTCCAATAGGGGGGGCGTCAACGCGCCACGCGCCGCCACCGCATCCAAAAAATCCCCGGCTGGGATCGGCGCCATCCGCAGCACCCATTCGACCGCTGCGCCATCGCCGCCTTCCCGCAAGCTGCCATCCGGGGCGCGGGTGATCGGCACCACATCACGGTAAATGCCTGGCGCGGCGGGTTGGTTCAACTCCAATTCCCGCCGGCAAAAATGCGCCCGCGCCGCCAGGGTGCTGAAATCCAGAAACCCCAAAGCGACGGCTTTTTTCATCTTCCAGGCGGCATCCCGCCCCACAAAAATAGCCGAAATATGGGTTTCAATCGGCGCGGCGCCGGCCAGCCCCGCCAGAAAGGTAGCTACTTCCGCCTGGTTCGGTGGAATGCCGGCGGCCAGCGTCACGGATAGAGGGTTTCCAGCCGCCACCCCGCGCCATCGCTGTGAAAGACGCGGCGCTCATGGAGCCGAAAGGGCATGTCCCGCCAGAACTCAATCCGCGCCGGCAGCACACGAAAGCCCGACCAGAAAGGCGGGCGCGGGATCTCACCCACCGCATATTTCAGCCCATATTCGGCCACGGCCTTTTCCAAGGCAAAGCGGCTTTCCAGCGGGTGCGATTGCTTGGACGCCCAAGCCCCAAGGCGCGATGTGCGCGCGCGGGAAGCATAATAGGCATCCGCCTCAGCATCCTGGACCTGTTCCACACGCCCCTCCACCCGGATGCTGCGCTGCAGCGTTTTCCAATGAAAACAGAGTGCTGCAAAAGGGTTGGCAGCCAATTCGCCGCCCTTGCGGCTTTCCAGATTGGTGTAGAAAACAAAGCCGCGCGCATCCACGCCCTTCAGCAGCACCATCCGCGCCGATGGCCTGCCATCCGCCGTGGCAGTGGCCAGACACACCGCATTGGGGTCATTGATCTCGCCCTTGGTGGCCTCCGCCATCCAATCCTGAAACAGGGCATAGGGGTCTTCGGTGGTCGTCGTGGTGCTGTCCATTGGATTCTCCTTGTCATGCCCTGTATCGGGACGCTTTGCGAAAGGACAAGGCCCTTGCCCGCCATTCGGCGCCATGGCAGACCGCGCGAACCCTTTTCAGCCGGATGGTCCCGCTACCAATGAACGACACCGATCCAGCCCCGAACATCCCCAAAGGCACCCTGATGGCCGGCAAGCGCGGCCTGATCATGGGCGTCGCGAATGATCGTTCCATCGCCTGGGGCATTGCGCAGGCGATTGCCGCCCAGGGTGGCGAAGTGGCCTTCACCTATCAGGGAGAAGCGCTGGAAAAGCGCGTGCGCCCATTGGCGGAAAGCCTGGGGTCAAGCCTGGTGCTGCCCTGCGATGTGGCGGAAGATGCCAGCATGGATGCTGCCTTTGGCGCGGTAGAACAGGCCTGGGGCGGGATGGATTTTCTGGTCCATGCCATTGGTTTTGCCGATAAGCAGTTTTTGCGCGGGCGCTATCTGGACACGCCGCGCGATGCCTTTCTGCAGGCCATGGATATTTCCTGCTATTCCTTCGTGGCCGTTGGCCGGCGCGCCGCCGCGCTGATGAAGCCGGGCGGGTCGCAGCTGACCCTTTCCTACCTGGGCGCTGAGCGTGTGACGCCGCATTACAATGTGATGGGCGTTGCCAAGGCCGCGCTTGAAGCCAGCGTGCGCTACATGGCCACCGATTTGGGGGAGGCAGGCATCCGCGTAAATGCCATCAGTGCCGGCCCGATCAAGACACTTGCTGCCAGTGGGATTGGCGATTTCCGCTATATCCTGAAATGGAACCAATATAATTCGCCGCTACGGCGCAATGTGACGATTGAAGAAGTGGGCGGTGCGGGCTTGTATCTGCTGTCTGATCTTTCCGCCGGCGTCACAGGCGAAGTGCATCATGTGGATAGCGGCTATCATATTGTCGGCATGAAGAACCCCGACGCGCCGGATATTTCCACGGTTTGATTTACGCGTGTTGAAAAAGAAAGCGCGGCCCAACAGTCAGGGCCGCGCTTCTTTTTTTTGCGTCGCAGATCAGGCCGCTTGCAAACGCTCGATCAGCGATTGCGTGGCACCACGCAGCTGCACCGCCTCATCCGCCAGGGATTTGGTGGCGCTATTGATGGTGCCAATCGCCTTGCCGGTATCCTCGGTCATGGTGGAAACGCGACCAATGGACCCTTCCAGCGCACCAACGCTGGAAGCGGCAGAACGCAGGCTTGAGGCGATTTCCGCCGTAGTGGCGGATTGTTCTTCCACCGCAGCGGCAATGGCGCCGTTTTCGTTATTGAGCTGGCTGATGCGGCCAACGATTTCGCGGATCACCGCAACCACATCCGAGATGATGGATTGCATGGCGCTGATTTCGCCCTGAATCCCCTCGGTCGCCTTGGCTGATTGGGCCGCCAGGTTCTTCACTTCCGAGGCCACCACGGCAAAGCCCTTGCCGGCGTCACCCGCGCGGGCCGATTCGATGGTGGCATTCAGCGCCAACAGATTGGTCTGCGCCGCAATGGGCCCGATAAGCCCGGTCACGTCATTGATCCTGACCGATGCCGCATTCAACCCATCAATCAAGGAAGTCACGCGATCCGCCTCATCAGCGGCGCTGCGTGCCGTCTGCGCCACGGCATTCACGCGGGCCGAGACTTCAGAAATGGCAACAGTAAGCTGCTCTGCTGCGGCAGAGACGCTTTGGATGCCGTTATTGGCTTCCGTGCCTTCATGCGCCGCCGTGCGTGCCTGATTAAGCGCAGTATCGGTCGTGCTGGCAACCTTGCCACCTTCCGCCACCAGCTTGGTTGAGTTGTCAGACAGCGCCGAGACGGATTGGCCGATGGCCTTTTCCAGGTCATTGGCAATTTCCTGGATGGCGGCACGGCGCGCAGCTTCCAATTCCGCGCCGCGCTTGGCTTCCGTCTCACGCAGTTTCGCTGTTTCGACCAAACCATCGCGGAAGATGGTCGTAGCGCGGCTCATGTCGCCAATTTCATCAACGCGGCTGACATGCGGGATGGCAACACCCAGATTCCCCTTTGCAAGCTTGTCCATGGAACCGGAAAGCTCATCAAGAGGCTTCGAGATACGCAGCACCAGCAGCCAGGCAGCGGCAGCAGAAACCGCCAGAATCATCGCTACCGCGATACCCAGGATGGAGCGCCAATAGGCAACCCGATCTTCCGCGGCACGAATGCTGGACGCCAGCCGTTCTTCAAGCGCCACATAGAATTGGTCAATCGGGCCCATGATATCGGCCTTGAAGCGGTGGTAATCCGCGCCATGCATCAGATCACGCGCCATGGCAAAATCCGGATCACGGCGGACAGTGAACTTGCCCTCGGAATCCGCAAAAATCCCCTTGGCGGCATTGATCGCGACCCCTTCAAGCTGGATCAGCGCGTCGGAGTTCTGTTGCGCCTGACGCAAAAGCGCGAATTCCGCGTCCGAGAAGCCGGCTTCGCGCATCATCTGCTGCAACGGGGTACGCGCGCCATCCGGGCGCGGCGCACGGCCAGTGGCAGCGACGAAATCCCAATAGATGCGGTTATAATCCACCGGGCGCGGCTTTTCGCCATTGCGAATGGCGATGACCGAAAGGAATTGTTCTTCCCATTTCGGATCGCCTGTCACCACATAGGTGCGCGCATTGCGCGTAATGTCATCCGATGACTGACGCAGTTCATCGGCAAGACGATAGGAAAGATGCTGGTTCTGATAGGCACTGCGCGCATCACTGAAAGCATTCTGCATCATCAGGAAGGACAGCAAGGCCAAGCCCGAAGCAGCCGCCAAGGCAAGGCTCATGATAATGGCCAAAGGCCGAATTCGTAACATTTGGGTCTCCTGGTCCCCGTCGCGTTTCCAAAAGCCATCCCTTCGCTCCATAGGGGCCTTCAGGTTCGGTCTGTGCGAAGCAGATCAACCCAATAAGGGGCAGGGACAGCCCTGCCTTTCGCCCACTCAGGAGAAAATCGAACGACAAGTGCAAGATATTCGACCTTGGTGAAGGAGTCCTGAAAGCGCGCACGCAAATCTTTGAGTAATGTTGTGGCCAGAATGGCAAGAAATACGGCAATCCCTGATATTTCATGAAATCGGCTGTAACCCCTTCACGCATGTGATCGAAAAGCGCGCGTTCTTCCTCACGGCATATTCACCAATGACGCGTAGGCTCTCGAAAGTAATCATGTTCATTCTGATACGGAACAGCCTATGTCCCCCATTGCCCCCGCGCCTTTAGCAAAACGGTCATTTGGTAGCCTTGGCCTTGTCGCCGCGCTTACTGCCTTGGGAACCGCTGGCATCATCTATGGCCTGCCGCAAAGCTTGCCAGCGCCCCCCGCTGATCCGCGCCTGCCCATGCTGGCGCGCAGCCTGGAGATCGCCGAACGCGCCACACAGCTTTCCGGCGCTGTGCCCGCCATATTGCTGGCACGATCAGATGTGGAATTAGTGGATGCAGGGCGCCGGGCGCGTCAGGCAGAAGAACGCCTGAATGCGCTGCTCCGCGGCAATGCGCAGATTCCAGCCTCTGTCCAAACCGCCAGCACCAGCCTTGCCACCTCCCTCCGCCAGCTTGGCGCCGCACTTGAAGCCGAACAGAAAGCGCGGCAGGAAGCAGCACGCCAAATTGCGGCACTTGGTGCCACGCATCATGTGTTTCGTGCGGCATTGTTTCCGGCCATAGATGAAGTGGGCGAGGAAATCAGGCGCGCCATGAACACGCCGCCTGCGGCACGCGGTCAGCCGCCCAGGCCGCGCGGCCTGCTCGCCAATAATGAGATCCCCCGCCAGGCGGCATTGCTGCGCGCACGCAGCGCGGCTGAGGAACTTTTCGGTATCGCCAATCGTGTTGGCGCAACGCGCGACGATGCGGCGCATCAAGCGCTGATCACCGCGCAGAATAATGCCCTTGTCACGCTGCGCTCCGCCATCACCGCGCTTGGTAATGCCCCGCGTTACCAGGCTCTCCGCGACGCAGCTATCGCCCTGCAACGCGCGCATGAAGCGCTGGAGGCACCCTCCGCAAGGCGCATCGGTGAAATCGCCTCTGGTCAGGAAGTCGCCACTGCCGCCGCCAAGCTGCAAGAATCTGGTACGCTTTTTCAAGCGAGCATCGGCCCGCCGCTCAGCGCCGCCGCCGAGGAAGCCCGGCGTGCCCGCCCCGCCCAGCCCCAACGCCTACCGGCACAGATTCTGCCAATGATTCTTGGGGCGCTTGCGCTCGCCCTGGCCGCACTCACCGCCTTTATCACGCGCCGGCAAGCGCCTGGCGCTGCGGAAAAGCGGCCCGATACCGCCATCCTTGCCGCGCTGCGTGCTGATCTTATCAGCGCCCAAGTCGCGCGGGATGAGGCCAAGGCGGCGCTGGCGCGGCTGGAAGCAGACCACGCTGCGCTGCGCACCGAAGCAGCCCATATGTTGGACGCGGATATCACGCCCCGGCTGCAAAGCCTGGCACAAGACGCGGCCACCAGCCGTACGACACTGACCGGGCTGACAGAAGCGCAGGCCACCATGCAGCACGCCACCACCGGGATTGGCGCCAGCGCCGAACGCGCGCGGGAGGAAACCGGCAAGGTCGCGGCAGCGGCAGAAGAATTGACCGCGACTGTTGCATCCGTTTCCGAACAAATCCGCACCTCGGCCAGGATCGCGGCACAAGCCGTAACCGATGCCGGCCGCACCGACGCCATTGTGCAGGGCCTATCCGGGGCGGCCGAGAAGATCGGCGATGTGGTGAAACTGATCACCGCCATTGCCGGCCAGACCAATTTGCTGGCGCTGAATGCCACCATCGAAGCCGCCCGCGCGGGTGAAGCCGGCAAGGGCTTTGCAGTGGTGGCTTCCGAGGTGAAGGCACTCGCGACCCAAACCGCCAAGGCGACCGAGGAGATTTCCCGCCGGGTGCAGGCCATCCGCGGCACCTCCACCGAAGCGGTCGTCGCAATCCAAGGCATTGCCGAGGTTGTCCAGCGCATTGACGGCATCGCCGCCGAAGCCGCCCGCGCCATTAAACAGCAAGGCGCGGCGACGCGGGAAATCGCCCAGGGTATCGCCGCCGCAGCCGAGGGCACCACGGCGGTTGCCGGTGCGGTCGCCCAGGTGCGGGACGGCATGGAAGCCGCTGGCGCGCCGGTGGGCGCTCTCGATACGCAGTATGACGCGATGGCACAGCAGAGCGCGGCGCTGCAGCAGAAAGTGGTCTCTCTCTCAGCCCGGCTGCGCGCGGCCTGAGGCAAGGCATCGCGCAGTGCTTGTCGCGCGGCGGGGGGCAGGATAGACCCCTGCCCCATGTCGCATAACAGCTTCGGCCATCTTTTCCGCGTCACCACCTGGGGCGAAAGCCACGGGCCGGCGATTGGCTGCGTGGTGGATGGCGCGCCGCCGCGCATGACGCTTTCGGAAGCCGATATCCAGCCCTTCCTGGATCGGCGCCGGCCGGGACAGTCCAAATTCGTCACACAGCGCCAGGAAGCGGATCAGGTGCGGATTCTCTCTGGCGTATTTGAAGGCCAGACCACCGGCACGCCCATTGCGCTGATGATCGAAAATACCGACCAGCGCAGCAAGGATTACGGGGAAATCAAGGATCGCTTTCGCCCCGGCCATGCCGATATTGCCTATGAATTGAAATACGGCATCCGCGACTATCGTGGCGGTGGGCGTTCCAGCGCGCGGGAAACCGCCATGCGGGTTGCGGCCGGCGCCATTGCGCGCAAGGTGCTGGGCGATGGCGTGCGGATCAGGGGCGCCCTGGTCGCCATGGGCGGCGATGCGGTGGACGGCGCCAATTGGGATTGGGCGGCGGTGGATGAAAATGATTTTTTCTGCCCGGACCGCGCCGCTGCCGCGCGCTGGGAAGAACAGCTTTTGGCGCTCCGCAAATCCGGGAATTCAGTCGGCGCCGTGATTGAAGTGGTGGCCGAAGGCGTGCCCCCCGGCCTGGGCGCGCCCATTTACGGCAAGCTTGATGCTGATCTGGCCGGGGCGCTGATGGGCATCAATGCCGTGAAGGGCGTTGAAATTGGCGATGGCTTCGCCGCCGCTGGCCTGACCGGCACAGCCAATGCAGATGAAATGCGCATGGGCGAAGGCGGCTTGGTTGCCTTCCAGGCCAATCACGCTGGCGGCGTTTTGGGCGGCATCAGCACGGGCCAGCCGATTGTGGCGCGGTTTGCAGTGAAACCCACCAGTTCGATCCTGGAACCTCGGCTTGGGGTGGATCGCTTCGGCCAGGATGTGGAGATTATTACCAAGGGCCGTCACGACCCCTGCGTTGGCATCCGGGCCGTGCCGGTTGGGGAGGCGATGATGGCGCTAGTGCTGGCCGATCACTTGCTGCGGCACCGCGCGCAGAATCCGGATGCGCCAAGCGCGGCGCGTCTGCCGCGGAATTAATTGGCGTTTCACCCGCCGCAATCCCGCCACACCCGCCATGGCGCCGCCGTAAAAGTCCTGAAAATACCTTGCCTTCGTCGCAAGGCCGCCTTGACGGCGGGGGCATATATCCATGCGCACGGTTCAAACATAAGGAGGACAAGATGCGCTACATGATGAAGACCTCACTTCTTGCCACCGGCCTTGCTTTCGCGCTGACGGGCGCGGCCCTTGCCCAAGGGGCGGCTACCAGCACCGCCCCGGCCCAGGGCAGCCGCCCCGCCGCACAGGCGCCGGCCGCCGCCAAACCCGGTAACGCCACGAATGGCCAGGTGCGTGGCCATCAGGGCAATGAACGGGTCCGCGCGGTAACCCCGGCAGCACCTGCGGCTGGCGCAGCCCGCTAACGCAATAGCCCCTCTGCCGGGCAGACGCGCCCCGCCCGCCAGCCGGAACGAAGGCCCGCCCCAAAGGCGGGTCTTTTCCTTCCTGCCCTGACCGGGCCCGTAAAGATTGACGTTTCGCAAGGCCCGGACGCACATTCCCCCCATATCAAGACCGAAACAGGGGGAGGACCCAGGCATGGCTGATGAATTGATCGCGCTGAAACCCGGAATCGTCGCCAAGGCGCGTGTGACGGAAGCTGAGCGCGCGGCCATGTATGACGCAGCATCGAAGGATCCCGAAGCCTTCTGGCGCGATGAAGCCAAGCGCATTGCCTGGATGACGGCGCCGACGAAAATCAAGAACACCGATTTCAACGGCAATGTTTCGATCAAGTGGTTTGAAGACGGGGTGCTGAATGCCTCGGTCTCCTGTCTTGATCGGCATTTGGCGACACGCGGCGATCAGGTGGCTATTCTGTGGGAAGGCGATGATCCGGCTGCGGATGCCAAAATCACCTATCGCGATTTGCATGTGCGGGTCTGCAAATTGGCCAATGCCATGCGGAAGCTTGGCGTGAAAAAAGGCGACCGCGTTTGCATCTATCTGCCAATGATCGTGGAAGCAGCGGTCGCCATGCTGGCCTGCGCGCGCGTTGGGGCCGTTCATTCCATCGTCTTTGGTGGGTTTTCACCCGATAGCCTCGCATCCCGCATTCAGGATTCCGAATGCGTCATGCTGATCACCGCTGATGAAGGCCGGCGCGGTGGCCGCCGCGTGCCGCTGAAGGTCAATGCGGATGAGGCGCTGCTGACCTGCCCTTCCATCAAGCACGTGATTGTCGCGCGCAATACCGGCGGCAATGTTGAGATGATGTCCGGCCGCGATCATTGGTGGGACGCGATCACGGCTGGCCAGCCCGAGACTTGCGAACCCGAGCCGATGGGCGCGGAAGACCCGCTTTTCATTCTTTATACCTCAGGCAGCACGGGCAAGCCGAAGGGCGTTTTGCACACTACCGGCGGCTATATGGTTTGGGCTTCCTATACGCATGAAAAGGTTTTCGATTACCGCGATGGTGAGATCTATTGGTGCACCGCCGATGTCGGCTGGGTGACCGGGCATAGCTATATTGTCTATGGGCCGCTCGCGAATGGCGCGACCACGCTGATGTTTGAAGGCGTGCCGAGCTGGCCCGATTCCGGGCGCTTCTGGCAGGTGGTGGCGAAGCACAAGGTGAATATTTTCTACACGGCGCCGACCGCGATCCGCGCCCTGATGCGCGATGGCGAAGGCCCCGTGCAAAAGCATGATCGTTCCAGCCTGCGGATTCTGGGTAGCGTGGGTGAGCCGATCAATCCCGAAGCCTGGCTTTGGTATTATCGCGTGGTAGGCGATTCCCGCTGCCCGATTGTGGATACCTGGTGGCAGACGGAAACCGGCGGCATTTTGATCTCGCCGCTGCCAGGCGCGGTCGCGCAGAAGCCGGGTTCCGCCACCTTGCCGCTGCCGGGCGTGAAGCCTGCTTTGGT
>Ga0169931_10013115_pt1 | contig 11365 bp, 7 predicted proteins | sample Kivu_15m_20L_FD_129675 | JGI IMG/M metagenome (GOLD analysis project Ga0169931, IMG submission 129675) | Freshwater microbial communities from Lake Kivu, Western Province, Rwanda to study Microbial Dark Matter (Phase II) - Kivu_15m_20L... | ecosystem: Environmental > Aquatic > Freshwater > Lake ... | reverse complement strand
GTCCGCTGTGCAGCTGCAGCGCGATGATGCCGCTCCGGGCGCCCTTGGGATCTTCGATGCGAAAGCACGTCTCGCCATCGAGTGCCGCCATGATCGTGTCGCCAACGGCAACGATTTCGTAGGTGTGCCAGGTGTCGTTGCCCGTTGCAGAGGGCGGGCCGTCGGTGAACAGCCAGCCGCGGCCATGCTCGTCATAGACATCGCACCAGAACATGCCGTTCGGGCCACCCACGTCGGCCTGATAGCCCTTGACCGAGGTGTGTCCCTTTTCGTCCACGGGTTCGCTGCGGAACTGAATGCCGCTGTTTTGACCGTGTCGGGTCGACAGCTTGACCTCGACCACCAGGCGAAAATCCGAGAGCGGGACGCTGTGGACAAGAAACGCGTTGTCGGCCAGCTGGTCCTTGATGGTGCCGATCAGCGCTCCGTCCTCGACCCGCCACAACCTGGGATCACCCTTCCACCCGTTGAGCGTCTTGCCGTCGAACAGCACAGGGGCGGCGGGTGCCGGTTTGGGCGCGGCTTCCGCTGTGGCGGCCATCCCCAGGCCAAGGGCCAGAAACAAAATGCTGCGGCTTCGTGGCTTCGACATCGATCAAACCTTTAGCTCAGGGTTGGCAGGGCTTTCGAGCGTTCCTCGCTCGACTGGATATATCCACCGTGGACGATCTCAGGCATCGCGTCCATGAGGGCCATCTCCCGCGAGTTGAGAAATATATCCCGATTCGGCCGAGCCCGTGATCGACCGCATACCTCACGCAAATTTTACAAGGACTTCAACGGGTTGAGTCGCCTCCCGGGATGGGTCCCTCGGCCCGTTGGCAGCGCCGCCTGGTGCTCGGGATTGCAAAGAGTTACCTCCGCAATCGGCCCGTTATCTAATGTAAACGATTACATCCGTCGATCGGCGGACGATGTCCCTGCACCTCCCGTCGAGACGATGACGATTGCTGAAAGGACCTTGGCCCTGCCGACATTCAACTGGGTCCGCAATTGTCTGATGGGCGGACCAGAAACCTTGGGTTTCAAGGGATTGCCTTCAAAAAATCAATCTGTTAGAAGCGCTGGCTCGGGTTAATTCCCGAATGGCGCGCCTTCCGTACGCCCGTTCGACCAGCACCACGGAGTCTCGTTTATGTCGATTCACAAGGTCCCGACTGCACACCGATTTCCTCGTCGCCGAGGAGCCTTCGCCTCATCATCGTTGCCACTGCTTGTGGCCGCTGGCCTCGTCGCTGGTTTCAGCACGGGTTGCAGTGACACGCTTTCCGATGACGGGTTTGGCGGTGTCGATCTGCAACCGTTCTTCTTCGACACGGCCTCGGGCACGGTCCCGGGGAATTACGGCTCTTTCTTGGGTTACCACGATGCTGTGATCTCGTCGTACTACAACTTCGGTACAGTTGCGGTGCAACAGCGAATCGCATCACCGCTGCAGCAAGAGGAATACGGCATTTCGGCAATCTCCACGCCAGCCACGGCGTATCTGAATCCGATGTACTTCTTCTTTGATTCGGACGGCAATCCGATGTTCTCCGCGCCCGTTCGCGAGATGAAGACGGGCCAGTTCACCATGCGTGGTGGCGAAGGTGTTCGAAATCCGAACCCCGCAGCCGACGCCAAGCGAGAGGTCGCGTATCCGTTGCGCAAGCGCAACTTCCTCATGGATCCAGTTCGCCAAAGCGCCGACTACCAGCGTCCCATCGTGGACACAATCTACGAGGACGCGCGCGTCACCCCGTACTCACAATGGCGCTACTCGGGACTGTGGGAGATCATCAAGGTCAAGGCACCATCGGGATACAAGCCCGATTCAATCAAGAGCTGGAAGACGCTTCAGCACGGTGTCGACTCGGGTGAATTCGAGCTCCAGGGAACGACGATGGGCATTGACTGTCCGCTCATTGACTCCCGCACGACGGTCACTCCGCGTGTCACCGTCTACAAGAACGGTGAGCCACGCATCCCACAGCCTTTGATGGAGGTGTGGTACCGCAAGAAGCTGATCGACTGCTTCATGGTGCACGGATGGGAGAGCCTTGGGCGCACCAAGATGAGCAAGAACCTGGACGGCAACGACGCGTTCGAGCTTTACAAGTGGAATCAGGACACCTCGCGCGTCGCCACCTTTGACGTCGACGCGAAAATCACGGGCATCGGTGCCTCCGAGCGTCGACAGGTTGTTGCCCCGGTCGGCCGAGTGTTTGCTCCGACGATTCCTGGCGAGGCCAAGCCTCTCGTCCTGCTCAACACCGTCACCGTCACGACGGGCGCCATGCCGCGTCGAGCGAAGAGCGATCCGCCGGGATATCGTCCGCTGCGCTGGCTTTGGGCCATCCAGGTGGAAAACCTGCCCGAGGTGAACCTGAATTTCGACAAGCGGTGGTTCGCCGACGAGAACACCAACAAGACGGTTCCATTGACCAACATCCAGACTGTTGATCGATCGCAGCTGCGGCCGCTGCTTTATCCCATCACCCGCCTCGGCGCGACGAACGATGAATCGATCGTCTTGAACTTTCCGATCTCGGGCCAGCGGGTGGCGAACTGCGAAAACGTGATCGAGGAGAGCAAGAAGGGAAATCTCCTGCCTGAGTCAGAAGACCCTTGTCGGATCACGGGACAGGTTTGTCCGATCTATCAGAAGAGCCTTCAGTCCAGCAGTTTCTGCGAAACCAAGAAGGTGCTTCTCGGCGAGTACTGCGCCGACACCGTTGCAGATTGTTACGGGCGGGTGGATGGGACTCGAACCAGCGACGCCTATACAAAAGAACAGTTGGGTGCCTTTCCCCCCGGAGAGCAACCTGATAAGAAGCGTCAAGTGGTACCGGCGTATCGCGGTGATTTGGTCGAGGAATGGTTCTTCTTGGGCAAGGCGCCCCCACCCGACTGTGGTTCGGAGGATGACGTGGCACAGACACGGGGTATCGATCCGAGGTCCCTGCACTTGAAGCTCTGCTACAAGGACAAAGTCGGCCTTCTCGACGAGTTGAAGAGCCGCGTGCCCGCTGAATGGCTCACGAGGCGCAGCTTCAAGTCGTTCATCTCGGTACCCGACGCCGCAGGCGCCGCCGAGACCTACGGATGTTTGAAGGATCAGCGAGGCCTTGGGCACTGCTACATTCGGTGCAACGGGGGGGACTCCAACGCGCTTCAGGGACAGCTGACCAAGATCGACATCGAGCTGCCAAACGGCCAGAAAAAATCGTATCCGGCCTACCTGGATAGCCGCTGCGGCGGCGAGAGAGCGCCAGGGTTCCGTTGTCTGCCGATAACCAGCAACCTCGACGAGCGCGGTGGTCGATTCTGCCTGCGAGACTGCGACCAGACGATTCCGATCGCGGAAGCCGACGCGATGTGTTCGACGTTCACGGAAGTGTACTACACGGACCGCGAGAACGTTCCCAAAGAGCAGAACAATGACGAGTACAAGCCGTCGAACCTGGCTGGCCCACCGGGAAGCACCAAGTGCCTCCAGATCACGCCGCAGGGTGATAGCCGTGCGTTTGATGCCTGCATTCGCGATGTGGCTTTCGAGCCGCGGTAAGTTTTTCTAGACGAAATCTCGGCCGGAGCTGAATTCCAATGAAGCAACAAACTAAATTCTTCCTCGCTACCGCGGCCTTTACCGTGGTGGCATCCAATGCATCCCTGGCGAGCGCGGCGATCCCACCTGCGGTGCTGAAAAATTTGCAGTGTACGGACGAGAAGACCGTCGATTGCATCAAGGACGGCATTTTCGTGATGAAGGGTGGTCCCGAGCTCGCTGGCCTGACCGGCGCCGGTACCGTGACCTACGGCCTGGATCCGAATCCGATAATCAATACGCCGTCGCCTCCGCTCAAAGAACCTGGTTACTATTGTGGCAAGGGCTCGAATAACGGTGACGCACTTTTCCGATGGGATTGCCGACTCGACTACGACAAGGTGATCGATCGATTCATGACCATCCTCAAGGCTGCAGGATGGACCGTGGACAGCAAGCAGTGGGATCAGGTGGCGGTCTTCGGGGTTGATATCGAGGAAGCGGGAACCTTCGGTGGTCGCGGTCTCAATCCCATGAATTTTTACCGCGTACCGTCGGTCGGGACCGATCACCGCGGCACCGCCGTGGAAAGCCCCACCCAGCGCGGCGCAAACGAAATCGACGGCATCGGAAAACCGCTGCTGCCGCGAAATCCCAACTTTCCGTTCCTCGGCTACACCGTCGGCGGCAGCACATCCGACTTTGGCGTCATACCGACCAATACCGGTGCGTGGTTTCCGGAAGACGAGGATGTCCTTCCCATGGGACTCGAGTACTGGCCGGCTCCGAATCCCGCCGGCACATTCCTTGGATCGCGCTATCGCCAGTGCAGCCCTTCATCGATGTGCAACGCCTACCTGAACGGCTTTCAGACACTGGCTCAGGCTGTGTCGCAAATGTACGGACCCTTCGTGTCCCCGGAGCCGGATCTGGATCAAGCGGGAGGGGCCTGGTTGGCAGTGCCGACCCTTGATAGGTCCGAGTGCGCCGCAAAAGACGACGGCAGCGGCGGCATTCGTATTCCATGGGCGATAGCCTGCAAAGGGGCTCAGCCGCAGGGCGCGGTCACGACGCTGCCGGCTGTTGGAGATGCGGGACCAACGAACGTTTATCCGCCTCCCGCAGCGGTTGAGTGTAATGGGTTGGTTCCGGTCGCAAACCCGATGTACGCGGTCGAGGCAGGAAAGAAGGTCGTCAACCTCGGACAGGGGTCCGGAACGCGTGCGCATGGGATCAAGGATGGGAAACCAGCTACACCGATCGGAGTCCCCGACCTGTTTGAGCCGTCGCTTTCCGTGTGTCCGTCGAACAAGAAAAACATCGCCACGGCGATGAGGGCCCCTTCGGCGCAATACAATGCGACGACCTTGCAGTTTCACTGTCCGACGAAGGCATTCGTCGTCGAATGGTGGGATCCGATTCCGCCTGGCACCTTAGAACCTGATAAACAAAAATTCGAGAAGTTCCCCAAGCTGTGCACCGGCGCGGCTGCAGGCGCGTCGTTCTACCGAATCGAACCTCGCTTCTGGAATTCCATGCTGGACATGGACGGCTCTCTGATGGGCTCCGGATCGAACTGGATCGAAAACGCCAACAGAACCGCGAGCAACACCGTGCCAGCAGCGAACTGGACGGGCTCTCCGCCTTATCGCGGACGAAGCTTGTCGACCTTCCACCCTGCTGAACTTTGGCTGATGGGCCTGATTCCCTATCAGGATGCGGCGAATCCGCTCAACGCCATTCCCTCCATCCGGGCCTACAATTTCGTCTTTGACGACTTGATTGGCGAAACGGTCAGGGAGCCCGGGAAATTCAATTCCGAGGCGGGACCGAGAATGGGGTTGCCCAAGGAGGGCTTGACGCAGGGCGCTCAACCGATGCGTGCGGTTGCCACTGGTAAATCGTGGCCCTTCACTTTCGAGCAGCTCCTGAAGAAGGCTCCGGTCCGCAGTCCGACCCATGAGATGGATAACCACACGCTCCGCGTGCCATGGATCGTGGTGACCAAGCCCGAAGAGCGATATCCGCGAGATAACTATCCCGATTGTGAAAAGAAGCTGCGTGAGTGCGCGGTGGATCCGACCATGCACGCGGGCGATCCCGACTGTGATCTCGTCAGGCAGAAAAATAAGATGCCGCTCACGACCGCCCAGGTGGCAGAGGGCAAAACGGCAAATCTCCCCGAAGGTTGCCTCGCACCGCCTGAAGCGCTCGACAAGATCAACAATCGCCACATCGATTACATGGTGCGCTGGCGCAAGAGCTGGCAGGCGTACTGGTACATGTTGACCAGCTACCGAGGTCGAATGGTGTCGGACTTCGAGGCCGTCAACGACGACTCTGCCTACTGGGAGTTCATGCAGAAGATAGATGACCAGAGATACTTCCAACCCGAAGGCGGACTGGCCTCGGTCGTTTCTGGCCCTCACGACGACATCGATACGGCGGCCATCACGAGCTTCGCAAACGTCGCAACCCCGGGCGCTGCAGGCAAGCTTCGTTACGCCAACATCCCCAATCGTCCGGCGCTGTTGATCCGCGGCGACCAGAAGGTTCAAGGCGCAAACAATGTCTTGCTGATCCGCATGATGGTCCCGAAGAGCGTCAAGGTTGGCAGCGTTGCAAAGCTTGAGCTCGACAACGGACCCACCATCACGATTCCGTCCGAGATTCCGGCAATGGAACTCCGTGGCATCAAGGGCCTGGTCAACGACGGTCAGTTCCATACCTACTCCGTCGAGCTCGGCGAGTCGGGTAAGGTTCCAGACTTCGGCAAGGCGGACTACACCGGCTTCTCTTTCTCGCCCTCGAATAATCCGACCTCCGCCGACTGCAATCCAGAGGATCTCGACAACGCGGATTGCATCAAGATCGACTACATCCGTTTCACCAACGTCGTTGATCCCAAGGAGATCAAGGACGAGGATCGCACCTGCACGAATCAGCTCAAGCCCGACGGATGGATCGGCGGTGAGGACAACTGTCCCGACCTCTACAATCCGGACCAGCTTGACGCTGATCGCAATGGTCGTGGCGACGCCTGTGAAGACGCCGACCAGGACTCGATACCAGACGGTTGCGACAACTGTCCCTCCTTGACGAATGCGCGACAGAGCGATGAAAACGGGGACGGCATTGGCGATTTGTGTGACGAAACCTACGGCAGCGGCTGCTTCTTGACTCCCGACGCTGTCGGCGGACGCCCCTCTGCCAACCCGACCGGCAACCGTTCTTCACTGGCGTTGCTCGGCCTGTTCGTCGCAGGTGCCTTCGTCTTGTTGCGCCGTCGTCGGCGCTAGGCTCACCAACCTGAAGCACCAGGGATGCCAGCCATCGTCGCCACGCGCGACGGGCTGGCGTTCTTATTTTCTGGCGTCGACGCTCGCCTTATCGTCTCGGCGCACGACGGGCGGGCATTCTCGTCTCAACCCGTTCCATCGCCTCGTTGGCGGGAACCCCCTCGGCCCGCAGCCGCAGGAGCTCCGCCAACATCCGGTCCTCGTCGAGCCTGGCGAAGTCGTCCGCCTGCTTCGATAGCCACAGGTCGGTTTGCCGGACATGTTCTTCCAGCTCAAGCGCCACCTTGAGTCTCTTGGCTGCCCGTCGCTCCTGCGCCTTGCGGACCATCGACTCGGCCAGGTGCCGCTGCGCCTGGACCTTCATTCGCGCCTCGGCTTCGCGGCGCTGCCCCTCGCTGGGTTTGAAACCAGCTTCGCACCGGGCACACTCACAATCGCGTGCATGCGTCTGACCATCCGCTTCCAGTCTGGGGAAGCTGAACTGTCGCAGTAAGGCCTGTCTCGCCATGTTTCCAGCCCTCCTTTCGGAAACCATCGGCGGGAGTCCGCCGACGCTGAACCCACGTTCAGAGAATAGCGCATCTGTTCAGTGGTGGTCAACGATTTCTTGACAACAGAGAACACGCGGACTTTATAGAGCATGTCCCATGCGCATCGAAGCCGTCGATTTGTTCTATCTGTCCATGCCCGAGGTTCTCGACATCGGTGACGGCAGCCAGGATGCCCTCGTCGTGCGGGTCAGGGCCGGTGGTTTTGAAGGCTGGGGGGGAATGTGAGGCGGCGCCCTTGCCGACGATCGCGAGCTGGTGTTGTCCGATGTCCCACAGCGCCTGTAAGCCCGTCTCTTCATCCGTGGTGGGTCAACGCCTTGAAGCCGTCGCGGATATCCGCGCAATCCACGAGCACGTGCTCGCAAATTCTTTCGACCTCCTGCAGACCGATCACACCTTGTCCGGCATCGACATGGCGCTCTGGGATCTGCTGGGCAAGAAGGAGGGCACGCCCGTCTGGGCTCTGTCGGGACAGAAGGAAAATCATCCCAAGTTGCCTTACGCCTCCCTGCTGTTTGGCGACGATCCTGCGGCCACCCACTCGGCCGTGAGACGGTTGGTTGCAGATGGCTATCGCGCCATCAAGCTGGGCTGGGGCCCGTTTGGACGCCACGGCGTCGCCGCCGATGTCGAGCAGATCGTGGCGGCCCGGGAGGCGCTCGGTCCGGACAACCACATGATGGTGGACGCCGGAACGATCTTTGGTGAAGACGTGGAATCTGCGGCGGCGCGCATGGACGCGCTCGCGAACGCACGGGTTCACTGGTTCGAGGAGCCCTTCGTGGGTGGTGCCTTCCGCGCGTACCATCGACTTGCCGCTGACAACCGTGTTGCAATTGCCGGCGGCGAGGGCTGCCACAGCCCGCATCAGGCCGAACACATGATCGACCACGCGGGCGTCCGATTCATTCAGATCGACACCGGTCGCCTGGGCGGCATCACACCCGCCTTGCGGGTCGCGCGGTATGCAGAGAAAAAAGGCGTGGTCTACGTCAACCACACCTTCACGACCCATCTCGCACTCGCGGCCTCGCTGGTGCCTTTTGTCGGGATGAAAGACCACGAAATTTGTGAGTATCCGGTTGAGCAAAAGCCGCTCGCACGGGATCTCTGCCAGACACGAATTTTGCGCGACGGCAGCGGTCGTATTCGGCTGCCCGACGCGCCAGGGTTGGGCGTGCAACCCGATCCGGCAGTCTTGAAACAATACCTGGTCGACACGGAGATCAAGGTGGGCGGCAAGGTTCTCTACCGCACGCCGCAGATCTAGACCGCGGTGTTGCGTTTCTTGGGTCGAGCGCCGCGCTGACCTAAAATCGCAAGACCGATGGTAAGACGTATCTTCTTCGCAGTTCTGCTCGTTCTGCCGGTGCTGGTGCTGGGGGTGGCGCGCTGGGCCCCCGGGGCGCTCTGGACCTTCGCCTTCGTCGCGCCCTTCGTGGCGCTCGGCATTCACGATGTGCTGCAGAAGAAGCATTCGCTCCTGCGCGTCTTTCCGGTTGTTGGCCACGGCCGCTACCTGATGGAGGCGTTGCGACCGGAGATCCAACAATATTTCGTCGAGTCGAACACCGACGGGATGCCGTTTTCTCGCGAGCTGCGCTCGGCCATTTACCAGCGCGCCAAGGGCGAGGTGGATACGCTGCCCTTCGGTACGCAGAAGGATGTGGATCGCGAAGGTTACGAATACATGAGCCACTCGATGGCGCCACGCCCTCCGATGCACGATGATCCGCGTGTTGCGATTGGCACCGCGACCTGCGCCAAGCCTTATTTGGCCGCCCATCTCAACGTCTCGGCGATGAGCTTCGGATCACTGTCGAAGAACGCAGTCCTGGCGCTCAACGCCGGCGCGCGGCAGGGCGGCTTCTATCACAATACGGGCGAGGGCGGGCTGAGCCCCTACCATCTGGAGCCGGGCGGTGACATCGTCTGGCAGATCGGGACGGGCTACTTCGGATGCCGGACGCCATCTGGCGATTTCGATCCGGAGATGTTCGCAACCGTCGCACAGCAAGACAGCATCAAGATGATCGAGCTGAAAATCAGCCAGGGCGCCAAGCCGGGCCATGGCGGGATTCTTCCTGCCGCCAAGGTCACGCCGGAAATAGCCGCGATTCGCAGGGTGCCGATGGGAAAGGACGTCCTGTCTCCTCCCGCGCACAGCGCCTTTGGAACACCGCGCGAGCTGCTTGAATTGCTGACCCGGATGCGCGAGCTCTCCGGTGGCAAGCCAGTTGGTTTCAAGTTCTGCGTCGGACACAAGAGCGAGTTTCTCGGAATCTGCAAGGCCATGGTGCAGACGGGACTGCATCCCGACTTCATCACGGTGGATGGCGCCGAGGGTGGCACGGGTGCCGCACCGGTCGAGCTGTCCAATTCGGTGGGCATGCCGCTGCGGCAGGGCCTGAGCTTCGTGCACAATGCGCTGCGCGGGATCGGTTTCCGCGATCGGATCCGCATCATCGCGGCAGGCAAGGTGGCCACCGGATTTCATATGTTCTCCGCGATCGCGCTCGGCGCCGATCTCTGTAACTCTGCGCGCGCGATGATGTTCGCGCTCGGTTGCATTCAGGCCAGGCGCTGCAACGACAACACCTGCCCGGTGGGTGTGGCAACGCAGGATCCGGCGCACTATGCGGGCCTCGTGCCCGAGGTCAAGGCCCCGCGCGTGGCACGGTTCCAGTCGGCCACCATACACGCGTTCCTCGATCTCGTGGGTGCTGCGGGGCTCGACGGTCCGCGTGAGATTCGTCCGTATCACGTTTACCGCCGAATCTCGAACGCCGAGGTGCAGACCTTTGCGCAGCTTTATCCGTGGTTGCCCGAAGGATTCTTGCTCGACGACGAGTCGATTCCCGAAAGCTGGCGACGTTCCTGGTCTGCCGCGGACGCCGACCGTTTCTAGTGGAACGCGCGCCGTGGCAAGGCGCATCGTCCTTGACGCTGACAACATCGGGCCGTATGCCTTGTTACGTCCAGGGACAATGGAAGATACCGCCCCAAATCAGCTGACCGAATGGGAGAGCGCGGACGCCACCGGTGTGTTCCCGCCGGTACCGTCGTTCTTGAAATTGGCGGGGAGGCGGGTCCTCCTGGTGGGTGCGGGTCCGGTTGCGGCGTCAAAGCTTTCAGGACTCTTGTTGGCCGGCGCTCGTGTTGCGATTGTCGCGCCCCAGATCAGCGCGGCCATGCGCGCGGCCATCGCCGGTGGGATGTCACACTTCGTGGAGGTTCATGAACGTCCGGTCGCGGCATCGGATCTGGATGGCGCCTGGTATATCGTGGCGGCCGCACCTCCCGAGGTGAATCGTTATGTGGCACAGCTTGCCGAATCCCGGCAGGTCTTCGTCAACGCCGTCGATGATCCCTCGGTTGCGTCGGCCTACGCCGCAGGCGTCGTCACGCGCGGTGAAATCACAATTGCGGTCTCCACGGGTGGCCGTGCGCCAGCGCTTGCCGGTTTGATGCGGGAAGCGCTGGAAGAGTTGTTCCCGCAGGACGCGACCGATTGGCTTGCCATCGCTTCGGAGGCGCGGATCGCATGGAAGCAGGCCGGTGTTCCGTTGTCTGAGCGTCGGGTGCTGTTGCTCGATGCCCTGTTGCGGCGATACAATCTGCATCCGACCGGAAGCGCCCCGCGATGACCGCTGGCCGCGTGCAAGGTCGTGTAACGCTTGTCGGCGCGGGGCCCGGTGATCCTGAATTGCTCACGGTGCGTGCGGTACAGAGGCTGGCCGATGCCGATCTGGTCTTGTATGACGCCCTGTCCTCGCCGCAGATGCGCACTCTGGCGCCGGAGGCCCGCTGGTTCTACGTGGGCAAGCGGGCGGAGCGCGAGTCCATCACGCAGGACACCATCAATCGCATCCTCGTCCGAGAGGCCTCGCGCGGTCGGCATGTGGTACGGTTAAAGGCGGGTGATCCCTTCGTGCTCGGTCGCGGCGGCGAGGAGGCACTCGCCTGTCACGACGCCGGTGTGCCCTGCG
>Ga0169931_10013114_pt1 | contig 11366 bp, 6 predicted proteins | sample Kivu_15m_20L_FD_129675 | JGI IMG/M metagenome (GOLD analysis project Ga0169931, IMG submission 129675) | Freshwater microbial communities from Lake Kivu, Western Province, Rwanda to study Microbial Dark Matter (Phase II) - Kivu_15m_20L... | ecosystem: Environmental > Aquatic > Freshwater > Lake ... | reverse complement strand
GGTGAAGAAATTGACATTCGGGAAGTTGCCGGAAGTGAGGTTGGTGGCCGTGAGCAGGGGCAGGTTCAGGGAGCTGGAGCCGCTGAACGTCACGGCCGGCGAGTTCACCTCGATGGCCCGGCCTATGTTCAGCGCGTTGTTGATGATCACGTTGGTGCCGCGCGCGGAGAACTCCTGCAACGTGACCGGGGTGATGCCCGTGAGCTGCGAGGCGTCCACGATCAGCACGTGGTAGCGGAGGTTCAACTGCGGCGTCGCGTTGGTGATGGAGTTTGTCCAGATCGTGCTGTAGAAGGACAACGTGCCGTTGGGCCGGGCGACCTCCGTGGACGCGAAGTTGGTGAGCGTGAGCGTCGAGTTGGTGTTGGCGATGGCAAGCTGGACGTAGGGGGCGTCAATGAGCGTGCCGTTGAAGCCGATGAGATTCGTGGCCCGGATGCTCACCAGGTTGTCCGCGCGGATGCGCGCCAGGCTCATGTTCAGATTGTCCGCGTTGATGTCCACCCGGCCGGGAAAGTTCGTGGGATCGTCCAGATGCGGCACGAACGACGCCGTGCCGGGAGTGAAGGCCGCGTTGCCCACCGCCACCTGATACGCCGCGTAGGGATTGTTCGTCACCGTGTCCACCGCGTAACCAAACTGGTAGTAGGCGATGTTGGCGATGTTCTCGTTGGTGGTGAAGCTGAAGGTCGGGGTGAAGTAGAAGTCATCAAACGGGTCGCGGCTCAACTCATACGACGCCGGTCGGGACGAACTGGTGAGGCGGTTGGCGGAGAGCACGGCGTTCGTCCGCGTGTTGCTGTAGTCGAAAAAGAACAGGCTGTTCGTGTAGAGGTTCCCCGTGGTGATGTCGGAGCCGGACGTGCTGAACCGGACGATGGGCGTGTTGCCAGGGAAAAAGTTCGCGCCGCCGAATGAGGCGAACCGCACGTCCACCGCCAAGTTAGTGTTGGCCGTGTTGGTCTGCACCAGCACGACCTGGACGGTGAGGTTCGTCCCCTGAACGTTGGTGCGCACATGGGCCGTGTAATTCGTCCCGAACAGGCTCACCAGGGTGGAAACGGAGCCAAATCCGCCCAAGACCGACTCCACCTCGTGCGACGGCGAGGAGATCGTGGGCGGGCGGAACCCGAAGCCCGGAAAATCCAACTGTGGCAGGAACAGGCCAAAGCCCGAGCCAGAGAAGACGCTCATCACGTTGCCGGTGCCCGCGCCCCAATACAGATCCGTCACCGCGCTGGGATTCTCATAGGTCACCACCCCGTTGGTGTCCACAAACCGGAAACCCGTGTTGGTCAGCGAAACGCCCGTAGTGTCGGACGCGGACAGCACAGAGCGACTGATGTCCACGTTCTGCCCCTGCAACTGCAACAGACCCGTGGCGCCCGCGCGCAGCTGGCCGGAGTTTACGAGGTTGGTGGCCGAGAGCAAGATGGTCTCCCCGCGCATGATGCCCTGGTTGATGATGGCGTTGGCGGGAAACCGGGAAGTGTTCGTGACGAACTGAAGGTCAAAGCCGATGTCACCCACCATCGTGCCGCCGATGGCGTTGGTGAAGTTCAGGTTGTTGATGGTCTGAAACAGGAACAACCCGAAACTGGTGTCCACCGCGTTGATGCGGTTCAAATTGAGATAGCTGGTGGCGTCAATCTGCGGATTGGTGATCTCGGCGAAGTTCGTGATGATGCTGGCGGTGGCCGCCTGACTGCGTAGCGGAGATGCCAATCCTGTCAGCAACGCCGCCAGCCAGAGCCAGGCGCGCAGGCCCGGCCGGCGGGCGCGCGGGGCGACGCCGGTTCCGGCCTCCAATTGTGGCGCGTGCGTGGTCATCATTGTCCGTAGAGTTGCCGTTCAAGGTCCTGGATCGTCAGCCCGTCCGGGAATACGGAGAAAATGGTGGTGGTGTCGAAGTAGCCCCACACGCCGTTGGTGGTGGCGCTGCGCTCGTCGAGAAACCGCGCTCCGGCGGCGCTAAAGTTGAGCCGGCTCGGCCCCAGCGAGTTGAAGGTGATGACGATGGCCGTGGCGTTTGACCCACCCGCCGGAATCGTCCCCGGCCCGGAAAGGATGCCTGCGCCGCCGCCCACCGTGTTGATGGCGGAGTTGTTGACCCATCGCGCGGCAACCGGACGACTGAGCGTGGCCCCCGACGCCGTGATGATGCCGCCGGCCAGATCACCGGCCGTAAACAGAATATCCGGGATGGTGGTGACGCGCTCCACCACTTGATTGGTCAGCGTCAGGGAGTTGCTCTGGTAATACAGGTCCGTGTAGCGATTGGTGACCGGCGTGATGGCCAGGTTGAGCAGGGCGTCCACCGCCATGCCGCTGAAGGCCATCCGGTCGAGGCCTGGACGGCGCGCGGTGGCCACGGCCACGTTGGTGCCGACCAAGTTGGTCGTGTTCGTGCCAGTCACCGGGCCGTAGGGAGAGGTCACGTTCGCCAGCGAGACGCTGGCGTCCAAGGTCTCGACGTTGACATTGTTGAACCGCAGCAGATAGCGGAGCGCCCCGTAATCATCGCGCGTCAGCCCCGTGAAGAACTGCCCCGCGAGCAGACCGCCTCCGTCATCCACGCTCGCGACGGTCACGTTGTTGATGTTGCCGCTCACGCGGGTTTCCTCGGCGTCGGCATGGGTGCCGGGCAAGACCGGATCAATGATGGAGTAGGTGTAAAGCACGCCATTGACCACATTGGTCGGTGCCCAAGTCACGGCGTCAAAATTCCTCGGGATGACGAAATAGTTCGTGGTGCCACCAATGACCACCCGGTCACGCAGCGCGTAAGTCCAGCGCTCGGGGCTGGCCAGTCCCAACTGCCCCAGCACCGTGGACATGGCGGCGGACTTGAGGTCGCGCACCTGCAAGTTGGCCGCGGTGGCGTTGGCGGGACCGATGGCCTGCAAGGGGAACTCGGCGAGATTCGCGCTCATCGCGCTGGCCGCCGGAATGGTGTTCAACAGATCCATCGCGGCATTGATCGCCACCACGCCGTTGGAGCCGAAGAAATTCAGGAACGTGCTGTCAAAGCCGTAGGTCAGCACCGGCACGGTCAGGCGGTATTCCTCACCCAGACTCATCGGGCCGCCGACATCGCCCCCGAACGGGTTGTAACCGATGGCCGCCGTCTGCCAGCTTGCGAACGGCCCCATCAGCGAGAACGCGGGGGCCTTCGTCGCCAGGCCGAACGCGGCGGTCAAAATGAGGAGGGTGCGGGTGAGATGTCGCATGGCGGGCCTCAACGCATTCGCAGGATCCGATACAGCCGCAGGTCGCTGCCCGTGACCTGCATTTCATCCACCGTTCCAGGCGCAAAACGCGACCGGCCGACGTTCTGCCAGACCGTCGCGTTGGTGGAGACCTGCACCTGATAAACGAAACCCGGCTCGGTGTTCCAGTTGAGCCACAAGCCCTGGCCGTTGCGGACCATGTCCAGCCGCAGCGCGCTGGCGTGGTTCGTCGGATTGGTGCCCGCCAGAAACTCCTGCACGTTGGACGCGCCGTCGCCGTCGCTGTCCGCCCCGCCGGCCGGCCAGCCGAGCGGGTTCAAGCCCCAGTAGAGCGCCTGCCAGTCATCCGGCAGGCCGTCGAAATTCGCGTCCTCGCCCCAGGTGGTTCCCGTGGCGGAGGCGGAGATCGCGGAGCGCCGGCTGTCGCGCAAAACATACTCGAGGCGAAAAGTGTGCGCGCTGCCCGCCACCAGGTTGCTCACGACCAGCATCTGATTGGTGGTCGTCAGCGGAGTCGCCTCGCCATCCACATACACCGCGTAGTGCGAGAGGTCGTAGCCCGCCAGTTCGGCCCACGAGACCGCGAGGCGCGACTGGCCCAGCGCGCTGACGGCCGGCGCGGGCGGCGTGGGCACCGGCTGGCCCGAGGCGTAGCGTTGCGCGTAGAGGTCGCAGCCGGCGGCGACGCCCGTGAAACTGGACCACACCACCAGCAGACGGCCGGCGTTGTCCGCCGCGACGGCCGGGTGAAACTGCCGGTTCACGGTCGTCGTGTTGATGAGAAACTCGCCGCCCGAAACCGTGCCGGAGCCGGTGAGCGTGCGGCCGTAAATGCCCTCGTAGGAACCGTCCTGGCCAAGGCTGGTCCAGACGACCAGCCAGGTCTCGCCGAACCGCGCGACGCGCGGCGCGTATTGGTCGCCAAACGTCGTCTGGTTCACGACCACGGCCGCGCCCAGCGGCGCGCCGGCGGCATCGTAGCCGCGCGCGAGGATGTCGAGGCTGTTCGTGCGCTGGGCGGCGCGCTGCTCCCACACGATGGCGAAGCCGCCGTCGGCCGCCGCCGCCACCGCCGGATTGTCGCAGCGCAGCGGGTCGGGGTTCACCTTGAACTCGTTGCCGCGCGGCACGCCCGCCGCGTCGAACCGGCGCGCGATGACGTCCACAGCGTGGGACTCGACGATGGTTTCGAGGACGTTGGGATCCACGCCGCGCGCCGACTCGGAAACCCAGGTGATGACGAACCCGCCATCGGCCAGCGCGGCGAGGGCGGGCCGGCTCTGGTTGTAGAGGGTGGCCTGATTGACCTGCCACTCATCACCGAGCAGCGTGCCGGCGGCGGAGAGCCGGCGTGCGCGCACGCCCTGCAAATGTCCGTCGCCCTCCATGCGCGCCCACGCCACCACCACGTCGCCGCCCGCCAGCACGGCGACCGCCGGCTGGAGGCTGGGCTGGTTCGTGTCCACGCCGACGAGGATGTCGCCGGTGGCGAACGTGCCGTCGGGATTGAGGAAGCGCGCGTAAATTTTCTGGAAGCCCAGCGCCCCGCCCTGCCAGACGAACACCGCGCCGCCGTTGGCGAGCACCGCCGCCTGCGGAAATTCCTGGTGGCCGGCCGCGAGTTCGTTCACGCGGAACGGCGCGAGTGAACCCGAGAGGTTGTCGTTGAGCCGCTGCGCGCTGATGCCGGTGCCGTCGCCGTCGGTGACGGGATCCTGCCAGACCACGTAGCCGCCGGCGGGGCCAAACGCGAGGGCGGGGCGGGTCTGGTCCCCCGTCAACGAACCGGACAGGGAGTATTCACCAGCCAGCGGGGTCAACCCTCCCTGCGCGAAAACCGCCAAGCTCCCGCACAGGGCCGGGAGGAAGGCAAACAGTCTCGCAAGGGAGCGGAAAACTGGCGGCATACGCTTTCGGCTAGAACTAACAAACCGGCATCTCATTGTCCACGCTTTCCTCTCCGCAAATCCTACGGATTAATACGGAGTGCAAATCACGGAACCCCTTTGGGCACGGGGTTTTGGCGGGATTGGCGGGGTTCATAGGAAGGTGCCCTGGGTGGCCGGCCCGCGCGCCTCAACCTCGCGCGCCAGCGAGCGGAATCCCCAGCGCTGAAACAGCGCCAGCAGGCGCGGTTGGTCCGCCGCCATCGGGGCGGTGTCCGCCAGATGGAACTCCCCGCCCACGTCGTCGCGCAGCCGGATCAAATCCTGGTTGCGGCGCACGTCCGCCTCGGCGGCGGTCAAGGCCGCCCGCAGCCGGTCAGATTTCACCTCCGCCAACCGCCCGTAAAGCTCCGCCACCGAACTGAACTGCCGCAGCAGATCCGCCGCCGTCTTGGGGCCGACACCCGGGACGCCCGGGATGTTGTCCACGCTGTCGCCGACCAGGCTCAACCAGTCCACGATCTGCTCCGGACGCACGCCGGACTTGGCCACCACGTCGGCGTCGGTCCACACGCGCTCGGTCTTGTCGTTCGGGTTGACGAGTCCGACGGACGGGGAAACCAACTGCATGAAATCCTTGTCGGAACTGGCGATCAGCACCCGCGCACCCGCCGCCGCCGCGCGCCGCGCAGCGACGGCGATCCAGTCATCGGCCTCCACGCCGTCGCGGCACCACGAGGCAATGCCCGCCGCTTGAAGGTATTCGCCGAGGTCATCCAACTGCCGGGTCAGACCCTCGGGCATAGGCGGACGTTGGGCCTTGTAGCCGGGCAGCGCCGTGGTCCGCTCCGCCGCCAGGCCACCGTCCCAGATCACCGCGACGTGCGTGGGTTGAAGGGTCTCGCGCAGCTTCGCAAGCATCTTCACAAAGCCGTAAATGGCGTTGGTGGGAGCACCGTCCGGGCCATTGAGCGACCGGATGGCGTGGAAGGCGCGATAGGCGTAGGCATGGCCGTCCACCAAAAGGAGCCGGGGAGAATCGCCCTCGGGCGGGACGGCGGACGCTCCGTCGGGACTGGCGCTGGGCACGGCGGGCGGAATGGGGTTATTGCCGCACCAAGTTGGGCTGCACCGGGCCGCTGTGCTGGGCGAACGGCATCTCCTCGTCGGTATGCACGCGGTTGCCCGCCGGATCAATGATGGTGGGCGTGACGAAGATCACGAGGTTCTTCTTCGCGTTCACCTTGGTCTCGGAGCGGAAGAGCTTGCCCACCAGCGGCAGGTCGCCCAGCACCGGGAGCTTGTCCTTGATGTTGCGGATGTCCTCGGAGATGAGGCCGCCGAGCATGACGGTCTGCGCGTCCCACACCACGCACTGGGTCACCACCTGGCGGATGCGCGTGCGCGGCAGCGGCACCTGCGCCGTGAGCGAGACGCCCACCGTGCCGGAACCGACCGACTGGGCCTGAATCGCGCCGGCGAACTCGGGCGGAACCGGATCATACCCGATGAACTGGGTGATCGAAGGAATGAGCGCCATGTTGATCGTGTAACCGTCGGCGCCGACCGTGGGCAGCACGTCGAGCACCGGGCCGGTCGGCAGCGGCTGCACCGTCGGGGCCAGGCTCGCGGCCACCACGCCGCCACCCGCCGCGCCGCCCGCGCCGCCCGCGCCGCCGCCCGCCGGCGTCTGGCCGGCGGTGATGCCGGTGATGACGGAGGTGATGTCCGTGACCTGAATCTGCGCCTGGCGACCGCTGACGGTGATGACCTTGGGCGCGGCCAGCACGTCGGTGCCGTCGCGCTGTTCCAGCGCGCGGATGACCACCCGGAACTGGGGATCGGTCAGGATGCCCGTGAACGTGGCGAGCGCCGGGGCGTTCTGGCGCACTGCGGTGGCCGGGGTCAGGTTGCCATCCGAGGCCAGCGGGCCAATCGGCGACTGCGGCAGCGGGAAAATGCCCAGCGGGTTGGCCTGGCTCGGCACGCCCTGCAACGACGGCTGGGTGCCCGCCTGCCCCGCCACCGGCCCCATGATGGTGTTGCCCAGGAACCAGTCGAAGCCCAGCGCCTTCTGGTCGTTCTGGTTGATCTCCGCGAACTTGGACTCCACCAGCACCTGCGGCGGGGTCACGTTCAGCAATTCGATTGCCATCTGGATGACGTCCAGATCCTGCAACGAGGCGCGCACCAACAGGAGGCCGTTGCGGTCGTTGAAGAAAACCTGAGTGGCATCCGGCCCATTGGTGACGCCGAGGTTGATCACGCCGGCGGCGGTGAAATACTCGCGCACCTGCGAGTTCAGCGCGGAGGTGAGGTTGGTGGAAGTCACGCCCGCAATGCCGCCGCCCCCGCCGGCGCCGCCGCCGCCGCCGCCAGCGCCGCCCTGCGCCTGACCCGCCACGGAAACACCCGCAATGGAAAAGCCCGGGCCGCTGGCCTGCTGGCCACCGGCACCGCCGGCACCGCCACCCAGACCACCCAGACCACCGGCGGCACCACCCGCGCCACCGGGAGCACCACCCGCGCCGCCCGGGCCGCCTGCGGCGCCACCGCTCGAAAACGCGGCTTGAATGGGATTGGCGACCACGCTTTGAAGGCCTTGGACAAACGTGTCGGGATTGACCTTGAAGATGCGGGAGAACAGGGCCGCCTGTTCCGGCAGCTTGGGCGAAAACGTCACCGCGTAGTCTTCGATGGAGTATTTCAACCCCGCTGTGGTCCCGTCCGGCATCTTGACCTCGGTGGTCTTGCACACCACATCCAGCACCTGCCGCAAGGTCAGGTCTTTGAGCACGGTGGAAATCTTGACCAGCGCCGTTTCCAAATCGGGCTTTTGCGTTCCGCCCCCCCCCGCCGGCGCGATGGGATTGCCCATGGGATCTAGCAACGGGGCGGCCGGCACCGCAGCCGCAGCCGCTCCCCCGCCTGGGCCGGCGGCGTTAAGCGATATGTAGTCGCTGACCACGTTGTTGATCAGGAAGTTTAGGCCCTTCTTCTCGGGGTCGTATTTCTTGGTGTCCGCGTCAATGAACTTGACGACTTCCGGCAAGGGCAGGCCGTCGTAGGTGATCTCGGGGAAGACGATCAAATCCAGCTTGTGGTTGATGCGCTGCGTGCCGGGGCTGACGTGCGTCATTCCCGGAATGCTCGCGTTTGTCCGATAGTATGGATTGGGCTTGGGCAGATCGGTGCGGGTGCCCTGGTTCCATTTCTCCGTCACCTCCACCACACGCTCGCCATAAGTCTTCTCGCGCTTCTTGCTTTCGATGTCGAACTTGGCCTCCATGACCAGACGCAGATAGAAGTAGGCCGCCTCGTTGACCGGATCCTTCTTGATGGCCTCTTCAAGCCGCTCCTTGGCCTCCTGAAACTCGCCCATCTTGTAATACAACTGGCCGTCACGAACCAGGCGCAGCACGTTGGCGCGCTCGCCCATCAGGTCGGCCTGCCGGGTGAGCACCTGCGCGCTGGGCAACCGCCCCCGGTGCGCGGACTCGACGCGCTCGTTGAAGCGCTTGAATTCCTCGGCGTCCTTGTTGGCCGGCGCGAAGGGTTTGAGCTTGTCCACCTCGGCGGCGGCACCCTTGAAGTCGTATTTCTCCTGCAACGCGACGGCGAGCAGCAACCGGCACTCAACCAGTCCGGCCAGCGCGTCCTGCGCCTGCCGCTCGACCGCCGCCACTCCGCCCAGCAACTTGGCGTGGCCGATGGCCTCCTCGTAGAGTTTGGCGGCGGCGGCGTAGTCCTTCTCCTTCTGCAGGCGCTTGGCCCGCGCGATGTTCGCCTCCAGCACGAGCCGGCGCTCCTGCCGGCGCAGCGCCTCCTCCTCGGCGATGGCGACGGGATCCGGCGCGGCGGCCAGAAGCGACGGAGACACCGCCAGCCACGCGGCCAGACCCAGGATGAACGAGGCAATTTTCATGGGAGATGCAAACTCGGCAATGACTGCGCGACCAACCCCGGCTCAAGGACCTTTCTTTGCGGGCGGCACGGCCAGCGCAGGGGTAAGCGGGATCGTGGTCGGCTTGTCATTCGAGATGGCCTTGACTACCACGTTGCTCGCGGTGATTTCAACGATTATGTTCGTGTCCCCGGCGAACATGAGCTGCGCGTCCTTGCGCTCGTAGAGCACGTCCTTGCGGAGCGGCGAAGGAAACTGGATGTTTTCCACGGAATAAAGCAGCTTCGCCCCGTAATCCACCACCGTTTCAAATGGCTTGTCCTTGGTGAGCGTGACCTTCTCCACTTCCCGGCCCGGCTCGAAGTAATCCAACAAGACCGTTGGATTGTCCGGCGGGGGATTGATGGCGCGGGGCACCAGATAGCGACGCTTGGTCTCGTCCAGAAAATTGGTCGAGTTAAGGCTGACACTGCGGTTGACCGGCTTCTGGTCGGTCAGCTTCGTCATGAACTCCCGGGTCATCCTAATCAGGTAGCTTGGCCGCTCGGCCGAGCCGCTTATGACCAGGTCCAGCCGCAGCCGCAACGGCTTGATCTCCGTCACAAAGAGTTTGGAGACTCCGACGTTGGTGCCGATGACCAGGTCGCCGTTGGTGTTCACATACCACAACTCGGGGTTGAACACCTTGTGCCCCTTCGTCAGGTCAATGAGCCGCGGCTGGGCGTTGCTGATGGCCGCGTCGTATGCGCTGCGGTTGGGTGGCTCCGGCCGCTGGCCGCCGGTGGTCACGATGACCTGCTTGAAGCTGTCGAGTTCCGCCTGCACCGACCCGGCCTCCATGACGAGCATGACGGCCCCGCCGGCCATCAGCAGCAGGACCAGGCTGAGGATGATCTTTTCGTAATGGCTTTTGAGGAATTCCATGGCGTCACTTGGGCGCGCCCGCCGCAACCACCGGCCGGCGCGTCGCCTTCACAAAATCCACGACCAGCGTCACCCGCAGGGGCTTCTCATCCAGGATGGGAACCAGCGTGGACTTGGGCGGCGGCGGAACCCCGCCTGGCTGGCCGGGGCGAAAGGGCTGAACCGGGCGTGGCTGCATGGCAACGCCAACCCCGGGCGGCGGCGCCATGCCCGGGGCACCCACGCCACCGGGAGGCAAACCAAAACCAGGGGCAGGGTTGAGGCCGCCGGGAGCCATCGCCCCGGGCACCATCGGAACTCCGCCCGGCATCATCATCGGATCCATGGCGGGCGTCAGGGCGGGGGCAGCCCCGCCCGCCTCCAAATCCACCTGCCGCACCACGACGAACTCCTTCGTCCGCGCCAAGCCGTTCAGGACGGCGGTCAACTCGCCCACAAAGCCCTTGAAGGTGATCCGGTAGGGCGTCATGACGAGGTTCAAGTTGGTGGAAAGCTCGTTGGTGCGCATCCCCAGATCCACAATCAAGTCCTGGCTGGGCGGGTCGCCGACATAGGCCGGCACCCGTTGGAGGCTCTCCAGCGCGCGCACCTTGGCCTTGAAGATCACGCCGCACAGCGTGCTGATGTCGTTCAACTGGCTGGTCAGCGGCTCCACCGCGTAGGGATAGATGCGGGGCTGCGCCTTGATCTCGCCGAAGGTGAAGTCAAACCGCGCCGGCAGTTCGACCGAGGAGTTGGTGGCATCACGCCGGAGCCGGTCCAGTGACTTGACCAGCTCGACGCTGAAAGTGGCCGCGTTCATCGGGCGGGGCGGGTCGGAGACCAGCAGCCGGCTTGCGTCCGCCATGAAGGTCTGCGCCATCACGGTGTTGCTGCGGATGATCGCGATGTTCTCCTCGTTGGGGTGGTAGCCGACGGTGAAGGATTGCAGTTCCGCCTTGAGCTGCTCCAGGACGACATCCTGGTCGTCGTTGTCGTAGAAGCTGTTGTAGAGGTAGTAGCCCGACCCGCCGAGCAGCACGAGCGACACGGCCAGCCCCACCACGATGAACAAGTTGCGTTTGATCCAGAGCATGGTGGGCGGGGCTAGAACCGGATCGGATTCTTGAGCTGCAGCGTCACGCTGAAGCCAAAGGTGTAATTGGTCGGATCCACCTGCTCGATGCGGTTGGTGAGCGTGGTGCCCTCGGGCAGGAACAGGTTCGTGGCCGCCACGAAATTCGACGACAAGTTGTTGACGAACACGCTGTTGCCCTCGGCCGCGTAGCGCAACAGGTTCAGGGCGCGGCAATTCAAATTGAGGAAGGTGATCTCCCGGGGTCCGGCCGGCATTGCCCCCTGCCCGAGCATGCCACCCGGAAATCCGGGCGCCATCCCCGGTGCCATCCCCGGTGCCATCCCCGGTGCCATCCCCGGTGCCAT
>Ga0169931_10013113_pt1 | contig 11366 bp, 10 predicted proteins | sample Kivu_15m_20L_FD_129675 | JGI IMG/M metagenome (GOLD analysis project Ga0169931, IMG submission 129675) | Freshwater microbial communities from Lake Kivu, Western Province, Rwanda to study Microbial Dark Matter (Phase II) - Kivu_15m_20L... | ecosystem: Environmental > Aquatic > Freshwater > Lake... | reverse complement strand
CCTTCGACCTTGACGAGCAGGTTCTTCGCCTTGCGCGCCAGCAGCGTCTGCGTGGCCAGGACGTGTTCGACCTCGCTCGTGCCGATGCCGTGCGCCAGCGCGCCGAAGGCGCCGTGGGTGGAGGTGTGCGAATCGCCGCACACCACCGTCATGCCCGGCAGCGTGGCGCCCTGCTCCGGGCCCATCACGTGGACGATGCCCTGGCGCCGGTCGAGGAAGGGGAAGTACGCCGCCGCACCGAAGGCACGGATGTTGGCGTCCAGCGTCTGCACCTGCTGCTTGCTGATCGGATCACGGATGCCGTCGTAGCCATGCTCCCAGCCATAAGTGGGCGTGTTGTGATCGGCGGTGGCGACGACCGAACTCACGCGCCACACCTTGCGCCCGGCCAGCCGCAGGCCTTCGTAGGCCTGCGGACTGGTCACCTCGTGGACCAGATGGCGGTCGATGTACAGGACGGTGGTGCCGTCCTCCTCGGCGTGGACGGCGTGCGCGTCCCAGAGCTTGTCGTAGAGGGTGCGTCCGGTCATGGCAATCAGCGCGGATCCGCGCGGTCAAGACTGCGTATTGTCATGCATCCTGCAGGCTCGGGACCTGCGGACTGCACCGTCGTGCGCCCGTGCCCGGATGCATCAGCCAGGAGGATGCGTCACCAGGGCCTTCAGCGATGGCTGCGGATCGCGCAGGCGCGTCAGATCGGGACGAGGCCTCGCCAGCCGTGGGTCGGCCGCCCAGGCCGTCTCGAAGGCCTGGGCGATGGACAGCAGCCGGGCATCGCCGTACAGCGGCCCGATCATCTGCAGCCCGAAGGGCATGCCGCACTCATCCCGGCCGCAAGGCAGGGACAGGGCCGGAGGGGTGGCGAGCGTGACGACATAGGTCAGCGCGAGCCACTCGTAGTAGTTGCGCATCGTGTGGCCATCGACCTCTGTGGCATACAGCGTCGTCCACGGGAACGGCGTCAGCGGCGACACCGGCGCGATGAGCAGGTCGAAGCGTTCGAAGACGCGGGCGAGGTCGCGTGCCATCCGGGTCTGCACCAGATGCGCCTGCGCGCGGTCCTGGAGCGTCATGCCCCGCGCGATCTCGAGATTGGCTCGGACGTTGGGTGACAGCGTCTGCTCGCCGCTGGCTGCGGCGTCGGCGAAGCCCGCGAGGAAGCTCTCGGCGCGCAGCACGTCGAAGGCTCGGTGGACCTCGTCACCCCAGGTGAAGGCCACCGGCTCGCAAACCCGCGCGATCCGGCCCACCGCATCGACACGCGCCCTGAAGGCCCGCCGGATCTCGGGGGCGACGGCGCAGACACCGAAGTCCGCGGTCCATCCCACCCGCAGTTCGTGCGGGTCCACCGGTGCAGTCCCGAGGAAGAGGTTCGGATCGATCGCCCGGCTGATCGGGTCGAGTGGATGCGCGCCGACGTTTGCAGCCATCATCAGCGCCGTGTCGGCGACATCGCGTCCCATGGGCCCGAGCACGGACAGCGGCGACCAACCCAGCGCACGTGCCTCGTAGCCGATCAAGCCTGGGGACGGCCGGAAGCCCACGACCCCGCACAGGGCCGCGGGGATGCGCAACGAGCCGCCCGTATCCGACCCGGTGCACAGCGGAAGCATCCCGGTGGCCAGCGCTGCCGCCGACCCGCCCGAAGACCCCCCCGCGTTGAGCATGGGGGCGAAGGGGTTGCCCGTGGCCCCCCACACCGGGTTGCGGGTGTTCGCGCCCGCGCCCATGTCGGGCACGTTGGTCTTGGCGGTGACGATGGCGCCAGCCGCGCGCAGCCGCGCCACCAGCGATGCGTCGGCCTCGGGCACATGCGCACGCCACCGGATGTTGCCGTGGGTCGTCAGCAGGCCCGCCGTGTCCTGCAGGTCCTTCACCCCCAGGGGCAGGCCGTGCAGCAAGCCGCTGGCCCGGCCGTGCATCAGGCGATCTTCGGCTTCGCGGGCCTGCGCGAGCGCACGCTCGAAGTCGGTCGCGGCCAGGGCGTTGACGGCCGGCTCGACGGCCTCGATGCGGGCCAGACAGGCGCGCATCAGCTCCACCGGCGACAGATCCCTGCGGCTCATCAGCCTGCACAACTCGCGCGCGGGCAGGTCGCACAACTCGGCTGCGGTGTGCCGGTTCGCAGGCACAGGGGCATCGTCCATACACGGATCGTAAGCGTCCCGGGCGGGCCCGCGAGAAGCCAACCCTCGCGCGAAACAACAAGCTCCTCGACGGCGCGGCCGAATAAGCGAGCGACGAAGCGGCCGAAGAGCCGCCCGACGAAGCGCCCGATGCACGGCGCGGCGCCGGCGGACCTCGCCTGGGGAGCAACGCAGGAGCCATGCGGGGCCGTGGCGTCGATCAAAAAGCCGCGTGGCAGGCAGGACGCAGCCCGCTCCGACAGAATCACTTGGTCGCCCACTCCTGCAGCCGCTCGCCCGCGGCTGTCGCGCCATGAGCTTCCTCCAACCCGAGGTCCTCGGGCTCCTGCTGGCGTGGCCGCTGCTGCCGGCGGTCTACGTCTGGTTGCTGCGCAGACGGATGCGGGGCGTCGTGCGCGTCAGCAGCCTGCAGGTGGCCAGACGCGCGCTCGGCCACCCGTGGCGCCGGCACGTGCCCCCGGCGCTGCTGTTGCTGGCGATCACGGTGTTGATGGTCGCCCTCGCGCGACCGACGGCCCGCATCACCCTGCCCTGGACGCAGTCGACGATCATCCTGGCGATCGACGTCTCGCTGAGCATGCGGGTCGGCGATGTCGTGCCGACCCGGATGGAGGCGGCGCAGGAGGCAGCGAAGGCTTTCCTGGAGGAACTGCCGCGCCACATCGATGTGGGCATCGTGACCTTCGCGGGCACCGCTCAGGTCGCACAGCAGCCGACGCTGGACCCTCCCTCGTCGCGGCGATCGACGCCATCCAGATGCAGCGCGGCACCGCCGTGGGCAGCGCCATCGTGGTGTCCCTGGCCGAACTGTTCCCGGACCACGGAATCGACCTGGAAGCCATGCTTTTCGGCCCCGGGCGCAAGGCCCGGCGCCTGGACGAGCGGGATCGGCCGGCACAGCAGTCGTTCGCGCCTGTCGCGCCAGGCTCCTACGAGGCCGCGGCCATCATCCTGCTCACCGACGGCCGCCGCACGACCGGCGTCGACACGCTCGAAGCCGCGACGATGGCGGCGCAACGAGGGGTGCCGATCCACACGGTGGGACTCGGCACGCCCGACGGGCACCTCGCCGCGGGCGAAGGCATGTCCTACTACCTGCAACTGGACGAACCGACCTTGCGCGAAGTGGCGCGGATGACCGCAGCCGACTATCACCAGGCCGCCACGGCCGAAGCACTGCGCAGCGTCTACCGCCAGCTGGGCTCGACGATGCAGACCCGCACGCGCGAAACCGAACTGACCGCCTTGCTGAGCCTGCTCGCGGCCTGCCTGGTGATGGCCGGGGCGGGCTTGTCGATGTGGTGGTTCGGACGCACGAGCTGAACGGCTCACGGGAAGACGCCGGGCCGCCCCAGGTCTTCCTGGGCGTCCGCAGGGGGCGGGGACGGCCACCCGAGGGGTGACCTCAAGCCGCGACCGCGGGCGTCTTGTGCAAGGTCTCGACGCACGCGGCGGGCTCCGGGGCCGTTGCGGCATGGTCAGCGGTGCTGTCCACGGCTCGGTCGACAACTCCATCGACGGCTCCATCGACGGCTTCCAGTGAGGCCGACACGGTGGTGGCCGGGGCGCGCATTGGCGACGTGTCCCGGCTGAGCTCGACCAGTGCCGCCTCGTCCAGCGTTTCGTGCTGCAGCAGCAGCTCCACGCCCCGATCCAGCACCTGTCGGTGCTGGCGCAGCCAGACCCAGGCGCGCTCCATGGCCTGGCCGACGAGATCACGCACGGCCTGATCGATGAGCTGCGACGTCCTGGCGCCGGTGCCCTCGGCCATCACCGGCGCGGGCAGCTCACCGAGGAAGCTGGGGCGATCCCGCGCCCAGGCCACAGGGCCGAGTCGGGCATTCATGCCGTAGCGCATCACCATGTCGCGCGCGAGATCGGTGGCCTTGACCAGGTCGTCGGCGGCGCCGGTCGACGGCTCACCGAAGACGAGCTGTTCGGCGGCGCGGCCGGCCATCAGCACCGTCAACCGGTCCACCAGCTCGGCTCGGCGCTGGACGTGGCGGTCCTGCGAGGGACGCTGCAGCGTGTAGCCCAGCGCGCCGATCCCGCGCGGGATGATCGACACCTTGTGCACCCGGTCCGCCGAGGGCAGCGCCAGCGCGACCAGGGCGTGGCCGAGTTCGTGATTCGCCACGAGCCGTCGCTCCAGATCCGACAGCAGGCCCCGCCGCTTCTCGATGCCGGCGACGATGCGTTCGATTGCCAGGGTGAAGTGCGCCAGCGTGACCGCGGGCGCGCCCAGACCCGTGGCGGCGAGCGCGGCCTCGTTGACCACGTTGGCCAGTTCGGCACCGGCCAGGCCAACCGTGATGCCGGCCACCTGGTCGAGGTCCACCCCGGGCGCGAGCACGATCTTGCGCGCGTGCACCCGCAGGATCTCCAGCCGCCCCGTGCGGTCGGGCCGGTCGACCAGCACCTGCCGATCGAAGCGACCGGCCCGCAGCAGTGCCGGGTCGAGGATCTCGGGCCGGTTCGTCGCGGCCAGCAACACGACGCCCACGCTCGGGTCGAAGCCGTCGAGTTCCGACAGCAACTGGTTCAGGGTCTGCTCGCGCTCGTCGTGCCCGCCGGCCACCGGGAAGGCGCCACGCGCCTTGCCCAGCGCGTCGAGTTCGTCGATGAAGATGATGGCCGGCGCTTGCGCGCGCGCCTGCTCGAACAGGTCCCGCACGCGCGCCGCACCGACCCCGACGAACATCTCGATGAACTCCGAGCCGTTGATCGAGAAGAAGGCCACGCCCGCCTCGCCGGCGACGGCGCGGGCCAGCAAGGTCTTGCCGGTGCCGGTCGGCCCCATCAGGAGCACGCCCTTGGGAATGCGTGCCCCGAGCCGGCCGTGCGCCTTCGGATCCTTCAGGAAGTCGACGATCTCCTGCAATTCGGCCTTGGCCTCGTCGACACCGGCCACATCGGCGAAGCGCACGCCGGTCTGGCGCTCCATGTAGATCCGGGCCTTGCTGCGTCCGATGCCGATCAGCCCGCCATCGCCGAGCCGGCTGGCCAGCCGGCGCGACAGGAAGTACCACACACCGAAGAAGATCACCGCCGGCGCCACCCACGACATCAGCTGGGACAGCCAGGTCGACTCGTGGATCTGCCGGAAGGGCACGTCGAAGCGTGACAGCCGCTCGGCCAGCGCCGGCTCGACCTGCTCGGCCACCAGTGTCTGGCGACCGCTGGGGTCCGGGGTCTTGAGCGTGCCGACCAGCATCCCCGCCACCACGCGCACCTCCGACACCCGTCCCTGGGCCAGTGCCTGCTCGAAGGCGCTGTAGGGCACGACTTCCACGCTGGTCCGCTGCGCCCACCAGCCGTTCAGCACCCAGAGCAGCGCCAGCGCGATCAGGAAGTACAGAAGGTTGAAGCGGGTCTGGCGGTCCATCGGCGTGCGGCGCAGGGTTGCCGCGTCCGCCGACTCTAGTGGCCGGCGTACGCCAGCATTTGATCGGACGCAGCCGGCGGAAGGTGCCGGGCTGGCGCGTCCGCGCGGACCTGCCCCAGGCCCCCGAAGAACAGGTCGGCGACCACCTCGCCGAGCGCCTCGTGCGTCAGCCCGCCGTGCGGACGCAGCCAGGTGAAGGTCCAGTTGATCATGCCGAACAGCAGCATCGCCAGCGGCTTGGCCATCGCCGGGTCGAGGTCCGGGCGGCAGGCCGCGATCCCGCGTGCGAACGCGGCCACCACCTCGCGCTGGCCGTCCAGCACGGTCCGGCGCGCCGCCTCGTCGAGGAACTTGACGTCCTCGGTCAACACGCGATGCTCGTTCTGGGCGTCGGCATAGGCCAGCATGAAACGCCTGATCAGATCCCTGAGCCGGCTTTCGTCGGCGGCGGACCCGCCGGTCCGGCCTTGCCCGCCTGGCGCCGACGTGCCGCAGTGGCTGTCCGAGGGCGCCGCTGGGTCCGGGTTCGGCAAGGTCGGCGCGTGCATGACCTCCCGCGCCAGCGCCTGCAGCCGCGACACATGGCTGCCGACGATCTCGCCGAGCAACGAGTGCTTGTCCTGGAAGTAGTGGTACAGCGTCGCCTTCGACACACCAGCCGCAGCCGCGACGTCGTTCATCGTCGCAGCCGTGAAACCGCGCTGCGCGAACAGCGCGGCTGCGGCTTGCATCAGCTGATGACGCTGCGCCTCGTAGTCGGCAGCACGCGGACGGGCCATCAGTGATGCCTCACGGTGGAACCGGTTGCACGCGCCGGGATGCGTGGCCGGATGCGCGCCCGGATGCGCGCCCCCGTGCGCGCCCCCGTGAGCGCCCTGGTGCGTGCCCTGGTGCGTGCCCCGGGCCGCGCGGACCGCACACCCGACTCAGCGCTCATCGAAGGAGACGACCACGCGTTCGGTCAGCGGATGGGCCTGGCAGGTCAGCACGAAGCCCGCGGCCAGCTCGGCTTTCTCGAGCGCGAAGTTGCGATCCATCCGCACCCGGCCCTCGAGCACCTTGGCACGGCAGGTGGCGCACACCCCGGACTTGCAGGAATAGGGCACGTCCATGCCCGCGCGCGCAGCCGCGTCGAGGATGCTCGGATCGGCGGCGCCGAAGACGATCTCGCGCGACAGGCCGTCCCGCACCACGGTCACGCGGGCGCCGTCGGCGTCGCCCGCGCGATGGGCGTGGACATCGCCTGCGGGCTGCTGCTCGGGCGGAATGCCGAATCGCTCGACGTGGATGCGTTCTGCGGGCACGCCGGCGGCGAGCAGCGCCGCCTCGGCTTCGTCGTTCAGCGCATGCGGGCCGCAGACGAAGGCGTGATCCACGGTGCGCGGATCGATGAGCGTGCGCAGGAACAGCCCGACACGTTCGCGGTCCAGGCGGCCGGTGTACAGCGGCGAATCGACCTGCTCGCGTGAGAACACCGGGTGGAGCGCCAACCGTGTCAGGTAGCGGTTCTTCAGGTCCTCCAGTTCCTCCTTGAACATCGTCGAGGCCGCGTTGCGGTTGCCGTACAGCAGCGTGCAGCGCGCTTGCGGCACCTGCTCGAGCAAGGTGCGCACGATCGACAGGATGGGCGTGATCCCGCTTCCACCGGCCACGGCCAGCACGTGCGGCGGCGTGGCGCTGCGCCGCAACTCCGCGACAGCCGCACCGAAGCGGCCCTGCGGCGGCATCACCTCCACGGTGTCGCCGGCCTTCAGCGTGCCGTGCAACCAGGTCGAGAACGCGCCTCCGCGGACCTTGCGCACGCCCACGCGCAGGGCCTGGCCGGCAGACGCGCAGATGGAATACGAGCGTCGTACATCGACGCCGTCGATGGTCTGGCGCAGCGTCAGGTACTGGCCGGGCTCGAATCGGAAGTCTTCGGCCGTCGACGCCGGCACGTCGAAGGTCACGACGACCGCATCGTCGGTGTCCGCGCGCACCTCGCGCACGGTCAGGGGTAGGAAGTGCAGTCCGCTCATCGCTGTGTTCCGTGGGGTCTCAGGGCAGTGCGTCGGGCGCAGGCATGCCGGCCCTGTGGCGTGGTGACGTGGTGACGTGGTGACGTTCAGATCGGCTTGAAGTACTCGAAGGGCTCGCGGCAGGCCAGGCAGCGGTACAGCGCCTTGCAGGCCGTGGAGCCGAAGGCCGACAGGCGCTCAGTCTGCGGGCTGTCGCAGCGCGGGCATTCCACGCCGCGGGGACGGATGCGGATCGGCGCCACCGTCGCGCCGTCCGCCTCGGGCGCCACCGGTCCGGGCGGTGCGATGCCGTAGGCGTGCAGCTTGCGCCGGCCCTCGGCACTGATCCACTCCGTGGTCCAGGCCGGTGCGCGGCGCAACGTCACCTGCACCGGGCCGAAACCGGCCTGTGCAAGCGCGTCGCGCACGCTGTCGGCGATGACCTCGGTGGCCGGGCAGCCCGAGTACGTGGGCGTGAGCACGACTTCGGTGCGCGCCTCGCCGACGACGACCTCGCGCACGATGCCGAGGTCGCGCACCGACAGGGCCGGCACCTCCGGGTCGGGCACGCCATCCAGGACGGCCCAGGCCGCCGCGAGGCGGCCTGCCAGTCCTTCAAGGCCTGCGCCTTGCAGCTCGGGAGCGGCCGCAGTCGGGCCGGAGGGCTCGGCGGCCGGCAACCCCTGACGGGCGAGTGCAGTCATGCAGCCCAGGCCGTCGTCCCCCTCCAATGCCAGCGCGCCGCGCGGTGAGGACATCGGATTCACCACGTCCCGCCCGGATAGGCGCGCTGCAGGTGCTGCATCTCGGCCAGGATGAAGCCCATGTGCTCGCTGTGCACACCGCGGCTGCCGGTGCTGACAAAGGCACTGTCGGGCGGCAGCCCCAGCGTGGCTTCGTCCAGCACCGCGCCGATGGCGGCGCGCCAGGCCGGGCGCAGGCTGCTGCGGCGCGGACCCAGGCTGTCGGCTTCGGCGTGGGCATCGACCTCGTCATCGATGAACATCTCGTTCGTGTACGGCCAGATGCGCGCGAGCGCCGCACGCATGCGCGCGGCCGACTCCGCCGTGCCGTCGCCCAGACGCACCACCCACTGCGCCGCATGCTCGACGTGATAGCGCGCCTCCTTCAGCGCCTTGCCGGCGATCGCGGCCAGTTCCGCGTCGCAGGAGCGCCCCAGCGCCTGCCAGTGCTGCTCGAGCCACTTCGCCAGCAGCAGGTTGCGCAGCACGGCGTCGGCGAAGTCACCGCCAGGCGCATGCGCGCTGCTGCGCCGCATCGGTTGCTCGACCAGCGTGAGGTTGAGGTAGTCACGTTCCTCGCGCAGGAAGGCGAGCTGGTCCTCGTCGTGCCCCTGCCCATCGAGCTGCCCGGCGTGCGTGAGCAGCGCGCGAGCCTGACCCAGCAGGTCCAGCGAGAGGTTGGTGAAGGCGATGTCCTCCTCGAGGATGGGGCCGTGGCCGCACCATTCACCCAGGCGCTGGGCATGGATCAGGCAGGTGTCGGCCAGTCGCAGCACGTAGCGCACCGAGGGTGCACGGCCAGGGGTGATGGAGACGGCGCGGTCGGCGCCGCGGTCGGCGGCCCCACCTGCATCGCGGGCCGATCCGGCATTCCAGGCCGCACGGGCGGCTGCAGCCTCCGGCACGGCGCCGGAGGTCGATCCAGTCAAGTTCGTCATCGCACTTTCCTCGACGTCTGTCTGCCCGGCGTCACGAGCGCTTGCGCGCGGGCCGGGATCGGGTTCACCAGGCGACAGCCGGCGGCCTCGGACCGCCTGCCAGGTGCGCCGTCGGGCCTCACATGTGATCCACCGCCTCGGGCAACTGGTAGAAGGTCGGGTGGCGGTAGACCTTGTCTTCCATCGGGTCGAAGTACATGTCCTTGTCGCCCGGGTCGGAGGCGGTGATCTGGCTGGAGGGCACGACCCAGATGCTGGAGCCTTCCTGGCGGCGCGTGTAGACCTCGCGCGCGAGCTGGACGGCCATCGCGGCATCGGCGGCGTGCAGGCTGCCGCAATGCTTGTGGTCCAGGCCGGCCTTGGGGCGGACGAAGACTTCCCAAAGGGGCCACTCGCGTGCGGCGGCCTCCAGGGCCTGCGGGGATGGAGAGGCGGGTGCTTGGCTCATGGGGATCTCCGTGCTTCACATTCGGGGAGGGTCGCTCGGGACGCGGACGTCGCGGGCGTGCTCAGGCAGCCTGTTGCCGGGTGGCCTGCTTGCGGGCGTGGGCAAGCGCGGCCTCGCGCACCCAGGCGCCGTCGTCCCAGGCCTTGACGCGTGCGCCCAGGCGCTCCTTGTTGCAGGGCCCGTCGCCGCCGACGACGCGCCAGAACTCGGACCAGTCGATGGGGCCGAAGTCGTAGTGCCCGCGGGTCTCGTTCCACTTCAGTTCCGGGTCGGGCAGCGTGACGCCCAGCACCTTGGCCTGCTCGGCGGTGGCGTCGATGAACTTCTGGCGCAGGTCGTCGTTGCTGATGCGCTTGATGCCCCAGCGTGCGGACTGCGCGCCGTGGACGCTCTCGCCGTCGGGCGGGCCGAACATCATCAGGCTGGGCCACCACCAGCGGTTGGTGGCGTCCTGCACCATGGCGCGCTGCTCGGGCGTGCCCTCGCGCATCATGACGTTGAGCGCATCGAAACCCTGGCGCTGGTGGAAGCTCTCCTCGCGGCACACGCGCACCATGGCGCGCGCGTAAGGGGCGTAGGAGCAGCGCGTCAGCGGCACCTGGTTCATGATGGCGGCGCCGTCCACCAGCCAGCCGATGACGCCGACGTCGGCCCAGGTGAGCGTGGGGTAGTTGAAGATGGAGCTGTACTTGGCCTTGCCGCTGTGCAGCGCGGCGAGCATCTCGTCGCGGCTGGTGCCCAGGGTCTCGGCCGCGGAGTACAGGTACAGGCCGTGGCCGGCCTCGTCCTGGATCTTGGCCAGCAGGATGGTCTTGCGCTTGAGCGTGGGCGCGCGCGTGACCCAGTTGCCCTCGGGGAGCATGCCGACGATCTCGGAGTGCGCGTGCTGGCTGATCTGGCGCACGAGCGTCTTGCGGTAGTGCTCGGGCATCCAGTCCTTGGCCTCGATGAAGTCGCCGGCGTCGATCTTTTCGTCGAAGCGGCGCTCGAGCTCGGCCTCCTGGAGGGAGCGCACGACCTTGCGCTCTTCCTTGGGGGCGATGTCCATGGCTTGGGTGTACATGTGGGCCTCCTGTGTCCAGGGAGTCAGTGCTGTGCTTGGATTTCGTGCTGCGTCATGGCCAGTGCAGGCTGTCGCTCTACGCCTTGCCTGCGCTTCGTCACGCCGGATGGGGGCAGGCGGCGGCGCCTGCGGAATGGTGAAACGAAAGGCCCCGCACACCAACACCCTCGCGCCAGCGGGGGCCTGCGCGCGGGGGCGTGGGGGGCGGCGAGAAGCGCAGCGTCGGGGTCGGCGCGCGCAGCGCGCTTCGTAGACTGACTCGCCGCCGTTGTCCGAGCACAGCGAGCCAACGGCGAGCGGAGCGAGTTCGGCGGCGCGACCCCGACGCGAGCATCGCAGCGGAGTCGGCCGCCAGGCCGACCGCCCCCGTCGACCCCGCGCACAGGCCCCCGCTGGCGCGAAGCGAGTGAAAAGCTCAAACAGCTCACTTCGGCCTCTGATCAATCACCCGCCGGGCCTTGCCCTGGGAGCGTTCGATGCCGTTCGGGTCGAGCACGTCGATGCGGGTGCTCACGCCGATCAGCGTCTTGATGCGGTGCTGCAACTCGCGCGCCAGCGCGGCGCGGTCGGTGCCCACGTGGGCGGGCTGCAGCTCGCAGCGCACCAGCACCTCGTCCAGCAGGCCCTCGCGCGTGACCACGATCT
>Ga0169931_10013111_pt1 | contig 11367 bp, 10 predicted proteins | sample Kivu_15m_20L_FD_129675 | JGI IMG/M metagenome (GOLD analysis project Ga0169931, IMG submission 129675) | Freshwater microbial communities from Lake Kivu, Western Province, Rwanda to study Microbial Dark Matter (Phase II) - Kivu_15m_20L... | ecosystem: Environmental > Aquatic > Freshwater > Lake... | reverse complement strand
GACTGAGAGAATGCAAGGAATGGAATTCCAACCTGTGGCTGGGGGATTAACCAATACCCAAGATTTCCAGAGTCCAAGGGAATCCAATTAGTCTTAATTCCCAGGTCCTCACAGTAATGAATAAATCTAGAGAAATTCTTGTCACTTTCCATTCCAGGTAGTAGCAATATTTCATCAATGGGAGTGAATTTGAGAATCCTTTCGAACTCATCGAGCCAGGTACTGCTAATCGCATTACATTCCATTCTTGAAACGACTGCGTAACCTAACAACCGATTCTTCATGATCCAATCGCTATATTGTTGGGAATCGCGCATGCTGCGACCCACAATCATCATTTTTGAAATTACTTTCTTTTTTAATATCAAAGGTTTAAGAATCAAGAAGTAAGTTATCAGACGCCCTAAAATTAAGTAGACCAATCCAGAGACCAACATTACTCCAAAGACAATACGTGATAAAGATGCCTTAAGGATAAATGAAATAAAGCCTAGAAAGAAAAAAAAGTACACAGATCTTTTAATAACTAATTGCAGATTTAATACAAATAAATTGGCATGCTTCAATCTGTATATTCCTGTGAGTAGAAATAAGAATAACCAGCTGAAGACGATAAGGAATAAAATACCTTTGTAATCAAATTGTGCTATTGCGGGCCTGAAATCTGTTTCCAGGCTATTTTGAGGAAATCTAAATTGGAACGCGGTAATTGCTGAAAGGCAGATACAGATCAAATCTGAAAGAATTAATACCGCTACAACTAAAAGCTTGTTGTTCTCTTTCAATTGTTTAGATATATCAGCCCACAAAATTGGCATAAACTCCTCTTGTGAGCAAATATTATCGCTAAGTTTGGTCTCTAGACTGCAAAATCAAGTTAGGTGTTAGCGAATATTTAGATTTCTAGGAGTCATCAGAGAAGCCCTGATAGCGGGTAGGGTTTATGGGCTTTATCTTGATTTAAGAAGATCTTGAACCCAGTTTAGATATTTTGCCCGTCCAATTTCTGGAGAAAGGTGCTTTACGGCAAATTCACTACCCATCTTTGCCAATTGATCAAGCCGGCTCCGATTTTTACTTAGATCTTCAATTTTTGTCGCTAGTTTTTTTGGATCTCCTGCATCGACTAACTCTGCTACTCCTTCTAAAAACTTCCATGTTGCACCACCTCGTGGGACTGAGGCAATTACAGGGCGCTCGCTGTAAAGATACGAGGTCAACTTGCTTGGCAAGCTCATCTCCATTTGCGTACTTCTTTCATTTACTAATAACAGATCAGCAGCTGAAAGTAGCGCTGAGTAATCCTCATCAGATACTGCAGCCATTACTGAAATAGGATTCCTACCAGTACACAATCGTTTTAATATATTTTCTTGATTTCCATGTCCAATTAGATAGATCTTGATTAATGGATTTTGTCCCAAAGCATCAGCAGCTTTCACTACATTTTCCAGATCCTGTTTAGCCCCCATATTGCCGGTATGGACAACAACAAACTCACCTTCTGCCCAGCCAAATTTCTTACGTGCAGCAGCTTTGTCGACTGGATCAATAGATCTGGCAGAGTAGTTAAGAATTTGACTCACTCTTTTTGGTTCTACCCCAAGCCCAATTACTACATCTCGCATTGCAGGGGATACAACTACCAAACTATCAGCGCCACGCAAGGCGCTACCTTCAACTAAGTGCGCAACCTTAGAAAAAAGTGCACCACCGCGTAATCCAGATTGCTTAGCTCCTGCTCCTGATAAATCCTGCACAATCAAGCCAAAGGGTGTACCAAATCTCTTTGCAATTTTATTTCCAATAACACCAGCAGCAACAGTTGGCATACATGCGATTACTACATCAAACTCATTATTATTAAAGCGCTTTGAAACTCGCTTTAGATTCCACCACAAAGAAAACTCAAATCGCATTCGAAGCAGCGCATTCATCTTTGGCGGCACTAAATGTTTGGCACGCAATACCTCAACTCCATTATGGGTGGTAACGCCTTCGACAAGATGGGCAAACTCTCTAGGAACCTTCCACCATGGGTAATGTGGCAAGCTGGTCAATACAGTTACTGGATGTTTATTGGTTTTTAAAGATTCTGCTAAATCTGTCGTGTAAACAGCGATGCCAGTTGGCTCGGGCCAGTAATTAGTTGTTACAAGAAGTACGCGAGACATCTCTTACTTACTTTGGAGGATCGATTGGGCGAATCACTCCACCAACTAACATTGAATAATCAGGAACAGATTTACGTGCAATCTCTCCAGCTGAAACAACAGAACATTTACCAATGGCCACACCAGGAAGAATCTTTACATCTAAGCAGACCCACGCACCATCTCTAATTTCTATTGGTTTGTGGGCGTACTCCAATGAAGCAGATCGGTAATCATGTCCACTACTACAGATTATTGACCTTTGTGAGATACAAACATTTGAACCGATTCGAATTTTTTCGTGATTAATAAACCAAACATCTTCACCAATCCAGCAGTTATCTCCGATTTCCAAATTCCAAGGGAAATGAACTTTCACTCCACGCCGAATCAGTACTCCTTTCCCCACTGAGGCTCCAAATAATCTCAGCAGAAGTGGCCGGAGCTTAGAAGGAGTAACTGGTGATTTAAAGAAAATATGCAGAACAAAAAACCATAATCCCAAACGAGTGTTCCTAAAAAGCATAAAACCCGTACCCCCATAGAAAGCCTGCAAATCTCTTTTCACTTAGGAAGTCTACTTCTAGACTGTATCCATCTAGGATTGTAGCAATTGGTGTTTACAGGATTTAAGAAGGGGAAATCAGGTGAAATCTTCTGGTGAACCTACAAAAAACATGATTTTGCATGTCTTAACCTTGAATAGTAGTGATGGATCTTATGGAGGCCCAGTAAGAGTTGCAAAAGAAATTGTTAGCGAGCTTGAGGCATTGGGTTTCGAATCGAAATTGATTGCTGGGATTCAAGATAAAGTTTTAATCTCTCGTGAAGCCAGTGACAAATTCTATGGCTATCCGGTTAGGCAACTTTTAAGGAAATTTCCATTTAGTTCCCTCTTTAGTTTCTCTATAGCGCGTGGCCTCTTTCAGCAAATTAGTCATGCGAAAGTCGTCCATATTCACTTAGCGAGGGATTTAATTCCCTTCTTTGCCGCTGTCGTCTGCTTGATTTTACGAGTGCCTTTTGTAACCCAGACACATGGAATGTTAGATAATGAAAAAACTTTGACCAAGAAACTAATTGACAAGTTTTTGACTAATCATATTCTTAAATCTGCAAGGACAAATTTCGTACTAAGCGAAATTGAAATGGTGAACATGAGATCGTTATTCCCTAACTATAGATACAGGATTATTCCTAACGGTATAAAAATTACTGGAATACCGGAATTGAATCACAATACTGGTAAATACAAGATTTTATTCTGTTCAAGATTACATCCCAGAAAGCGACCGATCTTCTTCATTGAACTTGCAAAAAGCACTATTGCACAATCCGAGAATTATTCCTTTACGATTTTTGGCCCCGACGGAGGAAGCCTAAATGAAGTTAAGTTAGCGCTAAAAGAAATAAATAGTCCACTCATTTCTTACAAGGGTCATTTAGATTCGAATCAAGTGCTGCAAGTGATGGCTGAATACGATTTACTAATCTTGCCGAGTGAAAAGGAGCCATTCCCAATGGCTGTGATTGAAGCGCTATCTGTGGGAGTCCCTGTGTTAGTTATGGAGGACTGTGGACTTGCCTCACGCCTCAAGGAATTGCCATACACATCCTTATGCCGCGAGGCATCAGTACCAGAATTTTCAGCAGTATTGCATCAACTCACTGAACTCGATTTCCTTAGGGCAAATCGGAAGATTCTGATAGACGTTGTAGCAAATGAATTCAACATAACCAAAATATGTGAAACTCTTGTGCAGGTTTATCTTGAAGAGTAAGCCCGAAGTTAACTTTTATACAAATATAATTCCACCTTATCGGCAGGCGTTATTCAATTCATTAAGCCAGGAAGTTGATCTCCAGGTCCATTCCGCATCTCATTCCGAGGCACACCGTGGATGGTCTGATTTTAGTGCCCAAAGAGATTTTGAGCTCCTAGAACACAGATTACCTCGACTTCTGATTCGTGAAACGTATTTCTATTTTCCAAAGCTATCGTGGCTGAAAAACAGAAACTGCGATGCCGTAGTTGTCGGAGGGTGGGAGCAGCCTGCGAACTGGATCCTAATTCTACTTTCGATCTTACGCAAGCAAAGATTTTATATTTTTTATGAGAGTACTGAAAATGATGCGACATACTCACGGTCGAGCCTGGTTTACTTCGTAAAAAAAATGATTTTTCGTATTGTTGACGGGGTTATCACTACAGGGGAATCATCAAGTGAGAATGTTAAGAGCCTCGGAGTTGCTTGCAACAAAATACATCAGGGATTCAATGCCATTGACTCCGAATGGTGGTCATCAAAGAACAAATCCCGTAAACACAAATCTTCAGAATTGGGAACACGCTATATCTATGTGGGTCAACTAATTCGGCGAAAGAGAATAGATGTGTTGATTGAGAGTTATTCACAAATTTCTAGGGATATCGACTCTCTGCTAATTGTTGGCGATGGGCCTCTTGAGCAAGAACTTAAATCATTAAGCGAAAACCTAAATTCGCTGGGGAAAATTGAATTTAGAAATTCAATCAATAGTGAAACTTTAAGGTCTGTTTATCTAGAGCAGGACGTCCTCATACTTCCATCGGATTTTGAAGTTTGGGGTATGGTTGCATTAGAAGCCTTGGCCTGCGAGCTCAGTTTGATCCTAAGTGTAAGTTGCGGAGTAACGCCTGAATTGAAGAATTTTTCAAATGTACTTGTCTTCAGAAGCAAAGATGAGTTAGAAATGTCTTTGGTAGAGGCGAGAACTTTGAAACCAGATCCAGAGCTAAATAATTTCTTTCAAGACAAATCCATCGAACATTTCTCTAAATTGATAGCATCATTGTGCACGCCGAACGGTGAAAATTGTGATGAATACTAGAAAAATTTTTAATTACACCCGATCTGAATTTGCGAGAAATAGTTTCTTAGTTTTCATGATTAATGGCATATTTCTATGTGCAGGCATCATTTCTGCCCGAGTAATGACTTTACCTGAAAGAGGCTTTGCGGCGATATTTGTATCAATAACAGGCATTGTGACTTATGTTTTAGATTTAGGTATTACAAATGCCATCTTTATTTCTACTGCACAATTAAAAAGCATTCCTAAATTCTTTCGAACATTCTGGTATTACTCGGCATTCTCACTGATCTCATCTGTTATTTCTTGTTTTTTGCTGAGTTTTTATCTTACTGAAGTCAGTCCGTCCATAATTGCGGCCGTTTGTGTTTTTAATATATCTTCAATTATATTTCGACACTCCGGCGCGAAAGTTACTGGAAGCGGACGCCTAGAACTTTATAATTGGATTCGAGTAGCTCAAACGACGGCATGGTTGGTATCAATATTATGGTTCCTACCAAAGCACCCGTCATCTTTTTCATTCATTTGGTGTTATGTAGCGTCTTGGAGTCTTGGGGCAATTTTGATGAGTATTTGTAGAATCCCCAAACTAGCCGAAGACAGTATTTCGAGTCTAGCATTCTGTAAAATTGGTTTATCTAGTTTTTTTTCAAATCAGAATGCAGTTGATGGACTCAAACTCGATCAAATTGCTGCAGCGAGAGAGCCCAATATGGCGGCGGTTGCAGCTGTTATAAATTCTGTGACAGCACAGGTTAAAAATTTTCCACTTGCAATCTTTCCTATACTTTCTCAGAGAATTCACTCAAAGTCTTCCTCTTCTAATCGGAATCTTAGAAAATATGTCTTTTTGAGTCCGATATCAATTATTTTGATCATCCCTTTTGCCATTTATTTCTTTCCTAAATTAATGGGTGCTCAGTATGCTGGATACGACGTTTCGATTTTATTCTATCTATTGGCTGGAGCAGCATCCGTTGCACGGCTGCTCATATCTGAGAAATTGAGAGCTAATCATAGAAATGTTGGAATTATTTGTTCCGAAATAGTGGGAATTTTAGTTTTTGCTTCACTATATATTTCGGGTTTCGTGTCTACAATTAGTCGTTTATCTCTCGTAGTATTTTTCACGCAGATTACAGTTCTAATAGGCGTGCTTTTTTCTATGTATTTAGGACGTGATAGTGATTAGAGTAATAACGGCATCAAACACGAATAATCGTTCAGACTTTGGCGGAACACCCTATAGATTGATTGAAGAGTTAAGAAAGTTTGGACGGCTCGCTTCAGGAGTAAATTTGAGACGTCCGCCTATTTATCACATCGCAAAATTTTTATGGGTGATCTGCAGAATAATGCTTTGCCGTAAACCACGTGGGTTTCAGTTTTCGTCTACCGCAATACGCATGAGAAGGCATTTTTTAAATTCTCAAATCAAAGATAGCGATAGCATTATTAGTTTTTTCCAGATATGCACTCATCGTAGGGCTAAAGTGATTTTTACCATTGATTGCACCCTCAAGTATTTATTTCAGAGTTATCCTGAACTATCTCAAGTTCCTAATTCTGATAGAGAAGCAGCAATAGAAAGAGAAAAAGAATCATATAAAAAAGCTCATCACATTTTTTGTAAGTCAACTAAATGCGTTGATCAAGTCATCAATGATTATGGCATACCTCAAACTAAGGTTTCACTATTACCATGGGCTGCAAATTATGAAATGGAACTCAAGCCTGAAATTTTGGAAAGAAGAATGGATTCTTCAAAAGCTGCTTTAAACCTATTATTTGTTGGGAAAGATTCCTACAGAAAGGGTTTAGACAAGATTTTGAAGTTTCAAAGTTCAATGGATTTATTGGGTATCCCTACAACCCTTCATGTCATTGGTCTAGAAGGGGATAATAATTACAATCCAAATGTAATTTATCATGGGTATCTTCCAAAGAATTCCATTGAATTTTCAGAAATCTTCGAACAAAGTCATCTAGGTTTTCTTGTCAGTAGAAGCGAAGCACTAGGAATCGCAGCATTGGAATATCAAGCCGCAGGCATCCCTACTGTCCTAAGTGGCGTGGACGGGATGCTATCTGTTGTGAGGACCAGTACTTGCCTGCTTGATTCATCCGACGACCTTGAATCAACGGTCAAATTAGTTTATAAATTAATCGTGACTGGCGCTTATCAACAATTCCTTGCCCAAGCTTTTGAAGAAGCCGTAAAGGCTCGGAACTGGAGGTCAATATTAGAAAAGGTAGTTAATGAAATCGAATCTTAGATGGACCTCTGTTCTTCACCACACGAACTATGGAGGATGTGAGAAGTTGGCGTTGGATTTTTTGAAAGAGATCAAAAGTGATTTAGTCGTATTTCATGAGAGAACTGAAATTATTAACCCAATGTTTGAGAAAATATCAAATCAAAAGTGGTTCACTAGTCGCATTAGCATTCGCAACCCATTAAGCATTGTTCAAGCGAGGGCTCTTATTGAGCGAGAAATACATGAGGATCGCCGTTTTATACTTTGGCACGGCAGATACAGCCTTCTCGCTACGGTATTAACTTTATATCAGCGAAACGCCAAATTTCTTGTGCACATTGGTACTAATGTCAACGAAGTAAGCATCACGGAGCGCATTTCCATGAAACTTTTGAATCGGTTCTTCCGGAAGCAAATTAAATTTATTTGCGTGAGTGCATTCAATAGGGAAACATTCTTAGCAAAATTTCCTTTTTTCGAGAGCAGAACTTATGTAATTCCGAATGGAATATCGCCAAGTAAGTTAGACGATCAAGAGTCTTTTTCAGATTTTAAGTACGTCATGATTTCTCGGTTCGATAACAGTAAATATCAAGACTTAATAATACAAGCACTGATAAGTGGATCCGTTAAGGAAAAAGTACTATTCATTGGAGATGGAGAGAATTCACTGAAATGCAAGAGAATTTGCGAATCTTCTGGCCATGCCGACCAATTCAAGTTTGTGGGCAATCTTGACAAACCTTTTGAAGTTCTAAATCGAAGACATCTATTTATCTTTGCTGCTAACGAGAGGGAAGGTTTCGGCCTGGTCATTTATGAAGCCATTGCAAGTGGGTTACGGGTGATAGCCTCCGATATTCCGGCGGTCAGGCAAATAATTAAGGATAAGCGTTTCCTATTTACCAATAATCAAGAAAGTCTTTTAGAAGCAATTAAATTCGCACAAACAAATGAGGATGCACATTTCAATTATATGGATTCTCTTAAATCGAAACTAGCTACAGAATATTCTTTGGTATGTATGCATCAAAGATATTTAGAGTTATGGTGAAATTTGAATATATTTCTAACTTTTGCCCTCTCCGCCTACCAAGTTTTGGTACTAAATTTGATTCTTCAAGGCGACACTGTTTCGTTGTTATCTCTGGCTTACTTTGGAATCGGATCCATGTGCACCTTTATGAATATCTTCCTCTTAACTAGTAGAAACAATCTCCGCCCTTTGTTGGTAATGTTCTTTTTCTTCATTTCACAATACTTCGGATTTTCTCCTGCTGTTCAAATTTCCTCTGGCTTGTATCCGGGAACAACACCCGATCCGCCAAGGGAATACGAGAAAAGCGCAATTGTATTTATCTGTGCCGTGGTTCTGTTCTTATCAATTGGATACTTTTTCGCACGTAAACGTGGTTCTAAACAAAAATTGCTTCCTTATGGGCCGAAGATTCAAGAAATTTCTACTGGGATTCCGAAATTTGAAGTACTTGTCGCTTTAATTGCTATTAATATTTTCTATATTACCTTCGTAGGAGCCGAATATTTCTTCACGAGTTTTTATGAATTAGGCTTGGCATTAGAGTCAAAGTTTAAAACTCGAATTTTTATTGCAATCGCTCGCTCGCTCGGGACGCTTCCACTCGCTACTTGCCTGGCCCTCATTTTGAGTAGGGCTTCTATGAAAGATTTATCAAAACCTTACAGGGCTTGTGTCTATATTTCATTTATAACTCTTTTTGTAAGTTGCAACCCAGTATCGTCCTTTCGCGTAATGGTCGGGATGGTTTGGGGCTCACTAATTCTCGCCAAAGCTTTGAAGATCTCTCAAAATCGTTTTTCTAGCGTGTTTAAACTTTATATCATCGCAATGTTTTATCTGTTTCCTTTAGCTGACTATTTTCGAAATAGGAAGCGAGAGCTTGAAAATCCAATAAGTATACAATCCTTGACGAGTGGTGATTTTGATTCTTACGCACAACTTTTAAATTCATTTGCTTTTATTTCAGAAAAAGGAATTGGATGGGGATCTCAAATTGTTTCCCTACCTCTTTTTTGGGTGCCAAGATCATTTTGGCCAGAAAAACCATTGGATTCCGCGGTTCTAATATCCGATTTTCGCGGATACACCTTCGATAATCTTTCGATGCCGGTTATGGCCGAACTATTGCTGGATTTTGGTTTTATTGGCACCGGCATGATATTCATTTTGGTTGGGAAATACCTTTTTAAGCTAGACGCATATTTCGTATCGAGTGACGTGGCTCCACCAAAGGTGCCAATTTTTACATTGTTTCTTATCCCTTATTCGCTCATGTTGTTCAGAGGCAGTTTATTGCAAGCAGTTTCGCCAATTGCAGTAGTTTTCTTGGCAACACGAGTTTTGAACTTTAGAATTTTAAGTGTTGATGTGTTTGACAAAACCCTTCAGAATAGGAAGAGAAAAGAGTCCCAGTAGAGTTTTGTATTAAGGCAATTTTCTCAAAAATTTTTGCTAGAGTGCTTGCTTATATAATCCTAATTTCTGATATTATCGCAACATGAATTCGGGTTCATTAATCAGAGGAGTGCGTAATCCTCGCTGGGCACTTTATATCTTGGCTAGAAGATACATCCACTTCTATGAAGGATTTACATATTTGTTCTCGAAAAATGGAGAAGAATATTTGTTAAATTTATTGCGAAGCGAAAGAATTAAGGTAGTTTTTGATGTGGGTGCGAATGTTGGCGAATGGACAAAGATTGCCCTCTCCAAATTTCCGGAGGCAGATATTTACGGATTTGAAATTTCTCGGAAGACATTTTCAAAGTTATGCGCTAATCTCAAGAATGAGGTGCGGTGCTCTTTTTGTAATATTGGTTTATCAAACGAGGTTGATTCAATTAAGTACAAGGACTACGGAGTCAATTCTGGAGTAAATACAATTCTTAACAATACAGATTTTCACGATGATTTAATTGAACCGCTGTTTCTAGAATGTTCAGTGACAATGGGGGATTTGTTTTGCGCAGACAAAGGAATTGATTCGATTGACTTGCTTAAAATTGATGTTGAGGGCGCGGAGTTTTTGGTGTTGAAAGGATTCGTGAATATGTTGAAAAGTGGAAAAATTCGCGTGATTCAATTTGAATATGGTTATGCTAATGGAGACATCCATACCCTTATGAAGGATTTCTTCAAGCTATTAGGCGATTGTGGCTGTGTCACAGGCCCGCTCAAAAGAAAGGGTGTTTTGTTTACAGATTTTGTATATCCGTTGAATAACTTCAGTTCTGGTCCAAATTTTGTTTCAGTTTTAAGAAGTGAGACGCAACTGGTGAACAAAGTTTCAGGGAAACCTATAGATGGTTACCCATCCTAGAGATTCTCGAGAAATTGCTAAGTATTTTGGTCAGTCAATGCTTCAGTAAGTATCTCGATTTTTTGGTTTTTTCATGGTGCGGACATTGACCTAGAAAAGTATTTTCATTGCACTCAATTATCTACCTTCTCTGAGAATTGAATTAACCTTGATGGGTAAGAAACTGACCTATGAGAAAATAATTTTTAATTCTTCAAGTGGGTTGTAAGGGACTTGAACCCCTGACCCGGTGATTAAGAGTAACCGGGTCGGGTAAGACTGGCAATCGCATCTTTCTACTTCTTTGTCACCCAGAAAATTTCTGCGATTTCATCGATCTTGGCAATCAATTTATCTGCAACGGCAACATCAACAGTTCCTTTTGTGCCTGCAGCACCAGCAAGTTTGGTTGCTTCATTGAAAAGGCCATGAAGTTGTGGGTGTGCTTCGAAATGGTTGGGCTTGAAGTAATCAGTCCACAAAACCCAGAGATGTTCTTTGACCATATTGGAACGCGCTTCTTTGATTGAAACGGCGCGAGCTTTGAAATCTGGATCTGATGAAGCTGCGTACTTCTCCATACAAGCTTTAACGGATTGAGCTTCAATCTTCGCTTGTGCGGGATCGTAAACGCCGCATGGAAGATCGCAATGTGCGTAGATGGTTAGCATCGTTGACTCCTCTTTCTTCGAATCTCGAGAAACTTAAGTTGTGAAAGACTACCTCTCGTGGCAAATTTTCGCGCCTCGGCAATATTTTCGG
>Ga0169931_10013110_pt1 | contig 11368 bp, 12 predicted proteins | sample Kivu_15m_20L_FD_129675 | JGI IMG/M metagenome (GOLD analysis project Ga0169931, IMG submission 129675) | Freshwater microbial communities from Lake Kivu, Western Province, Rwanda to study Microbial Dark Matter (Phase II) - Kivu_15m_20L... | ecosystem: Environmental > Aquatic > Freshwater > Lake... | reverse complement strand
TTGGAGCCCACGCGTGCGCAAAACACTTTGTCCCTGAGTCCTTCCCAAATAACGAGAGCCAGTCACCACTTGCTCACCGGACTGCCATGAGGAAATAAACCCTTGCAGCTCCGAGCACGCATGCTGCCCATCTCCATCCATGGTCAAAAGAGCAGGGGCTTTCACGCTCCTCGCGAGCTCGAAAAGCATGAAAATACTGTGGGCCAACCCCTGGTTCATCTCCTTGCTTAGAACGGTCCAGCCGGCATCACCAGCAATTGCCCCGGTTCCGTCCGTTGAACCGTCGTCAACAAGCACCGGCATCACGGTGAATCCACTGACGGACGCGGGGACTTCAGCAAGCCAAGTCGGCAGGGCTCCCGCCTCGTTCCATGCCGGCACTCCCAGTAGGATCCAATTGCCTTTTTCTGTTAGCCCACGCCGGACAAGATGCTCGCGAAGTCGACGAACACAATCCTGCAACGACTGTCGGTCGGCCTGAGTCAAATTGAGCTTTTCCATTTAACTCCTCCTAAAATAAACGAATGAGAATGTCGACCCGCCTTGACGAACCAACTGCTTCTGCCGTTAGCATGTCCACCATGAAGGTCAAGATCATCAAGGTCGGGTTCATCGGCTTCTGCCTTGCCTGGATGGCGGCCAAAGTCCCGGTCGGAGAATTGCTTACTGCTATCCGAGAAACCAGCATGAAGTTCATTGCTGCAGCGTTCCTCTTTCACGGGATGACGCTAGTTCTAGATACAGTCCGCCATCAAATCCTTTTGAAAAGCGATATACGCTTATCGGATGCCCTTCGAGCAAAATTCTGGGGTACTTTTTCAGGTAATCTTGTGCCGACAAGTATCGGAAGCGATGCCACACGCGGATGGTGGCTCATCCAACACCACTCTCGGATCTCAAAATCCAAGGTTCTAGCATCGCTCATGCTCTCGCGAGTTCAAGGGTTGCTCATCGTGCCCTCGATGATTGCGACTGGAGTCCTCTTGGATCCTGAATCTTCCGCTCTCCACTGGAAGTGGGCCCTTCCGTTCGGCTTGGGCGGGAGCCTCGCTACCCTCGGCATCCTCCGCTTAGTGGCACTCTCGAAGCCGGATAAACCGATCGCCCCCCATCAACGCCGCAAGGAGGCGCCAACCACTCCAAAGAACCGGGCTGTTCGACTCGCTTACAAAATGCGTGAGACACTGGAGGATTGCAGGCCGGATAGCCTGACTTGGGCCAAGGGCTTGGGAATCTCGGCAGCACTCCTGACTTCCAACTCATTGCTACTGTGGTGCCTTTGTCGAGGAGCCAAAGTCGACGGATCCTTCTTTAAACTCATGTGGGTCGGCCCCTCCGTTGGACTTGCGACCCTGTTGCCGATTGGCTTTAACAGCTTTGGCACTCAGGACATCAGTTGGATCCATCTGATGGCGAGGACCCAACGGGAGCTCCCCTCCTACCTCGGCATCTCCATGATTTGGCATACCATCCGGATCACTTGGAGTCTCCCGGGCCTGTTCTTCTTTCCACGTGGCAACTCTGTCCGGTCGCCTTCAATTCCAGCCACCCATACGCTGACCGAATCAACATTCAGATAGACCTTGATCCTTGCGAGAAGTCCGATAGATAGAACCATAAAAAATAAATTTTTTTGATACCCGGGGGGGGGCCTATGACCACGATCAGAAACCAGGAAATCAACACTATCCTCGTACTCGGTGGCGATGGATATATCGGCTGGCCACTTGCAATGCGGCTGGCACGCCTCCACCCCAAGAGCGAAATCACCATTGTCGACAATCTAAGCAGAAGAAAGTGGGTGGCGGAATCCGACAGTGACTCCCTCACTCCAATAGGTTTGCCGCTCGACAGAGTCGAGCAGGCCAGGGCCATCCTCGGAGTGACAAACCTGCAATTCGTTGAACTGGACGTATCCGAGCCTTCCATTGACGACCTTGTGAGACGCCGAAAGCCCGATCTCATTTATCACCTGTCACAGCAGGCCTCGGCTGGGTACTCCATGTCAGGGCCGGAGCAATCGATAACAACGGCAGTCAACAATGAGACAGCGAATCTGAGGCTGCTTTGGGCCATTCGCCGCCATGTCCCCGAGTGCCACTTGGTTAAATTAGGTTCTTTTGGAGAGTATTGCCATTTCGGACTCGATATCGCGGAAGGGTTCTTCGAACCTACCTACAACAGCAAGAAAGCTCCACGTCCCGCGCCCTACCCACGTGCGGCCGATGATATCTACCATGTCTCCAAAATCAATGACTCCAACTATATCTCCATGGCCTGTCGTAAATGGGGATTGAAGGTCACGGAGGTCATGCAGTCCACAGTCTTCGGACTCATGACGGAAGAAATTCGAAAGTCCCCCACTCTGGCGACCCGGTTTGATTACGACACCAACTATGGAACGGTGATGAACCGATTCACGGTCCAGGCGGCACTCTCGCTCCCACTCACGGTCTATGGCACGGGATGGCAGAGGACCGGCCTCATGGCCCTTGAGGATGCAGTGGTCTCGTTGGCCTCAATGGCGACCGACAAGATGCAACTTGGGCAGCATCGAATCATCAACCATGTCGGAGAAACCGATCTCTGCATCCGTGATATTGCAGATGCAGTCTCGAAAGTGGCAATCTCTCAAGGACTCGAGGTCCGAGTTTCCTGCGGGGAAAGTGATCCCAGAACCGAACAGACTCCAGCTAAAGAATCCTACTTGATCGAAACACCTTGGCTCACGACTCAGGGGTTCAAGAAAACCCCGCTCGACCAAGTCATCCGGGAAACGCTAGGCGTCGTCAAGGATCTAAAGGGCCGGATCAAGAGCGAAGTACTGGCTCCTGCTCGCCCTTGGTGATATCAGTGACACCGCCGGATGAAAAATACTCGGTCAATCTGAATTCAGCCACATTCGGTACAATGGATCCGGGTGTAAGGCAGGCAGTCCGGGATTTTGAAGATCAGCCGGAGCACGCCCAATTCCCTCTTGCCGCATACACGCAAGGCAGAATCCTCAAGAGAAAGGCATCCGAGCTCGCCAAGAAAATCTGGAACTCGGATGGGGCTGCGATCTCTTCTTCAGCTGGAGGGAGCGAAGCCTACCTGCGGCTTTCCTGGCTCATTCAAGACCATTTTTTGTCCAAGCAAACAACCAGACCGCGAGTCTTGATGAGCCTCCACGAGCACGAGGGTGCTCGGGTGCCATTCACAGGTAACCCAAGCTTCGAGATACGCTACATCCCTGATTCATTGGTATATGATGCCTTGAAGACCGCGGAACTGGTCACCGAAACGAAGCCCCACGTCATCCTGCTCTCGGAGATCCTTTATGACAATTGCAGGCGGATTGCTATGCGGTCACTGCTGGATAGGCTCGAGGAGCGAGGGTATCGGGGAATCTTCCTGCTCGATGCGGCGCAATCGGCTGGAAACTTGGACTCTTTGACGGATATCACAAAATACTCATTCCCAATTTTTGAATGTTTTAGCCTCGCCAAGTGGTTACAGGGCCCCTGGGGAACGAGCGCGACACTTTGCAATCAGGCGGCTCTCACCTGGCTCAAGGATCATCCAAGAAGTCCTGATGCTTGTTTTGATCCCGAGTCTCCAACGGCCCTTCTTGAGCCCACGGGTGCACAGGATTTCGCAAAGTACGCGGGGATCCATTCTCTATTTCGTCGACTACTCGAAACAACGGGCGAGGATCGCACTTCCAAGGAGGACCGGAAGAACTTCGAAGTGCGCTTGGGGACCTTGTTCGAGGACGCGGGTATTCGAATGGCAATCAGTGGCGAGGCGGTATCCCGAAGTTTTAGCATGGTGTTCCGATCTGATTCCCCGGATGCTTGGGATCCCTACCCGTTTTATTCGAAGCTGAATGAGGCAGGGATCCATATCAAATGCATCAAGAAGAGTCTTGCTGATGGAACTCCCTTCTCAGCCCTGCGCTGGAGCTTGGGAAGACAACTGACAAGTCGGGATTTAACTTTGGCGCTTGATGCCGTGACCGGACTTCTCAAAGAGGGGCACAATCGATGAGAAAAGATGCAAGCTGGGATCGATTAATCGAATGGAGTGATCAAAGGGTACGGGATTTGGGAATGAGTGCCCCACTGGATTTCCTCGCAGATTTTGTCGCCGAGGGTATTAGCAAATGTCCCGTTATCGAGCCCGTTGCTACCGACCAGCCGGTCCCTTACGGACGCTATCTGATCCACGCGGACCCAAGCGGAAATTATAATATACAACTCGATGTATTCTCGAAGAATTATCAGGGACTTGCGCACGCCCACGAAACTTGGGGCGCCTTCTGGGTCTTGCGAGGACGCTTACGTGTACTGAACTGGGAGACAGATGCGGAGAACCGACCAACTCGTGTCGTCACCCAAAGTCTCATCACCAGAGGAAGTGGAAGCTGCTTTTCCCCCCCCGTGTCGGATTGGCACGAAGTGCGAGTCGAAGAACCCAGTGACCAAGTCTTCTCTATCCATGTCTATGGTAAAGAGTTTGACCTCGATCGGGGTATTTACATGGACAAAGAAGGCCGCATTCAGCAAGGGCCTCGAGGACTTTTGAAGCACTGGCAGGATCTCGCGGGCTACATTCGGTTCCTTTGACATATGGATTTAACGCTACTGAAGCGCCTCAGCAACGTGATCGAATCCAACTTGTTGAAGCTGATCACGCTTGGAGTTTTTTTATTCCACTCCATTTTCAAGATGAGAGCAGCTTGGTCGGCTTATGAGAAAAAACTAACCGGGTACGACGGTGGTTACTATCTCCATGTCGCGATGAACGTTCGGGATAGCTTGGGCCTGGTAACCTACGACTCCCCCTTTCACCATGGAATCCCGGAGTTTCCACACCCTTCCCCAATCTACCCGCTGTGGCCGATCCTGCTCGGACTCACTGGGCGTCTCTTTGATATTCATTTACTCGGGCATTTTTTACCTGCAATTTTCTCGATTCTGATCATTGTACTCGCTTACCGCTTCGGACGGGAGGTAGTCCCGGCAAAGCTGCGTGTACCTCAGGAAAATGCGGATACAGGCATCAATGCCGGTCACTTCCTAGCCCTGCTGTTCATGGTGCAACCCGGATATCTGGCGACAACTATCACCCCTTACTCGGAAGGACTATCGTGGCTGATCATGATGGTCTTCTTACTGAGGTCGGTACGTCTTCTCGAAAGGCTAACCCCAGCTGGAGGAATCGAATTCGGCATTTGGATGGGACTCTTGTTTCTTGCCCGCGCCCAGTTTCTTCTAGTAGCTCTGGCTTTCTTTGCTTGGATATCGCTCCAGTTGTCCATGGCTTTCATTAAAAAGCGGTCAGGATTGCGAGAGACCTTCATTTTCGGATTACTGGGAACTACCGCATTTTCAATTGTGATATACCCTGAAATCCATTTCATTTCAGAAGTATCGCTCCACAATCCATTCTGGACATATCTCAGATTCGATCAGTTTCAGGTCACACAGTGGCTCCCACGACTTCGCCCCATGTGGCCCACCAATGGTGTCGCCGATTGGACTCTGGATCGTCTAAATGGATTCCTTGTGGCCTTCAGTCCAACTGGACCACATACCTACTTCAAATCCTACTCAGTGGCAGCGGCCGCATTACCGCTGCCCATTATGGTGGCAGCTTCAAGGCTCCTGCGTCGGAAAAAATTCAACTCGGAAAGTCTGGAGATCATTCTTGAGAGTAGACCCTTTACTTTCTTTGTCATATTCGCGACCGCAGGCTGGCTATCGATCCACACACTACACAAGCAGCTATGGGCGGAGTGGTCTTTCAATACCCGGCAAGGTATGACCGTGATTTTTGCATTCATGCTTGGATGGTCCATGCTGGTCCATTCGCATGGATGGCTAAGGACCGCAGCTAAGAGTCTGCTCCTCGTGACATTTCTGCTCACCATCGAGAGACACGACCACTCTGCGATCAAAATCCCGAAGGTCGCTGAAGATATATCAACTTTAGGGAGACAAGTAGCGTTGCACTCCGAGGGAGCTCCTCTCATAGTGATGCCGGGCATGGGCAAACTCCTTGCCCCGTGGTCCGGCAATGTGGGATTCCATGACCTCGTCCGAGGCGATGGACCGGAAGAGATCGCCTGCATTCATGAGCACTTGGGGGCGAAAAAAATGCTACTATCGCCTGCCCAAGCCCGGGACCCATCCGTGCTCCGTACTTATGGCATTTCAAAAGACACCCTTGTGCAGAATGAAGAATTCACCCAGTCGACTGGCGGTTGGGTTCTTCTTCGTCTACCGATAAATTCAACCAAGTGCCCCCAATAGCTGCATCAACTGCAGACCGATAAGTCCTGAAGCATCGCTTCATTCGAAGTCCCTATTGGGGCAGCACCGCCGTTGCCGACGGCAATCTCGCCCCCTGCCGACTGAGAAACCGAGGCGATGCGAGCCCCATCCGAGCGAGCCGGCATAGCAAGGAGTTCCAGAGACATCCGAGCCCATACTGCGAGGAGCGGATGAAGTTGATCGAGGACGCTTCCGGAAAATACTTGGTCGGGCAGGAGACTTCGAATACAGGGATTTCAACCCAGTTTTCACCCATCCCCAAGCCGTCCCCAGAGGGGTTGGGACTGGGCTGATGGGGGGTGAGCTGGAGGTGCTGCGAGTGCCTCGCAGGGTAAATGCGAAGTCTTTCGCGCGTTTCAGGGCTTTGCCCAGACCTGGGACCCTTCAGTCAAGGAAGCACTTCATGATCCAGACGTGCCAGAATCGAGCGCAAAGCATCCAGCTTAACCTGATCGATATCATGGCCGCCCTCGACTTCGACGAAGGAACTCTGCGCGTGCTTAGCCCGGAGCTTAGCGAATTCTTCTCGTGCAAAATTCAGGTCCGACTGCGAATCCGTGTTCCCGTGAATGACATGGAGAGGAACGCGCGGAGACTGCCCCAAATCGGACTCACTGACTCCAATGGATATCGCAATCATCGCTTCGACCTGAGGGAGATCGGATGCAAGAACGGGAAGAACCATCCCGCCTTGAGAAAAACCAATCAAAACGCACTTTCGATCCTGCAAAGAAAGCCGATTGACCAAGGCAGAAAACACCACTTGATTCACGGAAGGATCCACGAGCGTGACCCCATGCCGACGGGACCGAAAAAACCAAGAATAAGCCTCTTTCGGACCTTTTTCCGTCAGGATCGGGATCGGGAACGGCGCATTCACGGTAATCACTTCATTTCCAAAGGGCTTGACGGTTTCAAGTAGCTTGCGCTTGATCCGTTCTTTCGTTTCCCCGTAGCCATGAAGCAAAACAAAAACTCGGTCCGTCCCCTCAAATTTCTCGTGAATGGCCTGAACTGTAATCGGCAATTTTACTTCGAGTTGAATCTTCGATTCCATATCACTCACCGTTTTTTTTCGCAACCTTCCCGGATAGAGTCCCGCAAAGCCCGATGACCGCAAAATCTAAAACACTTTCGATCGCAGCTTGGCGAGCCCTCCCCTCAGAGACCACCGCGTGTCCGTCCAGTGCGAGGGAAGCAAACCCGTGAACGACCGTCCAAGCCTTGAGCTCGGCGCCATCCCGTCGCTGGGCAGACAAGAACCCGTCCTCGACCAGCGCATCGAGGGATTTCCCGAGCAGGGTCCAGGGGGTATCCCGCATACTGGAGGCTTCATCCCCAGGAGGAGTGCGCAGGCATTTACTCCCGCACTCCCCAAACATCACCCGAAACAACTCGGGGTGCTCAGCCGCGAATTCGATATAGGCGCGCCCCACCGCTTTGAATCGCGCGATTGAAAGTCGCTCCTGCGCGCGCTGCTTTGAGGCGCGTTCCATCGCTGCGATCATCTGCTCTGCCAACTGCGCAAATCCATCCGCCGCCGCCGCGGTCATCAAAGCAGACTTATCTTCGAAGTGGCGATAAGCCGCATTTGCCGAAACCCCCACTTCACGCGCAGCTTCGCGAAGACTGAAGGAGGCTTGCCCAGTCGTCTCGATAAGACGAACCGCGGACGAGACCAGAGCATTTCGGAGATCACCATGATGATAAGAATCGCGGAAGGCGCTCATCTCCCTATGTTGACGTCGTCTACATGCGATGTCAAAGTCTCTGTACAGGAGACATTCGAATGGCATCCGCGGAATTACACGTCGTCTTTGGTACCGGACAAATCGGAAGCAAACTCGTGGATCGGCACCTCAACCCATCGACGGCAACCCAATGAAAAGAACACCCCAAGAAATCCAAGCAAGTCTAGCGCCCCCGGGCGCCGGCATTCCGTTCTGGGATCGCTGGATGGGACGTTATTTTGCGAAACCGTGGGTTTTGCGCCGAACCCCATGGACCGTTTCTGAAGAGCGATTCAAGCGCCTACACGAAAAGCTCAAACGAGAACTCGCGCAGTTTCCTGCCGAAGCACTGACCGAGCGTGTTCTCATTCCTCCGCAACGTTTCTTGGAGGATAGCTCGCGTTACTGGTCGGCTGCCATGATCGCGCGCCACTTGACCATCACCGGAAAACAAATGGAGGAGCTCGTCATCAAGCTCAGCCGCAACGAGCTTATCCCGGGCGTCGCCGACACGGGGGCTGTCAAGCCTGAGCTTGAACGCAATGACGCCTCCAGCATCGAAGAGTATATCACATTCGGCGACACGCTGATCGAGCGCTTACGTTCCGGCGTTAAAGACCGGGAATCCCAAGCGCTTTTCAATCACCCTTGGTTTGGGCCAATGCGCGCAAACGAGTGGATGGGGGTTTTCGCCCTTCACACTCGGATTCATTTGGAGCAACTAAGGTCGATTCGAAGAGGGCTCCCATCCAAAAAAGAGGGCCCAGTATGAAAGTCGCGATCTTTGGCGCCAACGGCCTGACCGGTGACCGGGCCCTGAGCCCATAGTAAGACCAGGAGACCACGATGTTTAACGACGCCTTACTTGCTATCCTTCATCATTTTTTCGCCTTTGGTTTACTCGCTTGTCTAGCCGCTGAATGGGGGCTCTTGCTCTGCAATCCCGAGCGCTCGGTGGTTCAGCGACTTGCCCTCGTCGATACCGGCTAGGGTCTTGCGGCGCTTGGATCGGTGGGAGCGGGCCTTGCTCGTTTAACTTGGGGAATCAAACCTGCCGCCTACTCTATCAACAATCCCCTTTTCTGGGTGAAGATAGGTGTTTGGGGAATCGTCGGCACGATCTCCGTCATCCCCACCCTGCGATATCTGAAATGGCGCAAGGCGGAGACGCTGCCATCCGTCGAAGACTTCGCGGCCATGCGAAAGTGGGTCGTTCTTGAGCTCATTTTCTTTATTGCAATCCCGACGTTCGCGGCACTCATGGCGCGCGGGTATGGGTATTGAGTTATTGAGTTTTGTCGGCATCCCTTTAGGAATGGGCACCTCTTCACGAAAGAAAAACTCTGGCGTCTTGGATCATCCTCGTCTAGCGTCCGAACGACTATGAACACAAAAAGCTATAGCCCCATTTCTCTGAAGCTCCATGCCATCAACGACCTCATCTCGCTTCTGTTCGTGCTCATCTCGCCCTGGCTTCTGGGCTATAGCGACAACGCGCCCGCTACGCTCTACGCATTGGCGATGTTTGGTGGAGGCATGGCCTTAAATATCGCTTCAGACTACCCCTTAGGCTTTTTTAAGCTCATACCGATGACCTGGCACCGCAGAATCGAATTCACCACTCCCGGGATTTTTATTGTGGCTCCGTGGATCTTTTTTGCCGAAGCAGGGTGGATGCCTTGGGCGTTGACTGCGGCAGGAGTCATGATTGTGCTCAATAGTGCGTTGACCCGCGAAGTCGTCGCGAAACCCTAACGCTTAGGACAAGGCATCGAGAAGGAAGCCATGAAGGGAATTCGTGGGTCCGCGAAACGAAAGCCGATCTCTACCTTTCAATTCATCCTGGATGAACTTTTTGGCCTCGATGTTCGAACCCGGCCCATGTTTGGCTGCACAGCCGTTTACGTGGGTGAGAAAATTGTCCTTGTGTTCTGTGACCGAGACAAAATGAAAAATGATATAGGTATTTGGGTCTGCATTCCTAATACCTTCTGCCAGGAGATGAAACGGAGTTTTCCTGCACTGAGAGGAGTTTCCTTTTTCGCGAACGAGAATTCCGCCTGGCAATGTCTACCGCAAGCCCACCCCGATTTTGAGGAACTTGCTCTCGAGCTCTCCAAGATGATTCGCTCGAAGGACCCACGGATCGGCAGAATACCAAAAACTAAGCGTAAGTAAGAATAAGCCGGTTTAGGCTAACCCTAATCTCTATCCCGATCCACTCAGGAACGTCTACTGAAGCGACGGCAAGTTCACCTAGTATCACCCTCTGGATGAATCCATTTATGGAAAATTGCCTTTTTCCTGTTTTCCAGGTAGCGCTCCAAATCTTCCGCGCGAAAACCTTCAACCCAGTCGAGCATTTCATCCGGAGTCATCGGGCGTCCGTTCCGCGTTTCAAATTCCGCATGCGCGCCCCGCAACCTTTGTTCAATTGAATCCCCGACCTTAACCAGTGCAAGCGTAATCCGAATCAAGCGCGCCTGCATTTCTGGGGAGACCTGATTGCGTAAAAGATAGCCCAAAAACGGGGTTCTCCGAATCGTTAAGGCCACTCGTGCTGTTACATGCGCCCCAGCTGAAGGTTTCACCTGATAATGAAGGTCCTCGAGCCAGTGATATATCCGCTCCATGATCAGGTCCCGCATTCGTAGTTTACTAATGGACTGCACTTGGCGCCACTCTGCAACGACTTGAAACCGAGGATCATAGACTAGATCCCCAGGCAGAAACGTACTCGCTTCCCGAATTCCCATCGAACGAAACAGTTGGGGATTTCGGTCCAATCGCACTACCGAAATATGAAGTGGGATGTCCTTAGGCTCCCCGATCAATTCACCAAACGCCCAACGGATCACTTCCGAGCAAGTCAATCGCGCATGATCATCACTTCGAAACTCATAGTCGTAGGGAATCTTGAGGCCGTTCTTCACTCGGTGATACGCTTGCGTGCCGGCACGCTCAGCCAAAGCCGCATCTCGGTGGCGCATCACCGCCACCCGCACCACGGGATGTTTCTCGTTGTCGAGCAACTGCTCGATGGGTTGCACGATCACCCCCTTCTCGATATAGGACTCGATCGTATACAGCCGCTGCGTTCTCGGATCGCGGTAAACCAAAGCGTTATGGCTCCACTGGCTATCAAACGTCCCGATGGCTGCAATACCAGCCGAAGTGTACGCCTCACCGCGCGTCACAAGCACATCACCCGTTTTTAAATCTCGACGGTCTAGAAACGGGATGGTCGGGCCGACCAGGAGACTCGGAGCCTGCCCTGTCAACGTAGGCCCATTCACAATAGCCTCAGGACTCATTTCAGTA
>Ga0169931_10013108_pt1 | contig 11371 bp, 10 predicted proteins | sample Kivu_15m_20L_FD_129675 | JGI IMG/M metagenome (GOLD analysis project Ga0169931, IMG submission 129675) | Freshwater microbial communities from Lake Kivu, Western Province, Rwanda to study Microbial Dark Matter (Phase II) - Kivu_15m_20L... | ecosystem: Environmental > Aquatic > Freshwater > Lake... | reverse complement strand
AGCCTTGTGGTTATTTCTTTCATTTTCCCAATCTTCTAAAATTGGCAGATGATCCTTTTTATCTATGAGTTCATCAGTGTCTGTCGATTGCGGTGGATCCATGGTGATGCCCCCCTCCTGTATGGTGATGATATGTTGATCTGTTTTTGAAGTTTCGAGTGTGTGCAGAAAACAAACAACAAATAAGCATCAAGCTTACAATACCAGCACAACTGGACGACGCAAGGACCTGAGTTTAGCAAGAATGATTTCAGCTAAAATTTCCGTACGAGTCGTGCCTTCCGACTAGATTCGTAGAAGATTCAAACCGTCCCTATCAATATTCTTCCCATCCGAGTTGCGGAAGTATGTAGGAAATGAATTTCAAAATCCAACCCGTTTTGCAACCGTATTTTCAATCGTAACGAAGTTAGACTGGAATGAGTGCTAATTACAACCATCGAACTATTGTCCATCATCCATTGTCATCAAGTTCGACCATGGACATGTCACCCTCGGATTCTACGAAATTTTGTATGGCAGTAGGGAAATTGATTCCAACGTTTTCTTCTTCGTCGTCGTCGTCGTCATCATCTTTTATTCAAGGAAACAGTCATCATCATCAAAATAGCATCAAAGTGCCACCAACGAACCATGGGTATGTTGTTGAAGATGATGATGAAGAAGAAATTGATGATGATGACGACGAGATAGTCATGCTTGTACAAAGGGAACAAGTAACAGGATTGCAGTCAGGCTTCAACGATTGTTTTATCCCTCTCCCTCCTACAATTGAAAGAATTCATACATGTCAGGTCATGGGATCCATTTTCAGAGATGCTCCGACTCAGGGAGAAGATATAGAGAGGTTTCAGAAAAAGTTATTTAAATAAAAGGAGAATAACTAATATGGTTGTTTGTCCATGCGTTGGATGTTTGGTTCTGTCAACGTGTTTTTTGGGGGTGTGGGGGGAAGGGAGTGTTGTTTCATGTGTAAAATTTTTTTTTTGCTAAACCAAATTGTGTACATATACTTATTAATCACGTGTCCTATTGTCTAATGAAGACAACTCCATGTGGAGGATAATTGAATCAGTGTTTTATTGTTGCTGTTTGTTAACATGCAAAACAAACTATTTTTATAAATTTGTAATGAAAAAGGTATACTACTTATTCATGAAATCTTGATGTATTGTCTATAATCAAAATGGATAAAATATCTTCATGTTTCATGAAATCATATTTGGCCATATTTATAAATTTGTAATGAAAAAGGTATACTACTGATTCATGAAATCTTGATTTATAGTCTATAATAAGAATGGAAACAACATCTTCATGTTTCATGAAATCATATTTGGCCATTGATAGTCATCATGAAAAGCATCTCCATTCTCAAAATCACAAAATATTTTCATAGCTTGAAGATACATACTACGTTCACGTTTCCAATCATTCGATGTTTTGGGTATAGTAGATTTATATTCAAATGCCACACAAGTATTTGAAAATTGTTGAATGATCTTTTCACCATCATCTATCCGTTGCTTTGTCGTTTTCCTTACAACATGTTGTAAGGTCCCATCAACAAAGGTATCAATTACTTGTTGTGACAATGATTTAGATGGTGGAAGGACATGACATTGATGTATCAAATCGAATACAATACGAGATACCTCCTGATAGGGTTGAGCTAGCAATATATCATTGGATGAAGAAACTCGACATAAACCCTTGGAATTCTGTATACCCCGCATATTATATACAATCCATAATCGTAATGCATGTTCATAGGTGAATCCTTGTCGTTTGGCTAAAGATGCTGCTACTTCTAATGGATGACGATATGTAAAAACAATTGCGGGTGTATCGTGTAGTAGAGGTATCCAAGTGGGTAAGGTAATACATAATCTTGGATCCTTCAATACCCAAGGATGATTCTGTGGATGATTTAAAAATTCCAACGCTTTAGTCCCTTCTGTAAAATCATATACGGTATGTAAAGACGTCGTGTTACCACGAATAAAATGGTGTAATGCTATCTTGGGATTGTAATGTATCACATCATAGGACCAATCTATATGTTGATCCGCCATAAATTCATCATTTTGTAGTACGACGGGTAATAATTCATAAAACCCTTTTTCATTATCAAAGGAGGGTTGAATGAGAGGTTGGCCGACATGAAATCCAAATCCTTCTACCAATACACCCGTAAGCATCGATGTACCACTTCTATGCATCCCCACAATCACAACACCACCCAATGACATGTTGGATGTTTCTTCTTTTTTTTCTTTTTTTCTTAAGATTCCATCTCTGTTTCGATGAAATTTCTGACTTATGCGTTTAGAAATAAAATCATTCACTTTTCTCCATGCTGGATCAGTCCGATTGACATTCCGTTTCCAGGTATTGGATACTAATGACGACGAGGAGGATGAAGATGGAGATTGGAAATGTTGAAAGAAAATATATAATTGCAATATGATTAACACTGCAAGAAAGATGAGAAAGGGTGGACCTCCATGGACAAGAGTTGATAATTTAATTTGCCGTCGTCGATGTAATTTGCCTGTTCGAGAATGGACTTGTCGACGACGACGTTGTCGTATGTATTGAGTAATTTTTATCTCATGGTTACCATTATTGGTAGAGTTGTATGATGTCGCTGTGTCCTGACTTTCTTTTCCATGATTCACCGTCGTATTGGCCCTGGACACGGTGCTACGCTCTCCATTTGAATTCATATCTACAGTGTATAGAAGGATTCAAGCTGATATGAATTGAATGGATGGTGGTTATATAGAGAGAGACAGAAGTCAAGAGAGCTTTAATAAGTAGTATCGGATGCAGAGGGACGAGCAGAAAAAGATAAAAGCCGCCGCGCCGGCGGCGTGCAAAGATTTTCACCAGAAATTACCGACTGCTGTACGTACTACAGAACCAATCTACGTACATAGCCTACGAGTAGCGTTTGGGATTTCATTTCTGATAAGGAAATAATCGAGTCTTCGAGTCTTTAAAAATTCAAACCAACAGTTATGTAAAGGAATATTGAGATAGTGAAGCATCAGTTCGGAGGAAAGAAGTATTGTTGAAGGTTACTACTACAACTGACGATAAGACAGTAAGACACGCAGTATATAGAGTCGGTGTATAATCAAATATACATTACAAACCATAGGAGAATCCTAGTTTACTTTTACTTCCGATTCATTTTAGTGATTTATAGAATCGTAGATTTGTCTCTGAAGAGGTATAAGAATACAAATACATACATAAGATCTGATAATACTATTATTTCTCTTATGATAAGCATATTCATATTACTATGAAAAATATTCAAAACAAAGTGTTACACGAGGGAAGCTAGAGAAAAGAAATGAAAAATAAAAACGACAATAAAATTAATCAATATCCCAATGTTCACTGAAAAATGATTTTAATAAACTCAATGATTCAGCTGGTCGATAAGCTGGAACTTCATGTCCGGCTCCATGAACTGTGGCAAAAGTAAATGTACTATTCGAATCACCTAGATCAAATTGAGTGACATAACCAGCAACTTGTTTATTGTATTTCCATGGTTTCCATCGTTTTCCTGGTAAAGGATCAACACCAATATCATATATCCAATATTGTGTACTGGCTGTGGAACAAACTTGGATTTTTTTAAAAATAACAACAAAAAGATGTATGAGATTATGAACTCTATTAATTCTAGTTTTTAAAAAATATTGGTCTGTGTGTAGCTTTTACTTTCATGACACTTGGAAAGTAAAAGTATTATCTAATAGTATGGCAGACCGTGTTCTCTTGAGTACATAAATACATACCTGAATCATCATCACCTGAAAAAATGAGTATGTTTAAGTTGGAACCAATAACTTTTGCACGTTGGATAAGTTCTTGGTAATGATTAATTTGAGATGTCTTTGTATCTTCTTGTGAATAAGAAAGATCATCAGTACATGTCTTCCAGGTTCGATTGGGATATACATGTAAGGCTGCCTTAACATCATCTCGATTCAAATATTGGGTCAAATATCGTTCCGCACAAGGATGGTATGTATCCTCGTTGGGCAGGAAAGGTGGAAGATTCCAGATGACTGGCATATTCTTTTGATGATTGTATAGATGATGGATTTGAGAGGATCCCATCGACGACGTGGTTACTAGGCGGCGAGAGATAGCAGTGGTTTGATCATGGGACAATAGAAGATCTGTATCTGTACAAGTTGGATAATCTAGAGCATATGGATTAATTAAGCCACCTGCTTCTTTCATAAGATTTTGAATAATAGCACCGCACAGCTATGCAAAATTTTGAAGATGTATGAATAGGTCATGATCTAAAAAAATGGGATATAAGAAAGCAGCTGTATCACACTTACATCGGAGTTAAATGTGGCCTTGTTAGAACATGAACTTTTCCAATGATCATACAAAGGCTTGGAAAGAAGTCCATGTAAATAATATGTATCAATCATAGTAACATCGTTACTAAAAGGATCAACGTAAGGATTTCCGACCATGAAGCCTCGGAAGTTAATAGCGCCATCTACATTACGATCCAATATCTCCAATGCCACTATACATCAACAGAATTGTCAAGGTTCATTGTAAGAAATTTGGTGATAGCAAGTCATCATTGTTATTTTTTTCTCATCTCGTACTTACATTGAGGAATGTAATGACCACCATAGCTTTCACTTGCAATGTAAAAGTCATTTCCTTGACGTTCAGGAAATCTTTTGAAAAACTCTCTAATGACTCTGAAGTTATCCAATTTAGCTTTCTCGTCACCTGTAATATAATCTCTCTCGGGATGAGTAGAAAATGAAAATCCTACACCCACAGGTTGTTCTATGTATATAATGTTCGCCACTGAGTTCCAGGTATGTGGATTTAAAGCTAATGAACCATCGCCCTGAAAATAAAAGGGTCCGAATTCAGTACCAAATCCAAGCAACCCTGAGCATCCAGGACCACCATTAGTCCATAGTATAACAGGATCCTTTTTCGGATCACGTGTGGATTCAACATACCAATAATGAATTGCCTGTTGTTGTTTTTGTTCATCATCGTCGACGTAAAGGTAACCACTAAACTGAACAAAAGATGATGAATAATAGAAGTTTAATCCAGGTAATGTAGTGACTAGATCTTTTTGAGCTGCTTCCGTGTACTGATTCAAATCATGTTCATGGTTAAGATTTGAATCTTTAAGAATACTCTTGACTGTATTCGTAAGCACATTCTCATCTTTGGAATTCTTCCCTAACCCTGATCGTATGTATAATGATACGACAGATATCGATGCAGTCGACAAAAGTATGATGATGGCTTTGAAGGGAAACATTCGATTGCGTTTTTAATGCAGATGGATGGGCGATATCACCGTAGTAGATGAAATGTTGATAGTTATAGTTAGATGATGTAAATCATTATTACGTAATTCTTTACCGACGTCATGCATGACTCACGCAGTTCCATCAAGCAGACGGGGAATGGGTAGCTAATGGGTCAGAAAATGTTTTTCGATTGCCGTGATGCTTGTCACTCATGCTAGAAAAGCGCGCCATTGTGATGATTGATGATTGCTCTTGCTCGGGCCGGTTTGCCAATTCCACTCGTGTTAAAGTATACCGTACCTACTCTGTATGAAGTACATACAAAAAATTGTGGGCGGTTTTAGCTATTAGATCGAGTAAATGATACTAAATTTGAATATCTTAACCGCTATCTAATCGAAAATCACCAGAGAGAACGGATAACGGATGCGTTTTCGAGCTAGAATCCAAAAAACGCTTATCGCTCCTACTGTAGCTCCTCGAGATGGCTTGTCGTCGGCTTTCAAACGCATTTCTCACTCATCTCACTTATTGGCTCATAAATTGACTCAATCAAATCATATTCATTACAATCTCGTACGACCTCAAAAAATCTATCACACTTTTCACAGAATGGCAAATAAAAAGGTAAGCCTATGCCTATAGACTCTCTGTGGTAAGATTCAGTAGTGATTCGCTATGACAAAACTCTAAATTCCTCTTCTCCACTTTCTTATACCATTCATGAACAATTATAGATCATCACGTTGGTACTCTTCTTAATTCAACTCATGAGCATAACAATGGCTTTAGAGAATACTAGATATTTAAAGGAACGCAAAACAAAGGCACCCAAGAAAACGAAGGCACCCAAGAAAACGAAGGCATCCAAGAAAACGATGGACCCAAAGGCCAAGAAGAACCCCAAGAAGAGTAAGACACCAAAACTATCCAAGTCTCCCAAGTCTTCACGCAGCCCTAGAACAAAGGATGTAATGACAGCAGATAAGATGGAGGAAACAGATACGGATACATCAGTGTGGCAGAGAGTTAGTTCATGGATAACAAACTTTTTGGGACTCACCGCGTACTAGGTCCTTGCTGATGTGTTACCAATACAGGTTTATATATGTTTATGTTGATTACGAAAACCAAACTTGAAATAAATAGTTCAAAAGATTTTTTTACATTCATAAAAAGTCATAAAATTTTACAAGCATACCTGTTCCGAGACATTTTGTTGTCACGAAAATCATTGAGGCCTATTAGCGTACGGAGAAATTACTCTTGCATACGATTCTGCGACGAGCGTGATGTCTTTTTAGCATAATGATATTACTGATGTGTATCAATCGTCTCTTCAATTTCACCCAACCTTCAAGTGTATAAGCTGCTTTTGATAATGAAGCTCCAATACTCTTCCTTGGTCTCCATCTATGTGATCGCATTACTTGTTTCGATTGCAGGAACAAAAATAAGCAGTACAGCTTTCACCATCTGCAATCATCGTCGTCATCATGATCGGACTTTGTTATTACAACCAAAGATATTCTTCAATCCACCTAGTAGGACGATTAATCCTTGGAACATTCCCAGAGAACAACAAGATTCAAATCACATAACAGTATTACACGCCACAAATCGATTGAAGAAAAGAAATAATAATGTATCGGGTTTTGGCGGAACTGCTATACAACCATGTCCGTGCGGATCCACACAAAGTTATGTGAAATGTTGTGGAAGACTCCACCATGATCTTCCATCTTATGTTAATGCTACAGCAGAACAAGTTGTTCGAGCTCGTTACTCAGCTTATGCATTAAGAGAGGTACGCCAAAGTGTTTCTTTGTGTTGAATGTTACACTGAATACTAATATATTAGTAAGGATCAAACGTGTTCAATTTATTCAAATATGAATAACCTTGTCTTTGTTTGCTACTAAAAAAATAAACGCACACCCAAGATTGATTTCATCATCTCCTCTACGCATCCTTTGAATAAAGATTTTATGATAGATATTGAACATTGGAAAACACAAATAAGGTGAGGATTTTATCATATACGACCAACATCAGGAAACACACCGTTTCTCCATTGACACTATATACTTCCTGCAGAAATAACTGTTATGACAACTTTAAGTTGACGAAATGTAAAATATTAGATGAGAAATATGAGGGGGAGATCGCAATCGTTAAATTTATAGCCACAATGATTCAAGTCGATTTGAAAGAGAAAACTTCCTTTATGGAAACATCGACATTTGAAAAACTTACCCAAGGAAAGATGATGGGTGCATGGCTATACAAGAGTGGAATTGTTGAATCAGTTCCTTCTGAGATATGAGACGCTTTTCAAATTTCTGTTTTAAAAAAACGACAAAAAAGTTTTAGTTTTTTTATCTCTTACTTATGTATAATCCCATAAATTACAAGTGTTCAGATCACATGTAATTCAAAAACAAGAACTTTTCTGATGCAGTTTTCATTTCGGATTCATCATACCCAAGGGAAGAAAAAATTCATCAATCAGATCTATGTCTTCACAAGCAATCATGGAAACAAATCGTGAAACTAATATTTTCAACGCAGCGACGATAGAGTCTTTCTCATGACTTGTCAAAGCCTCGAATAGTAACCTTGTTGTAGATGTAATAATCATAAAACAGTTTTGTTTTGAAACTAAGGGATATTGTTCACGATCTATATTCGGAGATGATATAATGCGTAGAATGTTGAGCAAATCTATAGTACCGGTTGATTCCGGAATGGGTAAAATCGATCTATGTTGATGATGCTGATTCAAGTGACGATCGTGCATAGTGTTGGTTATTTGTCGTGATTGTAAACGATTATAACCACTTCTCCACACTAGTTTGGGCTGAATAATTAAATCCCCCGTATTATGTCCCATTTCCATCCATAGTTTCACAAGTAGACAAGTCTGAGAAGCAGCCGCACAAGGGTCATTCTTTTTCATATCAGTACATAAATGCATAAACATTCCATGACTTTTAAGCACCTATTAAAAACATGAAAAAGCAAATAGATAGTCAAGGATTTTCTATATCTTGTTTTGAGAGAAACATAAAAGTGATAACTTTAAGAGAGGAACTACGCGTACCTGCAGGGTATCATGAGCATGATTAAGAATCAACCCAATGTCGACAGGTTCGTGCATAGCCAACTCTTTGGTATCCATCGGCCAATCAACCGATGGCTCCGATCTACACTCAGTACTCTCTTCATCTTGACATGACCTCTTTGTACTTTCCATGGGATATCTATACTCTGGATCACTATCATAATCGATCAAGGATAAGTCCATTTTCATGTTTCTATCGTCTTGTTTCTCCTGGTTGTTTTGTTGTTGGGCTATTACATCATCGTCAAGAACAACACCATCTTCACAACGACAAGATAATTTATCTAAACAGAAGTTGATACTGCTCATTTCTGCTGTATTCATTTCCTTCTTCTTTTTCTTGATAGATGTCGGAAGATGATTATATGTATACTTCAAACCTAAATGTCGATTCTTTAATTGTTCATCTAACGATCCAGTTCTACGATAATCTCCTAGCAAGATCTGATCGAATCCTGTCCTGATTGTCGATGACGCTGTCAGTTCCTCCGTCTTATTGGTACAGGATATTGTGGTGTCCATCCTTTGTAAACTTTTATTTCGGATATGTGATAGAGTCATGATGATGGAGAGGGGATATTGAATGAAGATCCGTGAAAAATGAGTTCGACGACAGATAATTATACAGTGCCCCAGAAGCCATGCTATCTTTTCTTCCGCGAAGAGTCAGCACATTTCTAAAGTATTCTTCAGCGAGCTATTTTCGGAAGTCAAAACGCGCAGAAAAGTAATACATTGAATCAAAGTACATCAGTTGAAAAAATGCACGAATCAGCTGCGAACAATTGACCTGCATTATTCTGCGTATTCTGCGTTACGGTAACGTTCATTGATTGATTGCATGGATTCACAGCGCACAGCCGCCGAGTCGGAAGCGAAAATGTATGGCCTTTATGTACAAACGCAGCGATCGTCGTCTTCGTGTCTCATACATACTAATCAAAATGGTCTCCTTCTCATGTGATTCTTGTGCAGAGATCTTGAAGAAGAATCAAGTAGATACGCATGTTCGTAAATGTAGATCTTGCATATCCGTCAGTTGTGTTGATTGTTCCATTTGTTTTCATGGAGGTGTGTAAAATTGAAATAAACGAATGTTTGTTATCGTATTGTGGGTGTATGGGCGTAAACTTTCAAATGAAAAGGATACCTTAAATGAATCATATGATGATTAAACACGTGTATACCTTAAACATGAGTTAGATGCTCATTCTGTAGGTCTTTTACGAAAAAAATGTTTTAATTAAACTCTGATGGTTCCTGGTTTTGATTTATTTTGTTACTTTGACTGAATTCGTTGTGCTTGTTAGGTATACATATATACATATATATAGCATCAACTGATTTTTTTATCTTGCCTATACTTTATTAAAAAGATGACTATCGTCAGCATACGTCATGTATTAGTGAAGCGGAGCGTTATGAAAAGAGTGTGTATCGTGGGCCAAAGAAAAATGAACAGGGAAATCGAAAACTAACTCCCCAGGAGGCATGGATGGAAACTATTCGTTCTTCATTGGATGGTCCCATACCTTCAACGATTCAAGGATTCATACAACAGTTATCAAACATGGAGAATGTCCCACGGAAAGAAAATGCCTTTATAAACTTTGCAATCAACTCATTGAGACTACGGAACGACTCTGGGAAACATACAGCATTATCCATATGGAATCATCTATCTCAAGCACGTGCTAAACAAACTAAGAATAAGATCGAGGCGACAGAATCAAAAACTGGTAAACAACCAGAGGATACATCAAGGTCAACATCACTTCAATCACTTTCTAGTATACAATGGCAAGAAGAGGTGGAAGAAGAAAATAAATCACGAAAATCCGGTTCTCATCCATCATCATTCATATGTCAATCTACACCAGTCGATCAGAACTTGAAAATAAATGTCGAAAAGGTTATGAAGAAGATATTAAAGAAACAAAGTCCTGAACATCGTTTACCATTGAAACAACTTAAAAAGAAAATCAAGACTAAATTACGTTTGAAAAAGATGGAATTCAGCAAGGGTGAAATCAAAAACAGTATCATTCAATCTTCCATGATTAAGAAAGAAGGTAAAGATATTCTTCTACTATAAAAGTCAGATGAAATGTTTGGTTACCTTTATTTGAAGGCTTCGGGTGTTGTCATGGTTGAATCTGATTCCATTTCATACAATATATGAAGTTTCTCGGCGGTATTGTAGAAACGTAAAAATTTTCTCCAATCTTCACCTTTACTTCTGAATGAATAGCTATAAAACGCATCAACTATTTGCTTTCTTCTACTCTCTGAATCAAATCGATCATAATCTTCAACGGTAAGTAACTCATCATCAAAGTCGCCAAGTTTATTTAGAATTTTGATGAAGTCTAACATGTCGTTGTCCGGAATTACATGGCGGTTGTTCTCAAGATAATCCAGTAACTCCATCACTCCTGAAAGTATCTAGTGGCTGAGAGGAAGATAATTCAGACTTCATGACTAAGAGAATTGTTACAATACAATGTAAATAGGCTTTATTGGATGTGCGTAATAGATAACTAAAAAAGGTTTACGAGCTATATTTCTAAGAATGGGCTTTTGTTTAGGATGAATGTAACAGGTATGTCAGTGGGTCACCGGTCCACTTTATCCAGTGTCGTCTGAATCGGTTATACAGATGTATTTTTTTTCTAATTGGGGTAACGAACCCTAATTTGAGCTCGGGCCGGGGGCGCAGCGCGCCTTCGGCGTGTATGCTTACGGATCCCGGTATTGGGTGGGGATCGATCCACGCGTAGCGCCTTGATCCCTCGCGCTGCTTGACCACGCGGCTATGAGAGAGCACGAGTGATACCTGCGGGACATGTGCGGGTCCTAGCTTTGAGCCATGGCCTAGTGTACATGTAGACAAAGCTCTGCAAGTGGGAGT
>Ga0169931_10013106_pt1 | contig 11371 bp, 8 predicted proteins | sample Kivu_15m_20L_FD_129675 | JGI IMG/M metagenome (GOLD analysis project Ga0169931, IMG submission 129675) | Freshwater microbial communities from Lake Kivu, Western Province, Rwanda to study Microbial Dark Matter (Phase II) - Kivu_15m_20L... | ecosystem: Environmental > Aquatic > Freshwater > Lake ... | reverse complement strand
TGTTCCTCCTGGCCATGGGCTATGCCCTGCAGCGGGACGACCACGTGCGGGTGGATGTGCTCCAGAGCCGCTGGAGCCCGCGCCGGCGGGCCCGGGTGGAGCTCGGTGGCACCCTGGGCCTGCTGCTGCCCTTCGTGCTGGTGGTGCTGCTGGCGTCGCTGGAGCCCAGCCTGGCTTCCTGGCGCCTGGGGGAGGCCTCCCCTGATCCCGGGGGGCTGCCGCGCTATTGGGTGAAGAGCCTGATCCCCCTTGGTTTTGCGTTGCTGGGACTTCAGGGGGTGGCCCAGGCCATCCGCCTGCTGCACGGCCAACGCGTGGGCAAGCACGACCGCGGCCAGGAGGGCTGAGCTGTGGAGATCGAAGCGTTCGGCTGGGTGCTCTCCCTGGAGCCGGGGGAGATCCTCGGGCCAGGGATGTTTCTGGGGCTGGTGATTGCCCTGCTCAGTGGCTATCCGGTGGCCTTCGGCCTGGGCGGGGTGGCCGTGTTGTTCGCTGCCCTGGCCATGGCCTTGGGGGTGTTCGACGCCTCCTTCCTGGCGGCGTTGCCCCAGCGGATCTTCGGGATCATGGGCAACATCACCCTGCTGGCGATCCCGGCGTTTGTGTTCATGGGCGCCATGCTCGAGCAATCGGGCATCGCCGAGCGGCTGCTGGAAACGATGGGCCGGCTTATGGGCCGGCTGCGGGGCGGCCTGGCCCTGGCGGTGGTGCTGGTGGGCACGGTGCTCGCTGCCACCACAGGGGTCATCGCCGCCACGGTCACCACCATGGGCCTGATCTCCCTGCCGGCCATGCTCCGGGCGGGGTATGACCGGGCCCTGGCCACGGGGGTGATCGCCGCCTCCGGCACCCTCGGCCAGATCATCCCGCCCTCGATCGTGCTCGTGGTGCTCGGCGACCAGCTGGGGGTGCCCGTGGGGGAGCTGTTTCTGGGCTCCGTGATTCCTGGTCTGCTGATGAGCCTCGCCTTTGCCCTCTACGTGGTGGTGATCAGCGCCCTGAAACCCCGGCTCGCCCCCCCGCTCGACACCACCGGCCTGGCGCCGCTCACGGCGGGCGGCCTGATCAAGGTGCTGGCGGCTCCCCTCGGCCTCATCCTGCTGGTGCTCGGCAGCATCTTCTTCGGCATCGCCACCCCCACCGAAGCCGGAGTGCTCGGCGCGGTGGGCGCCCTGGTGCTGGCTGCTCTCCAGGGCGGCTTCAGCCGGGCGGCCCTGCGCCAGGCGTGCGACTCCACCCTGCGCACCACGGCCATGGTGCTGGCCATTTTGATCGGCTCCACCGCCTTCAGCCTGGTGTTTCGCGGTGTGGGGGGTGATGTGCTCATCAGCGACCTGCTCATCAACCTCCCTGGGGGTCGGGCGGGTTTTCTGGCGGTGAGCATGCTCGTGATCTTCGCCCTGGGCTTCTTCATCGATTTCTTTGAGATCGCCTTCATCGTGGTGCCCCTGCTGCTGCCCACCGCCCGTCAGCTGCTCGGCGCAGAGGGGTTGCTCTGGCTGGGGGTGCTGATCGGCGCCAACCTGCAGACGTCGTTCCTCACGCCTCCGTTCGGCTTCGCCCTCTTCTACCTGCGGGGCGTGGCGCCACCCGGGGTGACCACGGGCGACATCTACCGAGGGGCCTTGCCCTTCATCCTCCTGCAGCTGACGGTGGTGCTGTTGCTTCTGCTGTTCCCCCAGCTGGTCACCGCCCTGCCCTCCATCGCCCGGGCAGCCGCTGCCTGAGTTCAGCCCCATGCCGTACGGCGCCTCGCCAGCGATCCCCACGCGGCACGCTGGCCGGCGGTTCCGGGATCAGCGGGTCGGGTTCGCTGGGAGGATTTGGCGATGGACGCCATCTGCCTCCTGATTCATGCCCCCGGGGCTCCGGGCCTGCGCTGGCTGGGTCTGGGCCCTGGGCTGCGGCCGAGCCGTGGCCTCTGGAAGCTGCAGCGCCTGCTGGATCAGCACACCTTCTGGGCCCAAGGGCGATCCCTGCGCCAGCTGCGTCGCATGCTGGCCGGCAGCGCTGCCGTGGTGAGCCTCTGGCGCGGCAAACGGCTTGTGGGCTTCGCCCGGGCCAGTAGCGATGGGGTGTTTCGGGCGGTGCTCTGGGATGTGGTGATCCCAGACGATCTTCAGGGGCAGGGGCTGGGTCGGCGGATGGTGGAGGGACTGCTCGACTGCCCCCAGCTGCGCAGCGTGGAGAGGGTGTACCTGATGACGACCAACAGTGCTGGCTTCTACCAGCAGGTGGGCTTCCACCGGGTGAGCGGGCAGCAGCTGCTCAGGCGGCTTCAGCAAGCGCCGCCATCAGAGAGCCCATCTCCAGAGCCTGCAGGCCGTAGCTCCAGCCCAGGTTGCTCTTGATCCCGGCCCGCTCCAGGGCCTGTTGCATTGTGTCGGTGGTGAGCACCCCGAAGATCACGGGGATGCCGGTCTCACGGCTCACGGCCGCCACACCCTTGCTCACCTCGGCCACCACCACATCGAAGTGGGGGGTATCGCCGCGGATCACCGCGCCAAGGGTGATCAGGACTTCATAGCGACCGCTGGCCGCCAGGCGCTGGGCCACCAACGGAATCTCGAAGCTGCCCGGCACCCAGGCCACGTCCAGCTGGCTGCTCTCAGCAGCCGTATCCACCCCGTGGCGGCCAAGACAGTCGAGACAACCACTCAGCAGCCTGGTGGTGACCAGATCGTTGAAGCGGGCCACCACCACCCCGATGCGCAGCCCGGCGGCATTGGTGAATCGTCCCTCAAAGGTGGCCACGCGGCTTGGATGCGTCTGCGCCAAGGCTACGCAGCCAAGACAAAGCCCCCTGCGCTGAGGGGGCCTGGGGGGAGTGGGGCGCTGAGCACACCCCTCAGACGACGAAGTAGCTCATCCCCCAGTTCACCAGCACCAGCACCACCCAGGCGATGCCACCCAGCAGGATCAACCGATTGGAGCGACCCGAGTCTTCGCTGCTGGCGTAGAGCACCGGCACGGCAACGATCAGCGCGAACGACATCACCACCAGGGCCAGAACGGTGAGGGTGTTGAGGATCTGCATGGATCAGCGGGGAGCCGGCCGGTTAGTTGGTGGATCTTCCCACGCAGCGCCAGGACCATGGGGAGCTCCGCCGGCTTCCTTCACAACTCGATGCCCCCCCCACAACAAGCGGGCGGTGGTGGCGGGCGCGGCGGCGGTCCGACGGCTGGTCTGGCCAGTCCCCCTACGATCCGCTCCAAGGAAGCGACATGGGCCGTGGCCGCGGATGCCGGGCAGCAGCTGGTGCTGATCGCAGGCCTGGAGGTGCAGGGGGATCTCTTTGGCGCGCCCGCCGATCCGCCCGTCCTGCCCCGGGGCCGAGCCGGCACCAACGCCCCCAGGCCGGCAGGTCCCAGCCCCTCCGGCAGCGACGACACCCCGGCGGATCTCGATGCCACGGCCCTGAGCGCCGATGCGGCCCTGCGCCCCCGCCAGCGCAGGAGCACCATCTCCCGCTCGGAGACGACGACCACCACCCCCGACCGCCCCGATCCGGGCACGGCTCCCGCCGTCCACCCGGCCATCGGCTGCGACTCCGACCTGCCGCCATGGCACCACCACAGCCTGGTGGAGCCGGAGCAGCTCACCCCCATGCTGCGCCACTACGTGGAGCTGAAGCGGGCCCATCCCGAGCGGGTGCTCCTCTACAGGCTTGGCGACTTCTTCGAGTGCTTCTTTGAGGACGCCATCACCCTCTCCAGGCTGCTGGAGCTCACCCTCACCGGCAAGGAGGCGGGCAAGGCGATTGGCCGGGTGCCGATGGCGGGCATCCCCCACCATGCCGCCGAGCGCTATTGCGGCGAACTGGTGCGCCGTGGCCTGAGCGTGGCTCTCTGCGATCAGTTGGAGGTCACCCCCGCCCGGGGCGAGCTGCTCAAGCGCGACATCACCCGGGTGCTCACCCCCGGCACGGTGCTGGAGGAGAGCCTGCTCCCGGCGCGGCGCAACAACTGGCTCTGCGCCGTGGTGGTGGAAGGCCCGCAGGGCTCGGCGGGGCGCTGGGGCCTGGCGGTGGCGGATGGGAGCACCGGCGAGTTCCGGGTGACCCAGCGCGACGGCAGCGACAGCCTCAATCAGGAGCTGCTGCAGGTGGACGCCTCCGAGGTGCTGATTCCCGATGCCGGGGGTACCGCCCCGGCGTGCGCCTGCTCCTGGTGTCCGGAGGGCCTACCCACTACACCGGTGGCCCGCACCCCGTTTGAGGCGCCGGAAGCTGCGGCCACCCTCAAGGAGCGTTTCGGGCTGGCCAGCCTCGATGGCCTGGGGCTCGGGGAGCTGCCCTTGGCACTGCGGGCCGCGGGGGGCCTGGTGGCCTATCTGGATTCCACCAGCCACCTGCGGGTTCCCCTCGATCTGCCCACCACCTGGCACGCCGCCGACCGCCTGATCCTGGATGCCGCCACCCGCCGCAACCTGGAGCTCACCCGCACCCAGCTGGGCGGCCAGCACCAGGGCTCCCTGCTCTGGGCGATCGATCGCACCCTCACCGCCATGGGCGGCCGCTGCCTGCGGCGCTGGATCGAGGCACCACTGGTGGATCGGGCCGCGATCCTGCGGCGTCAGGAGGGGGTGAGCGAGCTGGTGGAGCAGCGGCGGCTGCGCCTGGCGGTGCGGCGCCTGCTGCGACCCATGGGGGACCTGGAGCGGCTGGCGGGCCGGGCGGGGGCGGGCACGGCCTCGGCCCGCGATCTGGTGGCCCTGGCCGATGGCCTGGAGCGGCTGCCCCAGCTGGCCGCGCTGCTGGGCCAGGCCAGCAGCGCTCCGCTGCGGGCCCTGGCCCAAAGCTGGCCGCAGCTGGCTTCCCTGGCCGCCGAACTGCGCCACAGCCTGGTGGACACCCCACCGCTGAGCCTCAGCGAAGGCGGCCTGATCCACGACAGCGTGGATCCGCTGCTGGATGGCCTGCGCAACCAGCTCGACGACCAGGAGGCCTGGCTGGCCGAGCACGAGGCCACCGAGCGCGCCACCAGCGGCATCGGCGCCCTCAGGTTGCAATACCACCGCAGCATGGGGTATGTGCTGACGCTGAGCCGGGCCAAGGCCCAGGTGGTTCCAGCGCACTGGATCCGCCGCCAGACCCTGGCCAATGAGGAGCGCTTCGTCACCCCGGAGCTCAAGGCGCGTGAAGGCCGGATCCTGCAGCTGCGGGCCCGCGCCGCCCAGCGCGAATACGATCTGTTCACCGCGCTGCGGGCCGGGGTGGGCCTGCAGGCCCCTGGGATCCGCACGGCCGCCAGGCTGATCGCCGAGCTCGATGCCATCGCCGGCCTGGCGGAGCTGGCCGTCACCGGTCAGTACTGCCGCCCGGAGATCACCGATCCCGAGGGCCCCGAGGCACGCCTTCTGCTGATCGAAGCCGGCCGCCATCCCGTGGTGGAGCAGCTGCTGGCCGAGGCGTCCTTCACCCCCAACGCCATCCATCTGGGTGCCTCCAGCGCGCCAGACCAGGACAGTCTCACCCCACCCGGCGTCCGCCCACCCGATCTGCTGATCCTCACGGGGCCCAATGCCAGCGGCAAGAGCTGTTATCTGCGCCAGAGCGGTCTGTTGCAGCTGATGGCTCAGATCGGCAGCTGGATTCCGGCCACCTCAGCACGGCTGGGCATCGCTGACCGACTCTTCACCCGGGTGGGGGCCGGCGACGACCTGGCGGCGGGCCAGTCCACCTTCATGGTGGAGATGGCGGAAACGGCCAACATCCTGCACCACGCCAGTGAGCGGTCCCTGGTGTTGCTGGATGAGATCGGGCGCGGCACCGCCACCTTCGATGGCCTCTCGATCGCCTGGGCGGTGGCGGAACACCTGGCCACGCCGGCGGAGTACGGCGGCATCGGCGCCCGCAGTGTGTTCGCCACCCATTATCACGAGCTCAATGAGCTGGCCGAGCTGCTGCCCAATGTGGCCAATGCCCAGGTGCTGGTGGAGGAAACCGGCGACACCCTGCGCTTCCTGCATCAGGTGGTCCCGGGTGGTGCGAGCCGCAGCTACGGCATCGAGGCCGCCCGCCTGGCCGGCGTGCCCGCCGCCGTGCTGGTGCGCGCCCGGCAGGTGCTCGGCCACATCGAGGCCAATAGCCACATCGCCGTGGGGCGGCATGCCCCCCGGGCCAGTGCCACCCAAGCGGGCCAAACTCAATCCCGCGGCGAGCACGCCGCCTGAAGCCAGGCCGCCCGCAGCAGGGCATTGCAGGCAGCGGCCACCAGGCCGGATCCGCCCCTGGAGCCCTCCAGCCGGATGTGGGCCAGGCCACTGGCCGCCAGGCGCCGCTTGCTCTCGGCCACTCCCACGAAACCCACGGGCATGCCGATCACCAGGGAGGGCGCCACCATCTCCGCAGGAGCGGCCCCCGCGACAGCGCCAGGCACGGGTCCGACCAGATCCAGCAGACGTTCCAACGCGGTGGGGGCGCTGCCGATCAGCACCACCGGCGCTGGCCGCTCGGTCCGGGCAGCGGCGTCATCGCCAGGGGTTGTGAGCGCCTGCCAGGCGGCCCGCACAGCCAGAGCCGAACGGGTCTCTCCAGGGGGTGCCTGGGGTGGAGCCCAGTCGAGCAGGCCATGCACGGGATTGCCGAAGGTGCGCCGGGCCATCGGACCCACAGCGGCGGCGGCCATGGCGGTGTCCGTGAGGATCGGCGCGCCGGCAGCGAGGGCTGCCAGGCCCCAGCTGGCCGCTCCGGGCTCGTGGACGGCCGCTGCGGGGGAGAAGATCAGGTCGGGCGCGATGGCCAGGTCGCCACTGCTGTGGATGCAACGCTCCAGCACATCGCGCTCCGGGGACTGGCCCCAGCGCTGCGCCGCCTGCCGCCAGGATTCCGGGGCCCCAGGGGCCGCCAGCGCCTCCCGGATGCGCCGGATGCTCTCCGTGAAGATCGGGTGATCCATGCCGCCGGGATGGTGTGCCAACGTCAGCATCGCCGGACCGGGATTGGGCAGCCGCGTCTGCACGGTCGCCACGCCACGGCACCATGGCGCGGATGACCTGCCTGGCCGGGGATCACGTCCCCTGAAGGCCGTGCTGGCCATAACCTCCGGCCATGCCCATCCATCTGCTCTGGGGCGACGACGAGGCGGCCCGCAGCCGCGCCACCGATGCCCTGGTGGAGCAGCTGCTGGATCCGGCCTGGAGTGCGATCAACCTCAGCCGCCTCGATGGCAACGACCCGGTCCAGGCCGCCCAGGCCCTGGAGGAGGCGCGCACCCCGCCCCTCGGCGGCGGCGCGCGGCTGGTGGTGCTGCAGCGCAGCCCCTTCTGCAACCAGTGCCCGGCCGAGCTGGCCGAACAGTTGGAACGCAGCCTGCCGCTGATCCCGCCAGACTGCCATCTGGTGCTGGTGAACCCGGCCAAGCCCGACGGCCGGCTGCGTCCCACCAAGGCCCTGCAGAAGCTGGTGAAGGCAGGCCAGGCCAGCGAAGCCAGCTTCCCACTGCCTGCGGTGTGGGACGCTTCCGGTCTGCTGGACCTGATGCACCGCACTGCCCGGGAGCTGGGTCTGACCCTGGAGCCCGCCGCCGCCGAAGCCCTGGCCGAGGCGATCGGCAGTGACAGTGCCCGGCTGGCCAGCGAACTGGAGAAGTTGAGCCTGTTTGTGGCGGCGGCAGGCCGCTCAGGTCCACCCGGCAGAGGCCAGCCGGCTCCGATCACGCTGGCCGCCGTGCAGGCCCTGGTGGGGGGCCAGAGCACCAGCGCCCTGGCGGTGGGGGATGCCCTGCTGGCCGGCAAACCGGCTGATGCGATCGCCCTGTTGGATGCCCTGCTGGCCGCCAATGAGCCGGCCCTGAGGATCGTGGCGGCGCTCAGTAGTCAGATCCGGGGCTGGCTGTGGGTGGCGCTGCTGGACCAGAAGGGCGAGCAGGACGTGAATACCATCGCCAAGGCCGCCGGCATCTCCAACCCCAAACGCATCTACGTGATGCGCAAGCAGATCCGCGGCAAGCGGCCGGCCAGCTTCCTGAGGTTGCTCAGCCAGCTGCTGGAGGTGGAAGCCGCCCTCAAGCGCGGCGCCGATCCCGGGGACGCCTTCCGCGATGGGTTCGTGCTGGGCAGCTCGGGCTGAACCAGACCTGACGGATTCCTACAGCGCCGGACGGCAACAGATAATCACCGATTCCATTGTGCGCGTCCCGTTGCGACGCCCCAGGTTCGATGGCCCTGTTGGTTCAGAAGTTCGGGGGCACCTCGGTGGCCGATGTGGAGCGCATCCAGGCGGTGGCCCGCCGGATCGCCCGCTGCCGCGACGACGGCCATGAGCTGGTGATCGTGGTGTCGGCCATGGGCCACACCACCGATGAGCTCACCGGACTGGCCCGGGCCATCAGCAGCGACCCGCCCCAGCGGGAGATGGACATGTTGCTGGCCACCGGCGAGCAGGTGTCGATCGCCCTGCTCTCGATGGCGCTGCACACCGAAGGGGTTCCGGCCGTGTCGATGACCGGCACCCAGGCCGGGATCATCACCGAATCGGCCCACGGCCGGGCGCGGATTCTGGAGATCCGCACCGAACGGCTGCGGCGCCTGCTGGCCGCTGGCCAGGTGGTGGTGGTGGCCGGCTTCCAGGGCACCAGCAGCGGAGCGGCCGGCACGCCGGAGATCACCACCCTGGGGCGGGGCGGCTCCGACACCTCGGCCGTGGCCCTGGCCGCCGCCCTCGGCGCCGATGCCTGCGAGATCTACACCGATGTGCCCGGGGTGCTCACCACCGACCCGCGCAAGGTGGCCGACGCCCAGTTGATGGACCAGGTGAGCTGCAGCGAGATGCTGGAGCTGGCCAGCCTCGGCGCCGCGGTGCTGCACCCCCGGGCCGTGGAGATCGCCCGCAATTACGGGGTTCCCCTGGTGGTGCGCTCCAGCTGGAGCGAGGCCCCCGGCACCCTGCTCACCAGCGGCAGCCCGCGGCCGATCGGCAGCGAGGGCCTGGAGCTGGGCAAGCCCGTGGATGGCGCCGAACTCGAAACCCAGCAGGCGGTGCTGGCCCTCTCGCACGTGCCCGACCGTCCGGGGGTGGCCGCCCAGCTGTTCGAAGCGCTCGGCACTGCGGGGCTCAACGTGGATCTGATCGTGCAGGCCACCCACGAGGGTGCCAGCAACGACATCGCCTTCACCCTGGCCGAAGCCGATCTGGATCGGGCCCAGCTGGTGTGCCGCGAGGTGCTGGTCAGCATGGGCGCCGACCTCGGCGAGGGCGGAGCCCAGCTCGGCGCCGAGGGCGGCATGGCCAAGCTGAGCATCTCCGGCGCCGGGATCATGGGGCGGCCCGGCGTGGCGGCCCGGCTGTTCGATGCCCTGGCCCGCGCCGGCATCAACCTGCGCCTGATCGCCACCAGCGAGGTGAAGGTGAGCTGCCTGGTGGCCGGCCACCAGGGGGCCAAGGCCCTGCGCTGCGCCGCGGACACCTTCGAGCTTCCCGACGGCCAGCTACGCCACGACCCGGTGCCCTGCCAGCTCGGGGAGCCCGCCGTGCGCGGCGTGGCCCTCGATCGCGACCAGGTGCAGGTGGCGGTACGCCGCGTGCCCGATCGCCCCGGCACCGCCGCCGCCGTGTGCCGGGCCCTGGCCGATGCGGGCATCAGCCTCGACGCGATCGTGCAGTCGGAGCGCAGCCACGGTGGGGGCGAGCAGCGCAGCCGCGACATGAGCTTCACGCTCAAGCGCGAGGACCGCGCCCGCGCTGAGCAGGCCCTGAGCCCCCTGCTGCGCCAGTGGCCCGGCGCCCACTTCGAGGAGGGGCCCGCCATCGCCCGCGTCAGCGCCGTCGGCGCCGGCATGCCCTGCACCCCCGGCACCGCGGCCCGGATGTTCCGGGCCCTGGCGGAGGCCGGCATCAACATCGAACTGATCGCCACCAGCGAGATCCGCACCAGCTGTGTGGTGGCCGAGGCCGATGGGGTCGGGGCTCTGCAGGCTGTGCATGCGGCCTTCGGCCTGGGCGGTGCGAGGCGACATCAGGCGGAGGGCACTGAATCACCCCAGGGGCAGGAGGCTGGCATCGCCGGCGGAGGCTGAGATGGTGTTCCCCAGCTGGGGCAAAGCCCGATCCACGCTCGTGGCCGCAGCGGTGCTGGATGCGGCTGGACTGATCGCACTGTTTGCCCTGTTGGCCAGGTTTCGCGGTGTCCTGCCGAGCCTGGAGCAACAGCAATGGCTGATGGTGATCCTCGTCCTGACGTATTGCACCTTCAGCTGGCTGTTCGGCTCCTACACCCTGCTCAAGCTGAGACGGGTGCGGTGGTCCCAAGTGCTGCTGAGGCTCGGTGCCACGAGCACGTCGAGCATGGTGCTTGGAGCCTGGCTGGAGTGGACCGCGCAAGCAAGTCCTGCCATCACCTTGCTGCATCGCGGCAATCTGATTCCTGCGTTTGCCTTGATGGGGCTTTGGAGTGGCATCGTCCGCTGGCTGCTGCGGCAACTGCCCAACGATCTGGGCGCTCCTTGCTGGTTGCTGCTCGCCTGTCCCGATGAACTGGGCAGCGTGTCCGACGAGTGGTCCAGGGCCAGCACCAACCGCCGCAGACCGACGATGGCCCAGTTGGACACCGAGGCCCTGTCCACCGGTGAGCCTGGACAGCCAGCCTCCGCCTTGCTCGCCACCATCCAACAGCGCCTGTCCCAGGTCGATGGACTGGCCCTCAGCGCTGGCATCGCGTCCAACCCCGCATTCCTGCCGGTCTGCGAACTGGCTGTAGGCAGCGGCCGGCCGGTGATCACCCTGGTTGAACTTGCAGAGCAGGAACTGGAGCGAATTCCATCCCGCTGGGTAGGCGGTCAATGGCTCCTGTTTTCTCATCGGATCGAAGCACAGCGATCCAACCCAAATCAACAGCTCAAGCGCTATGCCGATGTCAGCCTAAGTCTTGTTGTACTGATTGTCACTAGCCCACTCTGGTTCCTTGCAGCGATGGCAATCAGGCTGCAGGATGGAGGGCCGGCCATCTATCGACAACAGCGCACAGGCCTCTATGGGGCTCGCTTTTGGCTATACAAGCTACGTTCCATGAGGGTTGATGCCGAGCGAGATGGCATCCAATGGTCCCAGCCAGACGATCAACGGATCACTGGAATTGGCTATTGGTTACGCCGCACGCGGATCGATGAGCTGCCCCAGCTGATCAATGTCTTGCGGGGCGACATGAGTCTGATCGGCCCAAGACCCGAGCGACCTGAAATCGAGGAGGATCTTGAAGACAACATTCCCAATTACCGGCTTCGCCATTGGATCAGGCCTGGCCTGAGTGGATGGGCCCAGGTCAACATGCCCTACGCCTCCAGTGTCGAGGATGCGAATCTCAAACTCAGCTATGACTTGTACTACCTACGCAATACCAGCCCATGGCTTGATTTGTTGATTCTGTTGAAAAC
>Ga0169931_10013104_pt1 | contig 11373 bp, 6 predicted proteins | sample Kivu_15m_20L_FD_129675 | JGI IMG/M metagenome (GOLD analysis project Ga0169931, IMG submission 129675) | Freshwater microbial communities from Lake Kivu, Western Province, Rwanda to study Microbial Dark Matter (Phase II) - Kivu_15m_20L... | ecosystem: Environmental > Aquatic > Freshwater > Lake ... | reverse complement strand
TTAAAATGGTGCTTGGCAGTTAAATTTTCAGCTTTTTAGTCCGTTTTTAGTCCGTGTGAAGAGGAGGCTGTTTTTGTCAGAGAGGCTGAAACGCCCGTCTGGCGTCGAATTTACAATTGCTGCTCAAAAGGAGAAGATTGGGCCAAGGGTTGAGGGTTTTGCCTCAGGCTGAAACCCTCAACCCTTGGCCGTCAATACATTATGGGCAGCTCGCCGACGACATCTAGCCGCTTAAACTCGCCAAGTTTCATATAGGTCTCAGCCAGGGTGTCGGCCATGGAGGGAGAAATCCAGCCCAGCTGGCGCAGGCTAAAGATAGCGGCGGCGTATTTGGCTCGCCTAGTCCCGTCGATCACCTTAATGGACAGGCCCAGCCCTTCGCCGACCCGACCAATGCACTGAATGCCTTCGGCCCCGGACTTGCTCACCAGGGCCCCGTTCGTGACGGTCATCAGCGTCGTGTCGAAGGCATCGGGGCCTCCGACCATGTCGGGGTGGCTGGTCATGGCTCGCACAATGCGCTCCATATCCAGGCTGCTGCCGGAGGAGAGCATGGCAAACAGCGTGGCCATCTGACTGAGCTGCATATAGTAGGTGGGGGCACCACAGTCATCGTGGGCGCAGATAAATTCGTCGGGGGGCATGCCCAGCAGCTCAGACATGCGCGCCAAAATGAGCTTTTGAACCGGGTGGTTGCGGTCTAGGTAGCTCTCTAACGGCCAGTTGCGCTGTTGACAGATGGTCAGCATGCCCGCATGCTTGCCCGAGCAGTTGTGTTCAAGGGGGCTTTTTTTGCCCTCGGGGATGGGGCAACGCAGGTCGCTGGGGTCAAGGTCGGCCCGCCAGAGAATGTGAAACACTTGGCGCACCTGCTCGATGGTGGCCTGGTGAGAGCCGCACATAATCGCCAAGTCGCGATCGTCGAGGCCGTAACGCTCTATGGCCCCGGCCGCCGTCACCGCCAGGGTCTGAAAGGGCTTGAGGGCAGAGCGAATGAAGGTACCCAGCTCGCCGTTGCCCGCCCCCGACAGGGTACGGCCCCGGTTATCGCACACGGACACATGAACCAGGTGGTTAGACTCCACGATGCCCTCCCGCAGAAGCTGCACCTCTAGCTCTTTGGTTTGGTGCCGACTAACCCGACTGCTGGTCATAGTGGAGGCTCTGCGGTGGTGAACAATAGTGATGTTACGGGAGTAAGGCCCAGCGAGTGATGCCCAGGGCGGTCATGGGACAAGGTAGCGGCTAAACCATCGGCCAAGCCATAAACCCCAGGGCCAGGAGTAACGCGATCGCCCCTAGGGTGCGACGAATGCGCTGGAGCACAGGCTGCACCTGGTAGTCTACAATCAAGCGATCGCGATTGGACACCTCTTCAGGCTTAACCCAAAGCTGCCCGTCGTACCAGCCCGACTCTTCGTAGGGCACGGTGGTTTGCCGCAGGCGCCCCCCCACATGGGACCAACCTACGTAGAGCTGTAATAAAACCAGAGTAGGCAATACCAGGGCACCCATGGCCGCGCTGAGGCCAAAGGGCAGGGGGTATTTAGCCGGGGCAAAGCTCGCCGCAGCCATCGGCCCTGCCACAACCCAGCCTACGCTCCACAGGATGATCACAGGCTTGAGGTAGCCGACCATATCACGACTGCCCCAGCCGTAAAACCAAGATTCTTTCACATCCTGGTATTCGTTGATGGGCTGTTGTTCAACTGGTACCGGACAGGGTTGAGGCATTGCCACTGACACTACGCAAATCTAGCTATAGATTAAACGAATTGCCCATCAATAGGAACCGCTCACCCTGAAGTTGTATACCAATGGACGGATTGAGACAGGTCTAGGAACCCTGCTGGCAATGCAAAGAGCTCGGAAGGTTGATTCCTCCTCAGGGCGCAGGGCCTAGCCCCCCACCTGGGGATATCTTCTGGCTCAAAAATCTCCTCGGTCTGAACCTTCAGCGGCCCTGGGGTTAAACCTGTTCAGGGCCAAAGGAGTAGCCAGGTCTTTGCCCAGCGATCTGAACAGAGGGCTGGTAGACAATCTGGTTGGCGTGGCCCCAAAAGGCTTCCAGGTCGTAAAAGTCTCTGGCTTCGGGCATAAAGACATGGACAATGACATCTCCATAGTCCATCACAATCCAGCTGCTGTCGCCCTGGCCTTCTAATCGCAAAGGGCGGCGGTTTAAGTCTACTTCAAGGGTCACTTCGATCGACCGAGCAATGGCCCGCACCTGTACGGTCGAAAACCCGGTGGCAATTACAAAGTAATCGGCCAGATACGACACCTCTCCTACCTGCAAGATGGTCACGTTGCCCGCTTTGCGTTCAGCGGCAGCGGCAGCTATGGCGTAGGCCAACGTCAAGGCATCGTCGTCGGTCTGGGGGGCCTGGGGGGCGTCGGTGGCGATGCCTGAAGGGGAGATTTCTGAAGGAGATGCGGTGCGAATCACGGGCTTGCGGTGGGGGGAATGGGTCATAGACAACCAGTAAAGAGAACTCAAGTGGGAGGCTTAAACCTTGGATACGGCTCTGGTGAGGTTTATGGCCCTACCAATCCGTTCTAACTCCATTGTAGGGGATGCCTCCAGGGCCCCGTGGGTCTACCCCTACCCCACCGTCATAATCTGTCATGGTTGAAGATGGCCGTTAATCTGATTCGTTAATCAGATTAACGGCTTGCTCTCAAGCTGCGTTTGGGTAAAGTTGCAGATCCCAAACCTGGTGCAGCGTATATCATGGATCGTCAATATTTATAACGGCTGCTAAGGCGGAGTAGGTGGTGGTTCTCTGCTCCTGAGGCGGGGATACTCTGCGGCTCGTCTTTAGTCTTATGGGGGAGAAACACCATGCCTCAACTTACGCAAGGGTTAATTGTTGCTAGTTTAATTGGCCTGTTGCTGGCGGTTATTGTGGGCTACTACCTACGGCAGGGCCAGGTGAATGAACTGACCGAGGCCTTGCAGCAGAGCCAGAAGCGCCAAGACGATCTAGAACAGGAGCACGAGCTCCGGCTGCGGGAGGCCATTGGGCAACTGCAAAAAGACTATGAGGTACAGCTGGCCGAAAAAATGGAGGGTTACCAGGTTCAGTTTGAGGCGCAGCGTAGCCAAATTGAAACGGATTACTTTGCCCGCCAAAGCTTGATCGGGGGAGCCACCCCAGACGATGTGTCCCTTGGATACTCAGCCCCCGGGGCCCTGGCCCCAGGAGAGGCGAGCAGCACCACCGAGCAGGGCATTCGTCAACAATTGGAGCAGGAGTACCAGCTGAAATTGCAGGAGGCCATGGGGCAACTGCAAAAAAACTACGAGGTGCAGCTGGTCGAAAAAATAGATGACTACCAAGCTCAGATTGAGGCGCAGCGTCATCAGATAGAAGCTGAGTACCTAGCGCGCCAAAGCTTGCTCGGGGAGGCAGGCCCCCTAGATGCCGCCCCCGAATCTGCCTCCACCGAGGCCGCCATGGCCATCGAACAGCGCATTCGAAAACAATACGAAACGCGGCTGAAGGAAGCCGCCGCCAAAATTCAGCAGGCCTACGAGCATCACCTGCAAGAAAAACTGGCTGAGGCGCGATCGCTGGCCCAGCAAGACTACGATCAGCGCCTGGCCGAGGCGATCGCCCACTACCAGGATGACCTCCAAGCCCGTTTGACCCAAACCACCCCCACCCTGCCTCCTAGCGCCTTGGTGCCCGAGGGAATCTTGGATAGTCCATTGGACGGCCCTGCGGCTAGCCGCATCGCTGAGATCGAAGCGCGGCTCCAGGCCGACTACGACCAACGTCTAGCCGAGCGCATTGCCCAATACCAAGACGACATGGCTCGGCAGCGGGCTGAACTGGAGCAAGCCTTTGCCGATCGTCTACAGCTCGCCCAGGCCAATGCCCCAGGGATAACTGCCTTGGCAGAAACTGCCCCAGCGGAGCTAGCGCTCAACCTGCGTCAGGAACTAGAGGCCAGGCTGCAAAACGAGTACGAGCAAAAACTAGCAGCCAAGATTGAGCAATATCAGGATGAGCTCACCCAGCGCACCGAGGAACTAGAGCAAAGCTACGACGCTCGGCTACAGCTACAACTCCTCCAGGACAACGCTCTCGACAATGCACCTGCGCCAGGGTTGGCCCCAGAAACCGCCCCAGGAACTGCCCCAAAAACCAATAGCGGTGAACTGGATTTGGATGCCGCCATTGCTGCCGCCAATCAGGCCACCAGGGAGGCCAGCCTGGGCACCCGCTTGGGCATTGATGACCTCACCGCCGATGACGTTCCGGTTACCCTAGATGATTTAGGGTTCTCGGACCTGCTGGATAGCGACGCTGGCGTAGATCAAACCGACCCCCTTGACCTAGACTTCGATACCGAAGGCCTCGATCTCGACGCCCTGTTGAGCGCTCCTGTACCCGAAGGGACTTCCGGTGACCTTCTAGATGGCCTGAATGATATTAACGAGCTGAGCTAAACAGGCCGAGCTCGGGGTAAGGGGGCAAGGCGGGAAATGTTGTTTTGAGCAGGAGTCAGGAGTTAGGAGTTAGAATTCAGCCCTTGACTCCCAACTCAAAAAAGGGGGATTGGCTGTGCCAATCCCCCTTTCTGCTATCTCTCTATCCTCTCAGGTCTCTAGTCAGGCTTTTTCTCAGGCATCATGCACTTGTCGGAATCGCACCCCGCCGGACCAGCTTCGATGACCTCGCCCGCGTCGTAGCGAGACAGGGCCACATGGAAGTTGTCGGTACCGCGCCGGGCCTCTACCTGCTGCTTTTGAGCTTCGAAGGTGGCCTTGTCGATGGGTTCAAAGGGAAGGCGGGGGAAGGTTTGCAGGTCGTCGAACCGGGCCAACAGGGCCGCAGAAATATAGCCCTTGTCGTTTTGGATGACCTGGTAGATGCGCTCGGCCAACGACTCTAGCTCCGGTTCACGAAACTCGATGGTAGCCGAGGTGTTGTGGGTGGTGTAGTGGGTCTGCACCTGCATGTAAAAGTCGAACTGGGCCGCCGCCGAGAATTTCTCAATGGCGATTTCGTCGGCACCGGATACATTCGCCCAGGGCACCTCGACGGGAATTTCGACCAGCCACTCGGTACAGCGGGGATCGAAGGGGTCGTTGAGCAGGTTGCCGTTGTCGTCTTTGTCAGACTGGGAAGGCACCACAGAATAGCCATAGTCGATGCAGGCCATCGCCACGGGATCATTCTTACGGAAGGTGATGCGCCGGATAAAGCGCTGGGCTTTGGGTGGATGCCAGCCGGGGCTCGCACCCGTAAGCAGGGATTTGGTGCCAGCGGGCTGGATGGTGGTGCAACGGTTGGGGCGCTTGAGACCTTGGCCATGGTCGAAGCGATCCTGACAGGAGTCGCAGTATTCCCACACCACCCGGTGCACAATCTCTTTCCAGCGGGTTAGATACCCTTGCTCCTGAGCCTTGAAATCAAGACCCTGCATGGTGTCAGGGCGACCGGCCTCCCACCAGCGCAGCCACTCAACCCCAAAGGCATTGACAAAGAAGTCGAACAACCCGGTGAAGGAAACGCCCACAATGGGGTCTTCTAGGCGCGACTTTTGGTAGCGAGGCTCATTGAACTGGTGGTTGAGTAGTACCGCGACAGACAGCGCCGCCGCCGTAAACGCATCTTCCTGCTCCGTCAGATTTTTGGGATCGATCTGGTTGAGGTGTACCTCCGCCAGGTTGCAATGGAAGTTAGAACCCAGGATTTCACCACAGTTGTGGGCCACCAAGCCATTGGCGTCAAACCGAGCTGGGCCGGGAACGGTGCAATCGTAAACAGCTTCCACGCCGTCAGATCCGATCGCGGCTACGGTGGCCGTAAATCGTTCCCGATTAGGACGGCGTTTGTAGTTGGCCAGGACCTCGGTCAGCCTAGCCGCTTTAGCGGGTTCACAGAAGCCCACCAGGGCTTGAAAAACCTGCAAGTTATCGTTTGCAATCACTAACTCGTGCTGGGTTTGGCAGAAATAGGCGACTGGCTCACGGTCAGAATCGGGCAACAGACGATAGCCTTCTGGCCGCCGCTCTTGGTAGATAGTCGCTACGATTCCTAAGCGTCCTAGCATGCGCTGAACGGCTTCTAGGTTGGCCAGGTTGCTCTGAGCCAGTCGAACGCTAAGCCCTTTGGTTTGGTGGCCCTGAACGCTGCCATCGGCATCAAAGAGCCCTTGCAAAAAGCCACGATAGAATTCGTAGCTGCCCTGCTCAATGGCGGTGGTGATAGTTTTGTGGCCCTGGGTTATGCCAAATTCAGCGGCGAGTTGGGCTAGCCCTGTGGAGTTAATCACTCGGTGCTTAAGCTGGGTGTGGTAGTGGGCCGCCGTCGTCCGCCGCTGATAGCCTACAGTGGTTTGGAGCAGAGCGATCGCGTGCTCGCTCATTTCTTCCTGGGCATCTCCCCGGAAGCGCAGCAGAGCTATGTCGTTCCATTGGGTCTTGGCGAGGCTACCATCGCCAACTAGATTTCCCAAGAGCCAGCCAGCTTCAATCGTGCCATGGCCGTCCCAGGGCTGTAACCCCCGATGGTTATGCAGCATTACCCGATCGCCAGGCTGGAGGGTTTCGGCCGCAACCCACTCGGTATACTGGGCCTTTTGCGTTTGAGCCGTTACCTTAAGGACACGGTGGTTGCCGGTTAGGCGAAGGGTCTGGCCTTCCTGGGTCTTGAGCTTGAGTACAGGTTTTGTACCGGAGTAGAAAAAGCCCTCGGGAGTGGTGCTAAATAGCTCACCGTTGACGTAGGTACTGTGCTGCTGACCAATTAAATCTTTAACCTGCCGTGGTCCATCCCCAGTGTGCACCCAGGTATCGGCCGTAACACAGGGATTGAGGCCGTAGCGATCATCACCACCCGCCCGGCGTTTGGCTTCCCCAGCCCACTGGATCGCGCCTTCACCAGAGTAAAACTGCTTGCGCACCGAATCAACGCAGTCTTGCAGACTGGGCTTTTCGTGGAAGACGCGGGTGTGGTTGGCCATGCGCAATACGTCGCGCTCGGGGTCGATCCGCCAGTTGCCCTCGGTATCCTGCTGCCAGAGGTTATCCTTGGCGCTGGCCGCCAGGGTATCGTTGCTGTCGAATTGACGCATTCCGGCACTGTTGTGGGTGAGATAACCATCGCAGTAAAAGCAGTGGGCCTCTTCCACCTCAAGGTCGTAGGTCTGAATAGAGTTGTAGCTACCTACGCCTTTAACGGTCACTGGAATATCCAGCTTGACCTCAGACTCGGCGATGTGGCGCTCATAGTTGGCATCGACCTGACGGGAGCCCTGGAAGCCCATGGCCCGCATGTCGCTGTAGGTGTAGACCTCACGCATCATTGTGCCAGGCACGGTAAACCCATGCATCTTTAGCCCCTGGCGTAGCTCGCCCTTGGCCGAGTGGGGGGCAATCAGGCTGTTGTACTGCCCCTTTAGGGCTGGAATGGTGATGGTGTACTTAACTTGCCAGGTATCAACCTGGGGACGCACCAGGGTCAACCGTCCGGCAATGCTCAGACTCGACAGCACAGCCGCCACCTGCCGAGCAAATGCCGGATATACCGTAGTTAGCAAGTGGGGAGGACGATTATTGACGGCTCCATCGCTGTCCACTAAACCGGCCAAATAAGCCGCGCGTACCTCTATCGACCCTTGCAAAATAAAGGTGGGAACCGTTAAGGGCTGATTGGGCTGCTTGATATAGCGGTGAAAGTATTCTGCCAGGCGAATGGAAGAACAGACTGATTTAGCGGTGTTTTCTCCGGCTACGGTGCCATGGGTCGCGGTCAGGCCAAACTGAGCGAGAACATGGTCAAGCTTCTGCTGAAGGCGCGGGGTGGTTTGAATATCGGTGCCATTCATGGCCCACTCCACCCGGCCGTAGGGCTTGTCGTACTTGTTGCGGCCCAGGGCCACGTAGCCATCCCCATGGGTGTAGCCAATCAGCCAAGCGATGTCTGTGTTCAAAGCCGGAATGATCAGATCCTTAGCGGTTCGGCTTTGGTCGGGCCGTGTTGCCGTGAAATCCGTGGGCAGTGCTGTGGGAGATCCGGCCAATATTTGGGTGCTGTGCATGAGGCGATCGCCCGCAACCAGTTGATCGACCCGCTTCCACTGCACCTGGCCTTTGGCATCTGCCAAGACGGCTACGCGGTGGTTCAGGGTTGCTCTGGGCAAGGTGCCATTGGTTTCAATTTCGTACACATCCTGAACGCCCTGGTCAAATTTGTTGACTACTGGCCGAAAACCCAGGGGTGTCTGCACCTGATCGCCCACCTGCACATCTTTGATGGGGACGAGCCCCTTAGACGTATGCACCAGGGAATCCTCAGGTAGACAACGGCGGATGTTTCCGGCGACGACGCAGGCGGCGGCTTCATCGATCAGCAGGCAGCACTCCACGGAGTTGAGCTGGCGACCGAGGGCTTTGTTGAGCAGATTGGCGCAGCGATCGTAGAGCAGCGACAGGCGCACCGGGTTGGCCACGCCGCCAAAGCCCTTGAGCTTTTCCCCGGCGGGGCGCACGTCGCGCAGGTCAATGGTGACATGGACCTCGCCCGTAAAGCGTTCATCCGTAGATAGCTCTAGCAGGGTTTCGTAGGACTTGACCCAGCCTTGGCGGCTGTCGCCCACCCGAATCGTGACCTGATTGTCCTCAATGGTGACGTCGGTGATTTCGCGCCGCTCAGCCGCAGGGGTTTCGCCGATGCCACCGGCCATGGTCACCGTCAGGCGGTTGCGAATGGCGGGAATTTGGTTAGTGTATTTGGGTTCTAGGATCGCTCCGGTGCCACAGCCCATCATGGCCAGATCCATCATCAGCCCAAAGGCATGCCAGTCAACGACGTTGGTGCTGGTACAGTTGTAGGCCCCAGAAAAGTTTTCGGGCTGTTTGCTCCAGGCGGTACCGCCCACCCAGAGCCAGCGGCCGGAGGGCAGAGCCTTCACCTGGAGCTGCATGCGGTTAATTAGGGCGGTTTCTGCTGGTGTGAGGCGACCCAGCTCGACTAGACCGGCCAGGGTGCGATCGCACACCTGCTCCCAGGTTTCGCGCTGTCCTTCTACCACCTCGCCCCGACGGCTATAGGTGCGATAAAACACAGGAAACGCCGCGGGTGCTGCCTCAGGGAATGGCCCCTGGGGCCGAGTGCGGGGAAGTTCTTGGACCATGGGATCAGCCTTTTGATAGCAAGAGAGTACGTAGATCGGTGCGTCATAACCCAAACCAGGCGCTAGAAAACCGCATGAATCGGCAGATTTTTAGCCCAGGTTCAGCGGATCGCCCCAATGGTCGATCATCATAGCCGATTATTTTCAGATGTAGCGTCTGAAAATCAACTTTCCTCCAGATTTAGCGCTACATCTGGAAGCCATTGACTAGATACCCTAAGCCTAAAACGACTTTCCACACAAAATCGGCTGGGAAATTGCGATTTTCCCAGCCGTAGTGCACAGTTTTTGTTTGGATAGCCTGGTTTAAGAGCCGGCGGTGATATTGGCTAGCTCACCGACACTGCTACGGACTCAGGGACAGGGGCCACAGCGTCCGTTTGTCGCTTGGCCTCAAGGTAGGCGGCTAGCTGAGCTTCAATATTCCTTCGCACCAGCTGGCGGAAGTCGATAAAATGCTCGGCCTGGGCACACACCGACACATAGTTGGCCGCCACCGCCGGGTAGCGCCAGAGGACAATCGCCAGGTTGATCCAAAACCGTAGGCGAGTCTTACGCACAACCCCCTGACGCCACAGGATAATGAAAAAGGCGCGAATGGTAATCCAGTTGATTTCGGGGGCTCCCGCTGACTTAGTGGGGTTTCCATAGTTACGCTTTTGGGCTTCGCCGAGCATGAGGAAGTGGCGGAAGGTGCGGTTGAGCACGATCAGGGGGTCGTAGAGTTCCCAAAAGACTTGGATATACTCTTCGGTAATCTCTTCAATGGGCCGGGTGGGCACAAAGTTCATCAGAGTGGTCTGGTTGATGTCGGCGCTCTTGCCCAGCAGACGCCCTTCTTTTTCTAGGCGATGCCAGAGGGCGGTATCGGGCAGGGCTTGCAGCATGCTGACCACCGCCGTAGGAATAGCGGTTTGCTCCACAAATTCATAGATCCGCTGGCCGGCCCCGGCCTTTTCACCATCGAAACCGACAATCAGCCCCCCCATCACCCGCAGCCCCGCCTTGGCGATGGAAATCACCGAATCGGAGAGGGGATCGCGCATGTTCTGGAACTTTTTGGTCATGTTGAGGCTGTCATCGTCGGGGGTCTCAATGCCGAGAAACACCGTACCGAAGTTGCAGTCCACCATCATCTGCATCAGTTCTGGGTCTTGGGCCAGATCGACCGAGGCCTCAGTGGCAAAGGAGAAGGGGTAGTCGTGCTCCTCCATCCAGGGCTGCATAGCCTTGAGCAGCAGCTTAACGTTTCGCTTGTTGCCGATAAAGTTGTCGTCGACCATGAAGATGCTGCGCCGCCAGCCCAGGTCGTAGAGGCACTGGAGCTCGGCCAACAGCTGCTCTGGATCCTTCGTCCGAGGCTTGCGTCCGTAGAGCACAATGATGTCGCAAAACTCGCACTGGAAGGGACAACCCCGAGAAAATTGTATCGACATCTCGGCGTAGGCGTCCATCTCCAGCAGGTCGTAGCGGGGGACGGGGGTGGTGCTCACGTCGGGCTTTTCACCCCCAGAGCGGAAGGTGCCGCTGCGATCGCCCCGTTCTACCGCCTCCACAAACATTGGCAGGGTAATTTCGCCCTCGTCGAGCACCAAGAAGTCGGCCCCGGCGGCTTCCGATTCGTGGGGTAGAGAGGTGGGGTAGGGGCCACCCACGGCCACCAGCTTGCCGTAGCGCTTGGCGGTTTGAATGGCATCTAAAAAGTCTTCCCGATGGACGATCATGGCCGACACAATCACAATGTCGGCCCACTCCCATTCGTCTGGTCGCACCTGACGCACGTTGCGGTCTACCAGCTTGTAGTCCCAGGTTTGGGGCAAGATGGCCGCCACGGTCACCAACCCCAGGGGGGGGAGCTGTGCCTTGAGACCAACCAGTTCAAGGGTTTTGTCAAAGGACCAAAAGCTTTGCGGAAAACGTGGATAGACCAGAAGAATTTTCATAGAGACCGTATGGGTATCTTTGCAATGCTACGGGAGATGCCTAGAATAATCAAACGTAACATTGGTCAACCTGAAAACTGGGGCTGTTCCATTAAAAAATCTATAGGTTTCCCAAAATAAAATTTAATGGTTCAATGGTTGGAGTTCTCTAAATCTCGTCTAGCTTGAAACCCGGAGTTTACCCTCACCCTAAATCCCTCTCCCTGGGAGAGGGACTTTGAAGTCTTTTCCGGCTCCCCTCGCCCTTTGGGAGAGGGGCTGGGGGTGTAGCTTGCTT
>Ga0169931_10013103_pt1 | contig 11373 bp, 11 predicted proteins | sample Kivu_15m_20L_FD_129675 | JGI IMG/M metagenome (GOLD analysis project Ga0169931, IMG submission 129675) | Freshwater microbial communities from Lake Kivu, Western Province, Rwanda to study Microbial Dark Matter (Phase II) - Kivu_15m_20L... | ecosystem: Environmental > Aquatic > Freshwater > Lake... | reverse complement strand
CTGCGACCAGCAGCACGAGCGCCATTGGCCGCAGCATCGTGATGCGCCTGCACCCCGCACGAAAGTCCTCCGCACCCACGAAGGGTGCCGCCAGCAGGAATACGAGATTGGTCGGGCGCACCAACACGATCCAACCAGCAACAAGTCCGATCAGCAGCAACCGCAATGTGTTCTCTTTCTCCTTGAAGTGCCGCTCCAATAGCAACAGCAGCAGCGAGAACAGGAAGAATGAATACACATGGGACATGCCCGGATCCCCAATGGTGTAATAGAACAGGTTGGACCCCGCATAGATGCCGAGGAGGGTCCAGGCGGTGATGCTATCACCGTGGCGCACACGCAGGACAAGGAACAGGCACCAGAGGCCGAGTGACAGCAGCACGGGCGCAGCCACGTTCACAATGACCCGGTCCACCGGACCGAAATGCCCAAGGGGTATGCCGATCAGATGGGCGATGCCGCGACCTGCGAGGTAGAACGGCGCCTGCAGGAGCGCCACACCGCAGGTGTATTTGGTCAGCACCCTGCCGGTGAGCGTGTCCAGCGTGAACCCATGGCCTGTCAAGGTGTCCAGGCCCGATGGGAAGCGGCGTGCATCGAAGCCGAACGCAGTCGCTGCGGGCAGGTACATGAAGTATCCGGCACGGTCGGCCCAAAGCTCGCCGTGGTAGGAATAGGGGTTCGACCGACTATGCCGGTTCAGGGCCAGAAAGATGTTCAGGCCGGTGAGCAGCACCAGGACCAAGGCAACGGTCTTCGGCTTCATCGCGTTGGCCGCAAATTAGCCGTGCTAAGCGAAGGTGCGTTGCAGCTCCAGCACCGTGATCTCCGGAGGCATGCCAACGCGCCCCGGAAATCCAATGAAACCGAAGCCCCGGTTCACATACAGTTGCTGCCCGCCTTCGCTGTACAGCCCTGCCCAGTGCTTGTAAACCCATTGCGCTGGGCTGTAGGTGGCGTTCCCGATCTTTACGCCTAATTGTGCGCCATGGGTATGGCCGCTCAGCGTAAGGTCGATGCCCGTACCCTGAACCTGCCGTTCCCAATGGGTGGGATCGTGGCTGAGAAGGATGCGGAACGGCAACTCCTCCGTTCCGGAGATCGTCTTTGCAAGGTCGCCGTACTGCTGGAACCGGTGCCCCCAGTTCTGCACCCCCAACAAGCCCAAGGTCTGGCCATCACGCTCCAGCGTGGCATGCTCATCCAACAACAGGCGAAACCCCATCTCGCCATGGATCTCCTTCAACCGCACAAGATTGGCAGCCTTTTCCGCCGGGTCCGGCCATTTGGGGTAATCGCTGTAATCATGGTTGCCGAGCACCGAGAACTTGCCCAGCCGGGCCTGCAGGCGGGCGAGCTCTGCGATGAACGGCTCCGCCTCATCCGCGTAGTCGTTCACGAGGTCACCTGTGAACACGATGATGTCCGGATCCTCCGCATTGATCAGGTCCACCCCGTTGCGCACCAGCGAAAGGTCGCCTCCGTAACTGCCCAGGTGCATATCGCTGATGTGCACCACACGCGATCCATCGAAGGCCTCGGGCAGCCGCGACGAGCGCACGGGCACGCGGGCCACATTGAACCGGCTGCGCCCCTTTGTTACGCCATAAAGCACACCGGTGAACGGGATGGCCGCCAGCACCAATCCCAACTGGCTGAGGAACCGCACCCGGTCGATCTGTTCACCCGTGCTCTCCAGACCCCCCGGTAGCAGCCGTGCCCACAACTTCCGCCCAAGGTGCAGTAGATCGTCCATGCCGTGGAACACCACCATCACCAACTTGGGCAGGAAGAACAGCAGGAAGAGCGCCACCAGGCTGAACGCCCAACTGTGATCGCGGCGCACCTGCGGGTTCTGCATGCTTGCAATACTGTACACCAGCACTGCCAGGATCCCGATGGAGATGAACCAGTAGAGGAAGCGAACAATGCGCCGCAGCACAAGGCTGTGGTTGGCCAGGGCGGTGTTCAGCCCTTTGTAGGCGTACAGATCGATGGCGATGAGCACCCCCAGCACGATCAGGGTGTTCCAGAAAATGGCAGGCTTCACGGGGCAAAAGTACCGTCCCCGGGACGCAAGTCGGTTGTGGTGGCTTGTATCGGTTACGCATCAGGAGCCTGTCAGCGACTATCTTGCAGACCCAAATGAACGTGGAGAACATGCTACAGTTCCGCCGCAGCATCCGCCCGACATGTTCCGCGGCCCTGCTTGCCATCGGCATGGGTTCGGCCAACGGACAATTTTGGGAGCGCACCTATGGGGGGCTCGGCGCCGATCGGTTGGCACAGGTCGCTTCGCTTTCCAACGGGTTGTTCGTGGCGGCCGGCTCCACGGGTAGTTTCGGTCCCGGGGGCGGAGATGTCTATGTACTGCTGCTGGAAGAGGATGGGACCATCCAGCGTTCGGTGCTTCTCGGCGGGCCCGGAGTGGATGCCGCCCGCGCAGTAGCCGTCGGGCCCGGTGGCATGGCCATCGCCGGTACCGTGACCGATGCGGCCACGGGCGACTACAACATCGGCCTGTGGGCGTTGGATGAATTGGGCAATGTGCAATGGGAGCGAAGCCTCGGTTCCGCATCGTGGGATTTCGGGGTGGGCATCACCGCAGGTGATAATGGATGGACGGTCCTCGCGCATTCCTATGTGAACGGAACAGGCGATGCCCTGCTGTACCGCTTGAACCCCATGGCTGAGGTGGAGGCCAGCACGGCCTGGGGAGGGGCGGCGGATGAGGTGCCAACAGCCATCGTTTCCGATCCGTTCGGTGGCATGTTCGTCACAGGAACGCGTCTGTCAGCTGCACGCGATGCTGCCTTTCTTGTGAAGTTCAATGACCAGTTGGTGGAGCAATGGTCGCTGGACCTTCAGTCGGACAGCAGTGAGTATGGCCATGGTATCACCCTCCTGAGCAATGGCGATCTCCTGGTATGCGGTAGCACGCGTGAACAGAGCACAGACCTGCAGTCGTTCATCGCACGCTTCGATCCATCGGGGAACCTGCTCTGGAAGCGGGTGTACGGCCAGAACGATGACTTTGAAGCGTTCAGCGCCGTGGAGCGTACGGATGGTGGACTGGCAGTGATCGGCTACACCAAGGGCTTTGGGTTGGGTGGCAAGGATTTCTACCTGCTTATGGCGGAACCTGAAGGTTGGTTCCAGCAAGGGTTGACCTTCGGTTCCGGGGGGGACGATGAGGGCCGGTCGATCTGTGCAACGGGGAACGGGTTCCTGCTCGGAGGCACCACGGAAGGCTACGGCCCCGGGCCTGCTGCGTTCCACCTCATCCGCACCAATGGCGCCGGCTCCACCGAAGGTGCACCGGTGAATACGATCCTCGACCCCGTGGGTGTGCAGGAGCGCAGTGCGGGGACGTTGGGCATCGCACCCAATCCCGCTGCCGTCGGCAGTGAATTGACAGTGCTGCACCCCTTCGAGGGTGGTATTGAGTGGCACCTTACGGATGCGCTCGGGGCCGGTATGGCTGCGGGCAGGCTGACCGGCCAGGGCAACAAGATCCCCGTACCTGCCGTATCACCCGGTATGTACTTCATCCGGATCAATGACCTGCAGGGCAATGGCATGAAAGGCAGGGTCCTGATCGTTCCTGCCAGGTAGTATGAGCGAACCCATCCTCCTCATCCACCAGTACGCAGGCATGCTGTCTTTCGTGGTGGCACCGCTCGCCATGGCCGCCGCCAAAGGCAGCAAGGCCCACCGCCGCTGGGGCAAGCTCTTCTTCTATAGCACGCTCGTGGTATGCCTCACGGCCATCCTCGCAAGCATCCTGCGCCCCAACCCGCTCATGGCGCTGGTGGCCGTCTTCAGCTTCCACCTGGCAGCCACCGGATACCGCGCGCTTTCCCTGAAAAAACTCCACGAGGGGCAGCGCATGGCCGTGGGTGATTACGTTCTGCATGGGATCGCCACCATCGTGAACCTGTCGCTCTTCATCTGGGGCGCACTCAACCTCATCTTTGGTAGCGCCAGCGACGCAGGCATCCTGTACTTCATCTTCGGCAGCATCGGCCTGTTCATGGTCTGGCGCAATGTGCACCAGTTCTACAAACGGTCAGTGGACAAGCGGGAGTGGGTCTTCATGCACATCAGCGGTATGGTGGGCGCTTACATCGCCACCGTGTCGGCCTTCAGTGCGGTCAACCTCACCTTCATCAAGCCGCTGTGGCTCCAATGGTTGTGGCCCACTCTACTGGGCGTGCCATTGATGATCCGCTGGATGAACCACTACCGGCGCGAGTTCGCCAAGGGCAAGCGGGTGAGCGACGTGTTCCCGCGTATGGGCCGCTGATCGCCCCGCCCGGATACCTTTGGCCCCATGTCGCAAGGCGGGCCCACCATCCTGGTCCTCTACACGGAACTGGCGCCCTACGTGCTCGCCGGCTTCAAGGCCGCGGTGCGCACCATGGGGGCAACCTTCCATGTGGTGCGCTGGCCGGTGAACAACGAAGCCCCGTTCGAACTGGATGGTGATCCCGGTATCCGGCTCTATGATCGCAGCGCGTACGATCGCAACGCCCTGCTGAAACTCGCCAACGAGCTGCGCCCCGACCTGGCCATCACCAGTGGATGGGTGGACAAGGACTACCTCGCCGTGTGCCGCACCCTCATTCGTCGCAATGTTCCTTCCGTGATGTGCTTCGATACGGCATGGACCGGCAGCGCACGGCAATGGTTCTCCGTGCTCGCAGCGCGTTTCTGGATGCCCTTCACCTTCAGCCACGCATGGGCCACCGGTGTGCGTCAAGCCGCCTACGCACGGCTGCTCGGCTTTGCCCCCTTCCGCATCCACAGCGGCTTTTACAGCGCCGACACCGACCGGTTCCTGGCCCTTGGCAGAACCCTGTTGCACCAACGCCGTGAGCATTGGCCACACCGCTTCCTCTGTGTGGCGCGCTACATCCCCACCAAGGGTCAGCAACTCCTCTGCGATGCCTTCGCGGCCCTGTGTGAAGCAGGCGGTGCGGGTGACTGGGAGCTGCACCTTGTCGGTACCGGCGAACTGCACGCTGCAGTGGCCACATCGCCGGGCGGACAGCATCCACGCATCCACCACCACGGTTTCAAGCAGGTGGATGAGCTGGCCGCCGTGGTGGCAGGGGCCGGGGTCTTCGTGCTGCCCAGCACCTACGAGCCCTGGGGAGTGGTGGTGCACGAGCTGGCTGCCTGCGCCATGCCCCTGATGCTCAGCGATGCCGTAGGCGCCGCCGAACGGTTCCTGCAGCCTGGTACCAATGGGACCCTGGTGCCCGCTACAAATCCCGCCGCGTGGATCGAGGCCATGCAGGAAATGGTGCGCAGCAGCGATGACCGGCTCCGCACCATGGGCCGCGCGAGCCATGACCTTGCCGCGGCATGGACACCCGATCATTGGGCACGCACACTCCAACGCATACTGCAGGACCGATGAAGCCGCAGGTGCTTGTGTTCATCGATTGGTACAAGCCACACTTCAAGGCCGGTGGCCCGGTGAGAAGCATGGTGAACCTGGCAGAGCGATCGGGCAGTGAGGTGGACTTCCACATCGTTACAGGTGACCGTGATTACACGGCCACCGCACCGAACATGGAGTTGGCTACGGACCGCTGGACCGCGCTGGATAGCGGCGAACAGGTGTGGTATGCATCGCCCGCCGGACGAACCCTGCGGCAGTGGAAGGCCCTGCTCGCCGGGCGGACATGGGACGTGGTCTACATCAATGGAATGTGGTCGCGGTGGAGCAGCCTGCTTCCCCTGTGGCTGTTGCGGGGTGCGCGGCAGCGGCGCATCGTGGCCGTGCGTGGCATGCTGGCCAGCGGTGTCATGGTGCAGAAGGGTTGGATCAAGCGCGCCTTACTGCTCGCCCTCCGCGCTTCAGGATGTTTCAAGGGGGTGGAGTTCCAGGCCACCAACGCCGGGGAGGTGGACGACGTCAAGCGTTGGATCGGTAATGATGCCACCGTACACCTGGTCCCCAACATCGGGCGTGGGCGTTCCATGGCAGCAGCGGAGCCCATCACCAAACAGCCCGGCATGCTGCGCCTTGTGAGCATGGGACGCATCGCACCGGAGAAGAACACGCTCTATGCCATCGAACGGTTGAACGGTCTGGCTGGTGATGTGCGGTTGGATCTGTACGGCACCATTTACGACACAGCCTATTGGGAGCGCTGCCAAGCGGCCATCGATCAGCTTGCCGCCACGGTGAAGGTGCAATGGCATGGCGAAGTGCCACCGGAAAAGGTGCCACAGGTGCTCGCCGATGCCCATGTGGTGTTCATGCCCAGCGTGGGGGAGAACTTCGGTCACAGCATGCTGGAAGCGCTGAGTGTGAGCCGCCCGCTGCTCATCAGTGATCGCACCCCGTGGAGGGACCTCGAACGCAGGCAGGCCGGTTGGGACCTTCCGCTGGACCGACCTGATCGGTTCCAGGCTGCACTGGTGGACCTTGTAGGGATGGACCAGGACCGCTACAGCGAACTGTCCCGGGGAGCTTTTCTACTGGCCACCGAGGCAGTGGACGATGTGGCCACGTTGGCGCAGTATCGCAGGTTGTTCGGTCGTTGAAGATGCGGGAGCGGGGACCTCACATCCGTTGCTTCATGCCCTCCACCCAGCTCAACAGCTACGCACCAAGTTTCAGCGCCTTATCCGCATCCCCGCTGTTGCAGGCGAGCTCGCATTCCTTGGCCAGCTGACGCGCCTTCGATAGACGCACGGCACCCAGACTTCCCGCCATGTTGTGGGTTGTGAAAAGGAGCTGCGCAACATCCCGCCCTTCCAGGTCCTTGGTCAGCAACGCATGCCATCGGTCCAGGCTCCGCTGCAAGGTCGTCCGCATCTTCTCAGCGGCTTCCTCACCGATGTCCGCCTTCAGCTCATCGAACCAGGAGGGTGTTCCGGAACCTGTGGCAGCACCTGCAGCCGCTCCGTTGGACTTCACATTCTGCAGGATGATGTCGACCAACCCACGCTCGTTATAGGGCTTGGTGAGGTAGTCGTTCATGCCCACGCTGAAACAGCGCTGCTTCTCGGAGGCAAGGGCATGCGCTGAACAGGCCCACGCGCATGCCATCGCCCAGGTCGATGGGAATGGCCGCGTAGAACTTGATGTGCGGGTCGCCGGTGACCAAGGGGCTCGCCTTGAACTGATCGGCGACCGTTGCATCGGTCACTTCATACAACCCCTCGTTCATGATGGCGTGCTGGCAGAACGACACCTCCCGCGATGTACCGGTACTTTCAAGACCCGTTCTGGCGATGAACCGCTGCTCCGCTGCACCCACTATGCTCACGAGGGCGATGGGGCATCCACAGATGGCAGCGGCAAGCTCCACAACGCCATCCAACTCCCGGTCACCGGTGATGGAGAACGCTGGAGCTCATCGATGGCCGCGAGTCGTTGCACTTCCGATCTGGAAGGCGATGGCCGGGGCATCGACCCATTGGTCGCCGCGGTGTCCAGGTCGTTGCTCATAGGGCACATGTTCATGTATTGCAATCTACGACGATATTCAACTCGCCGCAATGACGCGCATCATGCTACGGGTATAGCGCCTGACACATTGCTTAGTTGGCCATCCGCTGGGCCATTGCTCACTTGATGAAGCTCCACAAGCCTTCATGGGGGCTGCCCCTGCCACGTGGAACACCGGCCTACGGCACCACCACCCGCCGCACCATCCGAAGCCCACGCTGCTGCAACACGACGAGGTAGCTCCCGGCGACCAGCCGAACACCCAACGCTCCATCCCCACGTGCCACACGCCGTGCCACCTCACGGCCCACGCCATCCACAACGCGCACCTCGATCACCGCACCTTCCTCAAGTCCCCGCAAGAACACGTCACCGCTTGCTGCCCAAGATCTTACCGAACGGCCCCACACCTCATCCACGGAAGCCGTCGGGCCCCAGATGGATGACACCCATTGGGGCTGGTCGATAAAGGGGTTCCGGTTGCCCTGGATGGCGTATACCGCGTTGTTGCGTGCCACTTCCTTGGGGCTCACGGGATCCGCTGCGTGCCATTCCAGCAACAAATTCTCCGCCCAGGGCAGGAACTCCCCGCTGGACATCATCGGGCTGGACCAGCTGCCGAGCTCCGGCAGGTAGCGCACCAACATGTAGAAGTAGCTCCGGGCCAAGTCTCCCTTGTAGGCATCGATGGGTTCGAACACCACACCGGTGCATGCCGGATAGTTGCAGGTGCCCAGCTTGCTGCCATTGCTGCCCACCCAGGTGGTGGAGCCCACTTCGCCATAGGCATTGTTGCCGCGCTTCTGGTTGGCCCAGGCATCGGTGGGGTAGAGGTGGAAAAGGTCCGTGCTGGCCGGCATCGAACTGTTGAACCAGCTTTGGGGGAAGCTGTGCTCCCGGTTGAAGCAGTCGCCTTCCCCGTCGTAGGTGCCGCATTGGTCGGCACCGAACTGGTAACTGTAGGCCGGTGTGCCTCCCGGAATGTCGGAATACATGTCCCACACGGTGCCATCGGGTTTCGCATCGCACACCTCGTAGGCGGCCCAGAGTTGGCTGTTGGCCAGCACCACATGGTCGTCGATGATCTCGTGCAGGGCGCCGCGCAGGGCTTCTCCATAAAGGCCCGCGGCAGGGTCGTAGTAGCCCGCTGGTGGTTGGGCGAGTACGGGAAGGGGAAGCACACCAAGCACCAGGCGAAGCACGGACCTACGCATGGCGCGAAGGTACGGAGGATGCGTACGCGTGGCTGGAAGTTGCGCGTAGGTCAAGGCCTGTCGAGCGTGGGGGCTTGGTGATAACGATACGTCTGAGCAAGGACGCCCAACGGCGTAATGCGGAACCCGAGCTACCGTTCTGAACCGCAGCGGACCACTTCCCATGGCCTGGGGTGTGCGCGGATGAAGGCCACCGCGACTGGTTCACGATCCGTGTTGATCAGTGTCCACCCGAGGACCCGGGGCGTGGTTTTACATTCTTGCCCGAAAGGCCGAAGGCCTCCAACGAGGAAGGGGACCACCTGTGTGATCCCCTTCCCCGTTCGGGCGATGCGCCCTGCTTACTTGGTCTTGTTCACGATGGCCGTGAAAGCGGCTGCATCGGCATAGGCGATCTCCGCGAGCGCCTTGCGGTCCAGGGCGATGTTGGCCTTCTTCAGGCCGGCCATGAACACGCTGTAGCTGGTGCCATTGAGGCGGCAGGCGGCGTTGATGCGCTGGATCCACAGACCGCGGAAGTCGCGCTTCTTCAGCTTGCGACCGTCGTAGGCGTGCTGCAGGCCTTTCTCCACCGTGTTCTTGGCAACGGTGAACACGTTCTTCCGGCGACCGAAGTTGCCTTTCGCCATGTCGAGGATCTTCTTCCTCTTGGCCTTGCTTGCTACTTTGTTCTGACTGCGTGGCATGTTCCACTCTTGGTTTTTGGGCGTGAGCGTTCCGTCTGGCGACGAACTCTTTGGTGCTGCACGTCCTGGTTAACGCTACCTATTGGGACCCGGTGCGGTTGGGGTTGCTTATTTCAGGAGGTCGAGCACGTTCTTCTTGTCGCTTGGGTGCACCAGCGCCATCTTGGTCAGTGCGCGCTTGCGCTTGGTCTCCTTCTTGGTGAGGATGTGGCGCTTGAACGCATGTTTGTGCTTGATCTCGCCGGTACCGGTCAGCTTGAACCGCTTCTTGGCGCCGGACTTGGTCTTCATCTTGGGCATGGCCGCTCTTCGTGTTGGTCTTACAGGGATGGGGGCGCAGGGCTCCCGGGGTTACTTGTTCTTCTTTTTCGGCACCAGGTACATGATCATGCGTTTGCCTTCCAGCTTGGGCATGCTCTCCACCACGGCCATGTCCTCCAGGTCCTGGGCGAACTTCAGCAGCAGGATCTCACCGCGCTCCTTGAACACGATGGTGCGGCCACGGAAGAACACGAAGGCCTTCACCTTGTGGCCCTCTTCCAGGAACGCCCGCGCATGCTTCAGCTTGAAGTTCACGTCGTGCTCGTCCGTATTGGGGCCGAAGCGGATCTCCTTGATCTCCGCCGTGGTCTGCTTGGCCTTGATCTCCTTCTGCTTCTTCTTGAGGTCGTACAGGAACTTCTTGTAATCCACGATGCGGCACACCGGGGGAACCGCCGTGGGACTGATCTCCACCAGGTCCATTCCCTGGTCCTCCGCCATGCGCAGGGCCACACTGAAAGGGTATACACCCGCCTCGATGCCTTCGCCCACCACACGCACTTCGTTCACCCCGTAGATCCGGTTGTTGATCCGGTGTGGATCTTCCTTGATCACACGGCCCCGCATGGGGCGACGACCGCCACCGCCTCCTACAGGAGGACGGGGACCAGGGGGACGATTGAAGGGAGGACCTGCCACTTAGTTGGATTTGGTTGCTACTGCGTTCACTCGCCGCTGAACTGCTCCGAGATCCGCTTCTTCACCAGTTCGGCGAATGCTTGCGGGGTCATGGCACCCAGGTCTCCCTGCCCATGTTCCCGCACGGATACAGTGCTGTCAGCGGCTTCTTTTTCCCCGATGATGAGCATGAACGGCAGTTTGGCCAGTTCCGCATCGCGGATCTTGCGGCCGATCTTTTCGTTCCGCTCGTCAACGGAGGCGCGAATATCGGAACTTTTCAACACATCGGACACCTGCTGGCAGGCATCCACGAACTTGTCGCTGATGGGCAGCAGGATGGCTTGCTCCGGCGTGAGCCACAGTGGGAAGCGACCGGCGGTGTGCTCGATGACCACCGCCACGAAACGTTCCAGGCTGCCGAACGGCGCCCGGTGGATCATCACCGGCCGGTGCTTCAGGTTGTCGCTGCCCACGTACTCCAGCTCGAAGCGCTCGGGCAGGTTGTAGTCCACCTGGATGGTACCCAGCTGCCACTTGCGGCCCAGGGCATCCTTCACCATGAAGTCCAGCTTGGGACCATAGAACGCGGCCTCACCGTATTCCACCACGGTCTTCAAACCCTTCTCGGCCGCCGCTTCGATGATGGCGCTCTCGGCCTTCTCCCAGTTCTCGTCGCTGCCGATGTACTTGCTGCGGTCCTCCCTGTCGCGCAGGCTCACCTGGGCTTCGTAGTCCTTCAGGTCCAGCGCCCGGAACACGAGCAGCACCAGGTCGATCACCTTCATGAACTCCTCCTTCACCTGGTCCGGCCGGCAGAAGAGATGCGCATCGTCCTGGGTGAAGCCCCGCACCCGCGTAAGGCCGTGCAGCTCGCCGCTCTGCTCGTAACGGTACACCGTGCCGAACTCGGCATAGCGGATGGGCAGGTCCTTGTAACTGCGCGGACGGCTCTTGTAGATCTCGCAGTGGTGCGGGCAGTTCATCGGCTTCAGCAGGAACTCCTCACCCTCGTGGGGGGTATGGATAGGCTGGAAGCTGTCCTTGCCGTACTTCTCGTAGT
>Ga0169931_10013102_pt1 | contig 11373 bp, 11 predicted proteins | sample Kivu_15m_20L_FD_129675 | JGI IMG/M metagenome (GOLD analysis project Ga0169931, IMG submission 129675) | Freshwater microbial communities from Lake Kivu, Western Province, Rwanda to study Microbial Dark Matter (Phase II) - Kivu_15m_20L... | ecosystem: Environmental > Aquatic > Freshwater > Lake... | reverse complement strand
TTGTATTTGTATTTGTATTTGTATTTGTATTTGTATTTGTATTTGTATTTGTATTTGTATTTGTATTTGTATTTGTATTTGTATTTGTATTTGTATTTGTATGTGTATTTGTATTTTTACTGCTCGAACTAGTTGGAAAAGATGATGATTCACTTGATTCTTCTGAAGGAATCAATTCAGCAGGATACAGCGAAATGATCCAATCAAAAAGCTCCTTTGAAATATACAAATCTAATAACGAGGTCAGCAAATAATGTAAATCATACACTTCATTATAATTATAAGGCACATTTAGCTCCTCGTCACTATTCAAGTTATCATTATCAATAATTGTGGAATGTGTTTTTTTGTCATAAGTATATGAACCCGTAATAAACTTGTTTGGATAACAATCCTTGATGTTGTCACTATATACCATGCAAAATTCGCAATCCCACAATTTTGGAATGACACCTGTATTTTTCAAGTAAAATGTTTTGTCATATATTTCATATACAAAATATCCACCGGGTTCAATGTTATCGTCAATTAATACGTTGCCATAGTGAAAGTCATTATGCATCATTTTGTATTTTTGTTGAATAATAACGATTGTGTAGATCAATTGAAATACAATGTTTCTCCACTGCTCATCAGAGATTTCTCCGTCATTTTCGTAAACATTGAAAACCCAATTGTCAAGACTACCTCCATCTACATACTCTGATATCAACATGTTGGAGTGGGTTTTGATTTTTCCTTCCACCTCTAAGCGTTTTAAATTGAGGTGTTTCAAAGCTCGGCTTTTATTGCTTACTTTTTGTGTTCCCAGGTAATATGTTATATGAGGTGACATGTAAGTGTTGACCACATTTTCAGTCAATTCTCTCAAAACTAAATTTTCAAGATTACAAGGATGCTCCCTTTTGTCATATTTTGTCTCTACTGGCACTATTTTCACACCCATTTGGATGCCATAGTTGTTAAACATGTTTTCTTGTTTTATGCGGAATGGGTATCCTTTTACTTCAGATGTATTCTTCACTTTGATGAGTTGTGACATTTCTTCCATGCCAAACTTGTCTTTGTCTTCGTTGAAAAATACACGTTTTTTCTTGATTTCATGGCGAATGGTTTGCATATGTTTCAACTTTTGATTCCAAGTTAACTTGCCTAGTTTAGTGTTTTGTAATGGCACATTAATGTCGATCTCACTCATTTGCTTTAGCATGTCATGTATATCTATTTTTGTTTCATTCTATTAACGCATCGGCGTTTTGATTTAAACATTTATTTATTGAAATAGTATAAGTATAATGAATAAAATAGTTCAAATTAAAATTTTCAATGACATTTTGGATCAATTGTTTGATTACCTAGAAGAAAACTTTCCATTCTTCAAATCTGATGTCATTTTGTCTAGAAGTACAACAGAGTTTATACGAAATAGCAATCCTCGTTTGGTAGTTGAACAATTTATGGGAAACGTAGGTCCGTATGAGTCAGAGATTTTTGCATGTGATGAGCATTTTTTTTTAAATTTTGAAAACAATTTAACACAAAACCTATCAAATGAAAATTTAATTTTTGGTAGCAAGATTAAAAATATGTGGTTGTCACCTGACATTACAGACAAACAAAAAGCGCATATATGGTTATATTTTCACAAGTTGATAAAAGCTGGAGGCAAAATTGTGAATTGAGTGTTGCGGTAGCTACTTGAATCTATTTTATTGAACATGTTCAGAAAGACATAAACGATGGATCAAGTTGAGAAACAATTGCGAGATACTCTAATGTTATTTATAAACGAAATTGATTTGTCATTTGATTACATTGACGAATCTCTTGTCAAGAAGCTAAAGATATATGTACAAAATACAAACGTTGATCTTATTAAGCAAGATTTTTACATGGCACTTGGACACAAAGAAACAGAGTTGAGTGCAGTGACAACAAGTAAACGAAAAATAAAGAGTTCAGATTATGAATTCTTTAATGAAGATTTGGTGTTGTTTGATCATTTGCTAGACTTTAAGGTATTCAACGAAGAAAATAAAAACACGAAACGCACAATTGCTACGTATATAAAGAAAGCTTTTGCATTATGCAAAATTCTGAGAGGAGAATTGCCATTGCAGGACATCGACACCCCCCAACCCCCCACAAATCTTGAAGTTTTAAATCAAAAACAACCTGTAGGTGAAGCTGACTTTGATGAATTGATTACTGCTCTTGCAAAAAACACTGATATCATGAACATTGCAACGGAGATATCTGCAGATTTATCAAAGGACGATTTTGATCCAATGTCTATGTTGTCTGCGCTACTTACTGGAAAACCAGATCCAAAGTTGAATAAATTGGTTACAAACATTACGCAAAAAATAGAAACAAAAATCAACGCTGGGCAGATTAACAAGGAATCTTTAGAGAGGCAAGCATTAAGTATGTTGGATGCAGTTGATCAATCTTCTTTAAAGAACCAAATGCCAAATGTTTTAGGGTCAATTTTAAAAAACAATCCTTAATTGAAATAACTTTTTTATACTTGTATTAGTAAGTAAAAATACAAGTAACATGAATGAAAATGACAAATTTTGGTTTAGTGATGTGACAATTATTTTTCATAAAGACAGATTGACTGAATTTTTTCCATCCAAAGAACACACACTTGAGGAAAAGTTGAATTCTCTTGTAAGATTGTCATTTTACCTTTCTTTAATGTTGTATGCATACAAAATGGAACCGAGTTATTTGTTCATATGTATATTGACATGTATTGGTACAATTTTTATTTACAATACTACAAAAGAAAAAGAACAAATTGTAAATGAACAAATTGAGAATGTCCAAGAAAATTTGACCGTAGATCCAGAAGAAACTGACGTAGTGTGTACACCTCCTACCTTGAACAATCCTTTCATGAATGCTACAATGAATGATTACTTGAACGTAGATAGATATAACAATATTATTGACAGGCCAGAGGCGTGTGATCCAAACGATCCAAAAATCAAAGAAGAAATTGATAGACACTTTGGTAACAATTTGTTTACAGATGTTGATGATTTATTTGGGAAAATGAATTCACAAAGACAATTTTATACTATGCCAAGCACAACTATTCCAAACAAACAAGAAGATTTTGCAAAATGGTTATATTTAAATCCAAAAACTTGCAAAGAAGATCAAGATTATTGCCTCAAATACGAGGATGTTCGAGCTAAACGACCTGTTTTATATAACGAGGACGTAAATCCTGTTTAAGATGGAGCAATCATTTTTCTGTGATAAAACAAGATGTATGCATCTTTTTTTTGCACTTCCGTGACCTTTTGATATTGAGAAACGTGTCCATCATTTAATAAATACCAATTGTCGTCTAAATTTTTACACACTGACCAGTAATGTCCGGCTTTTGCACTTCCCATGTGATAGTTGATAGCATATAAAGTGTAGATGTAATTGTTGGGATCATTTTTCTCTTTAGATAAATAGTGGGTTAAATTTAGTTCGTCAAAAGGAAAGTCAATGACAGTTGATATCTTGTTTCCATTGTTGTTAAACCGTTTCAAATGGATAATGACATGATTTGGAAACGTCCATGCAAAGGTGCTTTTAGTACAACTTGTATGCTGACATTTTTCACAATTCCAATTTTGTATCATTTCATTGTTCTTAAAATACTCATCAAGGCATTCGCTCAAAGATGTGGATTCTTCGTGAATATTCAATTCTAATGTATTGTAAGGCTCAAATACATTATCAGATGTGTTGCATTGATTACACTTGATTTTATTCAAAGTGAGTCCATGAAACATTTCGATTAAAGCCGAATACGACTTTTCATAAAATTGTTTCCATTGCTCATGTGACGCTTTCATTAAAGCATCCGACTCATCCTTGATTTCTCCTTTAATATCAACTTGAATTTCATAAGAAAGCGCCTTGTGCAAAAAAGACAAAAAGTGCATGAGAAATTCGTGTGAATCTTGTTGATCATTATCAGCATATTTTTTGTTGAGCTCCGAGAGGTGAATAATAAAGAATTTGGGTTTGACAATTTGGTTTTTCTCCCATAATTTAATCAGCAATTGTACATAGGATATCAAAAGCATGTATTCGGGTTTGCGTTTATTCAATTGTTCAATGTCGTCTGATTTATAGTCACCGGAAAGTAAATAATCAGTTAATTGATATGTATGACTTAAACATTGCAGTATACTTGACATGTAGCATTTATTTCCCAAGTTATAAAGACCACTTAATCCTTTTCTTACAAACGAATATTTGGAAGTTTTAAGTTTATAATGTTTATGATAATCGTAATGTAAAACACCCTCTTTCATTAAAGCTTTGAAGCTTTCGCGCTTTACTAAATTTATTCATTTTTATTTTTAAATACATTTTATTGTGCAGTAGTAAGAAAGATGGATATCTGTTTCCCAGCCAACTTGTTTTACATATACATGTTTTTACTATTGCTCATTGTAGGATTTATTGTATATGCACTGGCATATTCTCGACCACCACCACCACACCCACACCCACCAAACAAACAAGAGCGCACATTTATTGTAATCCCTAGTCCACCACCCCCAGTTGCCCCAATCGTGCACACAAAAGAAGAAGATCAGACCGGCAAACTGTTGAATCGCATTTACAATCCATTGCTGCCACCAGAACGACTTTATGTAGGAAAAAATGTTGTTTCAAATTTCCAAATAATTGGTTACGTCTTTAACGATAGCGAAAGATATCCATTGTTTGGACGTCCTAAATTCCCTGGACGTACAGAGAAATGGGAATATTACATCATTGATGAAACTAGAAATAAACTAAAAATACCATTCAAAAGCACAAATGACAATGAGCTTTATGATGGTGATTCGGTGAATATACCCACCCTTGATAACAACTTTACCGTCAAAATATATGATTATGACTCCTTAAGATATAACCCGTATGATATCTGAACGCGATTTTGCGTCCAGGTACCCGCAAAAATTGAATTTTTTTCCAATATTCCTATATACACCTTTAACTCATCTTACAATCATGCTAAATATTCGCACCATTAAATCAAAGTATCCTCAATTTTACAAAGCAACATATGACCTCATCGAATTTGAATTATTCGTTGACAATTCCTTTAAAACAGAATATGGAGAATCCTCTTTGGACTATATTATAGCAATCAGTAACTTTAATAACGAAATTACGGATTCCTCAAACAATAATAACAAATCAATTTTTGCTCAAACATATCAATTAAAATTTGATATTTTTGTAAAAGAATCCTACCCTCTATCATTATTATTCGGAAAAGATGAAACATTCAATTTCATTGACTTTACTAAACGATACTGCTCTTATAAAGTCAGTGAATGCACCTAATTATCATTAAACACCCCTTGCAACATTATGTGATACTTTGTAGAATCATTTTCAAATACTATGTACAACTCTCTGTATTCCGCAAAACTATTTACATTAGTCGTCAACACAAGTTTAAGCTTGTACACGCCGTCATTTTCCTTTTTTAACGTTCCTAAGGAAACTTTCTGATTGGTTTTGTCATTCCTCAAATAAACTTTATATTGTTGTTCTTTGTGCTCTCCAAATACATTACCATTCAAAACATATAAATGTGCCGCAATGTCAATTATCATTTTATTGTCCACAAACGTGCGCGTACATAATCCACCCATCATGTGCTGAGGATTCTCATTTTCATCGTTCGGTGATGTCAAAAAAATAGTTTCAGCAGAAAAATGAGAATCATTAGTCGTGAGAATCATTTTCTCGTCATTCTTCTCAAACTGCTCAAACATCTCTGGTTCCTTATAAACAATGTTGCAAGAACTATCGTCCGCTTTCATTGGTAAAGATAACGACATACCAAACAAAAAGCAACTGCAACATATCAGTGTTAGTATCACCAAAATTAAAACGTAATTGTTCAATAAAAGTGATGTTTGTACTAATGGAAACATATCGCTCATCATTGAAGTTGAAGCTGAAGCGGTATCTGACATTCTATAAAAGTCTATAGTAAACAACAATAAAAAAATTACTTGTAAAAAAAATCTACAACATCCATTGGTGAAGTAAATTTCCCATCTAAAGACTGATATCTTGTCGGGAGATTAAACGAATTGGGAATGAAAAATGGAAATGACTGAAATATGTTGTCATCCAAATTCTCCCATATATTATATGCCTCTTGTTTAAAGGTGAAAATCATGTAGTTGCATAAAAGCCTGGTTAGTTTATAATGATCAAAATATTCGTGAAACTCATATGTGCGAATTCCATGTGTCGCAACATTATGCAATGGATCTATAAAATATCGGTCATATACACTTGAAACCGATACACTCCCAAGAATTTGCTTTTCAAATAAAAATGATACAAAATCTGCATCACTAAAATAGTCATTAATGTTTTTTTCGTCTTTAAATGACAATGGGAATTTGATACTCTTAAATCGAGCCTGAAAGTCATTAAAAGTCTCGTATTTATCACCCGTATCTAAATCATTATATGTCATGTCATCATCTGGTTCAACATATGTTGGGTCGACGTACGAACGACCATAATCAATAATGTGCGGAATATATTGCGTATTAATTGTGTATTCTTTGTCTCTTATATCAAATTTGTATTGCTTTGGCTCAATTAATCTAACAATAAGTATGTTTTCCAAATGCAAATCATAATGCGTGAATTTAAATGCTTGTTGAGCCTTGTACAATGATATTAATATAAGTGAAAACACCTTTAAAACATCAGATTGATTCGCCCCAGAATCAATGAATGCACGAAAGCTTTTTACAGTTTCATTCTCTATATTGTCCGTGTTTTGTATGTACTCAAACACTACATGCGTCTTTAATTCCGCTTCTTTGTTACACAGTTTTATTATATTTGTTGTGTTGTCGCTTGTGTCAATCCCACACTTGAATCTACCATAAACAAGAGCAAAATGTTCAATGTTGTCATAACGAAGCTGATTTAATGTTTTGCCTACATAATACTCATAAGATACCGAATCAGCATACGGAAAAGTATTACGCGGAACTTTAATCAAAAGTTTGGGGTAGAACCAATTTGATGGGTTTATTTCAAACACAAATGTTTGACCGTTTACAGAATTGTTCCTTATCATGTATTTGAACTTGAAAATGTCATTTAAAATAGGCAAATAATGCGTAAACAAAATGGAAAAAGATTTGATATATCTTTCTATTTTTTCCTTTTTTGGCAGGTATAATGTATTTGTGTCGACTAAGGTTGTTATCGGCCACATTACATTTACTACATCATATATTCCATATTCGCTTATTAAATCAAGTATGCTTTTTAAAATATCCATATTAAGAGAATATAATGCATCAAAACTCATTTCTGTCGTATTTGATATTGGTGATATATTCATGTCTTCGTTGAACGGAATATCTAAAATAACATCCATGGGGTCGTAATTTATATTTACTGTATTTTTACTAGCGTTCTCCGACATCTTGCCTTTGTTGTTGTCGCTGTCGTTCTCCGACATCTTGTTTATACTAAATAAATTAATCTAATTTATTACAATTTATTTATAGACTTATTGTAAACATGTCTTATTCCGGTTATCCAAATTATCCAAGCTACCCCCCCGGACCACCTTCTATTTTCCCATCAAAAGAAGAACCATCAAACAACTCTACTATGATTCTAATTCTCGTTGTTTTGTTTTGTTGTTGTATAAGTAGTAGTCTTGCGGGAATGATTGCGTACTTTTCTATGAATGGTGATGACAAGAAAAAAGATGAAAAGAAAAAGTAAAAACAAAAAAGTTTGCAAAGTAAAAAGTTTTTTTATTGATACTATGATATACTTGAAATGATAGTAGTGATTGTAATTATTGCTTGTTTTTTATTGCTTAGCTCTATTGGAGTTGCTGTCTACTTTGTTTTCTTTAATAAAAAGAAGGACGACAAAAAAGACAAAACACCATCCCCGGCACCAAGTCCAACACAAGGTCCAACACAAGGTCCAACACAAGGTCCAGCTAGAGCAACCTCTAAAAAGTATCCACCTGTTGCATTAACTGGGCTTGCAACTACCATTTCAGGGCAAACATATGGCAATGGATCTTACACGTGCTCTGTGTCGGCTTCATACTTTGGAGCTAACAATGCCGTAGACTTGTTTAATAAAAACATAGATGGTAATTGGCATAGTCCATGTACATATAATGGCGCGACTGGTGTGTACAATGGATCTGTTTCAACCATTGCAGGCTCCACAACACATACCGGAGAATGGGCTCAAATTACCTTACCTAGTGCTATAAGGTTGTCTAAATTTACACTAGGGTCTTCTAAAGGCAATGGACCTCCCGATCCACAACAAAAAAGTCCAAGAGCGTTCGTTGTCTTGGGAAGTAATGACCTAGGTGTGACTTGGAATGCAATTCATACTGAGCCAGATTACAAAAGCTGGGGTGTAAATGCAGAAATAAAAACATTTACTATTTCCGGATCTCCTGCTGCTTATAGCACATACCGTCTTGTTGTTTCTAAAACAGGTGTGCTTGATTCATATGGATCTGGTGATAAAAGTTGTCTGTTTTTAACAGAATGGGAACTTTTTGAAAATTAATTGTGTTGCGCAATAATAAGTGTTATTTTATGAAAAAAGACAATTTGGTAGTTGTATTTGGACTCATTATATCATTTGTTTTTGTTTTCATGTTTGTTTACATTTTTGCAGCTTTGTTTTACTTTAAACAGTCATTGCCTACAACAACATCCACAACACCACCAACACCTACAACACCTACAACACCTACAGTAACTATAGTTGCTCCAGAAATTCCCGTTGAAACAAAACTTCCAGGATCCCAATATGGACCACGAACTGAAGTTCCGCCTCCGCCTTCAGCAACTATAGTTGCTCCGGAAATACCCGTTCAAACAAAACTTCCAGGATCCCAATATGGACCATGAACTGAAGTTCCACCTTTAGCAACTATAGTTGCTCCAGAAATTCCCGTTCAAACAAAACTTCCAGGGTCCAACTATGGACCACGTAACGAGTCACCTTCAATTCCACCTTCATTTTACGCATTTCTTGCGTAATCAATGGATGTAATGGAACACTTTTTGGGGGTATTAAACTGTTATTAGTTTTTATTGACATCAATTGTCAATAAAAAACTGATTTAAAAAAAGTTTTATTCAATGCATAATAATGAATGAACACAATAGAGAAGAAGAGTTTGTTAAACTTGGTCAAGCAGCCAAAGCTTTTGGTGTGTCTACTAGAACGATTTACAGATGGAGAGATTCCAATGTCATTGCTTGCAAACAAACCCCATCTGGTCAATTTGTTTACCAAATTCGAAACAGCAAAGCGTCTGCCCAGCTTAAAAAACGCATTGTCTACATTCGAGTTAGCTCAACTAAACAAAGAGATGACTTGCAACGACAAAAAACGTTTATGCAACGGCAATTTCCATCTTATGAAGTTGTTGCTGATATCGGTTCTGGTCTCAACTTTAAACGACAAGGACTTAGACACCTTCTACGATTGGTTATGTCAGGAAGTGTTGAGGAAGTTGTCGTGTCAAGCAAAGACAGATTGTGTAGATTTGGATTTGAGCTCATCGAATGGCTATTTGAACAAAACAATACTAAACTCTTGGTTCTTGAATCAAATGCAATCAACGAACGTGAACAGTTTGTCAACGACATCTTGTCCATTATCCAAATTTACACTTGTAAGTGGAACGGACGTAGACGATACTGTGTTAAGAGCCAAGAAAATCAAATTACGATTGACATCACACCAGAAACAACTGCTACTCCAGTGGAACAACCATGCTAGATACACTTATAATTCAACAGTCTGTAGATTGAATACAGATATAGATAAACAAAGCAAATTCAATTTGAGAGATCAGATAGTTCCAGCTGAAGTAAATAGCAGTAAAAAGTGGATTTTAGAAACACCTAAAGAAATACGAGCAAGAGCAGTGTTTGAAGCGTATACCAGGTGGAAAACAGGTGTTGCCCAAGTTAAGAACAAAACGATCAAGTTCTTCAATTTGCGTCATAAAGATAAAAAGAACCAGAAAATGAATGGCTGGTCTATTGACATACAAAAGAATGCTGTAAAGAAAATTGATAAACGGTCTATATATATCTACAAACAGAAAACAAACAAGGAAGTATTCAAACTTAGACAGGACCTTGATATAGATATCAAACACGACTGCAAAATCCATTTTGATGGTAGTTGTTACTACTTGATAGTTCCTTATCACAAACACAAAGTACAAAGAAAAGTGGATAATGGTGTGATTAGCTTAGACCCTGGTGTTAGAACATTCCTTACAGGTGTGGACGACACCCAAATAATTGAGTTGGGTGTAGGAAGTGGAACGATGATGTTTAGAAAAATGAGGTATTTGGACAAACTAATAGGTAAAATGAGTAAAACACGAGATAAACGTCTAAAGAAAAACATGAGGACACAAATCAAACGAGCAAAAAACAAAATCAAAGACATGCAAGCAGAGTTGCATAAGAAGTCGAGTATGTGGTTGTGTAAGAATTACAGCAACATTGTGTTACCCCAATTTGGAAGCAAAGACATGGTAAAGAAAGCTGACAGAAAGTTGGAAACAAAAACAGTGAGAGCAATGTCAGTACTTGCTCATGGACGGTTTCTTAATACGTTGAAAAACAAAGCAGAGGAATGTGGCACCAATGTAGTAATAGTAGATGAAAAGTATACATCAAAAACATGCAGTTGCTGTGGACACGTGAAAACCAAACGGTTTACAAGCAAAGTGTATAAGTGTGAAAAATGTTTATTGTCACTAGACCGGGATAGGAACGGTGCAATAAACATCTTGAAAAAACTGTTCTTGCCATTGAGCAAGGACGGGGCGGATAGAGCCAATGTGATTGACACACAGGTTGAAGAAACCAGCTCACGAAGAGTTGCAAAAGCAACTGTCAGCGTGTGTCAATGACGAAATCTATCGGCTTGTGTTATGACAAATGCGCTGATGGATACAAAGCGTGCCTGCATCTTTGTCAAAGAGTGTAACACTGTTTTTTTTAAATTTTAAATTATTGATAGTAATTATAAAAATGTGGCTTATAATTTTTATAATTCTTCTTTTAGTTGCGGGCGGTGTTGCCGCGTACTTTGTTTTCTTTAATAAAGAGAAAGACACAAAAACACCAGCACCAGGTCCTGCACTTTCTCCAGGTCCTGCACCAGCACCAGCACCTGCACCTGCACCAGCACCTGCACCTGCACCAGCACCAGCACCAGCACCAGCACCAGCACCAGCACCAGCACCAGCAGCTCCTTCGAGAAAGATAG
>Ga0169931_10013101_pt1 | contig 11373 bp, 9 predicted proteins | sample Kivu_15m_20L_FD_129675 | JGI IMG/M metagenome (GOLD analysis project Ga0169931, IMG submission 129675) | Freshwater microbial communities from Lake Kivu, Western Province, Rwanda to study Microbial Dark Matter (Phase II) - Kivu_15m_20L... | ecosystem: Environmental > Aquatic > Freshwater > Lake ... | reverse complement strand
TTGACGTCTGCAAGGAATTTCAACCAGTCCTCGGCTGACCCAGACCCGTATTTGACGATGGATACCTTGACCTTGTCATCTGGAACTGCGGGGTCCATGATGATATTGAAAGACACTCTGTCTTTTAGATCGTCCTCGTCGATAAGCGTTTCCACCTTTAATGTGATAGCATTAGTTGTTAGTTTCATTGTATCTTTTTACTTATTCTCTAACCAGGAATAATCCTGTGACTTTGTCGACAAAATGTCGTATGGTGTTAATACACATAAAAATAAAGAAAGAAGTAAAATGTAAATTACAAAGATTAGTAAAGCTAGTCTAAGCCCGTGGGTCCTTAGTTCACTAATACTAATTGACATCGAGTGTCATGTCAAGCCGGTTCGCTTCTTTGATTGATGATGACACTTAGTTGTCTTGAGGAAATGTAAAGATATTAAATATGCAAGAATAAATATAGAGAAATTACAGTACGACAGATTTTGCCAAGCTTAGTCAGTTCAGAACGTGTGGTGTCGACATATATGTCATTAATGTTGTATGTTTTATCTTTCTCCTTATCTTTCTCCATGATGATACCTCCTGAAGTAAATATCGATTGAAGTAGATTTTTTACAATTAATGCCTTTGCTGGCCGATGACTTGCATGGATGCAAGCTTCGTCAAGGCCTTGAGAGATGACAAAGTCATTCAGTAGCTTGTTTGCATTATTTGTAAAATTTCCACCAAATGGTAATCCGATATGGAATATGAGGGGAGATTGAGATGACGAAGGTGTGTTGTTTGCCATTTCCCAGTTGCAACTAGAAATTTGAAATTATACAAAAAGTGAGGTCGCGATTCGCGATTGCCTAAGCATTTACTAAGTAATACATAGGTAAGGATTTCCTAAGTAAAACCCAAAGTATTTACTTTAGGCTACGCTGCGTAAGTAAATACTTGGGCATTTTTGAAAACCCTCAAAATTATGCATATTTTATGATAAATCCTTAGAATTATGCCCAAATTATGCTTTTTTTGAAAAAATCGCGAAATTATGCTCAAAATTATGCGAGTGTTCGTTGCTTGGGAATGAAACATGAAACAGTAATATTTTACTACTAAGATTGAAGACCTCAGGTCCAAAACTCCCCATGTATTACCAAATTTGTATAAACTACTAAGGTCTTTTGAACGATGACGACATATGCGAGTGATGGATCCACTATCTCCAGTACCATCCAAATATCCATGCCAGATGATTTTCATCATCATCTACGAGATGGGATCCGAACTAAATCGATTCTATCGCATGTAACAAAACGATTTGGTCGAGCCTTGATTATGCCTAATTTAAAACCGCCAATTACTTCAGCTGACGCTGCCATGGAATACAGAGAGCACATTCTACAATCATTACCATCACATGGATCTCACTTCGTCCCACTCATGACCTTATATCTCACAGACAAGACAACGTCAGAGGATATTTACAAGGCTCATGCAACAAATTTTATAAAGGCTGTGAAATATTACCCTGCTGGCGCGACTACCAATTCTGATTATGGAGTCACTGATGTAAGGAACACGTATGATGCCTTAAAAGCCATGGAGGAATGTGGGATGATTCTCTGCATTCATTCCGAGGTATCCGATCCAACAGTAGATATCTTTGATCGAGAAGGTGTTTTCATACAAAGTATTATGATACCATTATTAAGAGACTTTACTACTTTAAAAATTGTAATGGAACATATTTCAACAAAAGAAGCTGCGGAATTCGTTCAAGGATGTGATGATCGTGTTGCAGCGACAATTACTCCACATCATTTACTTTACAATCGTAATGGTAAGACCCAACTCCTTTTACATACACACAAACACTTGTAAAAGGATAAAAAACATTCCTCAGAATGATATTTTAATCAAATTGGACTTTATTTTCTCAAAAATAAAAAGCACTTCTAGTGGGAGGGATTCGCCCTCATATGTATTGTCTACCCATATTAAAAAGAGAAAAGGATAGATTGGCAATAGTGCAGGCTGCTATATCAGGGAATCGAAAATTCTTTGCAGGAACTGATAGTGCTCCACATCCAACTACAGCTAAGGAGTCGGCTTGTGGCTGTGCTGGGATATTTACAGCACATGCTGCAGTTGAATTGTATGCTGAAGTTTTTGATAAGGAAAATGCCCTCGATCGTCTTGAATCATTCCTTAGTCACTTTGGTGCATATTTTTATGGTCTCGAACGAAGTGTAGAGAGGAAAATTACACTTCAACGTTCCGAATGGACTGTTCCTAAGTACTACGATTTTGGAGATGAGACTGTTACTCCACTAAGAGCGGGAGAGACAATACATTGGTCGATAATGGAAAAATAAACTATACTGTTATGACATTTGTTCTTTCAATACTACTCTATCACAATTATTTTACAATCTCTAAGATTTACAGTATGCAATATCAAAGATTAACCATGATCCTGTCCTATCTTGTGAGGTTATTCGTGTAAGGATATTGATTAATCAAGAGAGCCGCAGTATTCAGCAATGTCATCGAGTGGAAAATTCTTCACAGATAAATCGACATCTAATTGTACAACACCGCGATTACTTCTGGTATTCCGTTCTAATAACTTTCCTAGACAAAGTCGTGAGATACCCTTCAAGATGATAACGCGTCCTCCAACTTTCGGTAAAGCTGTTTCTAGATATCGTTGAGGAACATTCTCCAATAAGTTACCATTATCCATTTGTAACACAGCTTCAAAACCATCGGATAAGACATCTAATACAATCCCTTTTTGTTTAAACATTTTCCCTTGCTTAATTTTCTCAGATATAACACGTACTCGAATATGAGGCAATAACCAAGATGGACGTTGACTCAGTTTGCTGTATTCATAGGATTTTTTTTCATTTCCCCCCTTTCGATCTGATTTATGTTTCTTGCTACTATGATTAACTTCTAATGCATGTTGACTATTCGATTCCCTTTCATCAGTGTGTTGTTTCTTTCCTCTATGGATATTGTCTATATGATGATTTGAAGGTTGATCCTTGAGAATCGCCTCAGTTATAGCCTGAGTTTCTTTAAAAGGATTCTTCATGACGTCGTCAACACTAAGTAGAGTCAATTTTTTCTTGTTCACGCTAATACTCTTTCCAGAATGCCCTTCAATTTCTAATCGTATGCGATCAAGTCCAGGTACACCATTCGTTTGTGTAACACGAGCACGGATCCGATCTTTGATATTGAGAGATGATATGGCTTCATCGAGATCATCAACGAAAACCCAAACAATACTACCAATTTGCAATCGGTTTTGTAATAACTGTATTCTCTCGTACATGCTCCCTCTTACGTTTGAATGGTATGATTCTTGAGAGCTTTTAGTAGTTGGTGCAACTTTATCCTGTTCATGTAACGAACCTCCTACATTTCCCATCCGTTTCGGTATAGCTCCAAGACCTAGTCGAGGATGCCGAGGTATAATGATTTTATCTTGCTTTGTACCGTTGGTATCTTTTTGTGTATCCTTCCAGCCCATACCCCGGAGCATGGCTGCACCAAACTCAGAGATAGGGACTTGAATATAAGCCGAAGAATCCACCGTCATATCTTCCGCTCGTTGTTGTATATCCTGTTGAAATAGAACCTTTTCATGATCTTCACGTGAGGCCGATATTGAATAAACTTCCGAGGGATTGATTGATAATGACTCTTTCACATCCCCTCCCAAGGCTTCCCTGGAAATGGCTTCTATTAGATCTTTGTCTGTATCTATATTTGACGCTCCATGCTCCAATGTACGAGGGTTGTCTGTTTCTTGATCACTTCCATCTTCTGTAACTTGATTCATATGAGTTGCTTCATTTTTTCGTTGAAGCAGGTTCAATCGAGACCTAGAGTTTGTAGTCAATGGAATGATGAGCACATTCCCCTCTTCTTTACGTCGTTCCGTTTCAACTGCAGCAGCATCTGCAACGCCACCATAATCCCCATAATCATCTGAACCAGCCGATGTAGCAAAACAAGAAGACAACGCATTCGAATCCCGGTCCTTCTCACGCCCTATAGCCCGATTTTTGATTTTCGAATAGTTGTTAAGCTGGAAATGAATCTTCGAGCCTCGATTCAAAGCATTCGTTGAAAGGTTTTCACTCGGATTGTTAGATACTGAAGCTTCCATTATCTCTTTCGTTATTACCTGTCGTTTTTATTGTGCTGCGATAGTTCGTACACTGGATAGATGATATCGTTTTATAGCTGTATCAGAAGGTCATCATTGTACAACAAATACCTGTTCTGTTATTGTTCGTCTGTGGTCTGTGGAGACTCTGGAGGCCTCGGTGACTGGAGACTGTGGAAGTGTGTGGAGTCTTATTTTTCGTGTCGTGCTGTCGTGCTCCTTGCCCGCAGTTTACTGCCGTGCAGAAAAAGCACCGGTGTAAAAAGAAACTACATACACAAACCTCGAGCTCGATCGAAAACTGTGTTTCCATTTAAAGGCACACACTAACTTATCGTATCTCCATATCCTGACAATCCTATAGGCATGTTTCTTCCTGGCATCGATGAAGAAAGGCGAAGAGCATCCGCACTTGCTCAGCGTCGTTATGCGTACCAAAGAATTGAGCAGTGGTCCATGGAGGCTGTACCATCCGATATTCGTGAGGGTTTACAAATCAGCATACAAGAAGTTCAATGTGGAGATCCCACATGTGTTCCAATTGATACTGCAGTAGCTATAATATTTCCAAGGTTTGTATTATTTCCATGAGATATGAGCTGATTCTGTTACACGACAACAGTCTCACTCACAAACAATACGCCGCCTTTTATTTCTTCATCAAAATATTCACAGTGGTGGAAGGGGTATGTTTGGTCTACCCATGGAAGCGAAAGATGTAACACTGGAACATTTAATGAGTTCTTTTCCGACTGAACCAATCTTAAGAAAATGGGCTGATGGAGAAGAAGCTGAATGGCCACCACTGGAAGATTTAGATATGAGTGCAAATCGGCCCAACTTGCGTTTTCAGGCAGGAGATCGAGTGGAATGTCGTATTGGTCCAGACCCTGTTACCGGATGGGCAACGGGGACTGTTATACAACTATGGTATCGAGAACCAAATTGGCCGGAGAATTCTTGGGCCCCCTATAAGATAAAACTGGATGACGGTATGAAAATATTTGCTCCTGGTGATGTGGATCAAATTATCCGTAGGGCGACAACGTAATAAAAGCACGTGTTCGATGATGGAATGAATGGGATGTTTTTGAAGATTCAGTGAATGTTTCAGCTAATTTTATTATTACCACCATACAAGATAGGCCGTTTTTGTCAATTAACTATATAGAGACGATTGTAATATTCAAGTGAAGAAATGAGTTATATTATATACACGGATCACAATCGTTTCTATGTTTTCTTGTCAACCTATAGTTAAAATGAAAAATTCATCGTCGTCAGTCGTTAAAAATGCTTTGTGTTTCACCTAGTTCTTGTCTATCTAGACTGTTGACTGTTAATTAAAGATTATCTGGATCGAGACGGTAGGAATCCCCTTTAACATGAGCCAAGCATACTGTCAATGGACCATCAAGAAGTGAACCTTATCATGATATTTCAAGAAACAGTGAAAAAGAAATTGTCCCCTTCGTTAGGACAGGTTAACAAAATTCTCCGAACACATCCAAACCATTCTCTGTTCGACGCAATACGTCACTATGCGATTCCGTGACGATAACTACAACTCACAATCAAACATCAAACGTACAAACCCTATCCATCTCTATTCAATCACTTTTCTACAGCAAATGAAATGAAGCACTAGTGAAGGTCCTCGAAAAACTGCAGAAGATTGTAGTTAGGGCACATAGTATAGTCGGTTAGGAGGAACTATTATATTCAAGCTCCGGATCATCTTTCATCATAATGGTTATGTACCAAATCGACAAACATCAGATTTGCTTACGAGTTGGTTTTGTGCGATTCCTATTGGCGATTGGCAATCAGCTAGAACAGAATCCATCTTCCGAGATGATATAATGATATGTGAGATGTCAAAATTCAAAATGGATCTACTGAACCACGACCAGTCGTGCTTCACACTATTACGTGTTTTTATCCTCTCCATTAATTGCCTTCATGACAATAAATAGGCAGATCGTCATCAAGACTCTTTATAGATCTTCATCTGCCTCTTCACCTTACAGCGTTCGTACCGTGGGTAGTGGGCAGTGACTAGTATCGGACCTTTGATCGGATATTCGCTACAGGGATATGTCTATACCTTGCTGTCCGATCCAGAGCCTACTATCTTTCTCCATAAAATGTCCTTTGCGACGCCGATTACATTACAAACCAACACGGAATACTAAGAAGCTAATGTACTGCAGAGGTTTAATGAACTATTCACAGGTTGAAGAAGTGGATATTCATGCATATATATCAGATATTTCCGAAAAGATAGAGAGCTTAAATCATCCTTTACAGAGTAAAATCCGTTCACCAAGTAGGAAGCCCATGATTCGAACCCTACTCGGTATTGATGATGGTGTCGCATTTGATTTGTTGATACGTACAGTGAAAAAGGAAGAGGATTTTCACAGACATGCAGCTTTTGTTACAGATCATTTACTTCCTTATTTGGGAAAACACCCTTCTGTACTCGAAAAGTTACCCGATCTTCCTGCACTCATTGATCAAGCACTTGCTCATTCCCCTACAAAGGGAAGCTTTGTGTTTCAACGATTAGGAGCTGGTCCAAAATACAAGGGAAAATTAGAAGCCCTGATTCGGGATATTGCACCTCAGCTGCTCGTATTGTATGAACAGGCTAGTCATCCTCTAACAGAAGAAGAAACGTTACAGTGTATAATACGTGAACGAATATCAACAATAGATGTTTCTCATGAAGACGTGGAGAATCAAAGGAAGAGATTATACGCAGCATTGAAATGTCTAGATTATTTTCGAGATTCTACAGATGGAGACACATATTATGATCGGGATCACGATTCTGATGAATACGATGATCCTCAGTATCAAACTGACGATGAACGGGTGTATTCTCATAAAGGTTTAATAGTTCAAAGCGCTAACCGGGTAACTTCTTCCAAACAAAACGGCATACACTGTGAGCGTTCTATGATGAATTATCTAGATCAGCGCTTGAAAAAACAGGAACTGGGTCCACCATCTCAAGTTCTACTATTGCAGAATGTTTTTATAAACTACAAATCTACAAGTACACGACGAAAATATATGGATACGTCACCGTTGTGGGGAACTGACATAGGAGATGAAAATACTGGTATAATCTGGTCTAGCAATGGTAGAGAAGGTCTTTGCTCTGAATTCGATGCGGTTATATTGCAAAATATGAATACCGAGAGAAGATCACCATCTCATTCTTCAGTCGATGGCCCAGTGCTCCGTAAGGATACCGTTTTGGGTGAGGTTGCTTTGAATGAGATTTGGGAGGCAAAGCATACTCTTAGTCCTTCTACATTATTTGATGCTATCGCCAAAAAAGGCAAAGCAATAGCGCTTTTATACGACGATCCTGATGCTATACTGTGGCGTGATATCCGCTCATCATCGAATCGATTCACGATCGTGAAAAGACCCGATGATCAACGTAAGCACTCAATTCAATTTGGAATATACGGTAAAGAAATACTAGACCCCTGTAATGCCATAGATCTGCTTCGAGTCATGGCTGTATCTAAAATACTAAGCAGTGACGTGGGAGCGATTATGGAGGCATTAGAAAGGGGTTATGTTATAGTTTCTCCAACAGAACTCAAGTATGGATTAAATCAGCTACGGGAAGTATTGAGAAATTTACAGGAGCAACGGATTGGTATTCGTATCATCGTCGAGTGCAATGGGTAGACATGTGACAACTAATTCCCTAACCTAACATTGAACGTTTCACCCATTCCATTCGCATGAACAAGAACTTGATCCCAAAAATGCGCAACTCCTTTGGCTTCTAAAACTTTTCGAGCCGCCTCTGCATTGGCACATGATTGAAAAGCAAATGAATTGAATATTCTCTTGGGCGCCATCCCGGTCCAGATGAGCCGACAAAAATTATCGGGATTGAATTTTTGCTTTGGTTCATCTATATTACTCGAATTCGTGTCATCCACGACATGATTTCTATCGTTATCCTCATCGCTATCCTCTCGATCAAGCATATTTTCCCCTTTCCACCTCATTCTTTCCAGCATGAGACGTGTGTATCGTCGGATCGCTCTAGATGTACCTTCACAAATGACAAGGCTGAACTCTGGCGAACCGCATTCTAGTACTCCTCCAGTGATTTGATTTTGCTGTGCATTTAAATCAACCTTGGTACGATGATATCTATGACTCATGTCTTTTACCAAGAAGAGAGCTACTGTTACGACCGCGCTGGTTATTGCATCATCTTTCGTCCATTTCTTTGCTTTCTTCGCTTTCCGTTGCTCATCCGTTAGCATCCTTTCTTGATTGGTTGTTTCGTGTTTAAGCTTCCTAGCCTGCATTTGTTCAAGGACCTTGGCTTCCATCTTCGATGGATCTAATATAGCCTGATCACCCAGTACTTTGATAAAGTTGGATAATGTTAATCGAGGCTCTGGAGGCGGGATCAAGCCAACGGCTTGCATATCTTGAAGTTCTCTTTGATGCTGTGCTCTGCGGAGCTTTCGTTGTCGCTTCCGTTCCCTCTTAGTAAGGTATAAAGTAGGATTTGAAACTTTCCCTTCCTCTTTCCCTCGAAGATGTGATGGTATTACAGGTACTGGATGCTGAATGAGAGGAGATGTTTTCGCATTCAGGATAGATGCAGCCAAGTAGCACTTATTACGTAGTCTAGTTAAGTTTTCATCCTCTTGAACGTCATCGGATAGAGTGAGATCCGATGATGTAACTTCGTTCCCCCCCTTTGTACCTTCGTCATCCTCTTTTTGGTAAGTTCGAACTTCTGTCGAACTGCTGTCAATGGGTATCTTTTTCTTCGTTGAAGACTTGTAGGTTAGAGACTCCATTAAGGCTTGTCCCTCACGAGCAGCTAGCTCCTTCTTCAATTTCCCTGGAAGTAGCTCAACATCCCACCATTCCATGACAATAGGTAAAGGGATCACAACGACACCACCACTTGTGGCAGTACTCCCATCCATGGATTCTTCCGGTGCATCTGCACGTGGTGCAATACGATGTACATCTAAGTTACCAGCCTCTAAATCTATGGATGAAGTTGTCGCAATACCTGTAGCTTTAATAAAGTTTCCTATTTTCCGACCGCTGACAAATCCGGATTGAATGGCGTTAGCCTGCCTAAGTCTTTTTCGTTCAGCCAAAGCTTGAAATGTCCCTGGTTCTATAGAGTTAAAAACTTTGTTTCGAATACGCTTCTTGATTATTCTAACTCCATCTAAACGCGAATCCGATTCGACTGTATCTTTACCAGATTGATTGTCAGTCACTTCAAGTTCATCGTCTGCTGTTTGTTTAGATTCAAGGTGACTCAGGTATGGATTTTTAGATTTCTTGTTGGTGGGTTGCTTTGATTTTTCTATTTCTTCTAGCTCCTTCTGACGGGAAAGTGGTGTGGTGATACTGATATCCCAATCATAAACCTTTGCTCTTTTGGCTGATGGTAGCGACGGATCCTCGATTTTCGTCGACGAGTTCAATCCAGTTACGGATGAATTCGGGATAAGTCCGGCAGACACTGTAGAAGGCTGTTTAGCCTTCAACGCATTCAGTCGAGCTGCAATACTAGCTTGAAGAGCCAGAGCTTTTGATTTCTTATCCACAAGCGAGGCCTTAACATCGTTTGCGTTTGTTACTATTGCGGATAAGCTTGTCTCAACTTTCACCTCGTCCCAACGGCTTCTTTTACGCTGCTTTACAGCAGAAGCTCCATCAACAACTTCATCGAAACCCTTCGAAGGAATAGGGGCGATTGGGTTTGGCTGATTTATTGTATCGCTCATAGTCTTCTTTCATAATAGCGTATTATATACGATTCGATATAGACAACGACAGACCCGCGGCCACACCCACACCCAGCACACCCACACACCCACACCGTGGGCTATGCACGGCGGACTGTGCGTTGTGCGGTGGGGCGGAACTAAATGACTCGGAACGAAAGGAAACTAAGACATCGATACAGAAACGAGCTCAAGAAAATATAGCCCTAGGCTTTACTGATAATAAAATGGTGTGAATGGCGATGCACTTGAAACCGGTATTCTGCAGGACCTGCACAGGAAACACTGCAAGCAAACATTGTTGTTGCGCGTTGAAAACAGGTAATACTTTAAAGATAGAAGATCCGATAAAAAGAACAGTTGATAGATAAGGCCATCATCTCTCATAGAGGAAGTAATTCAATAGTCAGAAATAATTTGGATCTAGCTTTAATTCTATTGTATATGGATTTGAGCAATCGTCGTTAACTAGAACACATTCGCCGTCTACGTAGGACTGGACGATGCTCTCAAATTCATCCCAGTGTTTTCTAGATATTTTTCTTTCTTCAACTAAACCGAAAATAGGATGATTTATGTGCGCAAAGGGGACGGTCTCAACTCCCAATTGTAAATGTAAATTGGAATTTTCCATAGTTATTGGTATATCTACAAATATCACATCTGGTTTCGAACGAACTAGACGATAAAACGAGGGAGTCATGGCCAAGCAGGCCTTGCAATTCGTCATGTAAAAACGTGTGACTATGAGTTTTTCTTGATGAACCTTCAGCAGGTTTTCATATTCCTTCAGAGAAGTTGCTGAAAAGATATTCTTTATATGATCGGGAACGCTTGGGAATTTCGGTATTGATGTGATAAGCCCATCTTTCTCATCGTACGGTTTCGTCTTATACTCCAGAGAAGAAGACTCTTTTAAGAATGAGTATGATACTCTGTTTATTATAAAGCATTCGACAGTAACGAGAGGAGATACGTAGAGGAAAGCAAACAGTATTGGATATATCATAGAGGTCATAAGAGGAAAGGAATCAATATTTTGAGATCAACTGTATGTAAAATGTCGTGTTCATGATTCATGATTGAAATTCTAAAGAACAATCAGAACACGACGGAATTCTTGATTGACGGAACCGCTGCTGACAAGACACAAGACGGGAAAGCGAAAAGCGACGATGACTACGTACGTACACACGACACAGCACGATTCGTATTTTTAGCTCTGTGTGCACACGGCAATCGAATTTACACAGGATTTTACACATTCTACTGTAGGTAACTTTCCCACCCCTGCCACGGGGTACCAAAGTAGGTAAAAAATACCTAGTTAACACATTTTTACACATGTAACCGTCTAGGTGATAACATGTGTAGGGCTAACTATTTTTGCTTTAA
>Ga0169931_10013100_pt1 | contig 11373 bp, 8 predicted proteins | sample Kivu_15m_20L_FD_129675 | JGI IMG/M metagenome (GOLD analysis project Ga0169931, IMG submission 129675) | Freshwater microbial communities from Lake Kivu, Western Province, Rwanda to study Microbial Dark Matter (Phase II) - Kivu_15m_20L... | ecosystem: Environmental > Aquatic > Freshwater > Lake ... | reverse complement strand
TGATGTCGGTCACCGGTGGCTGTCCGACCAGTACCGTATTGATCAGGCTGATCGTGAGCATCTTGCGTTCAGCGGTTCCGAACAGCATTTTGAAGGCATAGTCGATAAGCGGATCAATTCCGATGGCCATAAACACCTCGCAGGACAAATTTGGGCTGAAGCACGATGAAATAAAGAGAGTCAATCAAATGCCTACCTGAGGGTAGAAGAAAACAACCCATTAAATCAAGCTGCCGTCGCCGGAAAAACGACATGTCAAGGAATTGCCGATCGGAATTACGGTTTGGAGCGACTGTTGACATTCTGCATCAGTACATTCCAGGCGATCTGAGCAATGCAGTGCCGCGGTGTCGTGCCGTCAGCCTCCGATTTCAGCTCTCACACAATCCCCATCCACCAGTCGCAGACATCGCAAAGAAATGCATCCCCCAACGCCTCTGCAAACACCCCCACCGAGCCGCGCCCGTCAGGAAGCGGAATTACCACCCAAAAACCTCGCCTAAAATCCCCGTGTCCACGGCCCCCATAGCAGTCCGACGCCCCCTGCGTGCGGTCGAAAACAATCGGCCATCACGGCCCTGAATCGCTTCTGCTGCGACTTTGGCCACGTGGAAGCGTTGCGTCATCGGGGGGACATCAACCGCTCGTCGATTTCTTGAGGGCACCTGCCCTCTTGTGTCTTTCCCATTTGGCTTTTTTCATACGCACGACACGCAGCACATGCTCAGTGACCGCAACGCCACAGTCACCTCCGCTTTAAATCTTTTCGCCAGTCCTCGGAATTTCCATCGGAGCCTTCTCGCTCATCGGATGAATTGACGCCGTTCAGTGTTCTGACGACACTCTGGCGGGTTATTGACTCCATCGATGCATGAAAAAGGATGTTTCCAATGAATGGCAGTGGTTTCGGTCGTCGGGGATTCGTGGCGTGGGCTTCTGTGGCGGCAGCCGGATCCGGCATGACCGTTATTCGCGGCCAGGACACACCGCCCAAAAGCGATCCACAGGCAACAGCGGGCAATCAGCAGGCCGCTGCCAACGGTCCCTCAGAGGCGGCGTTCGAACGCGATTATGAAGCACCCAGGTTCCGACCGTCGTGGAAGAAAGAGCAAGTCAGTCGGCTGATGCTCCAGGACTTCATCATCTTCGCCCACTCGGAACTGGAAATGACCCAAAAACTATTGGATCGCGAACCAGGACTGCTGAACGGAGCGGTGGATTGGGGTGGTGGCGACTTTGAAACGGCTTTGGGAGGAGCCGCGCACATGGGGCGTCGGGACATCGTCAATTTTTTGCTTGAACGAGGTGCGAGAATTGATGTTTTCTGTGCCGCCATGCTGGGGCAGCTGGACGCTGTCCGATCATTTCTGACTCTGCAGCCGGCCCTGATTGACGCAAAAGGCCCACACGGGTTTGGGCTGCATTTTCACGCTCAGGTCGGCGGCGATGATGCCAAAGCGGTCCTTGAATACCTGCAATCGCTCAAACAAGTCGAACTCAAACCAATTCCGTTTTTGAAGAAGAAATAGCAAACCAGGGCCGACCCCACTCGCGATTACCGGATTTGAAAATCGGCGAGGCGGGTGTGGTTTTTTCTTGCTTCGTCTTTCCGTCACGCGGCTCGAACGGCAGGACATGCCGAATTACGCCAAGCCCTCTGCTGCGGTTCGTGAGATGCTGCGCAGAAACCGGGATTCCGCCGGGGATTGAATCCAGGCTGCTCGACTAAGCTACTGGAAGTCGAATTCCGCAGCCCCTATTTGCCGGATCACAGGAGTCACCGTGTCCGCACAGAGCCTTCAAAAACCGGAATTGCCTCCCGAACAATACCCTGCGGCAACAGCACGACCTGCAGTTTCCAGCCGGGCTCTTCCCGGTCTTGTGGCAGGTCTCGGCGCTACTGTGGCCTTCTACCTGATCGGCCCCTGGGTCGCCGCATGTTTCTCCGGTGGCCCCGTGTTCTTTCAGCGTTACTTCTGCGGCCACCCGCTCGAGTACATCACCTCGGCCATCTTTTTCACCGGCATGGCGATTCTCGGTCTGAAGCTCCGGCGGTTGCCGGTCGAGCGTCGTGCTCTCAACCATGTGCAGCGGTCAGCGGTCGAGCGTGGCTGGCCGCAGCAACGGCCCGGCAATTCACGCAGTGCAGCAGGCACTCTGCTTGGCGATCTGGAAGCTGCGTTTCCCGGGCGAGCTGCTGGCTGCACAATTTCACAGCGGCTGACCGCAGTTCTGCAGCAGATCTCTCTACGGCCTGATGCTCCCCTGGACGACCACCTCAGATATCTCGCGGATCTGGCCGTGGATCGGCTCAGCCAAAGCTATCAGCTTGTGCGGACCGTCACATGGGCTGTGCCGATCATGGGGTTTCTGGGAACGGTCATCGGGATTACGATGGCCATCGCCAATGTGACTCCTGAACAACTGGATTCATCACTGCCCGAAGTCACCTCGGGCCTCGCAGTTGCCTTTGACACAACAGCTCAGGCCCTCGGGATGTCGATGGTGCTGGTGTTTGCAACCTTCCTTGTGGAACGCAGTGAACAGGCGGTACTGAACGAGACGGAGCAGTTCGGTATTGATGTATTGCTGCCGTTGCTGGAGGCGCCTTCAGCTGAGCAGCCAGCCCCCGCCAGTACGGCCTCCACTGCTCTCGCGGAACTGCTCACCCGCCAGGCGGAATTCTGGAACAGCCGCTTTTCCAGTCTGCAGTCTGACTGGCAGCAAACGCTGACTCGACAAACTGCAGCGATGGCTCAGGCGCTGTCTGCAGACACTGCAGCGATGCTGCAGTCCCACCGCGAGACGATCGGGCAGTCGCGCGATGCGTATGCTCATGCGCTGCAATCCAGTTCCGAGCAGCTTGGGAAGCAACTGCAGGGGGCCTTCACCGGACTGGCACAGCGGATGGATGCGTGGCAGTCGGCACTGCACAGCACAACAGCGTCGGCCGCGGGGCAGGCAGAAGAACTGCATCGCCTCGGACGAACCCTGCTGCAAATGACCGAATCTGAGGAGCGTTTGGCGCGTTTGCAGGAACAGCTCAACCAGAACCTGCAGGCCCTGCAGATCGTGGATACGCTGGAGCAAACTGTCAACAGTCTCAATGCGGCCGTGGCAGTGTTGTCTGCCAGAACCCATCTGCGATCGGCCGCCTGAGATGGTTCTCGAAATTCTTTTACTCTGCGGCAGCTGAAGCATGGCGCGGCGTCAGCCACAACTCTCCGTCACGCTCTTCCCCTTCCTCGCCGTACTTGTCTGCGCGATGGGGTCGCTGATTCTGCTGCTGCTGGTGATGACGCGGAAAATCCGTGAGGATCAGCAGGCAGGCCGACAGCCTGCCGAGCAGCCCGTAATTGCCGCACCAGTCACTCCCCCTGTCCCGAAATTCATCGACCGCACTGCCAGGCTGCAGCAGCTGACTCAGGAAACCGCCGCACTGGAAACCAGTACCCGGTCGCAGCAGCAGGTTGTCGCTCAACTGCGTCAGGAAGTGGCGGCGCAGCGGTCGCTGGTGGCCACCCGCCGTGCGGAACTCAGCGGGCTGCGAGCCACTCTCGCTGACAAAGCAACAGCCACACCGAAGGACGACAACGCAGCTGCGGAACTTGAATCACTGCGGGCCGAAGAACGGCGTCTCACAGCCCTGCTTTCCGCGGCTGAAACAGCCCTCCTGGACAAACGCGATGCACTCGCGCGAGCCGAAGATGAACTGCGTGAGACCGAACTGAGACTGTTCGAAAAATCATCCGCATTGGTTGCGCTTCGCCAGAAGGCCGCTCAGGCAGAAGCAGACGCCGCTCGATCCACTGGCACGGAAACACTGCTGGAATTCACAAATCCCACAGGCACCAGTCGATTGCCGATCGTGATTGATGTCACCCGCAACGGCTATGAAGTGCTTCCCGCCGGCCTGGAGATTTCAGCAGCCGACATGGAACAGTTTCCCGTTCGCGACAATCCACTGCTCTCTGCAGTTTATGCCGCACATCGCTACCGCAGCAGCGACAGTGTCGTGATGGAACCCTATGTGCTCCTGCTGGTGCGACCAGGTGGGAGCCTGCCGTTCTACGGTGCTCAGAGAATCTTTCAGGAAGCGCGGATTCACTACGGCTACGAGCTGTTGCAGGCAGACAGCCAGTTAGTCGCTGGTCATTCTGATCCGGCCGAACTTCCCGCTTTGCAGCGTGCCTTGGCGGATGTTTTCCGCCGCCGCGAAACACTTTACAGTCGCCTCTTTGAGATCGCACAGGAAGAACGCGAGCGACTCGAGACCGGACGCGCCACGCCCCGGAATCGCGCTGATGGCAGCGACGGAACCTCGAACTCGGATCGTGCAGGCAGCAGCAGTGTCGATTCGGACACGAGACGACTGGCTGTCCGACCTGATGGTCGAGTCACGGAAGAGCTTGGCGCTCCACGGCGGAGACTGGAAAGCCGTTTCTATGCCGGCGGTGTTGCACCGCCCCCTGCCTTCTTCGAAAATCGTGCTTCCAGTGCCGTTGCCGGAACTCCCCGAGGTCGTCTGAATGCCGCTCAGGCAGAACAGATGGCCGAGGAATTCGCAGCCGCTTATGCGCGTCAGCGAGCGCTTGCGGAAGCTGACGAGTCCGCGCAGGCTGAAGCTGCCTCAGCTCAGCCGGAACGTCGTACGGAACACATACAGACACTGACACCGGAAATGGCTGAGCGACTGCGGAACCCTGCCGAACAGCGATTTGCGCAATCTCTGTTCGGGGGCGATGGCTCCTTGCAGGGTTCAAGGCTCACCGGATCCCGCAGCGATGCGTTCGGCGGACTTCCTGCCACATCCAGTCAAACATTGACTCCGGAAGTCACCGCCGCAGATGTCCTCGCGACGGCAGCTCCCAGTGTCAGCTCGACGTCAGACGCTGCTGGCGAAGCGCAGCGCGCGCCGTGGTATCAGTCTTCGCAGTCAGCTCCGGCCGATGCGGAACGGGGAAACGGAATTCCGGGGATACCAGCTTCCGAGAACTCCCGGAGCGGACCCGGACAATCAGGCGCCGCTCCGGCGGGCTCAGCTCAGGCCGCCCACGGACAGGCTGACTCGGCATCGCCCCGGATCGATCGCGAAACGCTGCGCCTCCTGAACGGACCTCTTCGCCGCTCCAGCTCCAGTCTGAAGGTGCCCGTGGGCATCGTTGTCTTTCTTGATGAGCGGCATCTGGCTGTCGCCCAGCAACCCGCCGTGGCACTGCCTGGTGAGAACCCGCTGGTGGCCGAGGCTGCACTGTTGCAGGGAATCAATAATGAACTCCAGGATGCCCGGCGGTCTCCGCTGGACGATTTGCTGCCCGTTGTGCGATTTGTGGTGAGCCCCGGCGGAGAACGCTGGAGACTGCGACTTGCGCGATCGCTGAAGCAGGCTGGTATTGCCAGCGTTACGCAGTATGAACTGACTCCTTATATGATCCCCGGTGACGCGACCGGTCGCGCCGAGCTGAGAGATGCAGCCGCGGAGACAGCACCATGAGTCGGCGGACATCACGCGGAGAACTGGAATTCGGTTCAGACTCCTTTCTCGATGTCGTCTGCAATATTGTCGGCATCCTGATCATTTTGATCGTGGTGGTGGGTGTGCGAGTGCAGCGGCAACCGCCGCAGCAGCAGATTACTTCAGCACCGTCGCCACCTGTCACCGCGGATCAGGCTCAGCTGGAACGCGATGCAGCAGCACGCGAACGCTCTCAGGCTGCCGCTCTGAACCACGCATCCAGTCGCCGCGATGACCTGATTCGCAGCCAGCAGCAACTGCAACAGGAATCCTCGCAGCTTCAAAATGATTTCAAGCTTGCACTCGCGGAAGCAGCTGCGATCGAGAAGGAGATGGCCGACGTGCGTCGGCAGCAGGCTGAACGTGATGCTGCGGATCAGGAACACTTGTCTCGCCGTTCGCGACAGCTGGCCGGAGAACGTACGGCCATTCAGGCCCGAATTGCCAGCCTCACAAAATCACTCGACAGCACCGACTCTCAGAAACGCAGTCTCGACGCAGCCCTCGTGAGCGTTCAGGGGAAGCAGCAGGAGAAGAAAAAATCACACCAGGGAGCTCTGGTTGAAACTCAGCGGCTGGAAGAACTGCTTGAAGAACTCACCCCAAAGACCCAGCCAGCAAATCGCCTCGAACATCGACTCTCCCCGGTTACGCGGGCGGTGGAAGCGGATGAGTATCACTTTCGCCTGGAAAACGGTTACGTGAGTCGTATTCCACTGAACGAACTCCTCGAACGACTGAAGGCCCAGGTCCTGTCACGGCGGGCCGCTGTTCTGAAGTTCAATCAGTTCGACGGCGTTGTCGGCCCGGTTGGCGGCTACTCCATGAAGTACTCCGTCGAAAAAGAAGGTCCTTCACCGCTGGAAGCCCTGCAGACCGGAGACGGGCGGATTCGCGTGAACGTGTCGCGCTGGGAGATTGTCCCAGAAGAGACGCGGATCGAGGAGACCGTGGAAGCCGCGGTGCAGCCGGGAGCAAGGTTTCGAGAACAGCTGGAAACATGCCCGCCAGATGCCGTCGTCACGCTGTGGGTGTACGAGGATTCATTTGCCGGATTTCCGCTCATTCGAGAACTGGCCCACAGCCTTTCACTGCGAATTGCCGCCCGGCCACTGCCGCCAGGATCGCCAATCATCGGTTCCCCCAACGGCAGTCGCTCGACAGCCCAGTGACCGGCCGTCAGGCACTGACACCCGGCAGGCCCCGCAGGACTTCCAGCACAGACTTCACCTGCAGTACCTTCCGAAAGGCGATGACGTCCGCGCCTGCGACCGCCTGAGCAATTCTGGCCGCATTCGCCTCCTGAATCGCCAGCACAATCGGCACCCCGCGAAACAACTGCAAAGTCCTGACTCGCTGCTCCAGATACTCCGGCGTCCAGAAGCCGACAATTTCCAGCAGCACACGCCGACCTGTCACGTGCTCCAGCACAAAGTCCGGAATAAATGTCTTCTGACCGGCGTGCAGGATCTCCGCCTCGCGTCGCAGTGACCAGCCTTCGCGATCCTCTTCACCCCACTTCGCCGCGAACTCCGCTTCGACTGCCGAATCAAACTTGTCATCGGGTGGCAGGTGACTTCTGAGACCGTCTCGGGAACTGAGATGCAGCCGCAGGTTTCGCAATCCGCGCGATTCCATCATGGCTTCCATGGTCCAGTCGCAACAGCAGATCAATGCGTGCAGAAAGCGTGCAAAATTCACTCCGTAACGTCGTGTCTCGCGCAAAACTGATGCCGGTCCCGTGAGTTCGATCTGCCAGCAGCCAGGCTGAGGCGCTGTGATTGTGTGCATGAGCCGCGCCAGTCGACCTGCCCGGAGGATTCGTTTGAAGTCCGCGCCCGCTCGCACTGTGATCGAAATCGCAGAGAACAACGCTGCCTGAATCTGCGCCACGTTGTACCGCGACAACAGCTCTCGTGGCCCGGCATAGCCCGGAAATGACTCCAGTCGGTGAAAGTCAATCACGTCGGCAAATAAACTGTCACTGATATCCTGCCAGTCCCGCTGCAGACGCTGAGAAATCTGACGCCGCACTTCTTCTGCAGAATTCTCAAACAGTGAATCCATCCGCTCCACCAGCGGGTGCAGCCCGGCAGCATGGCTGAAGACTTCCCGACGCAGAGCAGCTGCACTTCGCCGCTCCTGTGACGCATACACCGACTGATCATCAAGCAGCTTGCAGAACGCTTCGATTCGCCGCAGCGGACATTCCGGCTCCTGGGCGAATACCCGATGCACTTCCTGATGCAGCTCCCGACGCCGCTTTCCCACTCCCCGACGGTACACTTCAAGGATCTGCTCCGCCAGCGACTTGTATGCCGCATGAGTACGCTGATTCAGACGGTCAGGAATCACCAGACCGCGATGGTAATCCACCGCTGCAATCGACTCGTCCCGTGTCAGCATGTCGATCGTCCCCGCTTTCTCCGTACTCCCTGAAAACTTTCATGCCGACGACGCTGCCGCGATCGCGATTCATCCGACGTCCCGGCACACACCACCTCGTACAGAATTGCTCGTTCGTTGCCACTGCGACGCAAAACTCGCCCCAGTCGCTGCCGTGCCTGCCGTGAAGAACTTAAACCACCAATCACTATCGCCACTTTCGCAGCCGGTACGTCAATACCTTCATCGAGCACCTGATTTGCAACAATCGCCGGGTACTTCCCGGACGCAAACCCTTCCAGTATCTCCAGCCACTCACGCTTGCCGCACTGGCTGAGCAGACATGGGATCAGGAATCGCAGGGAAACGTCGCGGGCCATCGCGTTGGAGCCGGCAAATACGATGCAGCGTTCATTTCCGTGAAGTCGGAACAGATCCTCAAGTGTCCGCAGCTTCTCTGTGGCACGGTCTTCAATCGACTTCTTCCCATGGAAGGCACGGAGGGCCCTTCGAGCTTCTCCGGATACCGCACTCGACATACACAACTGTTCCCACGTGAATCCGGGATTCACCTGCCGAGCCTGGTAAACGTAGGTCTGCACCTCTTCCGCAAGCATGTCGTACCGCCGCTGCTCTGATGCACTCAAATGCATGGGGATCCGAACCACGTCATAATCTGCCAGTGTTTTTCCTCGGACGGCTGCGATCGACAATTCATAAACAATCGGCCCGATCAGCTCCGTCAAATCTTCGTGCCGTCCATCGGGACGCTCAGGAGTCGCCGTCAAACCCAGCCTTGCCCCCGCTGCACTCATTCGAGCCGCGTCCCGCCGAATTCCTCCCGGCAGATGGTGGCACTCATCAAAAATAATCAGTCCAAACTGATCCCGTTGGTTCGGCATGTGGATACAGGCGCTGTCGTAGGTCGTCACCGACACCGGCTGCACGCGATGGATACTGTCACCGATAATCCCGGCGTCATAATTCAGGCTCCGCAGGATCCGCCGATGCCACTGGTACATCAGATCCCGAATCGGAGATACGACCAGAGTGGAGCAGCGCGTGAGCTGCATGATGCGAAGGGCGACTTCCGTCTTTCCCGTGCCCGTGGGCATCACGATGCAGCCCCGCCGGTCGGCCTGCAGCCATGCTTCCACCGCAGCAGTCTGCTCCGGCCGAAGCTCGCAAAGAGATTCCGCTTTCCAGAACACCTCGCGGGGAACCGCAACCTGATTCTCGAACCGAATGCGTCTGCGTTCCAGTTCAGCAACCACTTGCCGCAGGTGGAGGGCGTCACAGCGACAGACACCAGCCCGCGGGTCAAACACGCAGCCTGCCCGAGGTAACCACTCATTCAAACGGTCACACGGGATCCCGGACAGCAGCAATGTCCCGGCGGAAAACGACAGAATTGAACTGCCTGGACGCATTGAAGACCAACCCCGTCAACGAAAGACGCTCAGTTCCCCCTGACACCCCAGCCTGCTCTTCCCGAAAAATCGCGCCATGTCAACAAATTTTCGCCTCGCAATTTCTCTGAATTCCGCTGTTTCATGACATTCCGCTCAAACCACTGGCACTGCCGACTGCATCTTGCTCGCCCGCGATGACGATAACACCCCAGAAAGCAGTTCATGGACGCCGGGGCAAATGGCAGAAAATCCTGCACAATTTATCGAATCCACCATCCGCGAGCCGGATTACTGGACCGATGCGCGCAGTCCGCTTGCCAGTCTCTGTTTCCTGCTTCCGTGGCTTGCCATCTACGAAGCCGGTATCCACCTCGCTGCCCGCGAAAATCCAGCGACCGCCAGAAATGGGGCCGATTACTGGATGCGCTCAATCCTCACCCACGCAGGTGCCGGACACCTGCTGCTTCCAGTCCTGGTGATCGCCGCCCTGTTTATCTGGCACATTGCTGGAAAACACCCGTGGCGTCTGCGAGCAGAAACTCAGCTCGGGATGCTCGCCGAAAGCCTGCTGTTCGCCATCGGACTGATCGCTCTCGGTCGCTTCCATCAATTGCTCTTCGACCTGCGGTTTTCTGATTTTCAACAGGCACCGCTGGCAATGATGACGCCTGCTGCCGTCAAAGCCGTGACCTATGTCGGAGCTGGCGTTTACGAAGAAGTCCTCTTCCGCCTCTTCCTGATTCCAGCCGCCTGCCTTGTTTTTCGCATGTTTGAATTCCCCGGCCGGCTGGCTGCCGTGATGGCCGCGGTCACAACCAGCTTTTTCTTCGCTATCGCCCACCACATCGGCCCGGCAGCAGATGCGTTCAACGTGTTCAGCTTCTCATTCCGCGCCGCCGCCGGAGTGTTCTTTGCCACAGTGTTCCTCCTGCGAGGCTTTGGTATTACCGTGGGCTGTCATGCAGCTTATGACCTGCTCGTCGGCGTACTGCTGACAGCACCCGGGACTCTGCCGGGCGAACACACCTGAGGCATCGCCATGGGCAGTCCCGCAACACCCGGCCGGCCAGCAAAAATCCGCCGCATCGACAGCTTTCGCTTCGCGATTCGTGGGCTGACGGTGCTGCTCAGGACACAACCCAATGCCCGCATCCATGCGGGCATCACCATCGCCGTGCTCGCTGCCGGTTGCTGGCTCGGAATCTCCCGCACCGATTGGATCGCTGTGATCCTGGCTGCCGGTTCCGTCTGGGCTGCTGAAGCACTCAATACCGCCACCGAATTCCTCACCGATCGCGTCTCACCCGAATGGTCGAGCGAAGCAGGCCGCGTGAAAGATGTCGCAGCCGCGGCCGTGCTTCTTGCTGCCATCGCCGCCGCCATCACCGGCTGCCTCGTCTTCGGCCCACTGCTGCTGCAACTCATCGACGCCAGGTGATGATGATTCGGCGGTGACCGCCACTTTGACTTTTGCTCCCGCTCCATCGACGAAGACATCGACGATGCGCTCTCTACGTGGACCGCAGGCTGTCCAGGCGACCAGCTCGCGCAAATTGGTGTTGCTGTAACTCTCTATGCAGCAGTACTTTATACAGCGTTTCCCAGGGGACAGTCCCTTCCAAAATCGATGACGATCGGCCTTTGAGAAACGCCAGCAGGATCGCTGGATCGAGTGGAACCGGAGCCGATGACTCGCACGTCAAGATCGCAGCGTTCCTACTATTCGTAAAGATCGCTGCAATCGTTACACGCAGTCGAGCTGCACCGTTGAGGGCGGGCTGCCGAGGTTGGCCGCCGAGGGCGTCCGGTGGTCGCCCGGGCACCCGCTTGCGCCGATTCGTGCTGGTGTAACGCGCTTTGCAGCAACAATTTACAACGCGTTTTCCAGGGGACAGTCCCTCCGGAAGTCGGTGGCGATTGGCTTTGTGAAACGCCGGGAGGATTGCTGGAGCGAGTGGAACCGGAGCCAGTGACTCGGACGTCAAGATTGCTGCGTTCGTACTGTTCGTAAGGATCGCTGCAATCGTTACACGCGGTCGAGCTGCGACGCTGAGGGCGGGT
>Ga0169931_10013099_pt1 | contig 11374 bp, 25 predicted proteins | sample Kivu_15m_20L_FD_129675 | JGI IMG/M metagenome (GOLD analysis project Ga0169931, IMG submission 129675) | Freshwater microbial communities from Lake Kivu, Western Province, Rwanda to study Microbial Dark Matter (Phase II) - Kivu_15m_20L... | ecosystem: Environmental > Aquatic > Freshwater > Lake... | reverse complement strand
GGTAAAAGAGCGGCAAGAGATAGGAATGGTACAGATACAGTATTACAAATGCTTAGGTACTCAAAAGAAGATTATAATTTAGTTGTAACTTCTCAAACGGAATTTGAAAACAAACCAAAAGACCCTAGACTTTCAATCCGTGAACAAAATGTTAAAAATAGACAAGATTTATATGTTGGTTATGATGCCATGATTTTACCAAGAAGGTATGCTGGATTATGCCTTCCTATGAATGAGGCTTTAATTAGTGGACTTCCAGTATTTATGACAAACCTTTCTCCTAACAACACCATATTGCCAAACCAGTGGTTAATAGATGCAAAACAAATTGGTCAATTTAAGGCTAAATCTATTATTGATATTTATGAAGGTGACCCAATTCAATTAGCAAAATTTATAGATAACTATATAAGTATGAGAAAAAAAGATAAGTTAGTAGTAAAAAAACAAGCATTAGATATAGGTATTGAAAACTTTTCTCCAGAAGTTCTTAAAGATAAGTATCTAGAATTATTTGATTCTTTAATGTAAAAAGCGGGCCTATTTCTAAGCCCGCTTATTTTTACTAAGGCTGTTTATTACTTAGCAGCCTTTTTCTTTACTGCTTTAGCCTTGCTAAGTGCATCTGCAACAGCGCTTGCTGCTGGTAAACGACCAAATGCTGGATCGTTTGGATTAATTGCACGTGCTGCAACTGGAATAATTGCTCCAACTAATGCTGCCCACAAATCTTTTGGATCTGTTACACCTGCAACGTAAAGTGCTGATGCTGCACCAACTACTGAACGTCCATATGACGCTAGCATTGATTTAATTTCTTTTTGTGTCATTTTTATCCTCCTAGGATGTGACTTTAACTAGTATAGCATAGCCAGCCCAAAGCCCTATAATTCCTGCTACACCAGCAAATACTGGCGGGGCTGGAACTGGCAATTTGAATGCAGCAAATATAATGCCACATCCAAAACCTGTTATTAGTGATAAAATTATTTCTTTCATAAATTATCTTCCGCTTCTTTTGGATTATCTAACGGTGTTGGAGCAGTAGCATATGCCCCACAAGTATTACATTGAATATCTAAATGATACATTCCTATTGTATATGTTTGTGGATCAAACGAAACTAAGGCCCTAAATAAATTACCACCACAATTTGGACAATTACAAGTTGGTATTCCCCTAGCGTCTATCATTATTTTCCTCTGGTAAAAATTTTTTTAACTCTTCAATTTCTTTTGAAATTTTTTTTATTGTAAATTCTGAAACTTGTAAATTTTCGTCAATTGAATTATTTTGTTTATTAAAATATTCAATTTGTGGACTAACTTCAATCATAAATTTTTTAATTCCATTTTGAACATTTTCTATATATTCAAAAGCCCAATTACGAGATTCAGAAAGAAATTTAATAAAGTTTTTTGTATGTATGTCGGTCTCACTAAGAGAGTTTTTGATAGTTGAAAAATTATTATACGCCTCTTCTAATTCGGCTCTAGATAATAAAAGTTCTGTTAAAGCCTCTGTCATTTTTTTTATTTTATATATTGCTGAAACATATGCTACAGCAAAAGAAATTGTAAATAAACCCAGTACTACTGCTAAAATCTCCATAGTTCTATTGTACTCTAGTTTCGTGAGTTACCCAATAGTATTGACATGGTATTTTACGCTCAGAACAGCAAGGTATATTATATGGACTATTGATTGCGTACTCATATTCAGCATAATATAAAGAATCTTTTTTAAAAAGATTTGCTCTATGAGTAGTAATGATTTTCATTACCTTGGTATGGTCTTGCCAGAAATCTGGTTTTACTTGACCCCAATTTTTCCAAGATTGTTTTTTAAGATTGTTAAGATTATTTTCATTATTTTCTGTTCTAATATTACGAAACTTGGCTTCTATTATCATTGATTGAATATAATCCCATAAACCTTTTTCGTAACTTTTCCACATTAATACTGCTGGATGATTTTTCCAAGCATTACTTTTAGATGTGCCAGAAAGTATATTTAAAATTTGATAACCTTCTAAAATTTGTTTATTTAATCTTTTATTATCTAAAACACGGGCAACTTTATCTGCATTGGTATGTGGTAAAAATGTTTGCATTATTTTAATGGCTCTCGTGTAACTAACACAACAGCACCCTCCATCTCTAATGCCTTCTTTACAAGGGTAACATATTTCACCGCTTGTATTTTTTCGTCATGCGTTAATGGCAAAAACGACCTCTCATCTAATTTTATCGTAAGGAAATGCTCATTGTCAATAAGAGAAATAACAAAGTTTTTAGGAGCGGGTATAGATCTAAAAGCCTTACGCATATTGTCTGTATACATTATTATTCCATTGTTAATGCTTGCCAAGTATAAGACCAGTCTTGTTTAGTCTTATGATTATTAAATTCTTTTGATATTTCACCATCTTCAAGATATATTCCGCCCCAAATACCCCACTCTTTACCAGATACACCAACAGCAAAACATTTTCTTGCAACTGGACATGTACGACATAAAGAATCTATAAATTCTCTTGTCTCTGGTTTTTCTTCATAAGTATCAAAAAATACATTAGTATCTGATCCTAAACATAAAGCCTCGTCTTTCCAAAGATGCTGCTTCATGTTTACATCCTAAACTTGTTCGGTAAATCCCATCCGTTGTTAGTAAGTGGATAAATTGTCTGGACGTACCATTGACCATCGACCCTAACACCGTTAATAGCAGTTCTGCCAGCCTCCGTACGACGTCTGTCAGCAACATCCCAGCCGATCCAACACAAACCTTTATTTTTGGAAACTATTTTTTCCATAACTTCTAGTTTTTTAATTATCATTTATATTCTCTCTTCGTAAAAATTAATCCAAGCATTACTAAATACATCCCAAGAAAATTTATTATTAATAACTTCTGCTTGATTCCCTGGATTAAATTCATTATTTTTTATTGTTTCAATTGCTTTTACAATTTTTTCTGAAAAAATTTTTACATGTTTTTCATCATCTTTTTCATTTTCTATATCATAAGGCACTCCAAAACCAGAACCAATTTCTTTTAAAGATCCAAAGGTACTGTAAACAGATAAACAATTAGCACTTAATCCTTCTGCTAAAGATATACAAAAAGTTTCATGCCAATTACTAGTATGCATAAATATATGCGAACGTGACATATGATCTAGAACTGTTTTATGAGGTGTTTTACCATAGAAAAAAAATCTAGGATCTTCTAATATTTTTTTATTATTATTATCAATTTTAATTAAATCTGGCACTATTTCATTAAAAATATTTAATCTAAAATTAAGATCTAATCTGGATAAGGCAGTTAAACCAATTTCTAATCCTCTTCCTGGAGATGAAGTATAAATTAGTTCTGGAACCTTAACATTTTCAAATCTTGACAAATTATTTTCAATAGGACTAATAGCATTATATATTACAATTACTTTTTCTGGATCTATACCAGTTTTATTAATTACATCTTGTCTATGATATTCAGAAACTGTAATTATATATTTTATTTTATTTAAAAATCTTTTATCTGTAAAAACATGATAAAGTTGATAGCCAAACTGATCTACAAGATTATGAAGCCAAATAATAATTTCTTTTTCTTCATACATCATTTCAAAATATGGTCTGTCTGTTTGTCCTGGAAGAACAAAACAATTATATTTTTTTAATTGTGGTACATATGGTGCTACATTTTTATGAAAATATCTAGCCATATATTCTGTGCCACCAAAATATTCTTCTTTATAACAAAAAAATCTTGGATCTTGTTTTGACATATTAATATCTAAACACTCCTATTTCTTTATTTTGTAATTCAGCATTAGCAAATAACTTTGATAGTTGTTCTTTTGGTTTACAAACAAAAACAAAATAATCCATATGTTGCATATTTTCTTCTACCCAATCAAATGGAACTTTGTAATATCTTATTTTTTTTCCTCTAGATTTCATTCCTCTTTCTGAAAGATTACAAAATTCTGAAACCATAGAGTTAATTTTTACAGGGCCTACAGAATAAACATTGAATTCTAAATCGTTTTCCTGCATGTTTGATAGCGCTACGCCCATAGCACGTAAAAAAATATTATATTCATCAAACTGTTTAGTTCCCTGAACTACCACGTTCATTCTTATCACCCCTTCTTAAATTATCCAGTATAAAAAGCATTTTGTCAAGTTCATTTTTAGACATATTTTCAGTATCTATTTTTTCAGCATTTTCAAAGTCAGGTCTTCCATTAATTATTTCTGAGACATAAAAAATATTATTATCCACCCAATATGCTTTATTTTCTTCCGTAAATATAACTTTTAATTTTAATTTTTCTTTTCTTTTTTCTAATTGAGAAAGTTTTAGTTTTGATTTTGTATTTCTATTAAAAAACTCTTTTAAAAAAATATGATTATCACTTTGCCTATGAATAACCTTTTTTATTCTTTTTATTGTTCTATATTTTATCCATGCAAGAGTAATAAAAAAAAATAAAACAATAAAAACAAATATTAAAAATCCCAAAAAAATATTTTCCATTTTTTGTTATTCAGATTTTGTTTTTGTAACCTTAGTTGCTGGAATTGATTCAGACTTAGATGCTGCAACTTTATTATATTTTAATTGCCATTGTAAATTAGAAAACTCTAAATCGTTTGTTCTTTGTCTATAAAAAGACAACAACTGTTTTAATTCTTCAATATCTAAGTTATCCACCGTTTCCCCTAACGACTAAATGCGCTGCCTTGCCAAACCTTTTCTGCTCTATTCTTTTCACGTTGTACAATTTTACGGGACCAAGAAAATCCCGCATCCCCACCCCATGCATCCCACATAATGCGACCATTTGAAGGGTTACTACTATTATAAAAGTCTTTTCCTTTTTTGTCAACTTCATGACGAGAAAAAAATGAGTACATTCTTTTGACAGTACTAAGAGACATTCCTCTACCAGCAACTATATCTGTTGCTCTACCCCAGCCTATTGGAGTACCAGCACCTTTTGCTTTACCTTCTTTTTTCCAACGCAATGCACGACTTGCTGCAGATTTCATTCCTGCTGTTGGCGTATATGTTTCAGCCTTATAAATATCTGAAGGCTGTACTATTTTATTTCTTGCCATCTTTTTTATATTCTCCATATCTTCCTAGTGTTTCTCTAATTCTGCCATCTTTGCCAATTCGAACAACCATGCCATTTTTAATTTGAATTGGATTAAAACTATGATTTGAATAATAAGAACCAGATGATCTATTAGCCATTATTTTATAAACGGATTTAAATCAAAAATTGATCCGCCCCATCCATCTATGTCTTTATTAATTTCTTTAGAGTCAGCAAATAGTTTTACAACTCTAGTTGGTTTTTCTACTTCTGCTGCAAACCCTTCAAACAAATATTTTTTAGTTGATCTTGGATGACCTTTTGGAAATAGGTCTAGATCAAAAGGTTTTCTTGGGAATCTACCACGAAGCCCTGCCATAAAAGCATTTACTCTTCCCATAGCCCACTGTTCTGCACTAGATACACTTCCACGAACTGAAGATGGATTAGTTCTGTATGCTCCAATACCACGGTTATATACCTGTCTTAAGGCTGCAACAGTAATTCTACTGTCTCCTTCTTTGTTTTTATTGTATGCATCTGCAAGTTCTTGCAATCTTGCTGAAGAAACTTTTTCCATTTCTTTTTCATCATACATTTTTTGATTATCAATTGGTTCAGAGTTAATTCTTAAAGAACTAAATGGTTTTACAACACGTCTATCAGTTCTTGTTCTTTTGCCATTTTCATTAGTAGCATATACTCTAACAACCGCTACTGGATTATCTGAAGATGCTTCTACAGTTTCATTAGTTCCAGGAAGTTTAACCTTGCCAGAACGTTCTACTCTTTCTACAACTCCATGTGCAGATTCTGTTTTATCTGGCGGTTTTGGAACTCCAAAAGTAACATGATCTCCAACAGATACACTTTTTGCTTTTTCTACATCTTGTGATTTACCAACAGGAACACAATTAGGAACCATACGTCCATCTTTTTCTTTCATTCCTTGTTGTTCATATCCCACCCAACATGCTTTAGTTATATTATCCCATTTGTCTTCATCTTCATTATCTGAATGATAAGATTTCATTGTTTCTTCTGCATCCATGTTATGTGTATTAATATCTATTTTTTGTGCATCAGCATACATCATACCAATGCTATAAGCAGTTGGTTCCCAGCCATTGTCTTCTTCTTTATAAATTCTAACAGACATCGCAGGATTTTCTGGTGGCATTGATTCAAGCGCATATCTAGTTCCAGGAGTTCCCAGAGTTCCACCTTCTGTCATAATGTGTTCTACCATGCCATGAATAAGTCCTTCTGTAGTTGCCCCCATAACAAAATCGCCTTCTTTAATTGGTTCCATATTTTTCCCTATGTTACCTTCAGAACGATTAATTGCATAAATTTGTGCTGCTGCTTCTCTACGAGTTTTATGACAGCCCATTACTTCATTTGTACCCACTTTTAATGCAGGGTATCCTGAACAACCAAATGAGCCTCTTGCTCCTACACGGTATGGCATACTAAAATTATATCAGACTTCTTTTTGTTTTAAGATTCTTTTTATTTCTTCTAATGACCATTTTTGCTGCTGAGTTAGGCTTGAAATGGCGTCTGGCAAAAAGGCTTTAGGAGTTAAGGTAACTATAGGCTCAGAAGCAAATAGGTCTATATTAACAAACCCAGCCTCCCAAAGTTTCATTACCTCAGAATTTACAAAATTTAAATGCTCATCAAAAAGATCTTTGTTTATATTTTTCATTTTTGGGGTAAATTGAAATAATAAATCACCCTTTTCGTCTACCCCTGCAACCTGAATACCGCCAGCCAAAATTAATTTTTCTATTTCATCATTATCTTTTTTCATTTTTGATAAAACTTTCTAACTCTTCTCTAGTTTTAACTCCACTAATACGGCTAACTTCTTCATTATTTTCTATTAAAATAAACGTAGGAATTGACTTGACTTCAAATCGTTTAACTAAAAGTTGTTCATAGTCAGCATCTACCATCTGAAATTGAAAACCTTCTTTTTTCATATCTTCAACAATAGGCTTTACCTTTTTACAGGGCTGACACCAATCTGCTGTAAAATAAAAAACAGTTTTCATTTGCCAGACTTTGCCCTAGCCTTTTTTAATACTTCAAAGTCCTTAATTTTTGTTTCGCCAAGGTATTCCCAAGCATAGCCATCATTAATCATTTTATTATTTAATGATTCAGATTCTCCATTTACATATACCCAGCCAAGAATACGACCATATTTTTCTGATGAATTCATTTTTTCTGTACGAATAACTACAGGCTTTGCATCTTTTAATTGTTTCTTTAAGTATTCTTTAGCCTCAAGACCTAAAGCCTTCTCAGCCTTATCAGTTGTGCGTGACTCTGGTGTATCAATACCAGCCAAACGGACACGGGATGAAAATAAAATATTAAACCCTAAATCAATAATAACGTCAATAGTGTCTCCATCAACGACATTCTTTACTTCTCTTACATAATACTCATACACTATATTGCTCCTATCGCCTTGTTTTCTGTTAATTTTTCTCTTTCATCAGTTACTTCAAGCATAAAAGTCATCATTTTAGTATAAGAATTTGGATTATTCATTATTTTTTCATAGTGATGATTACAAAATAAAAGTTCTCCTGTAGATCCTTTTATCAATACATATGCTCTTGCGCCACACTTATCACACCTATCAGCGTCTTTTAATTTCCATTGTTTTGGCTTCACACTTGGGTGATCTTTAAGAATTGATTTCATAATATAATTATATCGCTACTTTCTATTATCTGTTGAATAAAAACCAGAACCATTAAAAATTACAGTTGGAGAAGACCCCCAAAGCCTAGACATTGATTTTGAACAGCATATTGGTTCTGTGTTGTCTCCTATGCTACGTTCAAACTCAACAATAGATGAACAAGTTTCACACCTGTAATCATATTTTGGCACTCTTGCTCCTTTATTTTAATGAGCAGTTTATACACATGCTCAGGTGTTTTAACCTTTAAGGCAGAAGAGAAAGGAAAAAGACTGCCTTATTGGTACATATTAAGTATAGCATTTACAACTTATGTTGTCAATACAATTTTATTTTTTTGTAACTTTGATAGCAATTTCTTTTGGTTTTTTTTCCTCTGGAATAATACGATCAATGTTGATATTTAACATACCGCAACAAACTTCTGCGCCAGTTACCTCCATATATTCACTTAAGTCAAATGTACGAGTAAATTTACGAGAAGCAATTCCTTTATGAACAACCTCTCCCTCTTCTGTATCAACAGTCTCACCCTTAATAATTAATGTTCCATTATCTACTGAAACATTAAGATTTTTTTCATCAAATCCAGCAACAGCCAAAGATAACTTATATGTATCTTCATCAACCTTTATCAAGTCATATGGCGGATACGCCTGACGTGTTGCTAAATTATGTACTGTATTAAAACGGTCCAACTCACGGTTGAAACCAATAAAAAAAGGATCTTTAAAAAGATCCAATGCAAACGAACTTACCATTTTTTCTCCTTTTCAGCGAGTTAGTTTAGTGCACCCCCATTTGGCAGGTGCACTAACTATTATACCATTAACTTAAAATATCTACAAAAGTATTTGTTTTAATACCATTGCCTTCAGTAGGTTTAGAAATAGACTTCATGTAATCATATGTTGCTTGATAACTGCCCTTATAGTTTTTAGCCCAATAAGCAGCAAAAGCAGCGGTAGCAGCAGATGTTCCCACAACTCTGCCTAAAGAAGTATTATACGTTCCAAGAGCATAAAAATCTAACTCTAGACCACCATTGCTATAATTTTCTATATTCCCACGTTCATTAACAGAGCCTACTGCAACAGATTCTAAAATACATGCTGGGAAATCTACACGTTGTGTATCATAGTTGTTGCCAACAGCAAATATTGTTGCAACACCTAAACTTTGTAAATTAGTTATTGTATTTTTTAAATCATCTCTAACTGGACAATATGAAGTTCCAGTACCAAGTTTATGGCTACCCATTGATGCGGAAACTGCAACAATATTAAATTTTGTTTTATTAGCAGTTACCCATTTTAATGCTCCAGTTAAATCATTATGATCATAATATCCTTGACGACCAGTATTAGTCATAGGAACAATTCTTATAAAAACAATATTAACATCACGACCTACTGCAGAAGCAATTGTTGTCATTATTGTTCCATGATTAAATCCATTTCTAGATATTTGATTTGCTGGAAGAGATGCTGCTCCTGGACCTTCCATAAATGTTTGTTTGTTTGGACAACGCAATTCTTGCATTATACAAACCTCATGTAAAACTTTTATTTTTGTTGTATCAATTGCTGTATCAATAATTGCAATTGTTGGCTTTTCATTTGCCTGTACCGCTGGCAAAAATGCAGCAGTAAATACAACTATTAATAACCCCACTAACTTTTTCATTTTTCTCCTTTTGTTTACTAACTTATATATAAGTATATACCTAAATGCTAATTACGTCAACTGGCCCTTCGCACGAAGGACTAAATTTTATTGCTGCATTAACTGCACCAACTACTCTTTTTCTAGGATCTTTAGATTTTTCTGTGGCAGATAAATAGCCATAAGCATATTGAGCACCAGTTCCCATTGCTAAATAATCTAATGCATACTTAGATAAAGACATATCTATAGCATTATGTTCATATATTTGACCTTTAATACAAATTATTAATCCAAGATCAGCATCTTTAGAAGTGTCTACCCACCAATCATTATAAAATGTTCTAAGTTGTTTAATAAACTTAGTTTGCATAAATTTATCTAAATTTTTTATATCTGGAACATATGGATTAAAGTTATATCTCATTCTTTCACCATCCATAGAACCAGCATATCCAATTAAATATGGTCCTATTTTCCATATTTTGGGGGTAGTTAAAGTTAAAATAGTATCATCATCTGAGGCTCCACGATCTGCAGCCATATAAATTTTACTTTCTTTACGAACTACGGCAACACAAGTCATACCACTCCCTAATACACTTTATACAGTATATCAAATCGTTTTTATTTAGTCAAACACCCTTATTTAATGGTTTGTCCACATTCTGAACATGTTTTAGATTTATTTTCAGATTTTTTAGTGGTACCTGCAGGGGCAGAGCCAAACTTAGGTCTACCAAACCCTACAATAGAAATCATTACATTTTTTTTATTTTTCTTAAACCCACGAAGTTTTTTACAAACCTCTCCACCATTTCTTTGGCTTCCTTTTGCATCTCCAGAAGTATTGCCTTCAACGCACCAAACTGTGCCATCGCCATTATCTTTAACGACAATTCCGACATGAGATATACGATCAACGCCATCTGAGGGAAAATCAAAATAAGCAATATCTCCTGGCTCAGGATCTGCAACATCTCCATCAATCCATGCGTTTTTCTTTTTAAATGCTGCTGCACCACCTGGAGTATAAACAGTATTAGGAACTTTTACTCCTGCTTCGTTTGCACACCAGTTAACAAATGATCCACACCAAGGTTGAAAATTAGCCTTGGTGTACGCTCCATACTTTGTCTCGTTATCTTTAGGACCTTCTATGGTTCCTACTTCTGCTAGTGCTACTTCAACTAATTTTTCTGCTGTACCCTGCTCTGCCATTACTTTTTCTCCTTACAAGAACAATCAACTTTTTTATTTAACTTATTGTGCTGCCAAGCCATGTATAAATTCCATCCAAACATAATAATCATTAAAAACCACATAATCTCCATTTCAGTAATTGGAGACCCTGCTGTTATTGTAGGGTGATCGTGGTTCAATTATTTATCCCAACTAGTATCTACTGGTTGTTCTTCTGGCATTGCACCATCTGGTTTAGCAAGTCTACGTGCTTTTGCTTCATCAATTTCTGCTTCTAATTTTTTATCTGCTAATGTATTTTTAGAATCCATTTCTTTGTTAGCAAGTTGTGCTGCCATAACATCTTTAGCACCAGACTGACCAATTAATAATCCTGCTAGTGTTCCAGTAATAAATGTTGCTACTGAGCCAAGGACGTTAAAAAACATTTTATCATTTTCAGATTGTCCTGTAATTGGTTGTGTAACAAAAATCAGGGCATACATAATACCTGTTGCTGTTATAAATAAAATTGATCCTAATGTAATACCTAGAATAAATTTAAGTCTTGCATCTAACTCTTGAGGAGTTAATCTTTCTTTAGCCATTTTGTGTTCCCTCCACCTTTTCTTGTGACGCTAAATCTTCTGGACATGCTCCATTAGCAGTACAAATTGGTGGTTTGCATT
>Ga0169931_10013098_pt1 | contig 11374 bp, 7 predicted proteins | sample Kivu_15m_20L_FD_129675 | JGI IMG/M metagenome (GOLD analysis project Ga0169931, IMG submission 129675) | Freshwater microbial communities from Lake Kivu, Western Province, Rwanda to study Microbial Dark Matter (Phase II) - Kivu_15m_20L... | ecosystem: Environmental > Aquatic > Freshwater > Lake ... | reverse complement strand
TGGTGGGGTCCCATCCACAGGGCTACCGCAGCAGGGTCCATGGGCACACCGGCGCGGCCGGCAGCCGCGACGATGCGGCCCCAGTTGGGGTCGCGGCCATGGACGGCGCATTTGACCAGCGACGAGCCGCACACCGTGCGGGCGATGGCGCGCGCGTCGCTGTCGCTGCCGGCACCCTGCACCTGCACAGCGATCAGGCAGGTGGCCCCTTCGCCATCGCGGGCGATGGCGCGGGCCAGATGCTGCGACACCGCCGTCAGGCCGGCCTCAAGAGCGTCCCAGTGCCCGGGGTCCAGGGGCTCGCCGGCTGCAAACGCCAGGAACGTGTCGTTGGTGCTGGTGTCACCGTCGACCGTGATCGCATTAAAGGAGCGGTCCACCGCGCGACTCACCATGGTCTGCCAGGTGGTGGCGGGCACCCCGGCGTCACAGCTCAGATAGCCCAGCATGGTGGCCATGTTGGGGTGGATCATGCCCGAGCCCTTGGCCATGCCGCCGATGCGCACGCGGCGGCCGCCCAACTCGGCCTCGAGGGCGATCTGCTTGTCGATTAGATCGGTGGTGAGAATCGCCCGCGCCGCCGCATCGCCCGCCGCCTGGTGGCTGCCCAGGGCCGCCACCAGGGGCCCGAAGCCCGCCAGCAGGGTGGCCATGGGGATCGGCACGCCGATCACGCCGGTCGAGCAGATGAGCATCTGCTCGGGCGCCAGGCCCAGCTGATCGGCCAGGGCGGCGGTGGCCGTCAGGCTGTCGGCCAGTCCGCGCCCGCCGGTGCAGGCATTGGCCTGGCCCGAATTGGTGAGAACCGCCCGCGCCAGGCCGCCGCTCGCCCGCAGCCGTTCGGCGCAGAGATCGACGCAGGCGGCCCGCACCAGCGAAGTGGTAAAGGTGCCCGCACAAACCGCCCCCTCGGGCGCCAGCAGCAGCGACAGATCCGGGTTGCCCGAGGCCTTGAGGCCCGCGGTGATGCCGGCGGCCTGGAAACCCAGGGGGGCCGTGATGCCACCCGGAATCGGCTGCCAGGGTGCTGGAGGATCGGTTGCCATGGCTTTGATTGTGTGGCGGAGCGACACCAGCTGGCAACCGGTCAGCATGGGGGCGATGACGTCAACCCACGCGCAACGCCGCATCGGCCTGACCGGTGGCATCGCCAGCGGTAAAAGTTGCGTGGCGCGGCTGCTGCAACGCAACCATGGCCTGCCCCTGCTCGATGCCGACGTCATGGCCCGCCAGGCCCTGGCCGCGGGCACGGCCGCGGCGCGGCAGGTGGCTGCCCGCTATGGCGATCGGGTGCTGGCCGCCGGATCCGACCCCGCAGCGGCGGTGCTCGACCGCAGCGCCCTCGGTCAGATCGTGTTCGGCGATGGGGCTGAGCGGCGGTGGCTCGAGCAGCTGGTGCATCCGATCGTGCGTCAGGGGTTTGCCGCCGAACTGCAACGCCTGGTCGCGGCACCCACGGTGGTGCTGGTGATCCCCCTGCTGTTTGAAGCAGGGCTGGAGCCTCTCTGCAGCGAGGTGTGGCTGGTGGACTGCGACGAGCAGCAGCAGCTCGAACGGCTGATGGCCCGCGACTGCCTCAGTGCCGATGCCGCCCGAGCCCGCATCGCAGCCCAATGGCCCCTGGCCCGCAAACGGGCACTAGCCTCGCGGATTCTCGACAACCGGAGCACACCGGACGCGCTGGCTGCGCAGATCAGCCGGGCACTGGGAACGCACTGAGCGCTTGCGAGGAGATAGCAAGCGTGCAACAGTCCGCTTGTGCATGGGCTGCCGATGACGCTGGTCGACAACCTTAATAGCTTCATTTGGGGACTGCTGGTCGACTGGATCCTGTTTCTGGGGATCTACCTGACCCTGGGATTGAATTTCATCTCGCTGCGGCTGGTGCCCAGCGCCTTTGTGATGTGGTGGCAGGCCGTGCGCCACCCCCCTGAAGGAGAGGGCGAATGCGGTCCCTTTCTCAACTCCATGGCAGCCCTCGGGGGCATGATCGGCATGGGCAATGTGACCGGGGTCACGGCCGCTCTGATGGCAGGGGGTCCCGGCGTGCTGGTGTGGATCTGGATCGGTTCACTGGTGGGATTCGCCACCAAGTTCGCCGAAACCTTTCTGGCTACCAGGTATCGCAGCCACAACGCCAACGGCGAGGTGGTCGGCGGACCGATGTACTACCTGAGCCAGGGCCTGCCCCGGTCGCTGCGCTGGCTGGGCAGGGTCTTCGCCCTGTTCGGCGCGCTGGCGGTGCTGGGGGTGGGCAATGGTCTGCAGAGCGAGCAGATCGCCTCGCTGCTCCACAGCGACCTGGCGGTACCGCCGCTCGCAACCGGTGTGGTGATGGCGGCCCTGACCTGGTGGGTGATCCAGGGAGGTCTGCGGCGCATCGGCCTGTGGTCAGCCTGGTTGATTCCCCTGTCTTGCCTCCTCTACCTGGTGCTCTGCCTCGTGCTGGTGCTGCCGAACGCCGAGAGGCTCCCGGGGGTGCTGGGTACCATCCTCGGCGAGGGCTTCAAACTCAAGGCCATTGCCGGCGGGACCCTGGGCCTGACCATCAGCAAGGGGATTCGGCTCGGGGTGCTGTCCAACGAAGCCGGGCTCGGCACCTCACCGATCATTTTGTCGGCGGGCCGGCCCGGCGATCCCTTCTACCAGGGCTGCATCTCGATGCTGCTGAGCCTTGCCGATGTGGTGGTGTGCACGGCCACCGCCCTGGTGGTGCTGTGTTGCGGCCTTCCCCTCGACGGCAGCAATCCGGAGACGCTGCTGGATCAGGCCTTCGCCACAGGGCTGGGGGGAGCGTCCTGGTTGGTGATTGTGGCGGTGGTCCCGTTTGCATTCACCACCTTCACGGCCTTCGGTTACTACGGCGAACGTTGTCTGGAGTTTTTGCTGGGCGTGCGCTCCCAGCAACCGTTCCGGCTGATCTGGATCGCCGTGCTGGCCCTGGCCTCGGTCAGCAGGCATGCCGACATCTGGGAGGTCACCGAGGTGCTCAACTCCATGATGGCCCTGCCCAACATCATCGGCATCCTGTTGCTGTCGGGGCTGCTGGTGCGCCAGACCCGCGAGCAGTTCGCCCGGATCCAAGCCACCCATTCCCTGAACCCCAGCCCATGATCTGGACCTCGATCCTGCTGGCCGCCCCGGCAACTGCGCCTGCAGCTGCCCCTGCAAAGGGGCTGATCGTCGATCAGACACCGATCACCGCCCTGCCGATGGAGGGCCTGATCACTGTGGTGTCACTGGCCTTTCTGGCCACCCTGGTGGCCAGCAAGGTGTCGATCCAGTTAGGGATCCCGGCCATTCTCGGGGTGCTGGTGCTGGGGGTGTTGATCAACGCCGATTACTCCCTGTTGAGCCCCCAGGGCGTCGAGGCCCTGCATGTGGTGAGCCTGGCAATGCTCCTGTTCTATGCGGGCCTGTCGACCAACTTCGGAAAGCTGCGACAGCTGCTCAGCTTCGGCCTGTGCCTGGCCATCGGCGGGGTGGTGGTGTCCTCAGGAGTGCTGGGCGCGGCAATCTGGGCCGTCAACCACGGCCTCGGCCAGGTCTGGCCCGCAACCATGCAGGGGCTGCCCTTTGCGGTCTGCCTGTTGATCGCCGCCAGCCTGGGCTCCACCGATGCCGGAGCCACCCTGAGCGTGCTGCGGGGCGTGGGCAGACTTGTTCCCGAACGGGTCAAATATCTGGTCGAATTCGAATCATCGGTGAACGATCCTTCAGCGATCCTATTTCTCTTTCTGGTGATCGGGCTGACCGCCTCCCATGGCGCGTCGGACCCAGACGGGTCCGTCACATTCATGCTGCAGATTCAGAACTTCATCAAGAGCATCGGCAGCGGCATCATGGTGGGCCTGATTCTCACCTACATCGCCCAGTTCATTCTCAGGTCGGTGGTCACCAGCCGCGATCAGGTGCTTGTGGTAGGTCTGGCCGTGGCCATGTCGTCGTATGGGGTGGCGACGCTGCTGGGGGGCTCTGGTTTCATCAGCGCCTACGTGACCGGATGCTTCCTGGCCAACAACATCTACGACAACCCCTACATCACCCAGGAGGTGATGGCCAGCAGCCTTGAACCGTTTAACACCTTGATGGAGTTGACGGTGTTTCTGTTGTTTGGCGTGTTGTTTGATCCCGCCTACATTCAGGGAAATCTGGTTGCAGGTCTGCTGATCAGCGGCATTCTGATGCTGCTGGTGCGACCCCTGAGCGTGCTGATCTTTCAGCCGCTCACCCCGCTGAACAAACGGGAGACCGCGCTGGTCTGCTGGTGCGGCCTGCGCGGGGCCGTACCCCTGGCCCTGGCCTACTCGGTGGTGCACGCCCTGCCCCACATCAAGGGGCTCAGCGAGGCGCAGGCGGCCGGCATGGAACCCGAGGTTCAGGGGCTGATCTTTGTGGTGGTGGTCAGCAATCTGCTGGTGCAGGGGCTGTCCCTGCCCCGCTTCTGCAGGTGGCTCAACCCTGCAGCTTCTGGTTGAGAATCTGATTGGCGAGCTTGGGGTCAGCCTTGCCACCGGTCTGCTTCATCAGCTGACCCACGAAGAAGCCCTGCAGCTTGGTCTTGCCGCCCCTGAACGCCGCGACTTCGTCGGGGTGGGTCGCTAGCAGGGCATCGACGATGGCAGCGATCGCCGCCGGGTCGCTGATCATGCCCAGCCCCCGTGCCGCGACGATGGCCTTGGCTGAGCCACCCTGCTCGAGCAGCTCGGGCAGGATCTCCTTGGCGATCTTGCCGCTGATCGTGCCGCCCTCGATCAGCTGGATCATTTCGGCCAGCTGCTCAGGCCGCAGCGGCAGGGTCGCGTAGCTGAGCCGGTTGGCATTGACGTGGGCAGCGATGTCGCCGCTGATCCAGTTGGCCGCGGCCTTGGGGTCGGCGCCGGCCGCCACCACCGCTTCGAAGTATTCGGCCATGGGCCGCTCATCGGTGAGCACGCGGGCGTCGTACTGCGACAGGGCCAGGTCCTCGGCATAGCGGTGCCGCTTGGCGGCCGGCAGCTCGGGCAGCTCGGCGCGCCACGCCTCCCGCTGGGCCGGGCTCACCTCAATGGGGCCCAGGTCGGGGTCGGGGAAGTAGCGGTAGTCGCTGGCCCCCTCTTTGGAGCGCATGCTTTTGGTGAGCTGCTTGCCCTCATCCCACAGGCGGGTCTCCTGCACCACCGGCTCGCCCGCCTCATTGGCCTTGATCTGCCGCTGAATCTCGTACTCGCAGGCCCGCTGGATGGCCGAGAACGAGTTCATGTTCTTGATCTCGACCTTGGTGCCGAAGGGCGCGTCGGGCCCGCGGCGCACTGAGATATTGACGTCACAACGCAACGAACCCTCCTGCATGTTGCCGTCGCTGACGCCCAGATAGCGCACGATGCGGCGGATCTCGGAGGCGTATTCGGCCGCTTCACGGCCGGTGCGCAGGTCGGGCTTGCTGACGATCTCGGCCAGGGCGACGCCGGCGCGGTTGTAGTCGACCAGCGAATGGGTGGAACCGGCCAGGCGATCACTGCCGGCATGCACCAACTTGCCGGCGTCCTCCTCCATGTGGAGCCGCTCAATGCCGATGCGCTTGAGATAGGTCTCCTTGCCCTTTTCGGCCACCTCGACCTCGATCCAGCCATCCTCGGCGATCGGCTCGTCGTACTGGGAGATCTGGTAGTTCTTGGGCAGGTCGGGATAGAAGTACTGCTTGCGGTCGAACTTGCTGTGTTCGGCCACATTCAGATTGAGGGCCATTGCTGCCTTCACCGCGTACTCAAGCACTTTCTGATTGAGTACCGGCAGCGTGCCGGGCAAGCCACACACCACGGGATCGATGTGGGTGTTGGGATCGTCGCCGAAGGCCGTGGAGGCACTGGTGAAGATCTTGCTGTTGGTCCCCAGCTGCACGTGGGTCTCCAGGCCGATCACGGCTTCCCAGGCGGCCTCAGCAGCCATGTGTGTTCTCCATGCGTGGCCCGATCCTATGGAAAGGGGCTAGTGGCCATCGACCGCAGAGGACTGAAACACTGAACCCGATCTGCCGCTGCCCCGCTGTCCATGGCCGCAACCACCGAGACCCACGAAGCGCCGGTGCTGATCCTGGGCGGCGGCTTAATGGGCCTTGCGATGGCCCACGCCCTCGCGCGCAGCGGCACAGCTGTGGAGGTGCTGAGCCGCCGGCGTAGCGAAGCGGCTGGCTTTGTGGCAGCCGGGATGCTTGCTCCCCACGCGGAAGGACTGAGCGGCGCCCTGCTGGAGCTCGGGCAGCGCAGCCTCGAACGGATCCCCGCCTGGGTCGCCCAAATCGAAGCGGACAGTGGCCTGAGCTGCGGCCTGCGCCCATGCGGGATTGTGGTTCCGTTTGCCACAGCCGCCGAACGGGACGTCTACCCAACGGCAGCCTGGGGGGAGGCCCTCGACCGGCGGGGCCTGGAGTGCGAACTGCCCGGCATCGGTCCGGGGTGGCAGGCGGCATTGCTGTTCCACCAGGACGGTCAGATCGACAACCGCCGCCAGCTCATGCGCGCTCTTGAGCGGGCTTGTGTGGAAAGGGGAGTTCGGTTCCAGGAAGGCGTGGAGGTCCTTGAACTCATTCAGAACGATGGACAACTCACGGGTGTTCGGGTTCGTGATGCCGCAGCCGACCTACACAAGATTCCGGCGAAAGCCGCTGTGCTCTGCAGCGGCGCCTGGAGTGCTCAGCTCATGCCAGAGCTGCCGGTCTTCCCAGTGAAGGGGCAGATGTTGTCGCTACAGGCGCCGCGGGACGCACTGCAGCGGGTGATCTTCGGCCCGGGCACCTACTTGGTACCTCGAGAGGATGGACTACTGGTCGTAGGCGCCACCAGCGAACGGGAGGCGGGTTTCACAGAGGGACTCACCCCCTTCGGCCAGCGGCAGCTTCAAGCCGGCATCGAGGCCCTACTGCCCATCGCCAGCCAATGGCCCCCCATGGAGCGCTGGTGGGGGTTCCGTCCCTGCACACCAGACGAAGCACCGCTGCTGGGCCCCGGCCCGCTTGAGGGGCTGTATTTGGCCACCGGACATCACCGCAACGGCGTTCTACTCGCCGCGCTCACCGCGGAGCTGGTGAGCCGCTGCGTTACCGGCAGCGTCGATCCAGAAGACGAACAACGCTTAAAAGCCTTTAGCTGGCGTCGGCTGATGAATAGCTAAAATACTTATCGCGAGAAATCACAAGGTTCAGCCGCCCTCAGCTGTCTTGATCCAATCAGAGCCAGGAAAGACCAGCCGCACAAACGAGGAAGGACTCCGAGCAATTGTTCAATTCTCCGGCTTACAACAAAGCTCCGGCCGAGAGACAGCAACACGAAGCGCAAGCGCATTGAGCACTTTAGTTACAACCTACTCCCGACGTAAGACGAGGATGGTGATGTCATCCGACTGCTCAGCACCGTCCACAAACTCGGCAACATCCTGGCGCAAGGCGGTAACGATATGCTTAGCTTGATCCTTAGAGTTAGCCTTTGCGAATTCAAGCAAGCGATCCTCTCCGTAGAGATGCTTATCGGAATTCATCGCCTCAGTGATGCCATCGGTATAGAGAATCAGGCAGTCACCGGACTCAAGCTTGGTGCGGTATGTAACGCATTGCGCCCTTGGAAATGGGCCGACGGGAGAGCCTCCGTACGGTTCGTAGGCGATACCCGACGCATGAGAACACAGCACAGGCTGGTTGTGACCAGCCTGTGCATATTCAATCTCACCCGTAGCCGGGTCGTAAGAGCCGAAGATAATAGTAACGAATAGCAGCGCTTCATTATCCGGATACAACAGACTATTCACCTCTTCAAGAATATCTGCCGGGGCGCCACCAGCACGGGCGACGCCGCGTATGGATGTACGCGTCTGCGCCATGAACATACCCGCACCCACGCCCTTACCCGAAACATCGCCGATGAGGAAAAACAACTTTCCGTCGGGACCCGGGAAAAGGTCATAAAGATCACCACCCACCTCAAGCGCAGGATCGCAGAGCCCCCAAAGGTCTAAACCTCCATACTGCGTGGCCGGGGGAAAGTCCTTAGGAAGCAAACCCCTCTGAACTTCAAGAGCAATATCCAGATCACGTTGAATGAGAGCACTGCGCACTGCCGTATCTGCCATCTCCATGCGATAGAGCGTGCTAGCAACAAGCCCCGCGAAATACTCAGCCAGGGCAACATCGGCCGCCGAAAAACAGGGGCGATCGTCAGGGTTAATGAATTCAATAACACCACGGCACGACTCGCCATCCAGCAGTGGAACAGCAATTAGAGCCCTGGTTTCATAGCCGGTCTTCTTGTCAGCAGCCGCAAAGAAACGCGGGTCATCACGAACATCGTCGACCCTGATTGTTTCGCGATTATCCATTGCAGCACCAACGACACCGGCCCCCATCGGAACACGAATCTGCCCATGGGTACACTCGCCTCCACGGGCAGAGTGAAGAACCAGATCTCCCGCCTCTGAATCAGGGAGGAACAACGAGCAAGTGTCACACCTGAGCCAGGGTCGACTGTCCTCAAGAATGCGATCGATCAGCCCGTCAAGCGAAGACTCACGGGAAATCGCCTTTGCAATTTCAAAAAGGCGCGTCAGCTGGTCCACGGAGAGGGAAGGCTTGACCTCGTGGTCATGCAAAAGATCTGACATCGAAGAGACGCGACGCAAGCCTCAAGCTAAGGACGGCTGGCGCAATCGGCCAATCCACGCAACCGATGAGTGACCCAATCCAGACCACGAAGAGCCAGGGTCTGGATTGGGTGCTTGAGGTCGTCAGGCGGCGGGTTGTGGCGTTTCTGCCACCCTGTCGGCCAGCTGCACCATCAGTTCGCGGCCGAAGCGGCTCGAACGACGCAACAGATCCTCGAAGGCGTCGGCCGGCAGCAGAAACAGCCGGGCCCCCAGCGGCCCGATGTCCACGCTGGAGCTGCGCGGGAGGCCTCGGATCACCCCCATCTCGCCCACGGTCTGGCCGACCCCGAGCTCCACGGTGTGGCCTCGGGACGTCTGCACCAGTAGCTGACCCTCCAGCACGAGAGCCAGGAAGTCGCTGGCGTCACCCCGCTCCATCAGCCGCTCCCCGCGTCTGAATTCCTGCAGACGGCCCTGGTCGGAAAGCCAGACCACATCCACTGGAAGAAGGTCAGAGAACAGGGGGGAGGCGGCGATCGCCGGGAATTTCTGCCTCTGCTCTGGATGAAGTTCGCCCCGTCGCTGACTCTCAAGGAAGGCCGATGTGGCCAGGCCGGTGCGTGGATCCTGCAGGAGGCGGGCCAGGCGCTGCGGATCACGCTCGCGGGCCAGCATCAGCACCCAGCCGGCCGTGTCGGGATCGGGATCACGCCACAGCAGATCCAGCGCCTGATCAAGATCGCCGGCCGGGGAGACCGTCGCGGGCAGCGCAGCGAGACCGGCGGCGGCCAGGCGGCGGTTGAGATCCAGCCGCAGCCCCTCGGTGCACTGGATCATCGCCTGATGCAGCGGCCGCAGCAGTGGATCCCCCTGGGCAAGCTCCGCCAGGCGCGCGGTGAGACAGACCTCCCGCAACCAGTCTTCCCGCAGGCCCTGCAGCCGCCGTTGTTCGATCACGCCCTGGGGACCGAATGCCTGGAGCAGCGTCTGCCAGGCCCCGTCGTCCAGTGCGATCCGCGAGCGCAGCCGCTCCAGCTGTTCGCCGACGGCGGGCGGCAGCGTCGTGGCGTCCAGCACGTCGATGCCGCTGAGCTGCAGGAGTTCGCGGATCGACTCCGTCGCCGCTTCCTGGCGCAGATCGTTGATCTGGCGCTGGCGCTGATCGTGCTCGAGCAGCTCGGGCTGCTCCCGGGCCAGATCGCGCACCACGGCGTGGTGGTCGGCCTCCTCGAGCTGCAGCGACTGACGCAGCTCCTGCAGTTCCAGCAGGGCCGAGGCCCGCGTCAGGCGGCCGCCGCGCAGCATCTCGGCCATCACCTCCCGGTAGGTGGCCCGCCCCTGGCGGCGTCCCAGGGCCGGCATGGCCTTCACCAGGGTGAACACCTCCTGGGGCAAGAGCGCGTCGAGGCGGCGGCCATCGAGGGCGGCCTCCAGGCCGGGCAGGTCGCGCAGCTGACGGCGCAGGCTTTCGCTGGTGCTCTCGCGGCGGTAGGAGGCCTGGTCACGCCCCCAGCTGCGGTACAAGGCAATGCTGGTGGCCAGCAGCACGAGGGAGCGCAGCAGCTGCCCACCGCCCGGGCCCATGTTCCCCTGCAACGGATCAACGAACCAGAAAAATGCATTGATCGCCACGTTCGTGGCGATCAGTCGAGCGTGCTGGGTCGCCCGCTCGCTCGCTTCGCCGAGGCCCTGCCGCAGGTGGAGACGATGCAGGAGGGAGGCGAGTTGCCGGAACAGAAGGGCGGAGAGCGCCGCGGCGGCCGAGAGCAGCAGCGGGACCTCCAGCAGGCGCGGCAGGGGCTGACCCGGCCAGAGCGATTGCCAGATCCGCTGGGGCTGATCGGCATCGAAGGCCCAGGCACCGGAGCGCAGGAAGCCCAGCGATGGGTCGGCGAGGGAGATGCCAGGGCCCGTCTGCTCCATCAGCAGGAAAAAGGCAAGGATCAGACCCGGATAGGAGAACCAGATCCAGTTCAGGCTGCGCTTGCCGCGGAGGTTCTGCCAGAAGGAACGCTCAGCGTCGATGTCGATGCAGGGCACCTGGCAGGCCACGCAGGCACTCTGCTCATGGCCGTCGGCGGCGACGGTGCGGCACATCGACTGGGTGATCTTTGCCTTGGCTCCCACGTGGGCGGTGCTGCCCAGCGGCCCGCGCAGGCCGGTGAGCACGGTCTGCACCGGTCCCATCGGGCAGACGTACTGGCACCAGGCCTTGCCACCCCAGGCCCAACCCACCAGCAGTGCCGCCGCCAGGGTGCACACCAGCAGGATCGCCAGACCAAGCGGACTGCCATTCACCGCCAGCAGCCGCAGGCAGAGCCCTGCGATCAGCAGGCTCCACTGGAGGGCGAGGTGATGGCGGCCCAGCCAGGAATCCTCGTGAACCATCACCACCTCGGGGCGCCCCTTGCGGCCGGGGCGGGAGCGCTGCCTGCCCAGGGCCCGGGCCAGTTGCGACACGAAGGCCAGCGGGCAGATGCGCCGCCACAGCTCATGGCTGAGCGCACCGATCAACAGCAGCCCCACCGGCACCACCGTCCCCCAGAACAGCCGGTTACCGGGGAAACGCAGCCCCGACCCGAACGGGGCCAGCGCGGGGAGCAGCAGCGAGGCGATCAACAGCAGCCAACCGATCAGCAGCAACCAGCGCACGAGCCGGGCACTGCGCTCGGATAGGCGGCCGAAGAGCTGCACAGCGGCACGAGCACAGGATGCCCCGACATCTAGCTGGAAAACCTCAGCGCATCAACCCGGCTCAGCCCTC
>Ga0169931_10013097_pt1 | contig 11374 bp, 10 predicted proteins | sample Kivu_15m_20L_FD_129675 | JGI IMG/M metagenome (GOLD analysis project Ga0169931, IMG submission 129675) | Freshwater microbial communities from Lake Kivu, Western Province, Rwanda to study Microbial Dark Matter (Phase II) - Kivu_15m_20L... | ecosystem: Environmental > Aquatic > Freshwater > Lake... | reverse complement strand
CGGAGTAATCATGGGGTGGTTTCAGCGGCTCAGCGACGGACTCAGTAAAACGCGCCAGGTGGTCCGGCAATCGCTCGACCGGGTGTTGGGGCGGACGCCGGACCCGGCGATGCTCGAAGAGCTGGAGGCCGCGCTCTTGAGCGCCGATCTGGGCGTGCGCGTGGTGGACCGATTGATGACTCATGTGCGCGAGCATGCGCGCGGGGCGGATGCCGCGAGCCCCGAGGCCTTGCAGAATGTGCTGAGCCGGACGGTCTATGGCCTGCTCGCTCCGGTTCAAGGTCCGTCGATGGAACAGCTGATCGCGCAAGGGCCGAAGCCGTTTGTCGTGCTGGTGGTTGGCGTCAATGGAGTGGGGAAGACCACCACGATTGCCAAGATGGCGCAGCGGCTGGTGCAAGGCGGCCGCCGTCCGTTGCTGGTAGCGGGCGACACCTTTCGCGCGGCGGCGATCGATCAGCTCCAAGTCTGGGCGGATCGTGTCGGGGTGGAGATCATCCGGCACCGGCATGGGGCGGACCCGGCGGCGGTGGCGTTCGATGGCATCGTGGCGGCGAAGGCGCGCGGGGCCGATGTCGTGCTGATCGACACCGCCGGCCGCTTGCACACCAAATCCAACCTTATGGACGAGTTGCGAAAAGTCACCCGGGTGATCGGCCAGGAGCTGCCGGGCGCGCCGCATGAAACCTTGCTGGTGCTGGACGCGACTCTCGGGCAGAACGCGCTGGCGCAAGCGCGGCAATTCAAGGAGTCGGTCGGCGTGACCGGCCTGGTTCTCACCAAGCTCGACGGGACCGCGCGCGGCGGCATCGTCGTGGCCATCGCCGAGGAGCTGAAAATCCCGGTCCGGCTGATCGGCGTCGGCGAAGGGGTCGAGGATCTCCAGGACTTCAATCAGGAAGCCTTTATCGCCGCCTTGTTCGGGCAGCCCGCCCCCCGTTCGTAACCGGCCATTTTCTTTTCACTCCGGCCACCCCGTGCTATGGTTGAGGCAGTGCGACGGCGAGGTGCGAGCCTCGCTGGTGGGATGACACGGGAGACGAGCGGTTCCCATGATGACGATTTTGGTTGTGGACGACGATCAGATGAATTGCGATCTCTTGCAGACCGTGCTGACCCGGCATGGCTACCAGGTGGTGACCTGCACGAGCGGGCGTGAAGGGCTGCATCTGTTCAGGACGCAGGCGCCGCGCATTACCGTGCTCGATCTGCGCATGCCTGAGATGGACGGGCTGACCGTGCTCAAGGAAATCCGGGCGCTCGATCCCGAGGCCCCGGTGATCATCCTGGGCGGCGGCGCCACCGAGGCGCAGGAGAATCAGGCGCGTTTGCTGCGCGTGACGGATTTTGTCCGCCGCGGGCTCTCGCTGGATATTCTCGTCGAGGCCGTGCAGCGGGCCTCGCAGTTGCCGGTCAAGGCGAAGCCGGTCCCGGTTTCTTCCGCCGCAGCGCCAGCGGGCCAGAAGATCGGCGAGTCGGTGCTGATCGTCGATGATGATCCGCTCATCCGAGATTTGCTGGTGCAGTTTCTGAGCGTGCGCGGGTATCGGACGCTTGGGGTGCCCGATGGGCATGAGGCGTTGCGCGTCGTGCAGGAGGCTCCGCCGGATCTGATCATCTTGGATATGATCCTGCCGGGGTTGCCGGGGATCGAGGTTTTGCAGGCGCTTCGGGAAAGGGACTATCCGGGCGGGGTGATCATCATGACCGGGAGCCATAACGAGGAGATGCTCGAAGAAGCCTGGGCGTTGGGGCCGCAAGAGATCCTGGGGAAGCCGATTGCCCTCGATCGTCTGCTCGCCGCTGTTCAGCTTGTGCTCGTCTGCCGCGAGTGCTAAAACCCTTCCGATGCCATTCGGACGCGCGTGCCTAGCCTTCAGTATTGCTCTCATCAGTTTCTCGCTGGTCCTGCCCCTCTCTGACGGACGGGCCAGCGATCCGCCTCCATTCGCTCCGGCCATACGCCATCATGATTTGCGGGCCATGATTGATCCTGATCGGCATCATCTCTCGGTCACGGATCGGATGGTGCTTCAGGTTGGCGGACCGCCGCAGATCCTCGATTTTACCTTGGCTAAATCGCTACGGGTCATGGAGCTGTTCCTGGTCGAGGGGGGGCAGGCCGTGCCTGTGCCGTTTACGGTTGGACCCACGCAGGCTGATTCCAATCTCCAATCCCTTACGCTCTCGCTGCCACAGAATGTCTCCGGCGACATAACGCTGGAGTGGCAGTATCAGGGCCTGGTCAATGATCCGCCGCGCGAGCCGCGCCATCTTCGGTTTGTCACGCCGAGCGAGACCGCCGGCCATATTGGGCCGGAAGGCGTCTACCTCAGCAGCGAAAGCGGGTGGTATCCCGATCTGTCCGGCTCGCTGGCCTCCTATGCGCTTGCGGTCAAGATGCCCGAGGGCTGGACCACGGTTAGCCAGGGGCGTGGGGGGACCACACAAGATTGTTCCCCGTCTAATGCCGGCGGGGCCTGCGTCACGCGGCAGATGTGGGAGTCGGGCATCGCCGAAGCGCTGACGCTTGTGGCGAACAAGTTTGTGACGAAGCAGCGCGAGTGGAGGGATGGGCAGGGGAAGACCGTGCGTCTCGCGACCTACCTCTTTCCGGAGGATGCGGCGCTGGCGGACGAATATCTGGCGGCGACCGCCAAATATCTCGATGCCTATGTGCCGCTGCTGGGCGCCTATCCGTTCGAGCAATTCGCCGTGGTGGAGAATTTCTTCGCGAGCGGGCTCGGGATGCCGTCGTTTACGCTCTTAGGCAGCGGCAGTATCAAGCGCCACTATACGCAGCCCTACGCCTTGGGGCATGAGATCGTCCATTCCTGGATCGGCAACGCTGTCTGGAATCGTGCCGAGCGCGGCAACTGGGTGGAAGGGCTCACGACCTATCTGGCGAACTATTACTGGCATGAGCTGGCGAGAGATGACCGGCAGGCGCGCGAGCAGCGCCGGTTGATGACGCAGGGGTACAGTCTGTATGTGGCGCCCGAAAAGGATTATCCCCTGGCGAAGTTTCAGCGGAAGAGCGACGAGAAAGATAATGCCATCGGTTATCAAAAGGCGGCGATGGTCTTTCATCAGCTGCGCAGGGACATCGGCGACGAGGTGTTCTGGCGAGGGGTGAAGCAGATCGTGGCAGAACTTTCCGGACGGCACGCGGATTGGAAGGATCTCGAACGGGTGTTTGCGCAGGTGAGTCAGAAAGACCTGCGCTGGTTTTTTGCGCAATGGATCGAACGGGCCGGCGCGCCGCAACTGTTCTTGAGCGAGGCCTCGGCCTCGCCTGAAGCCAATCAGCCGGGCGCCTACCGGCTGCATGTCGCAGTGCGGCAGGAGGGCGTGCCCTTTCACATGACTGTGCCTGTCGAAGTCACGATGCAGGACTCGGCGCAGACCTTGTCTGTGCCGCTCGCCGGAGCTCAGGGAAAAGTGGAGGTGCCGGTGCCGGCCGCGCCCTTGTCGGTGGCGCTGGATCCCCAGTTCATGGCGCTCCAGCGGCTGAGGCGGGACCAACTGGCGCCGGTGCTGAATCTGTATGTGACCGATCGGCAGAAAGCGCTCCTGCCGCTGTTCGCCGACAGCGCAACGCCGTTTCACGAGCTGGTGGCGCGCATTCAGGCGCAAGAAGAATCCGTTCCGCCGGATCGCAAGACCGTGATCTTGCCGGTAGACACGGCGGCGCTGCCTGAGTCAGGATCGGTCTTGATCCTGGCGACGCCGGAACACCAGGCGCATGCGCAAGCCCTGGTGGCGGATTCGTGCGGGGATCGGGCGCAGTTGGAGCCGGGCGGATTTCGCATTGCCGGGGCGCAGTACGAAGGGCCCTCGATGGCCGTCGTCTTTTCCTGTCATCGCGCGGAGGCGCCCAGCTCGGTGCTGACGGTGTTGTATGCCATCCATCCCGCGGCGGCCGCGAAAGTCGCCCGCTTGCTGTTTTTCTATGGATGGCACAGTGTGGTGATCTTTACCGACGGCGCCGTGGCGCAGCGTGACGTCTGGCAGGCGCCTCAGACGATCAAGGAGGTTCAACGCAATGCACAGCAGTAACCGGTATCGGAGTCTGCTCGGAGTGATCGCGGCGCTCATGTTGTGGCCCCAGGCCGGACTGGCCGCCGAGCGAAAAAAGAGCCCGGAGGCGGCGAAGGCCCCGGCCAGCGCCGAGCGGCATCTCAAAAATATCAAACAGCTCACGTTCGGCCGGCAAAACGCGGAAGCCTACTTCTCGTTCAGCGGCAACAAACTGATCTTTCAGTCGACGAACAACTGGATGAAGGACACGTTTGCGTCGACCTTGACCCCGGCCGAGATTCCCCTCGGCTGCTATCAGATGTACGTGATGGATCTGGATAGCGATCAGGTCCGGCTGGTCAGCACCGGATCGGGCGCGACCACCTGCGGCTATTTCTTTCCCGGCGACCGGCGGGTGCTCTACTCGTCCACGCACCTCAGCGGGCCGAACTGCCCGCCGAAGCCGCCGCGCGAAGGCGCCTACCGCTGGGCGCTCGACAATTATGACCTGTTTGCCGTGCGCATCGACGGACAGGAAATGCAACGGTTGACGAACACGCCCGGCTACGACGCGGAGGCCACGGTGTCGCCGGACGGCAAAACCATCGTCTGGACGTCGGTTCGGGACGGCGACCTGGATATTTATGCGATGGATCTCGACGGGTCCCATCAGCGGCGGTTGACCGAGGAAACCGGCTATGACGGCGGGGCCTTCTTCTCGCCGGACAGCAAGCGCATCGTCTATCGCGCCTCCCATCCGGCCGATCCGGCTGAGATTGCGAAGTACAAGGACTTGCTGGCCCAGCGGCTGGTGGAGCCGGGCCAGCTCGAACTGTTCATCATGAATGCCGATGGCAGCGGAAAGCACCAGGTCACGTCGAACGGCGCGTCGAATTTTTCTCCGTTCTTCCATCCCGACGGCAAGCGCATCGTCTTTTCCTCGAACGACGAAACGCGCGGCGAGGGAGGCCGGCCCAGTTTTCATGTGTATCTTGTGGGCGACGACGGCGCCGGGCTGGAGCGCCTGACCTTCGAGGGGCAGTTCAACAGCTTCCCGATGTTTTCCCCGGACGGCAAACGCCTCGTGTGGGTCTCCGACCGGAATGCAAGCCAGCCGGGCGAATTCAACGTGTTTCTCGCCGACTGGGTGCCGTAAGACGGGGAGACGGGCGTGATGGGCGAGACAGGCGAGAAGTGCAAGAGGGAAGAGGGCGTCGAGTTCCGCGAGTCTTGCGTGTCCCGCCAGTCGCGCTTCTCTCGCCTCCTCTCGCTGATCTGCCTCTGTGCCGCGCTGGTGTGCGTGTACGGGGGGCTGCGGGAATTCGATGGCCCGGTCGCGGGGCAGCTCCGCGCGATCACCACGCCGGAGGGTGGGGGCACCCTGACAGTGCCCTGGATGGCGTTTGTCAGCCAGGCCGGCAACTGGCTGGGCGACGGGCTGCAGTTGCTCGCGGCTAGCGCGATTCTGCTGGCGGTGGGATGGGCCTATCCCCCGTCGCGCGGGATGCGCACGGGCATTGAGACCTTGTGGGCCCATGGGATTGCGACGGTGCTGGTCCACACGGTCAAGCATCTGGCCGGACGGCCCAGACCAAAGTTTTCCACCTCGGGCGACTGGGAGATGGCCCCGTCGTTGCTGTCTGGATTCGACTCCTTTCCTTCTGGCCATACCACGGCCACCTTTGCCTTGGCGGCGGTCTTAGCCAGGCGATTTCCCCACTACAGTCTGCTGTTCTTTGGGACGGGCGCGTTTGTCGCGTTGAGCCGCGTACTGCGGGGATCGCATTTCACCACCGATGTATTTGGCGGGGCGGTGCTGGGTCTCGTGAGTGGCGCGCTGGCCATGATGCCGTGGAAGGACTGGCGCGTGGCGATAGAAACGGGCGTGCGGCAGGCGTCGATCGGAACCGTCTGGATCTTCGGGCTGCTGTGGGTCGTGATGCACCCGAGGTCGTCGGGATGGGATAGCATTCTTTTGATGGGGCTTGGTGCAGGGCTGGTGGGTCTTGGTATGTGGAGCCGGTTCAGCCAGTGGCGGCAGGCGGATCAGGTCTGGCCCCTGGCCATTGCGCTGGGGCTGTCACTCATGACGGTCTCGCCGCTGGTGATGGCCGCAGTGGGATTCTTGTGCCTGGGGTTGTGGGCCTATGAAGATCGGCGTCAGGACACAACCGAAGACTCGCAAAGCCTGGCAATCGTCCGAGAATGCGAGTTGGTGGCCGCCGTGCTGCTCAGCCTGGCCGTGCTGACCGTTGGCCGCGGCGTGCTGTCCCTGTGATGCGTGATCGGTGATGAGTGATGGGGGGGGCGATCCCCTCTTCACGGATCACGGATCACGCATCACCCATCACTGATCACACAATCAATGTCCGAAGATGAGCGGCTCTTTCGTCGTCGAAGGCGGAGGCGGCAGCGAAGCCGATTCCGGGATCTGCACCATCGGCTGGCTGGCGAGCAAGAGATACCCGTAGCGTTTCAAGATCGGTTGGTAGTGTTTCAGGTCGCCCGGCAGTTTCTCCACGAAGGTTTCCGGCAGGAGAATCATCGTGCGGCCGGCCTGCGACAGCGCCTCGCGCATCTTATCTTCTTCACCCTTTCCAGCGAAGAGCACTTTGCGGCGGGCATAAAAGACCATGGAGGGTCTTGTCGACGCGTAGACGATCAGTTGCTCGCCCGGTTCGAGGTTCACCCCAGCCGCGTAGGCCAGTTCTTGCGGCGGCGCGACAAAGTAGCGATTCACCGCCGGCAGGATGAACAGCATCACGGCCAGCACCACCCCGGCGAGCGATCCGCCAGCCGCCCATAATGTGCCGCGCCGGCGCGTCTCCGAGAGGCCGAACGCCCCCACCAGTCCCATGCCGATCAGCAGAATCGTGGCGGCGATGTAGGGGCCGCTCCCTATCGAGAGTTGCGTGGCCAGAGGAAATTCTTTGACCAGTTTCCCGGCGATCTTCGTGTCATAGATCCAGGGCAGCGACGCGAAGGCGCCGGCCAGGAGAAAACCCAGCCACATCACCACATGGATGGCGGCTCTGGCGCCGCGCGTGGCGGGCTCGGCCATGCAGCGAGACCAGAAGAGGGCCGTGAGAATCGCGGCGGCCGGAAAGAGCGGGCCGATGTAATGGGGAAGCCTGGTCGAGGACAGGGTAAAGAAGACGAACGTGCCGAAGATCCAGGCGGCGGTGAACCATTCCAGACGATCTGCTGGTGATGAGTGATGGGTGATGGGTGAGAAGTTCGAAGGTTCTTCCGACAATGCGGTGAGCTGTTCCGTTTCAGCGTGGGTCACCTGTCTCCTGTCACGTGTCATTTCGGTTTTCCGCGCTTCGCGCCAATTCTTGTACGCGTCATACCAGGCGAAGAGGAGCCAGCCGCTCCAGGGGAAGAATCCGAGGAGCAGCACCGGGAGATAGAACAAGAGTCCGAAGCTGTGCCCTTCCATCGGGTTGAGAAACCGGCCGACGGTGTTGGCCTGGGCCGAGGCGGCGTACTCGGCGCCGTGGAGCCACCACATCGTGGTGTACCAGGGCAGGGCGATCAGCACGGTCAGCGCTGTTCCTGGCAGCGGTTTCCCCTCCTGCCAGAATCGTCCCCATTGCTTCGTCAGAGAGAGGTAGAGGGCGATGGTGATGAGCGGGACGAGGAACCCGACCGGCCCCTTGGCCAAGGTTCCCAGCCCCATCGCGAGGTAGCAGATCCAGAGCCAGCGCCGCCGTGCCTGCGTCGTCTGAAAGCCCAGCCAAAAGGCGAAGAGCGAGAGCGTGGTGAAAAAGATCAGCACACTGTCGGTCAGGGCCATGCGATTGAGCGCGATCATTTGCAGATTGAGCGCGAGCATCAGCGCCGCGAGCAGCGCCGTGACCGGATCGCGCAGCCGCGCGAGAAAGAGATAGCATATCAGCACCAGGCCCAGGCCGAAGAGGGCCGAAGGGAAGCGCGCCGCAAAGGCCGACACGCCGAAGGTCTTATACGACGCGCTCATCAGCCAGTACACCAGCGCCGGCTTCGCGTAGCGCGGTTCGTAGTTGAAGGTGGGGCTGATCCAGTCGCCGGTTTCCAGCATTTCCCGGCCCGCTTCCGCGTTGCGGCCTTCGTCGCGGTCGGTGAGGCCGAGGGCGCCCAGGTTCCAAAAGAACAGAACGCCGCAGAGCGCCAGCAGGATGCAGAGGTGGCGCGCGATGTGTGCAGCGCGATAAGTGATGAGTGATGAGTGATGAGTGGCGGGTGACGGGTGAGAATCGCGCGACTCGGCGCTCGCCCCCGTCTCGCGGTTCTCGCTTGTCCCGCCTGTCTCGCCCATCTGATCACTCATCACCGATCACCCGTCACGGTTTTTTCGGGGCGATAGATGAGCATCAGGTTGCGGATGTACACCACGGAGCCGATGCTTTGCCCGGCGATGAAGACGGGATCTTTACGGTAGATGGCATAGGCCAGGGTAATGAGGCCGCCGATCAGGCTCATATACCAGAAGGCCACCGGCACCTGGCTCGACGCACTGCGCTCCGAGGCGAGCCATTGGATAATCCAGCGCCCGAAGAACAGCCCCTGGCCGAGAAATCCGATGGCGATCCAGATAGTTTCAGTGGTGGTCATAATGATGTGACGCGTGACGATCGGCTAGGGGCGTAGTTTATACCGCAGCACGCGCTGTTGCATCCAGCGGACGGCGATGAGGTCGTAGAGCGATTTGAAGAGCCGGTTGCCGACGCCGTATTTCGAAATGCCGTGGGCGCGGGGATAGTGGCTGACCGGAATCTCCGTCACGGTGAATCCGTGCATGAGCGCCAGGGCCGGGAAGAACCGGTGCATGCCGGTAAAGAGCTGCAGCTTGTCCACCACCGCCCGCCGGAAGATCTTCAGCGAGCAGCCGGTGTCGTGGACGCGGTCGCCCGTGACGGCGGTCCGCACCTTGTTGGCGATGCGGGAAGAGAGTGTGCGCACCAGATTGTCGTTGCGGGTCTTCCGCCAGCCGCAGACGAGGTCGAACTGTTGGATCAACGGCAGTATCCGGTCGATATCGGCCGGATCGTTCTGGAGGTCGCCGTCGAGCGTAATGACCAGATCGCCGGTCGAGTGTTTGAAGCCGGCATCGAAGGCGGAGGACTGGCCATAGTTCCGGTCGAAGTGCAGCACGCGGACCATGGGATAGGTCTGTTGCAGCTGGTCGAGCAGTTCGCTGCTGCCGTCGGTGCTCCCGTCGTCGATATAGACCAGTTCGAAGGGGGCCTGCCGGGACTCCGCGCGGGCGGAGAGCACCGTGATGACCCGCTCCGTGAGCGGTGCCAGATTGTCTCGTTCATCCTTGATGGGAATGACGACAGAGGCCCATGGGCGAATCGCGTGGGTCATCGGGCGCGGCGGTTCCTGGATAGCGGTCTGAGAAGAGTCACGGCGGCATTCTAGCGAATGGGCGGGAGGCGGTCAAACACATGGCGCGCCAGCCATCCGGGCTCTGGTGGAACCCCCGCCGCATTATTTCACGACCAAGACCGCGCAGGGAGACAGGCGCACCAGGTTTTGGGACGTGCCTCCCCAAATGCGGCCAAAGATGTTGGAATGGCCGGTGAAGCCGATGACCAGGAGATCGACATGATGGTCCTTGGCATAGGTCACGATGGTATGCACCGCATGGCCGGGAAGCACGTGCGACGTGAGGGTGATGCCTTGGGCGGCCGCTGCGGCACTGGCTTCCGCAATGACGCGCTGAAAGAACTCTTTCGCTTCCTGCTTGGCCTCGATGACCTCGCCCATGATGGCGGCATAGTGAGGCAGATGTTCCTCCACGCAAATCTGGTGCAGCGCGGCGCCCTCGCGTTGCGCCACGTCGATGGCCGCCAGCAAGGCGGCGCGGGCCCCGGCGGACCCATCGTTGGCTACGAGAATCGTTCGGTACATGGGCAAGCCCTCCTTAACGTACGTTCAAGGCGCTGCCGGTCATCGGTTGCGCCGGCGTCGCCGGTTGGGTGTCGAAGGATGACGCCTCCGCCGGAACGAGGCCCGGATCGAACCAGCGCTCGGCGATCAGGGTTGGCACGATCGCGCTCAGGATCACAACGGTGACGAGCACCGTATATTGGCGCTGATCGATGATGCCGTGCGTCAATCCGAACAACGAGGAGATGGTGCCGAACGTCAAGCCTGTCGACATCAACAGCGTGGTATAGAGCCCTTCGCGCCGGCCGAAGCGAAACGCATGGACCAAGGGCCAGACGCCGGCGAATTTGGCGGTTATTTTGACACCGAGCAGAAGGGCGATCAACACCCACGCAGTGAGGATGGCGTGGAAGTCCACCAGGGTCCCTGCTTTTAAGAAGTAGAACGGCGTCAACAAGGAGAAGGTCGCGACCCGGATCCGATGAATCACGGAAGGGAAGTCCGCGCACAAGGGCGCGAGCGCCATGCCGAGCAGATAGGCCGGGAGCACCGCCTCGCTCTTCGCCAGCGACGCGAGGATGCCCATGCCGCAGAGGACGACCAGGATCAATTTGAGCTCCGGTTCACTGAGGCGGCCGCCGGCCGAGGCAAACAGGCGCCGGGCCAGCAACGGGAATTGCCACAAGAGGAGACTCAAGGCCAGTACGAAGGCCAGCAGCCACCAATCGTACGAGGCGAACAACAGTCCGAGCGCGGCCACGGTGCCAAGGTCCGTGACGAAACAGGCCGCCAGGATGATTTTGCCGAGATCGGTCCGGTTGTAGCCCCGTTCCAGCATCACGGCGTAGACGACGGCGACGGAGGTTGTCGAGAGGGCGATGCCGGCGATTTCAGCCGCCGGAAGCGACCAGCCGGCGATGCCAGAGGCGAACGCGATGGCGCCGAGGAAGGGCGCGAGAAACGAGGCCAGCCCGATGCCGAGGGTTTCGCGCCATTTGGTGCGCATGGTGTTGAGATCGAGTTCCGCGCCGGCGAGAAACGTGAGCAGCACGCTGCCCACCGCGGCCAGAAAGTCGACCGGGGGCGCGGCGCGCAGATCGAGCAGATTGCCGGCGGCGGTGCCGACGACGATTTCCACCAGGGCGACCGAGAGTCCGAAACGGATGGAGAGGAGACTGGCCATGAGCGCCAGGCCGATCCAGAGCGCGGCGACGAACCAGAGGGATTCAGTTCCCATAGGGCCTCCTGCCGGATGACACGCGCCGGGGGAGGAGGCAACAAAAAACTCCTACCCGCAGCCGGCTGGTAGGAGTCATCAGCGAAGTGGCGAGGCACCCCGCGGTCTAAGGTGAACTCCATCACCTGTAGAATGGACGAGGGTGAGACTATCCGAACGTATCGCCGCCGTCAAGGCCGGGATGATTCTGTCCAGCGAGGCGCAGTCTGCAGCGACTCAGGGACGGGTACCGGAGCTCTG
>Ga0169931_10013096_pt1 | contig 11377 bp, 6 predicted proteins | sample Kivu_15m_20L_FD_129675 | JGI IMG/M metagenome (GOLD analysis project Ga0169931, IMG submission 129675) | Freshwater microbial communities from Lake Kivu, Western Province, Rwanda to study Microbial Dark Matter (Phase II) - Kivu_15m_20L... | ecosystem: Environmental > Aquatic > Freshwater > Lake ... | reverse complement strand
GCCAGCATGTTTTTCACATAGTCGTATACGTATTCTCTTTCTTGTAGAATCGTTGATTCAGGCATAATTGCTCTCCTAGTATATTTAGCAGCGATAAATATCATAAGGAATACATTTTTAGGAGTCAATATTGCCCAGACTCAGTTTATATAAACCAGAACGAGGTAACGATTACAAGTTCATAGACCGACAGGTCAGTGAAATGTTTCAGGTCGGCGGCACTGATCTTTATCTGCACAAATACATTGGCGTCAATACCAGTGAAGCCAACGCCACTGCGGATCAGCCCAATTATAGTACATTAGATGTCACAAACATACAAGATTTGCTGTTGTTAGAAAATAGAGACAGAAAATATGACGCCAGCATCTACAAAGTCCGTGGCATCTACAGTGTGCAGAACTTGGATTTCAATCTCAGTCAATTTGGTTTGTTCATAGACAATGACACCATATTCATGACTGTGCATATCAACGATTGGATCAAAAGCGTGGGCCGTAAACCCATCAGCGGTGATGTTTTCGAGCTTCCACATTTAAAAGATGAGTTTGCCCTCAACGACTACATGATAGCACTGCCCAGATATTTTGTCATAGAAGATGTCAGCAGAGCCAGCGAGGGATTCAGTCAGACTTGGTGGCCACATTTATATAGATTAAAACTTAAGAAGATAGTTGATAGTCAACAGTTTGCAGACATACTGGATCAACCTGCCACAGAATGTGGTACAGAAACACTACGTGATATATTAAGTACCAAGGGCAGGGAACTTGAGATCAACGATGCCATACTGGCACAGGCAGAAGCAGATGCTCCCAAGAGTGGTTACGAAACACAGCAGTTTTATACGCTGGCCGTTGATCCTAATACTGGTAAACCTACATTAGAAACTGTAGATCAAACTGATGAAGACGCTAGTAATACTGGATTAGATGCTAGCCGTATTCATGGTAGAGCACAGCGCAGTGGTTATGTGGGTTATTTGTTAGGTGATGGTGCTCCGCCAAATGGTTATGAGTTTGGTCACGGAATACAGTTTCCTTCAACACCTCAAAAAGACGATTATTTTTTACGTACAGACTTTGCACCAAATAGATTGTTTCGTTATGCCGATGGTCGTTGGATCAAAGTTGAAGACAGTGTGCGTCACACATTGACTAATACTGATAACAGAAAAACACTTAAAACTGGCTTTATTAATAACACAACTACAAATACTATTGCAGGCGAAACTGTTGAAGAGCGTCAAGCACTTAGTAAAGCACTTAAACCTAGGGCAGATTTATAATGCAGTTCTTTTATGACGGTCAAATAAGACGATACCTGTTGCAGACTATACGTTTGCTCAGTAACTTTGTGGTAAAATACGGTGATGGTAGACTAGTGCGTGTGCCTGTGATGTACGGCGACAGTGATCGACAGGTAGCACATATAATGAAGCAAAACAGTGAAAACAAGATCAACAGCACACCTCGTATTGCTGTTTATATTACTGATCTTGACTTAGACAAAGATCGACTAGCCGACGCCACACTGGTCAGCAAGGTACACATACGTGAGCGCGATGTAGAAGATGGCGAATATACCAGCACACAGGGACGCAATTACACCGTAGAACGCCTAATGCCTACTCCTTTTAAGATGACACTAAAAGCAGATATATGGACCAGTAGCACCGAACAAAAATTACAACTATTAGAACAGATTTTGATGCTGTTTAATCCTAGTTTAGAAATACAAACTACAGACAACTATCTAGATTGGACCAGTTTAAGTGTGGTAAATTTAGGTGATGTACAGTTTAGCAGTAGGCAAATTCCTGTAGGTGCAGAAAGCAATATAGATGTTGCCACGCTGAGTTTTGACATTCCTATATACATTAGTCCACCTAGCAAAGTTAAGAAATTGGGTGTGGTACATAGCATCATAATGAGTATAGCTGATACTATTGATCGCGGTGGGGATGGCTATATCGAAGGTTTGGGCGTAGACTTAGTGCCTACTACGCCAGGTACAAGAATAATCGACACAGTAAGGACAACTATTGACAGCTACAGGATAGTTGTTTATGGTGGTCAAGCAAGGCTGTTAGATCACGGTGAAAATACAGGTGCAGATGCCACAGATATTACTGATGTAGATATTGATACTGAAGGTAGTATTAATTGGCGTACTGTTGTTGATGCTTATCCAGGCAAATATCGTGCAGGCATTAGTCAAATATTTTTAGTTCAAGAAGATGGCACTGAAGTTTCCGGAACTGTGGCTATCAATAGCTTAGACGAAAGCATATTGACTGTGAATTGGGACAGTGACACATACCCAAGCAACACTGATATCGCCAGCACATATAGGCCTAATAGTCCGGGCACGTTTGATGCTATAGTTGATCCAGAAAAATCAGCACCAGGTGTAGGGTTGGCTGCGCCATCAGTGGGCACTAGATATCTGATTATAAACAATATAGGTGGTGGTATCAGGGAAACACTGATAGCAGACAATCGCAGTAATAGAATAGATACTAGTGTAGATTTTGATGACGTTGTTAACGTAAGGGTATTTGTGAATAATTCTGAAGTTGGGTTTAGTATTGACAATTATCAAGGTAACCTTGTTATTAAATTAAACAATATTGTAAACATAAATGATGTAATAACTTACGAAATACAACTTAATGAAGACGGTCCAGCTGCTTGGAAAAATAATATTGCTGATTCAAACGGCAGTTTTGATTTCATAGCCAACACCAACGATGTCATAGAGTGGGACGGCGCACAGTGGATTGTGATTTTCGATGCTGCTGCCACGACGGACACCATAGTTTACCTCACAAACATATATACTAACGTTCAATACAAATGGGACGGCATAAGCTGGCGCAAGAGTTTTGAGGGTGAATATCCGAGGGGAACATGGAGACTGGAGTTGTAAAAGATCGTATTGTCTGTAGCGGTGCGCTATTTTATGCCAAAAATACCAAACGTATTTTACTGCTACAAAAACGTTCAGGAAAACATGCAGGTACTTGGGGTCTAGTTGGTGGTACTAACGATCTTGGGGAAAGTGCTTGGCAGGGTCTACAGCGTGAGATCAATGAAGAAATAGGCATTACTCCTGAAATAATCAAAACAGTTCCCTTAGAAACATTTGTCAGTAATGACACAGTTTTTAACTTTCATACCTATCTCTGCGTAGTAAATAATGAGTTCATTCCTGCTCTAAGCACAGAGCATGATGGATGGTGTTGGTGTGCTATCGATACTGCGCCAAAACCATTACATCAGGCATTGCGTAGTAGTTTTGGAAATCGTGCAGTTAGAAATAAACTGCAAACAGTATTTGACGTTATGGATTTAATTTGAGGAAATAATATGGCATTGTTTATTCGTGATTTACCGCAATTTCAACAGGATGTAGTAGAGTATACTCGTAAAGTCGAAAGTATCCAAGATAAAGAACAACGTGCTTTTGCACAGAGCTTACTAGCAGATTTTCTTCTTAAAGTTGAAGCTGTAGACCGCAGTGTGGAAGATATGGCTGGTGGATTCAGTGCCGTGGGCCTACAGCACAGCACATTTACTAGAGACTTAAAAGAAGCTAGATTAAAACTACACAGATTTTTAGAAAAGATTTAATAATATTTTGAATAGGTATTATAAAATTCCTCTATTGAAATTAAATCTTCAGATTCAACAAGTGTAATGTGCCTTTCTAAAGTAGATTTGACATCTGAATAAAATTTCTTTTGACAGAAATCAAGTTGTTTTTTAGCTGTCTCAGATGTAATAATTCCCAAAGCATGTATAGTTGGATTCCATAAACTGGCTCCTGCCGCAAAATTATATTTGTTAAAATCATGATGTGTAGGTATACGAGCCTTACACACAGATAATATATTTTTAACAAAGTCTGTTGCAGATTCATTTTTCATATAACGCCAAAATTCTGTATCCTCTCTTGGTGTTTGATAATGCAAATTAATAAAATCAGCGAAATCATGATAATATTGGCCTGCTCTTTGATTGTATAAATCTTTTCCAGGATAATTTTGAACTTGTTCTGAATCATGATTTAGAAAATCAAAACATAACATACTTAGATGTGCTATTACTGTATGAATTGCTGTGGCCTGTAATGGTTCTAAAAATCCGCTACTAAGTCCTATAGCAACAACGTTATTTCTCCACAAATTACGTAAATATCCGCTGGTAAATTTAATAGTTTTTATTGGTGTAATTTTTCTGTGAAGAGTTTTTTCAACTTCTATAACTGCATCTTCAGGCGATATTAAATCACTATTAAACACATAGCCACAACCGTATCTTTTACCTACTGGGATCTGCCACATCCACCCATAATCCATCGCACGAGACTTTGTAAAAGGAATAGTATTTGTTAAATCATTGTTTTCCATTTGAAAAGGTATTGCTGTGTTTACTGGTAAATTTTTACTAAAGTCTAAAAAATCTGTTTTAAGTTCTTTGTTAAAAATACTATTAAATCCTAAACAATCTATAATAAAGTCTATATTGTCAATAACTGTGTTTTCACATACTAATGTAGATATACTGCCATTGGGTCTTTGTTTAAAACTAACAATTTTATCATCATGAATTTTAACAGTGTCGCATATACTTTTAAAGTATTGGCTAACTAATTGCCCATCAAAATGATAAGCACCGCCGTTAATAGAATTTTTAATATTATGTCTATCATTAAATTGAGTCATCATGTTAACACCACGCAAGCCTTGCATGGATATAATATAAGATGGTAAATTATTAGCGATGGAATATAATGTTAGTGTGTCTGGACTACGGCCACTTCCTATGGATCCATCAATTGGACTGATGAAGTCGTCTACACCCCAATTACTAAACTCAATTCCAAGTTTAGGTGTGCTTTTTGTAGTTTTTAAGAAATCATCTAGATTACAGCCAAAATTCCAAATACGATTTGTAAGCACATCATTTAATAAACCAGTACTGCCTTCACCTGTGCCTATAACACCAATTTTAGAACTTTCAACAAGTTCAACTTGAAACTCTGGGTAGATTTTTGATATAAAAAGAGCGGAAAGCCAGCCAGCAGTTCCGCCCCCTGCGATAACTATTTTCATACAATTAGTTATCTTTGTGCAATTAGTTATTTGATAAACATGGCAAAATCGTAGTCTAAACCAGTATAGCCGTTCCAGTTGTATGTGTCACCAGTGCCTGCACCGCTACTGGTGTATGCCTTACCGCCCCAGCTACTAAAGTTATCGTTGGTTAAAGTATCACTACCATATCTACCACCACCGCTGTTAGTCCAAGTACCTGAGTCCCAGTTTTGCGCATCACTTTCTGGTCTACCACCTGCGGTTCTATCATACAGTGTACCAAAACCAGCACCTTGATTATCACCACGACTGTATGTGTGCTGTGCATTTGGTCCGCTAGGAGCTCCACTATTAACTTGAGTTAATCGATTCAAATCAGCAGCATGATTTTCAGCATTAGTAATTAAATCTTGACTTTCATAACTATTAGGAGTTCTACTGTTTATACTACCTATATCACTGTTCGTGCTTCCGTTAGTAATACGTTTATAATATCTAACTTGACCTGAAGAGCCGCCATCGCCCGGTGTTCTTGGGCCATTCCAAAATTCACTAAACTTTGTGGCTACTGCTGTATTCAAATTCCAACTACGATAACCTACATATGTACCATTATTATGCACCATAACCATAAACTTAGTACCAGCAAAATTATTCCATAAGTTGCCAAATTCAATAGCCTTATAGTCACGAATAAAACAGTCGTTTACATTTGAGCTTGGTCTGTTACTTACAGTACCTCCGCCACTAGGAAAACTAGTAAGTTTGGTTGGACTTTCCCAGAAGTCGTTGTTAGTATGGTGTACAATACTGTTATCACTGGTATTGATATTCATTGCCAACATCCAACCACCGCTGTCTCTGTTCATATCACAGTATACAGGTGTAGCAACACTATTAACTAAAATCCAATATATACCGTTAACTGTTGTTCCAGTTAATGTTTTAATTGCTTCTGCACTAGCGGCTGCTCTATCAGATCTTGAACCATCATTAGTTCTACTAACAATAATATTAAAACTACGATTAACAGTTTGACCAGCACTAGTAGCATCAACCCCAAATGTAAAAGTAGTATTACTTGCTACTGCAGGAGGATAACCACTAATTACACCGGTTGAAGTATTTAATGTATAGCCTGATGGTAAACTACCGCTGGCTAAACTAAATGTTGTTGCTCCGCCATCAGGATCTGTTGCTGACAGTGTAAATCTTGTTGGTGCAGTTTCTAAATTAACATTGTATCTAACCAATATAATACCGTTACCGCCATTACCAGCTCTGGTATATGCTATGGATCCATCATATCTATCACGAACGCCACCGCCTCCACCACCAGTATTTTCTGATCCATCACCTCCAGTAGTGCCTCCACCTAATGCTTGACCGTTGTTGGCAAATCCTCTGCCGCCACCGCCCTGACCTCCAGATACTGCAGGTGTGCCAGCTTCACCAGAACTACAGCCTCCACCACCGCCTGCAAACCAGCCTGAATCGCCATAAGTAGTACCAAACTGTGCTGAGTAATTACGTCCTGCGCCGCCGGGTCCGCCAGTATTTGAAGTCGCATTGCCGCCTGCGGCACCAGCGCCGCCGCCACCACCGCCGGCCCAATTACTTGCTAACCCTTGGCCACCGTTAGAACCGAAACCAAACGATCCACTGTCGCCACCTTGACTTGACTGATTGCCTGTTCCGCCTGCACGACTTCTAGATGCACTGTCACCAGCACCGCCGCCGCCGCTACCACCTGCTTGACCTAAACCGTCATAAGGGCCAATTGGTCCTGATCTCGCACCAGTGCTATGATTCGAGCCGGCGCCGCCGCCTTTGGCTGTTAGACTACCAAAATAGCTATCTTGACCGCCTGTTGCAACTAAGTTGTCTGGATTATTATTGGGCTCGCCTTGTCCGGCCCAGCCGCCACCTCTGCCGCCTTGACCAACATACCAATCTATTCCTACTCCGTTGGTTACAGATAATCCAGACCTATAAATTAATCCACCAGCGCCACCGCCTCCACCAACTTGAAATCCACCACCGCCACCACCACCTACTACTAGAACATCAACTGATCCAGTAAATGTTGGTGTCCATCGGCCACCACCGGCTCTAAATGCTAGTATTCTAAATGTGTCGCTGCCTGAAGTAAACGTTGTAATGTCAGCTCCAGGAATAGGCCTTTCTACATTTGTTCCTAAATTTCCTGCAGAAGTTGCCCATGCTGGATCTCTGTCGATGTTGCCAGCTGTTTGCAAAGTTGCGGCAAGGCCGCTTGGATTAGTAACCTTAACATCAAAACTTGCTCCGCCTGTAAAATTAACAGATCCTGCATTGGTCGCCGCAGTAAGTTGAGCACTGTCTACAAATGTAGTAGTTAATGTTCTTGAAACACCACCAACTGCTGCACCTTCAATACTGACCACTGAGCCTGAAACAAAATTAGTACCATTAACGGTAAGTGTACTGTTTGTGTCTTCATTAATTACACCAGATATTGATGTTATAGTAGGAGGGGGGGCAACTGCAGTCCACCCACTGGCTGTGTAAAATTCAGGTAGACCTATATCAGTATTGTATCTAAGTTGGCCAGCCTCAGTTCCGGATCGTTGTGCTTGTGATCCTACAGGAACTGTGATAGCATCAGTACCACCGAAAGTTGTATTTGTATTTTTCTTTTGTTGATAATTAATAGGCATACTATTATAGCTCCGCTAGTTTCCAACCATAAGTTGCACCAGTATAAATTAGCTGGAAGGCAGCATCAGGAGTATTAATTACTAAATCATCTAACACCCCAAAAATCTTATTTCCATTTCTTCCTACAGTTAATGCATTAGTCCCAAATGTTCCCGCCAAGTCCATAAATCGTACATTGTCGCCTACTGCTGGACTTGAAGGCAATGTAATGGTCACAGCACTTGAACTTGTATTAACAAATAATCTATCATTGTTAACTGCTGTATATGATGAAGATTTAGTATCCCATGGATTTCCGCCACCAATTCCGCTCCATGCTCCATTAACATAGCCTTCAAATGCATTAATATCTGTATTATATCTTAAATATCCATTTACGGGACTTGCTGGTCGATTAATAGTTGTGCCTCTTGGTACTAACACATATTCTTTTGCTATTTGTGCTGCCAATGTTCCGTAAATATCAAAATCTATTACATCTGTAGTTGCACCGGACCCAACGATTTCAACTAATGTTTCATTTGGTGCTATACCAACTTTTAATTTGCTTGCCGCGCCAACGGCTGCGGTGATCGAATTGTCTACATATGTTTTAGTAGCACGTTCTGTAGGAACAGCAGTATCACTGTTGTCTGCAAATGTACCATCAGTTGAGAACTCATTGACTGTGGCACCTTGACGACCAGCTGTGATACTACCAAGCTGTAATTCGTTAAGACCACTTAGATCAAATTCCTCAGAACTCAGTGTAGCACGACCGGTGCTTTGTTCTACTTTGAAATAATTACCAACACGGAAGTTACCATCTTGATCTGTGGTCACATAGAAACAACGACCACCGCTTTCCTCAACAACTTCTCTATCTGGATTTGGCTGTTGTGTATAGTCTGCTTGAATGATAACAGGATAATTAGTGTCAGCAAAGCCGCCTGTGCCTATGTCTAAGAAGTCATGACTGGTCATGCGTACTTGACTAAATGCTTCACGGAACGTTACGGCGGTGTTATCATCGGGGGTTTTATTACTTGGTAGTGCAGGATCTATCGCAATCGTACATGTACCAGTACCCCCATCATAATTGTCAACAGCTATAACAAAATAAGTATCTGGATTTCCTGTGATCTGTAATACACTACCTGCTTTTGGACTTCTAGAAACCCCTGTGATTGAAAAACTTAGGCCAGTACCAATACCGGCAAATCCAGTTCTTGTGGCTCTAATAGTTCTTGTAATACTAGGACTTTGATTTAGTGTCAATGTTGAATCAGTTAAACTTATTGCCACGCTTTGTGCGTAGATATTCTGTATACTTTTTGTAGCTACAGTTGACGCTAAAGGCAAAAATGTTGTAGTACCGATAATCCAGCTGCCAGAAGTTACTGTACCAAGACCACTTGTTAAATCTCTTTGTATGTTTGCTATTACACTATTAGACAGATAATTACCAGCTAAAACTATGTTAACACCATCTAATGCTAAACCAGTAAACCACACGTTCTGCGCACTTTCTTTTATAATTCTTGACCAAGTTTGTGTGCCATTAGATGTATATCTAACTACAAGACCTTGATTAAAGGTCTGTGTGCTGTCGCTGTCATTAGCATAACCACTAATGTATACATCATCGCCCTGTGGAAAAACGTCAGTAAATTCACCGTTTGTTGTATTAGTTAACTGTGCTTGCCACTCCACATCGCCCAATATACTAATTCTCATCGCTATAGGATTCCTTGTTGCAACGCTTGGTGGATCGTAATAGCCTACGGCCATCATATAAATGCCATCGCCATTACCTGTATCTAAACGCAATTTATTAATGTGTAAATTGCCATAAAGATATGCAGTAACTAACCCGCCTGTATTACTAACACGAACAATCATAGCAGTATTGGCTGTGGTGTCACGACAGGCAATATACAAGTCATCTTCTGCTGTAGCATCACCTTCGGCAGCATATGTGTCAGTGCTGGTAGTAGGTGTGCCTGCATAGCAGATACTACTTGCTGTTAGAGTATTGATACTACTATCGTTGTAATCTAAAGTACGACTAAAACTGATAATACCGCTAGGTTGAACTTTAATTAAAGTAGCGCCATTACTATTATGATTACCTACAGCATATAAAAAACTACTGCCATCAGTAGCTAAATCTACTATCTCACTAGTATCACCCACAGTTTTCTGCCATTGTATTTCACCGCTTGATGATATTTTTAATAAAAATCCTCTGTTGGATCCTCCAGTATATATTACGCCACCTGCATAATACTGGCCATCAATTTCAACAATACTATGAACAGCACCATAACTACTGGTATATGTATAACTCCAATCTAATGTCCCTGCTGAAGTAAATTTAGCAATGAACGGGTTACTAGATGTATTGCTCCAAGTACTAGTAGTGTCTGTTCCTGTGGGATTAGTATGACCTACACAGAATAAATTGCCGCTGAAATCTCTATAGCTGGTAAAAATATGCACATTACTTGTAAACGTTTGAATACTATTAAGTGTATCATCACTGAGTTGTAAGTTACCTGTCAGTGGTGTTTCGCTTTGACTGAACCCACGTGCTACTGCTCCATATTCACCATAGCTGTTATTACCACCCACTGATCGTATCTTACCGCCGCTCTCACACAAGTATCCTATGTGACAATAATATGTAAAGCAAGACACTAGCTCGCTACGTCCATCATTCTTTACAATAAAGCCAATACCATCACTGTTGATCTGTGTCCAGTCGTTGGCTACGATCGACTTATAGCCACCATTATGCAGCGCTCCATCAATGACCATACCAGTGCCAAGATCTGTAAAACTTGTACAGTTTTGTACATATGGAGACTGCGATGTAATCCATACTGACGTGTCATTTGGTCCATAACCTGGATCCAAGCTCACACATACAGCACCTGATCCAAATCCACGAAATACCAAGTTACGTAAACGAGCACCATTGTTTACATGAAACACTTCACTGTTGGCGTTCGGTGTAGATCCGTCTTTGCTGACGCCAACACCAAATCCTTTATCTACACTATTTTCTGGCCTGATTGTAACAGATCCAAGTCCGTCACCTTCAATTACTACTTCTTTTCCTACTTTGATAGGACATAGTTCTGTATATGCTCCGGATAACATGCTGATCTTGCACTGACCTAGATTAAATGTTTCATTACATGCGTGTTCTAATGTACGCCATGCTGTGGCAACTGTACGTCCGTCGTTGTTGTCGTCACCAGTTAACGACACATAATAGTTTTGTTCTGGTGCTTGTACACCCCAACTAGGAATGCCGTTGTTGACTACTAGGTAAGAGCCGCTTGGGCCAATAGGTAATCGTACTATTCCGCCTACTGAATTGCGATAGATCATATCGCCAGTTGTAGTCATTGGACTGCTAATATCTCCCACTGCTAATGCTTGCCAATAAGTAGCCGCAGTATTTGGGGTTGTGTCAGTGCTACCATCATCGTCGTGACCTAATACACAAACATAGCTACTGCCACTGTATTCAACGACGTCATCTAATTTATAACTAGTACTAGTACTCCAAGGACCCTTCCAATCAAG